>OCTA010000064.1_pt1 | contig 102640 bp, 75 predicted proteins | sample 1538991 | NCBI WGS metagenome assembly OCTA01 (sample SAMEA3539302, study PRJEB22396) | soil metagenome | biome: tundra; feature: field; material: soil | place: USA | collected 2010-05 | depth 0.15 m
TCCCCGTTGGGCACAAAACTCAATATCAGCTCATCGGCGATCAGCCGCCGCACCATGTAAAGGCCCGTTTTGGATCAACGAGGCTCGAGCAGCCCGAGAAAAGTTGCTCTCTGTGATGCGCTCAGCGAATTTCGGCCAAGAACGACAGGAAATGAGAGGAAACGACAGGTTGTCTGTCGCGGATCCCCAGGTTTGTGCCTCGCGACAATCGAAGTCACAATAAGGGTTATTTCCTTTAACTTGAATCGAGGCCGTCCCTACAAAACCGTGGCGACGGTCCAGGCCACCGACCCACGCACGTTCGTTGAGAGCGATGATCTGGTCGAGCAGATCGCGCCGGTGACGATGGGCAAGCCGGCCCGCGTCAGTGCGTGAGTTCGGCGATCTGCACGTGGTAAGGCTCAAGTAGTTCGCCGGTGGCATGATCGACGTCCGCCACCGCGAGCTGATAATTTATTTCCGCTTGCAGCAAGCCTAGCTCCGCGCCGGCGAGCTCGGTCTGTGCTTCCAGCACAAAGAAAATTGTTTCTGAACCCAAGTCATACTTGCGCTGTTCTGCAGCCATCGTTTTCTTGGCCAAGTCCAATGCTTCCTTGCCCGCAGCAATGCTGAGCTTTGCCTGCTCCAGTTGGTGGACGGCGTTACTGACATCGAACGTAACTTGCTCGTGGATTTGTCGTTGGTTGTACAAATCGCTGCGCCGCGATACGAGCGCGGTCCCCATCTCGGCCTTCGCGCCCCGGTTCTTCAAAGGCAGATTCAAAGACAACTGTGCGTAGTAAGTTGGGTAGGTAAAGCCGAAGAGCTGATTGATCGACGAACTGGTTACCTTCTGACCCGCGCCGTTGAACTGCGTGCCTCCCAGCCCATTGCTGGTGTAAGCACCTGTCAGATCGAGTTCGGGCAAAAGATGATTGTGCGCCAGCCGAATGCGGGTTTCATCATTCGAAAGGGCGGCATGAGCTGCGTCGAACTCCGGCCGTTTGGTGAGCGCGCGCTGCAACGCATCGCCCGTATCGATGGTGCGCAGTTCGCCTTCCGGTTCCGGCTTTTCCGTGAGTTCGAGATCGAGAGCTTGAAAGTAGGGATCCTGATCCGCGCCAATGGTCATGCGAAGCTTGTCCTCCGCCTGCTTGAGCGCGTATTCAGTCTGTATGACCTGCACGCGCCGCGAAGCGACTTGCGATTCTGACCGGTAGATGTCCAACGGTGGCAGGGCGCCCAGTTCCAAGGCCCGCTTATCATGCTTGTATGTGGCCTCGGCTGCGTCCATGGAACTGCGAGCTACTTCGAGGTTTCCCCGCGCTTCCACCACCGACCAGTACTGCCCCACGGCTTGCAAAACGTTGTTGTTCACTTCAGCGGCAAAGTTGGCTCGCGACTGGTCGAGATTGCGCCGCGCGATCATCAACGGCGCGCGATTAGCTAACAGCCAGCCATTCTTCAGCAGCGGCTGAGTAACCTGGAAATTCATAGCCGAGGTGACATAGGGATTGAAAAGGTAAAACGAGTTGTTCGTGTAATTATTGTTGCTGCCCAGGCCCGCCTGAATATTGGTGCCAGTTTCAAAAGTTTCCGCGTAATTGAACTGGGCGTTTTGCGTTGTCCAGATGAAGGTGGACGCCGCTCCGGTTCCCTGCAATTGGCTGAAAGGCGCGGAAGAAGCACTGTTTATGTTGTAATAGGTCGTCAACACCGGATCGAACGGCTGGTGTGCCCCAAGCAGCGCAGATTTCGAGGTTTCTACTTGGGTCTCCTGAACCCTCACCAAGCTATTGTTCTCAAGGGTAAGGACGACTGCATCCCGCAGGCTGAGTCTCAGCTTTCCATCAACCAGATAATTCCTCAAGTGCTCCGGCGTAGCCAGTTTGTCCGAGCGAAGCTGCGGCGTGAGCAAGTCGCCGTACCCTTCGCTCCTTTGCGCCGAGGATGGCGGGAGATACGTCAAAATGAAAAGCGAGAGGAGACAAGCGGAGAGTCCCAGGCGGGAATATTTCATGCCTTCATTCCTCCAAAATATTTTGTCGCGTGCCGTGAAGATTGATTGCGCGCCGCTTACTCCCAGCGAATTGCTTCGACCGGATCCAGACGTGCGGCCTTGACTGCAGGATAAATTCCAAAAACCAGGCCCACCGTAATCGAGACGACGAACGCCAGCAGGATTGAACTCAGCGTCACAATGGTCGACCATCCGGCGAGTAAAGCGATCAAACGCGACATTACGAAGCCGAAAATAATGCCGAAGGTTCCGCCGACAAAGGAAATCAGCATAGCCTCGACCACGAACTGGCGAATGATGTCGGACTGCCGGGCGCCCACTGCTCGTCGCACGCCAATCTCGCGCGTCCGCTCCAAAATGCTGGCCAGCATGATGTTCATAATTCCGATTCCGCCCACGAGCAGCGAAATCGATGCTATCGCGACCATCACGGCGTTGAACAGGCGTTCCGTCCGCTTCTGTTCGGCGAGCAGTTCGGCCGGCACAATCACGCTGAAATCGCCGGCAGAGTGATGCGACGAATCCAGAATCGCCCGCACCAACTGCGCCACCGAAGCCATAGCCGCGCCGTCGCGAATATTCAGGTAGATGCCGTCGATCTCATCGCGCACGTCGCTGTAGTTATCCTGCAGCCGCAGAATCGCCGAATTCAGCGGGACGTACATGATGTTGTTGAGATCTTGGGTGGGCACACCCGCCACTTCAGTTTGCGAACTGAGTTGCGGCGAGGCCACTCCGATCACCCGGAACCAGGTTTCATTGGCCTTCACGTACTGTCCGATCGGATCCGCGGACCCGAACAGGCTCGAGCGGGCGGCCGCGCCCAGCACGGCCACCGGCGCACCTCGGGTTTCTTCATCCTCGCTGAAGAATCTTCCTTGCAACGTCTGCAATCCCGCGATCTTCAAGTAGCTGGGATTGACTCCGTACACGGTTGGCGGATCCTGCTGTGATTTGGGAATCGTCTTCGAGGGCGTCATCCGCTTCCTGGGAGTCGCCGCAACAATGTCGCTCACATCATCGCGAATGACACGGTAATCCTGGAATGTGAGTCCGGGAGAAAGCTTCCGAATCTTCGAATGAGCCTGCCACTCCGTCGTCTCTTTCGCTTCCACAATCAGGTTGTGGACGCCCATCTGCTCAATCAACGCCATCACTTTCTGCCGTGCGCCCGCGCCAATCGATAGCATGGAAACCACGGCTGCAACGCCGAAGATCATCCCCAGCATCGTCAGTAAGGAGCGCAGCCGATGCAGCAACAAGTTCTGCAGGCCCAGTTGCATGTCGGGGAGCCACTGCTGATAACCCTGCAGCAGCCGTGTGGGAGGATTGGATGCGACGGTCGCCATTTTACGGAGCGCCTCCACCGCCTGCGGCTGAAGGCGCGCTGGAGTTCGCTGCCTTCCTCGGTGCGGTCGGATCGATCAAAGCAACTTCAGTTCCTGCCCTGATGCCCTCAATGGCGGCCCGGCTCTCGTTCTCGGCCTGGATCTTCACTTCACGCGGATCAAAGGTGTTGCCGTTGCGGACGAATACAACGCGCTTGTTCTCTTTCAAGAACAGCGCCTGGCGCGGTACATAGATCACGCTCTTGCGGGGTTCGCCATTGATAAAGATTCGCGCCGTCATCCCAGGCCGCAGTCGGGGGTCGGTGGTCGAGAGTTTGATGGCAATTTCAAACCTGGCGGTGGCGTCGTCGTCCCAAGGCATGCGATTGCTGGCGCCTCCCACGATTTTAACTTTGCCCTGAAACGTATTGCCTGGCAACGCATCCAGCTTCATGTCTACCGGCTGTCCTTCTTTGATGTTGTTTCGCTCGAGTTCTCCCACCTTGGCGCTCAGTTCCATTTCTTTCGGATCAATCACCTGCCCCACCGTTCTGCCGGCTTCAACCTGGTCGCCTTCGTGATACTCGGGCAGCGACATTCCGCCGAAGAAAAATCCTCCCGTTGCGTTTTCATTTTTCTCCAGCGCGACCAACCCGTCCATGGGAGCCGCTACGCGCATCTTGTTAATGCTGTCCTGCGCCTGGTCCATGGCCAGCTTTGCCTTATTGCGTTTCTCCTCTGCCAGCGAGATCGTCGCCTGACCGGATGCGCTGCGGGACTTCATGTCTTGTTCGAGTTCAGCCAGGATCCGTTTAGCTTGTTCTAATGCGAGATCGTTCTTTCGAGCATCGATCTTGCTGACCAGTTCGTTCTTCTGCACGTCCAGTTCGGCGCGTCGTACATCGAAACGAGCCTTGAGCAGAGCGACTTTGTCCTGCGCCGCCACTACAGCGGCATCGGCCCTGGCTTTGGTGATCTCCTGCTCAGCCTGCAGCAATTCTGAACGATTCTGATCGAGCTTGAAGTGCTGCTCAGTGGGGTCAAACTCGATGACCAAATCGCCCTTCTTGACGACTGTGCCAGTGTGCAGCAGATGCGTGATCTGCAGCGCGCCCCCGCCGATAGGAGGCGCCGTCAGCATCTCCGAATGGGTCGCCCGCAATTCCCCGGTGACATAGACCTTCATGTCGAGATCGCCACGCTTTACAACCGCGGTCGGGAGTTCGTCCGTTGTCGCTTGGGGCGCCCGGCGAACGGCAGCAACTACGCCGATAACAGCGCAGAGAATCACTGCTGCCACGCCCCACGTGATGGCACGACGGCTTCTCATATCGATCGACTGCGTCTACTCCTTCGAAGTGGGATCTTTCAGCGCCACTTGCTCACCGGCAATCACGCCTTTGGCGACCATGATCCTGTCGCCACTTCTTCTTCCGACCTCGATGGCGCGTTCCTCAAACTGCGTTCCTCGCCACACGTAAGCTACATTCTGTCCGGACTTTTGAAAGATTGCCTGTGCAGGAATGATAACGGCGTCTGGCACGCGGTCCATCACCACGGTGATCTGGCCCGAGATGCCGGGTTTGAGCCGCGGATCTGTCTGGTCGAGGACGATCTGGAGAATAAAGTTTCGGGTAATGGGCCAGCCGCTGGAAAAATCCAGACTGGCAATCGCGCCGATCTGCTCGATGTGTCCGGTGAACTGCCGGTCTGGAATGGCATTTAACTGAACTGTCACTGGCTGCTTTGCCGCCAGCCTTCCCCGTTCCGTTTCGTCCACGCGCGCGGAAATTCGCAACGTCGTAGCGTCGGGCAATTCCGCAATCGCGGCCCCAGGCCACGCTCGATCTCCCGTTCGGTATGACGACATGGATGAGCCGGACCAATGCTGTAACAAGCTGATTGTCCCGGCCGACGGCGCGCGCAGACTCATTTGTGCCAAAGCGCGTTCCGCGCGTTCCACGTCATACTTGGCTTTCTTGCTGGCCTGTTCCTTGCTCTCAATGGTCGCCTTGTGAAGGGTCTGGTCCGATTTTTGTTTCGTCTCCGCCTCGCGAAGTTTCTGCTCAGCGTCGGTTACCTTTAGCTTTGCTTCTTCGCCTTCGATCCTGGAAACGATCTCTTGCTTGCTGGCCTCCAGCTTCGCCTTCTCCATTTCATACCCAGCTTTCAACACGGCAGTCTTGTCTTCCTCCTCCGCGAGACGCGCCTGGGCTCGAGCTTGCCCGATTTCCGCCTCAGCCGACTTGAGGCTGGAGCGGTACTGCGCCAGATCTTGCTCGGTCTTCGTTTTGTCGAATTCAACCACAAGGTCCCCGGGCTTGACTGCGGTACCCTCCGGAGAGAGTTTGACGATTCGCAAATCGCCCGCTTCTGCCGGCGCGCTGATGGTGACGGACTTCAATGCCTTCACTTCACCGCGAAAATCCGCCGAGTCGAGAAACTCCCCGCGTTTCACTTCGATGGTGGCAACGGTGGGCGACCGCCTTCCAAGGCGCGCCGCTCCGAATACGACGCTACTCGCCGCCACCAGGACGATCGCGATGACCGCCACCTTCCCCTGAATCGAAAGCCGATAGAAGCGCTGCATCATTGCGAACCCTTCCCCGCGGCTGCGGCAACAGTCGATCCGGCACTTTGGCTTGCGAGATCCACGTCGACCGCGGCGGAAAGGTCGGGCATCAATTTGGGATCATTTCCCTCGATCGATACGATCACCACGAAAGTACGAAGTTTATTGGAAAATTCCCCACCCTCCCCAATGGGCGCCAGTTGATCCAATTTGGCCGCGAACACCAGATCCGGATACGCATCCAGTCGAACCTTCGCCGTCTGCCCAGCCTGCAGGCTGGGGAAGTCTTGCTGGTTGGCCAGCACGCGCACCTGCATGATCGCCGGATTTACCACCTGCATAAACGGCACACCCGGACGCACCTGGTCGCCCTCCTGCACTTCGCCCATGGTTCCCTGCTTCCAGATTGTGTTCAGCACTACGACTCCATTAAGAGGCGAATGGATCTGCATGAGGTCGGCATTGGCCTGAGCATGCAACATGGTCTGCTGCGTGCGATCGCGTTGAATTTCCAGGATGCGAATCGCCGCCTGGGCCGCCTTGCGCTTCAGGTCAAACGTTGTGCGGAGTTGTTCGAAGGTGGCCTTGGCTTCGTCGAGATTTTCCTGATTTTTCTCCGCATCGATGCGGGAGACGATTTCCGCTTTCTGTATCTCCAGTTCCGTTTTGTGAAGATTATCCTCGGCCTGTTTCAGCTCAGTCTCATCCTTAGCCCGCGCTGCATTCTCTTTGGCCTGCTCTTCCGCCACCTGGTCCACCAGTTTTGCGTACTCCGCCTGCTTGTCCACGAAATCCTTCATCTGGGCCTGCCGGTCAAATTCCACCAGCAGGTCTCCCTGTTTGACTCGCGTGCCAGCCGCCGTCAACCGGATAATCGTGAGCGTGGGAACCTGCTGCCCTGCGAGCAGGGGCGCGAGGATGGAGCGCGATTGCACAGCCTCCGTCGTTCCCTTGAGGCGTAAGACTTGAGTTGCGATGACTGAGACGGACTTCGACGACTTCCCGAGCGTGGGAGTTTTGCTCCGGATCGCCACCAGCAGAACGATTCCGAGAGCGAGCGCAGCCGCGGCGATCACGATCCAGCCGCGCATTCGCCTTGGTCGTGCGCCGGCGTCCTGGGCTTGTTCGGGTTGTATCCCCGGCTGGTCTGATCGAGACCCAGAGTCGGGAATTACTTCCGCATGGGCCGAATGCATTGATGGAATACTCCCGCCATAGGAACCTGGCTGTACGGCAAAAGTTGCCCGGCGCTACTCGTGGCACTTAACTTATCTGACTACGAGGTTGTTTCCAAGCGATATTCGGGTCGTGCTAGCCGATGTCGAGCTACGGATAGGATCTAGCAAGCGCAAACCCGATATCGCCAACAATCCGACGATGTCGCTAGCGGGAAGCCTTCGGGCCTTTTCTAAGAAGGCGTACGAGCAACGCCAGCATCATCACGCAGCCGGGGTCCACCAAGAGCGGAATAAACGCAAACGGTCTTATTCTCGGAAGCAAGAGAAATCCAACGCATCCGAACTTCCCCCGAGAATTGGAATGCACGAGAACCCAACGCGAGTGCGCCAGCACTCATTGACCCCATGACAGGAGTTTGGGTGTCAGACCCTTTTCGTGAGGGCCGCGCGAATTCTCTGGCCCACGATCGCATCTTCACGGGGCTGCAACATCCAGACCCCAACCACGAGCGTGTTTGCATCCGCCGGGATGCCCTGGTTGGGCTTTTGTCCGGTGTTCGGGTTCAGTTCAATCGAAGGCGTCCCCGTGCGCAAAGCGTCAACGATCTGGCCAGTGGTGACGCCAGTGACCGCCGGGTCAAAGCGTATGAGCAGATGTGGAACATGGTTGGCGATCCTCGGGACCACCGTCTCCGTCCTGACTGAAGGGATGCCCTTCACGGCACTGGCGATGAGATCGACCCGCTTCTGGTAGTCGCCTTGCATCGACTCTTCCGTCTGCGAGAGAACCCAGTCGACCGCCGCAACCATGCCCACAATCTGTTCCTTCGCCACCTTCATGCCGCGGCCGATTCCGTCTCCCGGATTATTGTTCGCATGGGCCAGGTCCGTCAGGATCTTCCGGCCCAGAAGAAGGCCCGCGTTTTGTGGACCACGCATTCCCTTGCCCCCGGAAAATGCTACGAGGTCGAAGCCCATGCCTGTGTACTTCCACAGATTCGAGATCGGAGGCATGTCCGCCGCTGCATCCAGGTGGCACGGAATCTTGCACTCGTGTGCCACCCGCAGCCACTCTTCCCGACCAATCTGTGCGCTGGCTGCGATCCCCTCCTCGTCCTCCGCAGCGTTAAAGAAATTCGTCATCACCGCGTTGCCTGCGCCACAGGCGCGCTTATAGTCTTCGAGCGTGACCACCTCGGTCACTCGTGCCCCACAGAGATATATGGCGCGGTCATACTCATAGCGGTGCGCACGCTGCACGATGACCTGATTCTTCATGCCGTCAATCGCCTGCGGCATGTCCAAAATGTTGATGTTGTTTGCATACTGCAGGCAAGCGGCAGTCGCCAGGCTGATGGCTCCCGAAGCCCCCGAAGTCACGACCGCCCCCTCGCACCTGAGGCGACGCGCGATGTACTCGCCTGCCTTCTGCTGCAGATCGTGCAGACGCACAGGATGAAGCGCAGCCCTCTGCACTGCCACCAGAACCTCCGGGGGCATGCAGGCAGCCGTTAGCGTGGTATAGGTGCCGGCGGCATTGATAATCGTCGGGACCCCAAGCTTCGCATAGTAATCCTCACCATCTGTCGATGCCGTCGGCGATGAAAGCGTCTTGGCGGAGGAAACCAGAGGAGCCGAGCCCAGGGCCGCGGCCAGCGAACTGGCCCAGCGGAAGAAGCCACGACGGGAAAGGAACCCTCTTTGCGATTCAGTCGATCCTGACATTGTGGTATCTCCTGATGTCCAGAAACTTGCGGACAGAAACAATGTACATCGCGGCTAGCGGCTTCCACCCAGCTCAAACAAAAGGCGGCCCCTGCAGCCAGAGGTCAAGAAACCATTGTCCTTGGGCGCGATTGAATCCTACGGGGATGACAAAGGACAGGTCAAAAAGCCGGGCGCATCGACCGTCCTGAAACGGATTACTGACGTTAAATCCCTATTACACGCAATATAAAAGGCGCCCACTTTGCGGTAGGTTGTGATTGTTCGGATCACCACTTACCGAAAGGAGCGCCGTTATGAACCAGGATAGGTAGCTGCAGGGATCGAAGCGGAGAGTCGCAAAGCGGAAGCAGAACGATCGGAGGTTGCAAATCGAACGGCGGAAACGGTCAATTGAGGCGGGTTTCAGAGACCGATTTCCTTAATCATCCACTAATAAACATAAACCCGTTGCGCCAGCAACGGTAAGTAATTGAAAAATCTGGTGAGCGCGGCAGGACTCGAACCTGCGACCCATGCCTTAAAAGGGCATTGCTCTACCAACTGAGCTACGCGCCCGCAGTCATTCAAATTTAACACATCGAGCCGATCTCGCCCCGTTGCAAACGGCTGCTTGAAGTCCGCAAACCAGACCGTTCCTCGCGGAGCTCATCAATTGAGGTTGAGAAACTGTCTCGTGCGGGTCTGTTACCTCGTTCTGCATGATTGGTTGTGGCTTCGTACCTCAGAGTCTCGCTAACGGCGGCAGCGCGCAGGGAGGGTGATTTCCTTGACAATAGGGAGCGAGTCGCCTAGCATCGCTGGCCAGACGTAAAGACGTTGCCGCGAGGCACAGGTTTGTGTCGTGCAGTGAAGCGCAACTCATAGCGGTAAAACCTCCCGGGTACCAGGTGAAGCGGCATGAAGTTGCTGTCGAGAGTAGTGTGGGCGGAAGGCATGTATCTGGCGCCACAGCATTTTCAGGCACAGAACCGCTACTTCGAAGAAGCCGTCCACTTTGCCACAGCCAGTCTTTGGAGAGACTCGTATGGACTGGCGGCCTGCCAACTGGATGCGGATGCGCTGCGTAACGGTACCGTGAGCCTCTTGCACGCGCGCGGAATGTTTCAAGACGGCCTGCCTTTTGACATTCCTGAGTGTGATCCTCGCCCGGATCCGCGCAACATCGCCGAACAATTTCTGCCTGCGACCGATAGCTTGACTGTGGCTCTCGCGGTTCCGCGCTGGGTTCAGGGGCAGCAGAATTGCGATTTGGATCAGATTCCGTCCGGGAATGCCCGTTACACCAGCACAGTCGAGATGGTGCACGACGAGAACACGGGACTGGACGCCAAGCCGGTACAAATGGGACGCAAGAATATCCGCCTCGTCGTGCTGCCGACCGAGGATGAGCATGTGTTGACGATCCCCGTTGCCAGAGTAATGCGCGATCAGTCAGGTCACTTCGTCTACGATCCCACCCATGTTCCGCCCTGCCTGCGCCTGAGTTCCAGTGAGCGGCTGTCAACGATGCTGCAGCGGCTGGTTGAAATTCTGGAAGAGAAAAGCACGGTGGTCACACAGGAGCAGCAGACCGGAGGAACATTTCAGACGGGGATGTCCGCGCGCCAAGTCGCGCAGTTCTGGTTTCTGCATGCCATCAACACGAGCCTGACTCCTTTGCGGCATATTCTGCTGGCGAAGCACCGGCACCCTGAGGAAATGTTTCGCGAAATGTCGCGGCTGGCGGGGGCGCTGTGCACCTTCAGTCTTGACAGCAGTCCGCGTTCGCTGCCTGCGTACAACCATTATGATCCGGGGCCTGGGTTTGACTACCTTGAGGAACACATTATTCGTCATCTGGAAATTATTGTTCCGTCGCAGGCCGTGGTGATTCCGCTGAAGCCTGCGGCGCGTTACTTTTATGAGGGAGAAATTCGGGACCAACGGTGCATGGGGCGTTCGCGCTGGATTCTCGGGCTGCGATCGCCGGTGGGGGAGGCGGACCTAATCTCGAAAACTTTGCAATTCGTGAAGGTGTGTTCCGCGCAATTTGTTCCGGAGTTGGTGAAACGGGCGCTGCCTGGTCTGACACTAAACCATATGCAGGTTCCGCCGGCCGCGATGTCGGCGAAGGTGGACAGCCAGTACTTTGTGGTTACGCGGAGCGGGCCTTGCTGGGAGCATCTCATGAAGACGCGGAACGTCGGCGTGTATGTGCCCGGGGAGCTGCCGTCTCCTGAGATTGAACTGATTGTTTTGCTCGAGAGTTGACATGGGATCGACACCGATTACGCCGTTGGGAAGTTATCGAGGATCGAGTCCCGCCATGGACCGACGCGGCTGGAACCTCGCTCTGGGATTTCAGGAAGTGTTCACCGCCGTCGTGCGGCTGCGATATAACCGCCAGGCGGTGCAGGATGCGGAAGCGTTCCGGGCACAAATGAGGCAGGCGCTGCGGGTCGCCGAACAGGAAGCGCGCAGTCGAGGGTGCAGCCCCGAGGATGTGAAGCAGGTCATTTTTGCGGTGGTGGCGTTTCTGGATGAATCGGTGCTGAGTTCTGGGAATCCGGTTTTCGCGAATTGGCCGCGGCTGCCCCTGCAGGCGGAACTGTTCGGTCATCAACTGGCCGGTGAGATTTTCTTCCAAGAACTGCAGAAGGCGTTGAGCCGCAATGATTCCCTCGAGACGGCTGACTTGCTCGAAGTGTATTACCTGTGTCTGCTGCTGGGTTTCAAAGGGCGCTACGCAGCGGGCGGAGACTTGCGCTCCATCACGGCGGCGATCCAGGAGAAGATTCGGCGGGTGCGCGGCCCGGCGGGCCCGTTGTCTCCGCGCGGCGCGATTCCGGCGGACGCGGTACGCCTCGCGCAATCGGATCGCTGGAGCAGCATTTTGGGAAAGACGGCTCTCATCACCGTGGGTCTGGCGGCCGTGCTCTTTGTGGTTTTCAAAGTTCTCCTGATGTCGGGTGCGTCGTCACTCTCCGGCTTGGTGGCCGGACAATAGAAACAGGGGGGTTGGAATGCTGTACTGGGTGACCACTCTAGTACTGCTCGTTTATATGGTGCTGGTTTGGCTTCTCGGCAGGTGGCTGCCTCTGCACGGCTCGGATGTGTGGATACTGCGCGGCGTGCTTGCTGTATTGGGGATCATTGGAGCCGCAGTTGCGTATTTTTACGTGTACAAAGTGCAGAAGGCGAAGGAGTCTTCGGGAGAGGATGACTCCCGACCCAGCGGGACCGACGATCTGGATGCGTTAGTGCGGGAGGCGGTCCGGCGATTGAAGCACTCGACGTTGGGGCGAGGAACCAACCTGGGTAGCCTTCCGCTGGTGTTTGTTCTGGGAGATTCAGGTTCGACCAAGACAACGGTTCTTATTCATTCCGCGCTCGATCCCGAGCTGCTGGCTGGGCAGGTTTACCGGGACAACGAGGTGCTGCCCACTTCCGCCGCGAACATCTGGTACACGCGACAGGCAATTTTCGTAGATCCCGCCGGCGGGATGATGGGACAAACCGATCGCTGGAAACGTCTGGTCAGGCTGCTCCAGCCGGGGCGATTTTCGGCGGCCATCGGGAAACGTGCGCAAGCGCCGCGAGCGGCAATCGTGTGTTTCGATTGCGAAATGTTTTTGCAGCCGGGAGCGAGCGAAACCGCCGTTTCCGCGGCACGAAGGCTGTCGGTAAGGCTGCAGGAAGTTTCCCAGCTACTGGGAATCAGCTTTCCGGTCTACGTATTGTTCACGAAGCTGGACCGGATTTCGTTCTTCAGCGACTTCGTACGCGGGATGAGCAAGGATGAAGCCGCCGAAGTGCTTGGCAGCACTTTACCGCTGCGCTCGCTAAGCGCGGGCGTTTATGCGGACGAGGAGACGAAGCGGCTCACGAAGGCGTTCGACGAAATCTTTTACTCACTGGCGGAGAGACGCATTCTGCTGCTTCCGCGCGAACACCAAGGGGACAAGCTTCCTGGCATTTACGAGTTTCCCAGGGAACTAAGGAAACTGCGCACGCTGCTGGTGCAGTTTCTGGTGGATCTCGCGCGTCCCAGCCACCTGGGAACGAATCCTTTTCTGCGGGGCTTTTATTTTACCGGGGTGAGGCCCGTGGTGGTGGACGACGTAGCTGCGGCGCAGGCCGTTCCGGTGGAAGTGGCAGAAGCAGCCTTCGATGGCGGCGCGACCCAAATCTTCCGCGGCGTAGGTTCGCAGATACAGGCGGCGCCTGCGGCGGTGAGAGGCGGGGGATCGCGCCGGATGCCGCAGTGGGTTTTCCTGAGCAGCCTGTTCAACGATGTTCTGGTGAAAGACCGCGTGGCGTTGGCGACCAGCGGATCCAGTTCGCGCGTAAACCTGCTGCGTCGATTTGTGCTCGGAACCGTTGTTCTTGCCGGAATCATCTGCCTGACGGGCTTTTTGGTTTCGTTTTTGCGAAACCGTGCACTGGAGACGCGAGTTCAGGATGCAGTTGCGGACTTGCGCACTTTGCAAACCGGAACGAACCAGGTGGCCGGTGTGGGCGACCTGAAAAAGCTCGATAACCTGCGGAAAGAACTTGTCGACCTTTCGGACTACGAAGACAATGGCGCACCGCTAAGCCTGCGTTGGGGTTTGTATGTGGGCGATCAGATTTACCCTGATGCAAAGCGAGTTTATTTCCAGCGTTTCCGGCAGCTGTTGTTTGCCGAAACGCAAAAGCGGCTGAGCGATAATTTGGAAGCCGTATCCGGTAAGTCCGCGGCGAATGCGCCGAACGACGCTTACGAGAAGACTTACAACGACCTGAAAGCCTATCTCATAACCACGGAACCTGCAGATCATGACAAGAGCACAAAAGAATTTTTGACCCCTGTTTTGCTGAGCCATTGGATCGCCGACCGCGACATCGACAAGGATCGAAAAGATTTGGCAGCGCCGCAGTTCGATTTTTACGCCACGGAACTCGCCAGGGAGAATCCGTTTGCGACTGGCAACTCCAAGATCGTGATTGAGCAAGCGCGCGCCTATCTGGCTCAGTTTGCGGGAATCGATCGCTACTACGCACAACTGGTGTCCAAGGCTTCCCAGAAGGACCTCAGTGTTTACGATCAATTTCCAAATTCTGCGGGAGTTATTGTGAACAGCCCCAAAGTGAAAGGGGCGTTCACGCGCGGCGGCTTCTTGTTTGTACAAGATGCTCTAAAGAATCCTTCACTCTACATGAGCGGCGAAGAATGGGTCCTGGGCAAAACCGACTCCAAGGATATGGATCAGGAAGTCGTGCGGCAAAAGCTGACTGAGCGCTACGATCAGGAGTTTGTGAACGAGTGGAATAACGTGTTGAAGACTTCGTCGGTCGCGGCGTATGTGAGCAACGCCGATGCGGACAAGAAGCTGGAAAAACTTACGGGGCCGACCTCACCTTTATTAGAGTTGCTGTACTTCATTTCGCACAATACGGATGTGGCACCTGCTGACGCGAAAACGCACTTTGCGCCGGTTCAAGCGGTCGAACCTGCGGGTCCGCCTGACAAAGCGCCGGATCATTACGTAGTTCCAGCGAACAAAGAGTATGTTGAGGCTTTGGGCAAACTGCAGTCGGACATACATGCTCTTGCGCAAAGTCCCGGCTCGCCAGATCCGGCCCAACTGACGCAAGCAGGGAACTCTGCAGATGCGGCTTCCAGTACGGTAACTAAAATCATCGCGTCCGTGCCGGTGGATCAGCAGTTTGGGAATCAGGATCAAGTGCGGCGATTGCTGCAAGAGCCGATCAAGGCTGCGGAAGCGTTGTTGAGACGAGGTCCGATCGACATCGCGAACGGGTCGGGCAAGGGTTACTGCTCCCAGTTCGCAGGAGTGATCAATAAATATCCTTTCGATCCAAATGCCCTGCAAGACGCGTCGGTGGATCAAATTTACCCGATTTTCGGGCCGACCGGCGATGCGTGGAAGAAGCTGAACGACGATGTGAAGCCGTTTGTGCTCAAAGTGGGTTCGCGGTATGACGCGAACCCTGCAGCCACCGTAAAGCCTTCGTCGTCATTCGTATCCTTCTTGAATCGCGTGGGACGATTGAGCGAGACCCTGTACCCTTCCGGATCGCCGCCTCCCCATTTCTCTTACACGCTGAAACAGATGCCGAGCAACCTGGAGGGAGTCGAGGTGAAGATTGGAAGCGAAAAACTCGCGGGAGAAGGAGCGCAGAAAACATTCATCTGGACAGGCGCGCCCGAAGATATTCAGGTGACGACGAAAAACGGAGACACCCTCGACTCTGCCAGCGGAAGCTGGGCTGTCTTTAAGTTCCTCGCGCGAGCCCATCAACTCGGTTCAAGCAACCTGGAGTGGGTCATTGAGAATAACGGGAAGCCGGTGATGCTGCCGAACGGCAAGGTTAAGTCTTACGTGTACCAACTGCAGGTCTCTGGCAGTGCTAATCCATTCTTCGATCTGCACGGCATGAGGTGTGTCAGTCAGGTCGCAGGCCGTTAGCTGAACGGTGCCGACCTCATTCGAATCGTACAGAACCTTGGTGGAATGAGCCCGAGAAGATCTTTATGTGGAACTCTTCAGGCCGCCCGGCCCTGATAACCGCCCAAAGATTCGCTCTTTCCAGGAAGGATGCATCGCGCGAACGAGCAGACAAGTAATGTTGTCGTCACTGCCGCCGCTTTTCGCCGCTTCAATCAGATCGGTGCAGGCCTGTTCCAGTGAATCCTGACTGACGGCTTCGGCCATTCTCTCGTTCTTGACGTAACGCGACATGCCGTCGCTGCAGAGCAGCAGCACGTCGTCGGAATTGAACTCATGATCGGCCAAGTCTGGTTCGACGCTGTCGTCGGTACCCAGAGCGCGAACGATCACGTTCTGCATTTTGGATTGCTCCGCTTCTTCCAATGTCATAAGACCGCGTCGGACTTGTTCCATCACCAGGGAGTGATCGTTGGTAAGTTGCATGACATCATTCTTGCGGATCAGGTAAACGCGACTGTCGCCGACGTTGGCAACGGAAAAGAGATTGCCCTCAACCGCGACCGCCACAATCGTGGAACCCATGCCCGCATGCTGAAGGTCCCTTGCTCCGGATTCATGGATCGCCTGATTCGCCAATTGAATGGCACTGGCCAGGCTCACAGCGCGAGGCGAGACGCCCTCGAACTTGGCTGCGCTTACGGGCGCGCCGCTTCGCGACTGGCGAAAGTAATCGAGAACAGTGTCCACAGCGATCTTGCTTGCCACTTCTCCGGCTTGTTGTCCGCCCATGCCATCGCAGACCACGAAAATTCCGTGGCGTAAGTCGTAACCGAAATTGTCCTCGTTGTTCTTGCGCACGAGGCCGATGTCGGTGTTGCCGGCGGCTTGGATCACAAGGCTCATGGTGCGACGTTAAGCGCTAAATCCTACCGCACCCCAAGCTTCGGGTAAACAGGGAAGGAGCGTGAATCTCCCGCCTCGAAACGCAGGGTTCGGGGTCGACTACAAGGGTCAGCGTGTATTCAGACGCGGTTCACGACAGATTTAGAAGTTGAAAAATGTGCGGAGCAAACGCAAGGTTGACTGCCGGCGCTACTTTTGGCCTAGTCGCCCGAACACTCTACCTTTCTCAGCCTTTCTGGTGAGAGTCTGCCACTCATTCTGTAAGTCGCTGCTGGCGTATTCGGTGAAAGTTTTCGCGGCCTTCAGCGCCAGGACTGCCTGCTTCTTATCTCCTGCTTCCATCGCCGCCCGTGCGTGTTCTATTGCCGACGATAGTTGGCGATCGGCCACGGACTTCCGCCGCGAAGTGAAGACCGGGACGATGCGCGCCAGCAGCGAGGATTCCTCGTTGCCGCCTGGATTCTGCAAAGCTCCGGCGCCGATCTCGGGGCGATCGAGTGCAGCATAAGCCCTGCCGACAGCCTGCAGGTCTGCCTGTTCTCGGTCATTGGCTTCGCGCAGGCGCTTCAGTGCGGTCTGAACCGGTTCGGAATGCATCACCGACGGCGGCTGCAATTCGAGGAATTTGACGGCCTCCAGGTAGTGTTCCTGGGTGGTGAGGGCCTCGACCGTCTGCAGCGAGGCATCGATGTCGCGCTGTAGCGATTGCATTCGGCCGCGGGCATCCTCCAGTAGAAAGAGAAGGGAAGCCGTTCCTGGTTCTTCGCTGATCGGAGTGAGCAAGTCAACCACGGCGCCGTAGGATCCGCGCGCCATCAACTCCTGCGCCTCTCGGAGCAAGCCCTGGAACTGGGTGTTCTTTAGGCGCTGATCGGCTTCCTGTCGCGCGAAGTCCATCAGTTCCGCGATTTCGGGCGAAAAGATGCCTTCTTTCTGGCAGGATTCGAGAAGGCGTACGGCCTCGACGTACCGGCCGCTGCTTAGCGCTTCATGGGCGCGCGTCAGATACTGAGCGCGAGATTGCTCCAGACTTCGCTCCGACACTTGCCGCGTGATGCTGGATTGCAGAGCCACCAGGCGCTCGTTTCCCGGAGCTTGTTGCAACTCCTCGCGCACCAGGCGCAAGGCTTCCTCCGGCGAGGTCTCGATCAGACTACGGCAGCGCAATACCACTTGATCGACGCGGCGGCGGATCTCCGCTTCACGCAGTTTCCGCGCAAGATTTCCCTTGAATTTCATGAGCATCGGTTCGGTCGGCATACGGACCAGGGCCTGGTCCACCAGTTGCGATGCTCGAGTAAGCTCCTCCACGGTGGACGCGAGCGAAACTTCGTTTTGCAGTTGCTCCAGAATTCGGCGCCGTTGTTCCTGCTCGCGACCCGACTTAGCCGCGGCCTGCAATGTGATCAGTTCGGGATTCGATGGATCGACGCGTTCGACCTCTGCGAGGGCCTCCATGGCGGCGGTGAAGTGGCGCGCGCCAATCTCCTTGCGTGCATTCTCCAACAATTGTCTTGCTTTTGCCTGCCGAGCGGCTTCTTCGATCAGACGAGCCAGCGCAACGTGGGCGGAGCGAACCCGCGAATCTTCGCTGTCCACCTCAAGCGCCTTGGCGATGACGGCCTCGGCACTTTCCAGATCGCCGCGGTCACGAGCGGTGTCTGCCTGCCGCAAGTATCCTTCCACAAGTTCTCTGCGCCGTTTCTTTTGCCGGACCGTTTCCAGAAGCTCAGACAGTTCCGAATTCGCGGGATCGAGGCTGCAGGCCTCTTGCAGATCGGCGATGGCCTCTTCATAGCGCTTGTCGCTGGCTGCTTCCTGAGCCTGCTGGCGCAACTGGCGGATCTGTTCCGCACGCTGGCGTAACATCAGATTTTGTTGAACTTGCGCAATGAGCTGCCGAGCTCTGGTATGCTGGCTTTCAACTTTCAATAACTGCAGCAGAACTTCTCTCGCCGTGCTGTACTGCTCTTCTTGCACCAGCCGCTCTGCCCGTTCGATCCACTCGGCAACCTGTTCTGTCTTCAGTTCGTGGGCCAGCGAGGAAACTTCGGCCGCCATCTCGTCGGCCGTGGAATAACGATCATTTGGATTTTTCGCCAGGGCACGATCGAGAATGCCATCCAGGGCGGGAGGATATTCCTGGAAGAATTGGCCCAAGGGAGGATGCTTGCCGGACAGGATCTGCTGCACCACGCTGTAATCGCCGGTGAACGGGAGTCGCCCGGTCAGCAGTTCGAACATCAGGACTCCCACCGAAAAAATGTCGGAACGGCCGTCGAAGGCCTCGTTTTTCAGGCGTTCGGGAGCCATGTACTGGATGGTGCCGATTACATGCCCGGTGCGGGTGAGATGCCCATCGGATTTTTCCTGCCGGGCGATTCCGAAATCCAGCAACTTCACAATCCCGTCTGGCTGCACGATGACGTTGGCGGGTTTGACATCGCGATGAATCACGTCATTGCGATGGGCGTATCCCAGCGCATAGCAGATCTGCTCGATGATTTTCAGCTTGAACGCAAGCGGCTGAGACTGGCCGGAGCGGATCAGCTTGTCCAGCGGATCGCCGGACAAGTATTCCATCACGATATACGGAAAACCGTCCTGCTCGCCTAAATCGTAAACGATGACAATGTTGGGATGCTTTAACGCGCCGGTTTTAGCGGCTTCGCGATAGAAACGCTGCAGCATTTCCTGGTCGCCAGTGAAGCCCTCGGTCACCGTCTTGATCGCTACCTCGCGATTCAGTTGACGGTCAAACGCGCGATAGACCAGACCCATGCCACCGCGACCGAGAAGGTCGATCACGTCGTACTTTCCGATGCGTTTAATATTCGGAGCGGTCACGGGAGTAGTCTGCAAATCTAACAGAAAGTGCGGGGACACCTTCTAGCGGCATGGAAGCCAAGCGGAATGGCCAATGCCGAAATACGCTAACGAGTCTACTCCTGGTGCGCTGGCTCGACCAGCCAGAAGTTAATCTCCGGTTAGGCGGAACTACCCGGCCAGTTCATATTGAACTGCTCCCGCAGGAACTTCTTGGCTTCCTCGCGTTCTGCCGTCTGAGCGTCCGGAGTTGAATTCAGGTAGAGAATATAGGATTCGGCAGTGCCATCCGTGTCTCCGTCCATGAGCCGCTTGCGCGCCTGAGCAAGGATCTTACTGGGGAGTGACTCAACCTTTTCTTTGACGTCCTTGATCAAAGCAATACGGGCTGCGATTTCAACGTCTGTGAGGAACTGGGCTTCATCAGGTGAAGCTCCAGCTTGTTTGACGCCCTTGGTGTCTTCCGATTTCACGTTCTCCAGCACGATGAACTGTTTCTGCGCATTGCTTTTGACGGACGGTGTGTTTGCGATGGTGTTGCCATTGGAGTCCACAATCCGGAATCCAACATCGACGATTGCGCTCAAGTCAATCGTCTTCCGAGTATAGCTATAAGGCTTAGTCACGTCTTTCAGGATGGTCTTCGGAATCGAGTCGAGTTTGCGATGGGCATCCTCGACTTTCTTCTGCGCATCTTCCACCGCCGCCTCAGCGACCGCCATGTCTTTCTTTTTTCCGTGCGCCTGGGCGCCCTCTAAAACCTTTTGCGCTTTCTGCAAATCCAGATTGGCGGTCTCGTAATCGCGGTTTGCCTTGTTCCACTCCTCGTTCGGTACTTCTCTCTCGGCCGCGAGGTATTCAGAATCCACAGACTCGATTGATGGTTTAGTAATTGGCCGGTGTTCAAGCACGTCGCCAATAAGCTGGAAGTTCGGATCCACCGGAGTCGTGTCAGAGGCCCGCACGATTCTGACGGGGAGGTTTGTGGTCTCCAGACCGGTCGCGATCGCGTCGGAAAGTTGGTCGGCGAATCCCGCGCTGTCTCGCCGCGAGGTCTGGTCGCGAAACACCACTTTAATCGAAAGCGTAGAACGGACGTTGTGGATGGCAGTATTTTTCGTGCGCTCGTCTCGGACGTCGTCGCGATTCGATTTGTATTGCTGGGCTTCGTTGAGGTACAACCAGGCGATGCCGACTCCTGATCCCAATGGCTTCTCGAGATATTTCTTGGCTTGTCCGACATAGTAGTCGCTGAGCGTTTGAGAAATCAGGTCGAGGCGGAGTTTGAGGTCCTGATCGTCGGGCCGCAGGGTGCACGCACGCTGCAGATAGTTATATGCTTTCTGGACGCCGATCTCGTCCATTCGTCCCTGGATTGGAATGTGGGCGTCTTTCAGTTTCTTAGCCTCGTCCGATGCGCCCTTGACGTAATTGGGTTCGAGCGCCTGCATCTGCTCGTTGACTAAAGCACGCTGGGCTTCGGGAAGATCGGCCAGAACTTCGTAGGCCTCGATGGAATGTTTGTCCTGCTGGAAGGCAGTGCTCTGTTGCAAGGCGGCATCGGCGGCAGCCCGATTGGTGGACGACAGGAATTCTGCGTGCGCCTGCTTGAGAGCGTTCGCTGATTCGGTCGTGGGCTTGAGGTCGGCGGCTTTCTGATACTCCTGTACAGCGTCATGCCATTTCTGGTTCGCTGCGTCGGCCTTGCCGCGATCGAAGTGATATTTGTATGCGGCGTCGATGATGGCAGAAATCCGCGGTTCTTCCTCGGCAAAGGCGCGAAACTCCGCCACGGCTGCAACTGCGTCATCATAGTGCTGGGAAGGAATCATCGATTCCGCACTATGCACGGCTGTGTCGACCCCCTTACTTTCGGCTGCGATTGCGCTCTGCAGAGTCAGACCCTGGTCAAAACGGGGATCGACCTCCAAAGCGTGGTCGGCTAACTGGCGGGCATTGGCTAAATGGACATATCCAGTCGTGTGGCCGGCCAGCGCTTGCTTGTAGGCCTGCAGTTCCCCGCGGCCCTTGTCGGCAACCAGCACCAATTCTGAGCGCACGTTCTCGCGCAGTTTGCCAGCGCCGTCATTGGCAGGGATCAAGTCGTGTACTTGATCGGCTCGCAAGCAGGCCGTCTTGAGATCAGAATAAATGGGTGAGCTCTTGGAGACGGAACTGCGGTAGGAGGCCAATCCGTCTGCGCCCTCTTTTAACAGGAGGGTGGCAAGCGCCTGCTTGGCGAGGTCGATATGCGTAGCTTTCGGGTACCGGCCGATATAGTCCTGCCATTGGGCAACTGAGTGAGCCCGGTTCGCGCGAAGAAACTCTCCGAGCTCGGTGTCGGGCGCAGAAACGAATACTATCTTTACAGTGGGTTTGAAGGGGGGCACGGCCATTGTGCCCGCCGGCGACGAGCTCAGTACTTGGCCGGTCAATGCGGCCCGGTCAGCCAGTTGCGCGGGAGTAATGGTTTCGTCCTTGTCAAATTTAAAGTTGGAAGGAACCACGCACTCCGCGTTGGAACCGCGCGCAAGGTTCATGACCCCCTGGGCGTCGCGTTCGAGAGAGGTCACCGAGGAATTCAGTGGAATCTTTGCGAGCTTGCCATAAGTAGACTTGTTGATCTGAGTCGCGCCTCCGCAGGAACGCACTTCGGCTTTGCCATTGATCAGGAGTCCGGAGATCTGAACGAAGGCGGCGCCGTTGGGTCCGTCAAATAGTTCGATGGCCGTGAGTGGAACGTCCTTGGAGTAGGCCGCAAGACCGGTCAGAGCAACAAACAGAAGGGCTACTGAAACTCTCTTCACAACAGATAGCAGACACAGCTGTGCATGAAACATCGGACGACGTGGCATAAACTCCCCAGGGTGACGGCAAGCGCCATAAGATTTTGCCTGCGCAGGTGTTCCGTATCATACTCACTGTTTGCGCGAAGTCAAGCCTGCCAAAGTGGCGGTTGCGGGGCCCAAACGTGCCATAAATCGGCCACCGGAAACATTTGCTTGGGGTGCTGTTTTGAAGTAACCTACAACCCCAGTTGGAAACGGTCGGAAACCCCAATAGCATGGCGCAGTACGAGCAGAAAACCGATAGCCGGGAATTCGAAGTTGCAAACCCTGTCCAATCTCCGGGTCCGTGGAGTGGAGATGCACGCGCGGATGCAACCGATATCGTGGTTCGGCTGTGGTGTCCGGAACGGTCCGACCGTAGCGCACCGCCGACATGGAAAACCGACAGCGTTGTGGTTTACATGATTGCGGACCTGGTGGGTGCGAGCCACGGCCGAATTGCGGAGGAATCGCCCGCAATCATGGGCGCGCACTTCGACGGTTCCAGGCAAGCATTGGTTGCCGCCAAGCGGATTCAGACGTCGATCCTGGAGTTTCTGGCGTGTCGGCCGGGCGATCATGTTGGGGCCGCAATCCTGATTTATCGGCCGAGGACCAGCGACCCCACAGGTTTCAGCGGAGAGACGGTGCAGCAGGCGCTCAGGCAAGCGAAGCCGGGTCAGATCCTGCTGGCTGAGAATATCTCCGAGCGTTTACGCGATCTTCCCGGTGTAGAGTTTTGCGCTGTTCCTGCACTAACCACCGTCATGGGAGACCGGCAGACGGAGCTGGCCGAGTTGGTGTGGACGACGCCGGAGCAAATCGCTCGGTTGCAAGTTTCAGTTGTAGATGAGTCTGAACCACGAACGGGGGATAGTCTTCCGGTTGGCGCTACCGTGATCGTTGATTCCCCCCTTTCCCGCCGTGGATCGACGAACGAAGCAATACCGCCCGTTGCAGGTACGGCAGACTTTGTCTTCAAGGACGGGTCCGAAACTGCTTCCCGGCCTGTACAGCATCGCGCACCGATCGCCGAAGACCTCCAGGAGAATCGGGGCAATTCCATTCTGGAAGGACTTGACGAGTCCGAAGAGCGCCCGCTCATCACGCGCACGAGGGTGATCTTTGGCTTCGTCGCGCTGGTTCTGGCGGCGGCAGTGATCGCAGTGCTTTACCATCCGACGCACGTTTCGCAACTTCCGATTCCGCTGCAGCAAGAGCAGACCGGCGCAACGGAAAGTCCAGACAAAGGTACGCCAGCCACTCCCGAACCTGAGGCCAAGACGGCGCAGCCGGAATCGGAAACTGCCAAACCAGCGGCCAAGCTGCCTGCCGTGGTCGCTAAGCCACAACCCCCTGCCAAACCGTCAGCGGATAATCGCGCGAAAAACAGAAAAGATGCTAAAGATACTAAAGATACTGCGGAGGAGCCGGAGGCCAACGAGGAATCCGGAGGCTTGTCGCAGAACGACATTCCCAAGCTGCTCGACTTTGCCAACACGGACACCGGAAACGGCAGGTACCAGAAGGCTCGGCTGGAGTATCGCAAAGTTCTGAAGTTGCAGCCTAACAATCAAGAAGCAAAAGAGGGACTGAAGAAGCTCGATCGGATTCAAAGTGACCAACAATGACGATTAGCCGTCGTGTGCTCCAGGCCGTTCCCAGTTAGTTCTAAGTTACTGCAGTACGTTCCAAGTTCAAAGAGTCCAAGTCAAAGAAAGCCACCCTCCCCAAAGGAGTCGTCCATGCCGAAAGCCTTCGACTTCGGTGGTGTCAATCTGACGGCCGGCGGAGATAGTTCGGGCGCGCGTCCGTCTCCCAAAACTCCCTTCCGCATCGCGATTCTTGGGGACTTCAGCGGGCGCGCCAACCGCGGGATTTCCGAAGCGAAGACCATTGACAAGCGCCGCGCCGCGCTGGTGGATCGAGACAACTTCGATGAAGTCCTTTCCCGCAGTGCCGCTGAAATTCAGTTGGCAATTGGGGATGGCTCGCTACGCTTGCGTTTTTCTGAACTCGAGGACTTTCATCCCGACCGGATTTTCGAGCATCTCGAGGCGTTTGGCAAACTGCGAGACCTGCGAGCCCGCCTGCAAGATCCATCGACGTTTCGGGAAGCGGCGGATGAATTAGGGCTGCGTCCTCCCAGTTCGGTGTCCGAGCCGCGAAGGCCCGACACCTTGCCCGAGGTTGCGCCCAACGCCGCGCGGTTGGCTTCCGGCAGCTTGCTTGACGAAATGATCGAGCAGACGGAATCTCGCGCCGCCGAGGATCGATACCGTCGCAAGCCCGATGAAGTCCGCGAGTTCGCGCAACGCGTCGCTGCAAAGCATCTGGTGAGCACTCCGGATGCCCGGCGGCCGGAGATCCTGAGCGTTATGGATCGCGGTATTGGCGCCTTGATGAGTGCGGTCCTCCACAATCGAGATTTCCAGGCGCTGGAGGCAATCTGGCGAGCGACTTTTTTTCTCGTTCGTCAACTTGAAACCGGTTCACAGCTCAAGCTTTATCTGATCGATGTTTCGAAGGAGGAACTGGCTGCGGACCTGCAAGCCGCCACTGACCTGCGGGATACGGGAACGTATCGGTTGCTGGTGGAGCAGAGCGTCGGGACCCAAGGGTCCGAGGCCTGGGCGATCATTGTGGGGAACTACAGCTTTGGTCCGGGGAACGAGGATGCGGAAGTGCTGTCCCGCTTGGCCGGGATCGCGCACCGCGCCGGCGCACCATTTCTTGCCGAAGCAGGCACGCGTCTGCTGGGCTGCTCTTCGCTGGCCTCCACCCCGCATCCACGAGAGTGGAAAATGCCCCAGGAACTAGCCGGCGGCTGGGCCGAACTCCGACGTCGGCCCGAAGCGGACTTCGTTGGACTGGCCCTACCGCGATTCTTGCTGCGTCTGCCATACGGGAAGAATACATTGCCGCTGGAATCGTTCGCTTTCGAGGAATTCCCCGAGGCACCTGGCCACGAAGACTATTTGTGGGGGAATCCTGCGTTTGCAGTCGCCCTGCTGCTAGCCCAGTCCTTCAGCGAGGCCGGATGGGAGATGCGTCCCGGCACATTGACGGAGATTGATAAGCTGCCGCTCCATGTTTATGGAAAACCTGGCGAGTCCGCGTCGAAGCCCTGCGCCGAGATACTGCTCACCGAGGATGCGGCGGAGCGCCTTCTGGAGGAAGGCTTGATTCCGTTGGTTTCGTTCAAGGACCGAGACCTGGTGCGGGTCATGAGATTTCAGTCGATCGCCGATCCATTGCGAGAGCTTGCAGGCCGGTGGGGCGAATAACCTAATCGCTGCCATACCTCCCGGGGGGGTAGGAGCAAGCCTCTTAAGAACACATGGCCAGATCATGGTGACTTTTGTAACGTTTGGCAGGTCACAAACACTATCCTCATCATGGGAAGCGGGTGGTGGACCACCAAGCTACTTCGAAAAAAAATGTTTTCATGGAAAAAAGAGCTTGGTGCTTGACTGCGGTTATCGCTTGTGATAAACCGTTGCTCCACGACCCGTGCGGTCAGATGGCGAGAGGCCTGGCCACTTTCCCGATGGGGTGATTTACCCTGACCGTTACGTCCCCCGGTTGACTGCAAAATCGGAATATTAGCACCTAGATACGGCACTTCCTCGAAAACTCGAAGAGGCAGGGAGATAACATGGCAAAACCGAGCACACAGCACAAATTGGACCGGGTGCGCCCGCCCCGCGTTCAGATTACCTATGATGTCGAAACCGGGGGCGCGATTGAAATCAAGGAACTGCCCTTCGTGGTTGGAGTCCTTGGAGATTTCACCGGGCAACCCGAACAACCGTTACCGAAGCTCAAAGAGCGGCGCTTTGTCGAGGTCACGCCCGACAACTTCGATTCCGTCCTGGAGAGCATGAAGCCGCACCTCTCGTTCGCGGTCGAAAACAAACTGAGCGAAGACTCCAACGCCGGCCAACTCAAGGTGGATCTGAGGTTCAAGAGCCTGGAAGACTTCGAACCGGAGCAAGTAGCGCGGCAGGTGAAGCCTCTCAAGGAACTGCTGGACCTGCGAACGCGACTCAATGATCTGAAGGGCACGCTGCAAACCAACGACAAGCTGGATGAAGCCTTGCTGGATGCGGTGAGCAAAACGGATAAGCTCGACAAACTGAAGTCCGAAGTCGGGAAGGGAGAACCCAATGCCTGAGACGCAGAAAGTTGCTGGTGGTGCGGCCGTTGTAGAGCAGGCCGCCGAGTCGAGTATTCTCGACCAGATTGTTGAACAGGGACGGTTTGGCGATCCGAGCTCGCGCGAGCGGGGCAAGGGCCTGATCAAGGAATTCGTTGCGCAGGTGCTCGAAGGGTCGATGACTGTGGGCCGCGATGCCGACCAGATGATCTCCGCCCGGGTTGCGCAGATCGACCATCTGATTTCGCTTCAGCTGAACGAGGTCTTGCACCACGCCCAGTTCCAGAAACTGGAATCAACCTGGCGCGGGCTTAAATACTTGCTGGACCAGTCGGAAACCGGCACCCAACTGAAGATTCGCATTCTGAATGCCTCGAAGAAGGACTTGCTGCGCGATCTGCAGCGGGCTCCGGAATTTGATCAGAGCGCGATGTTCAAGAAAGTCTACGAGGACGAGTACGGCATTTTTGGCGGCGAGCCGTTCGGCGCCCTGGTAGGCGATTATGAATTCAGCAAACATCCGGAAGACCTGGAATTGCTGGAGAAAGTCTCTCAGGTCGCGGCATCCGCCCACGCTCCGTTCCTTTCGGCCGCGTCGTCGGAGTTGCTCAACATGGAAAGCTTCACCAACCTGGACCAGCCTCGGGATATCGGCAAGATCTTCGACAGTACCGAGTACGCCAAGTGGAAGGGCTTCCGTGAGAGCGACGACTCGAAGTATGTCTGTCTGACTTGCCCCCGCATCCTGATGCGCCTGCCTTACGGCAGGGACACCGCTCCGGTGGAGGGCTTTAATTTCGAAGAGGGAGTGGACGGCACTGATCACTCCAAGTACCTCTGGGGCAACTCCGCATTTGCGCTCGCGTCCAAAATGACGCAGGCCTTCGCCACGTACGGGTGGTGCGTAGCCATTCGGGGAGTCGAAGGCGGCGGCCTGGTGGATGGGCTTCCTTCCCACACCTTCCGCACCGACGAGGGCGATGTGGCGTTGAAGTGCCCGACCGAGATTGCCATTACCGACCGCCGGGAAAAAGAACTGGCGGATCAGGGACTGGTGTCGCTGGTGCATTGCAAGGGCACGGACAAGGCTGCATTTTTCAGCATCCAGTCCTGCAACAAGCCCAAGCTCTATGACAGCGACTCGGCCACGGCGAATGCGCGGATTTCGGCGCAATTGCCCTACATGATGGCTACGTGCCGGTTCGCGCATTATCTCAAGGCGATGATGCGGGACAAGATCGGCGGCTTCATGTCGCGTGACGAGTGCTGGCGCTTCCTGAATCGCTGGATCGGCCAGTATGTGACGCAGGACGACAAGGCCAATCAGACGACCAAGGCCAAATTCCCCTTGCGCGAAGCCCGTGTGGATGTGGAGGAAGTGAAAGGCAAACCCGGCGTCTACCGAGCTATTGCCTATCTTCGACCTCATTTTCAGCTCGATGAACTTAGTGTGTCGCTCCGGCTGGTGGCGGAGTTGCCGGCTGCTGCGAAGTCCTAACCCGCTGTACCTTGTCGGAGCTTTAAACAAGGCCCTCATGGGTCCTTGAATTTCAATTGTGTGATCAGGAGGAATTGCTATGGCCAGTGATGCGTATCTTTTGATAGACGGAATAAATGGGGAATCCCAGGCGCAAGGGATGACCAACAACATTGAGCTGGACAGTTTTTCGTTTGGTGCTTCGAACCCGGCTGACGTAGGCGGAAAAGGCCTCTCTGCTGGAAAGTGCTCCCTATCGGACTTCAGCTTCACCTGCGCGGTGGACCAGGCAAGCTATCAGATTCTGAAAGCCCTGTACACCGGCCAGCACATTGCGAAGTCCACCTTCAGCCTGCGCAAATCGACAGGTGCCGCCACCCCTTACGTCTATCTGAAAGTCTTGATGACAAATTGCTATATCACGAGTAACAGCATGGGCGGAGGCGCACAAGGCACACCCTCCCAGAGTGTCAGCATCGCGTACGAGCAGATAGAGTTTGACTATTTCACGCAGGATACGTCGAGTGGTGCGGTTACGCAGGCTGGGGCCGCAACCTACAACATTGGCGCCGTGCAACAGACATAGGCTAACGGCGACCGAACGTTGGTTCGAATCTGGAGGCATCTCCGCGGCCGGGAATCTGGCTGGAGGGGGTGCCTCCATGCTCTACAGCAGCTCCCGGCCGGAGATGTATCTGTTCGCGTGAACGAGCCGGAGTTGTTTGCAAAATCCATTCCATATCGTGGGCGACCGATGAATCCACAAGAGCTGTATCGAGCGGGTCGGCTAACAGATGCCATCAAGGCTTTAAGCGTGGAATTACGGGACAATCCTACCGACATCCGCCGCCGCACCTTTCTGTTCGAACTCCTCTGCTTTGCGGGCGAATACGAGCGCGCGGACAAGCAACTGGAAGTATTAGGGCAGGCTGGACCGTCCAGCGAATTGGGCGTTCTGCTCTATCGCAGCGCGTTGTACGCCGAGCGCCAGCGCCATGATTTGTTCGAACGAGGAGAATTTCCGGCGGAGAAGGATGACGCCGAGCCCGGTCGCGGAGGAGTGGCGAACGGAAATCCTTTTGCTTCCTTCTCCGACGCCGACCCCAGAACTGGAGCCAAGCTCGAGATTTTTGCCGCGGGAAATTATCTGCTGCTACCGCTGGAGCATGTGGCGTCCATCCAGATCCCACCTCCGCAGCGGCTCAGAGATCTTTTGTGGACGCCGGCCGCAGTGCGCACCACGCCATCGTTCAAGGGAACTGAACTGGGAGAAGTATTGATTCCGGTGCTGGCTCCTTTCTCGTGGCGACATCCGGATGAGGCTGTGCGGCTGGGGCGTTTGACCGTCTGGGAGAAGCCCGAGGGTTACGAATATCAAGTTCCGTTCGGCCAAAAGATGTGGCTGGTGGACGAAGAGGAGATTCCATTTCTTGAACTGCGCGCGCTCGAGTTCGACCCAGCCTCCGTGGCCGCCTGACCTATCATGCCTTTTCCCGACGATCTGCTGAACCCTATTGAAGGGCCCAATCCCAGTGGCGCCAACCTGCGCTACGACCCGGTCTACGACAAGATCAAGGAAGCACGGCGCGAGGAAGACCAGCCTCCGCCGGGAATGACCGAGCGCGACCGCAAGGTCGCGGAGAATCCGCTGGTGATCAAGCTTGTCACCGACTTGCTCACCAACAAGACCAAAGATCTGCAACTTGCCGCCTGGCTTACCGAGGCGTTGCTCAAGCAAAAGGGCTTTGGGGGGCTGAAGGATGGTCTCGTGTTGTGCTATGGCTTCGTCGATAAGTTCTGGGAGACTGTGTATCCGGAACTGGAAGATGGCGATGCGCAATCTCGCGGAGCGCCGTTGGGATTTGTCGGAACCAAGCTTGAGATTCCGCTGAAGCTCGTCCCCGTAGTCGAGAAGGCTTCTTACAGCCTGCTGGATTACCAGCAGTCCCGCGAGGTCGGATACGAGGACCAGGCAAAGACCGACGATGCCAAGAAGAAGCGGGCCGCGTTGGTAAAAGATGGCAAGCTCACTCCGGAAGCTTTCGATAAGGCTTTTGAAGAAACTCCGAAGAAGTTTTACGCGCAAGCCGAGCAGGATCTTGATGCTTGTCTTCAAACTCTCACTCAGCTGAAAAAAACCTGCGACGAGAAGTTCGGGGACGACGGACCCGCATTTGGTCCACTGCAGTCTTCTCTGGATGCAACCCGCCACTTGATCCACGGCTTTCTGCAGAAGAAGCGCGAGAAGGAACCCGATCCGGTGGAAGTCACCGCGACCGCGGAGAATGCTGCCGAAGGGGAAGTTCAGGCGGAAGGCGCGGGTTCTGTGCGCACGGGCGTTCTAATTTCGCTGGAAACCTCGTCGGAACCGCCCGACCGCGTCGACGCCATCCGCAAAGTGGCTGAGGCAGCAGCATTTCTGCGGCGGCGTGAGCCCACCAGTCCAGCTTCGTATCTGATGCTGCGCGGGCTGCGTTGGGGAGAGTTGCGTGCGGCCATCGACCTGGCGGATCCTACGCGACTCGAAGCCCCGCCCACCGATCTTCGCCGGTACCTGAAACGGCTACTGCTCGACAAAAAGTACGAGCAGCTGCTGGAAGCAGCCGAGAGCGCAATGGCGCTGCCTTGCAGCCGCGCCTGGCTCGATCTGCAGCGCTTCGTGGTCGAAGCTTGTGACGCCCTCGGCGGGGGGTACGAAGCGATTTCCCGCGCGATTCGTTCGGAACTGAAGGCGCTAGTCACCGACATTCCGCAACTGCTCGACGCCACACTCATGGACGAGACACCGGCCGCCAATGCTGAGACGCGTGCCTGGCTGGTGTCGTTGAGCCAGGGAACTTCCGAGCAGGCCCCTGCCGCAGAACCGCCGCTTCGGGCCTCGGCAAGCTCCAACGGCATGGGATCGAGGTGGCCCGGGCAGCCGACAGACGCTTATGCATCGGCGTTGCAAGCCCTGCGCGAAGGCCAGGAGCGGAAGGCGTTCGAAATCCTGCAGCAGGACATTGCGCGAAAACGCTCGGGAAGAGAGCGATTCCGCCGGCGAATGCAACTGGTAGAGATCTGCGCGTCTACGAACAAAGGCAACGTTGCTCAGCCCATCCTGGACGATCTGGCCGCGGCGATCGAAAACCACAAGCTGGACGACTGGGAGGATCCGGGCGTGGTCGCAAGCGCCTTGGCCACCATCATGAAGATGAGCACCAGGATCCAGGCGGACAAAGCTCAGCAACAAAAACTATTCGAGCGCATCTGCCGCCTCGATCCAGCGCAGGCGCTGGGAGACGGGAAGTAAGCCATGGCCAGGCGAGATGCCACTGGACCGGTTACGCTTTCGGTGCTGGACCGGCTCATCGATCGGGATCCGAAGACCCGTTCGGAAGTCCCTTTCACTCGCGCCCAATCCTTGCGCGAACTGAAGTTGGCTTTGAAGCGCGATCTGGAATGGCTACTGAATACCAGAAAGACGATCGATCCCTCTCCTGACTCGGCACGTGAGACCGTCCGCTCCGTCTATCACTACGGATTTGCGGACATATCTTCCAAGTCGGTCCTATCCAGCCGCGACCATGGCGACCTGGTGCGAGAGATGGAACTGGCAATTGCCGTTTTCGAACCCCGCTTGAAGCGCGCCCGAGTACGAATGGAGATGCAGGAAGGCAGTTATCGAGCTTTGAACTTTGTGATCGAAGGACTGCTGTGCATGGACCCTGCGCCTGAGCCTGTGCGTTTCGACACGGTTCTGGAACTGGGTAAGGGCGAGTACGAAATCAAGGGAGCCGATCTTGCGTAATGAGCTGAGGAATTATTACGAGAGCGAACTCACATTCCTGCGCCAGACCGGGGCGGAGTTCGCCGACAAATATCCCAAGATCGCTTCGCGCCTGCTCCTGGAGCCGGATCGCTGCGAAGATCCGCACGTGGAGCGGATGCTCGAGGCCTTTGCCCTGCTGGCCGCTCGCGTTCACCTGCGGATCGACGACGATTTTCCCCAGATCACCGAGGCGCTGCTCAATATCCTTTACCCGCACTACCTGCGGCCCGTGCCCTCGATGTCGGTGGCGCAGTTTCACACGGATGCGGATCAGGGCAAGCTTACCAGCAGCCTCAAGATCCCGAAGGGAACAGTTCTGTATTCGCGCCCAGTGGAAGGAGTGCCGTGCAAGTTCCGGACCTCGTACGACGTAACCTTGTGGCCCTTCAAAGTTTCACAGGCGCAATGGATGACGCCCGATCGCATTCGCCCCACATTGCGCGCTTCCGAGGCCGCTGTTCTGCGAGTCGAACTCGAGTGTTTCCCTGATGTTTCATTTGAAAAGCTTGACCTGGAGACGCTTGCCTTTTATCTGAACGGCGAGAGTGCGGTCGTCCACGGACTGTACGAACTGTTATGCAGAAATTGTGTCCGGATTCTGGTGCGCGATCCTGCGAATCCCAAGGCGCCGGTGCGCGAACTGCCCGTGCGGAACCTTCAGCCCATGGGTTTCGGCGAAGGGGAAGATGTGCTGCCGTATCCCAGGCGCTCCTTCGTGGGATACCGGCTCCTGCAAGAGTACTTCGCGTTTCCAGAAAAGTTCTTCTTCATGGGTCTCAAAGGACTCTCGGAGTTGCAGCGGGCGGGCCTCAAGTCGAAGGCCGAGATTTTGTTCCTGATCTCGCCCTTTGAGCAGGACGGCCGGCATCAGCGCCTGGAAGTCGCGGTGAATGCCAAAACGCTGCGTTTGGGATGCACGCCCATCATCAACTTGTTTGCCCAGACCGCCGAACCGATATTGGTCGATCAGACGCGCTATCAGTATCCGATCGTCCCCGATGCGCGACGCCGGCAAACCATGGAAATCTATTCCGTGGACGAGGTCGTCAGCACCGACGCGGAAACTCATGAGACGGTGACCTATCATCCACTCTATTCGGAGCGGCACGCTGTACAGGGGACCACTCCGGCGTACTGGTACATTAGCCGGTCGGTTTCGACGCGTAAGGGCGATGAAGGAACAGATGTTTTTCTTTCCCTGGTCGACCTTTCCGCTCGCCCGATGCAACTCGACTATGACACGGTGACGGTGCGATGTAACTGCACCAACCGGGACTTGGTTACGCGCCTGCCTTTCGGAAGCGAGAACGGCGATTTCGAAATGACCGGGGGGGCGGCGATCAAGCGCATCGTCGCGCTCCACAAGCCCACCCGGACGCTGCGGCCGCCGCTGGACGGAAAGACTCTGTGGTCGCTGATCTCGCAGCTGTCGCTGAACTATCTTTCCATTGTGGATGACGGCAAAGAGGCGCTGCAGAAGATTCTTGAGCTCTACGATTTTTCCGATTCGCCGGAGACCAAGAAACAGATCAGCGGAATCACGACGGTCGCCGCGCGGCGGCATTTTACTCGTGTGATCTCCGAACACGGGATCGGTTTTGCGCGAGGCACGCGGGTGGAGATCGAATTCGATGAAGAGCAGTTCAGCGGCGGCGGCGCTTACCTCTTTGCGAGCGTCCTCGAGAAGTTTCTGGGTCTCTATGTGTCGATGAACAGTTTCACCCAATTGGTGGCCCGAAGCCGCCAGCGGAAGGAGCCGTTAGAAGAGTGGGCACCGAGAGCCGGACAATCAATTCTGATCTAGCCGCTTCCGAGGTCGGTGAGAAGCTCCGTCGCGAGCCTTTCTCCTTTGACTTCTTCCAGGCGGTGCGTCTGCTCGAAAGGTTGCTTCCGGAGCGGACGTCGGTGGGCCGGTTCGCGCACCCGGACACCGAGGTTGCGCGTTTTGCAGTTCACCCCTCGCTGGCGTTCCCGGCCAGCCAGATCCAGTCCTTGAACTGCCCCGAAAACGCTGCGGTGGAGATGACCGTGAATTTCATGGGGCTGACCGGTCCAGAGGGAGTTCTTCCCAATCCCTACACGTCGCTGATCATCGAACGGTTGCGAGCTTCGGACACCTCGCCGCGAGACTTCCTGGATATTTTCAATCACCGGATCATTTCGCTTTTTTACCGCGCCTGGAGAAAGTACCGTTTCGATGTCGCCTACGAGCAGGGCGAGCGTGATCTTTTTTCTCGTCATTTGCTTAGCCTGCTGGGACTGGGCAGCGAGGGCTTGCGCGACCGCCAGGCTGTGTCCGACGATACCCTGATTTACTATTCGGGGCTGCTGGCGCAGCGCCCGCGCTCGGCCCAGGCTTTGCAGCAGATTCTCGCTGACTACTTTGAGGTGCCGGTCGAGATCGAGCAGTTTGCGGGAGCATGGTATCGCCTTGATCCCGAGACCCAGTGCCGCTTGTCGGAGGGAAGCAGCGACAGCGGAGAACTCGGTTTCGGCGCCGTGGTCGGCGACGAAGTTTGGAACCAGCAGTCCAAGGTGCGCATCGTTCTGGGTCCATTGACGCTGGAACGCTATGTGGATTTCCTGCCCGACGGGCAATCGTGGGAACCGCTGCGGGCATGGGTGCAATTCTTTTCGAACGACGAATGGGATTTCGAAGTGAAGCTGATTCTCGAACGCGAGCAGGTTCCGGCTTGCACCTTGGGAGCGGAAGGCGCATCTGGCCCGCAATTAGGCTGGGTGTCGTGGGTCAAGTCGGCGCCCTTCCGCCGGAATCCGGATGATACCGTGCTGGCGATTGAAACAGCACAAGGGGGACGACATGAATCTGAAGTCGCTGATCGGCAAACTTAACGATTCGACCCGCGGAGCGCTGGAGGGTGCGGCAGGACTCTGCCTGGCACGCACGCACTATGACATCGAGGTGGAGCACTATCTGACGAAACTGCTCGACTCGACCGACAATGACGTTGCCGCGATTTTCAAACACTTCGAGGTCGATACTTCAAGGCTATCCGGGGAACTGGCGCGGGCTCTGGACAAGTTGAAGTCGGGCAACGCTCGGACGCCCGCTCTCAGCCCAACGCTCATGCGGATGCTGATCGAAGCCTGGACCGTGGGTTCGATCGACTTCAACGCCGGACAGGTACGCACCGGCTTCACCATTCTTGCCTTGGCGACGAATGACGAACTGGTACGGCTCATGCGCGATATCAGCCGTGAGTTCCAGAAGATTCAGGCCGATGCACTGCGCAAGGACTTTGCGTCGATTGTCGGCAATTCAAGCGAAGAAGCGCAGGCGGCCGTGGCGGCCGCGGCCACGGCACCGGGCGCGCCGTCTGCTGGCGCACGCCCCGGCGGCAAAACTCCGAACCTCGACCAGTTCACGATTAATCTCACGGAGAAAGCCAAGACCGGCAAGCTCGATCCCGTGTTGGGACGCGACTTTGAAATTCGCCAGGTAGTCGACATTCTGATGAGACGCCGTCAAAATAATCCGATTCTCACCGGTGAGGCAGGAGTCGGGAAGACGGCCGTCGTAGAAGGCTTCGCCCTGCGTGTAGCCCAGGGAGATGTGCCTCCGCCATTGCGCAATGTCACGGTGCGGACGCTGGACCTGGCGCTGCTGCAAGCGGGAGCGGGCATCAAAGGTGAGTTTGAGAATCGGTTGAAGGGCCTGATCGAGGAAGTGAAGTCCTCGCCACTGCCCATCATTTTATTCATCGACGAAGCTCACACCATGATTGGGGCGGGAGGGCAAGCGGGGCAAGGAGATGCCGCGAACCTTCTGAAGCCGGCTTTGGCGCGCGGTGAGTTGCGCACCATCGCTGCCACGACCTGGTCGGAATACAAGAAGTACTTCGAAAAAGATCCAGCGCTGGCCCGCCGTTTCCAAGTCGTCAAGGTGGAGGAACCCATAGAAACGCAGTGCATGACCATGCTGCGTGGCATTGTCCCGTCGCTGGAGAAGCACCATAAAGTCCGCATTCTGGATGAGGGATTGACCGCCGCCGTCCATCTTTCCCACCGTTATCTCGCTGGGCGCCAGTTGCCCGACAAGGCAGTCAGTGTGCTCGATACGGCCTGTGCCCGGCTGGCGCTGGGTCAGAGCGCCACGCCATCCGCCATTGAAGATAGCGTTCGCCAGATCGACGATCTTGCCGTTCAGCAACGAATTTTGGAACGCGAATCGGCGGTGGGCACAGACCATCGCGAGAGGCTCGAAGAGATTGCCACCAAGAGCGCAGAAATCGAATCCCGACTGGCTGGACTGCGCACCCGTTTTGAGAAGGAACGCGACCTGGTGACGACGATCCGGGACTTGCGTTCCCAACTCGAGGGCGCGGTCGCCTCTCGGAACGGCAACGCGGGTGCCGCGCATGCTGGGGCTGCGGGTAACGGTTCGGAAATACCTGGAGTTGCGGCCAATGCAGGCGCACCTGCTGCAGTCGCAACCGCTCCGGCGGCAGCGTCGTCCTCCGCTACGGCCGTCGCTGTCGAAGAACCTCCCAAGACGGTGGACGTGGCTGCCGTGCGAGCCCAGCTTGCGCAGGCCGAAGCCGAACTCGCAGCCCTGCAGGGCGAAACGCCGATGATTCGCGTCGCTGTGGATGCTCAGATTATCGGCGAGGTGATCTCCGCCTGGACCGGAATTCCGGTCGGAAAAATGATGAAGGACGAAATCTCCACTGTCCTTTCTCTGCCGTCATTCCTGGGCCAGCGCGTGATCGGACAGATCCACGCACTGGAAATCATCAGCCAGCGAATCTCCACTTCGCGCGCCCGTCTCGATGATCCCAACAAGCCCATCGGCGTTTTCATGTTGGTGGGGCCAAGCGGAGTCGGCAAGACGGAAACCGCGCTCGCGCTCGCGGATCTTCTTTACGGCGGGGAACGCAACCTGATCACCATCAACATGTCGGAATTCCAGGAAGCGCACACCGTATCCACGTTGAAGGGCTCGCCTCCGGGTTATGTGGGTTACGGCGAAGGCGGAGTGCTGACGGAGGCCGTCAGGCGCCGGCCTTATTCGGTCGTGCTGCTCGACGAAGTCGAGAAAGCGCATCCGGATGTGCTGGAGCTTTTCTACCAGGTGTTCGACAAGGGAACGATGGAAGACGGCGAAGGTCGCGAGATCAACTTCAAGAACACCATCATCATTCTCACCACCAACGCGGGTACCGACACGATGGCGAAACTGTGTGCCGATCCGGAGACGATGCCGAGTCCGGACGGTCTGGTGAAAGCGCTGAAACCGGAACTCAACAAGATCTTCAAGCCCGCATTTCTCGGACGAATGGTCATCATTCCGTACCTGCCCATTCGCGACGAGAACATGAAGCAGATCATCAAGCTGAAGCTAGGCAAGATCCAGCGCCGCATCCAGGAAAATCACAAGATTGAACTCCTTTACGACACCGCTGTGGTCGACGAAGTGGCGCGGCGGTGCACCGAAGTGGAGAGTGGCGCTCGTAACGTGGATAACATTCTGACCAACACGATGCTGCCTGAAATTTCGCGACAGTTGTTGGGACGCATGGCGGCCAATGAACCCATGGAACGAATTCACGTCGGCATTGGCGCGGATGGGGCTTTCGTATATCAGTGACCGCGAAAGGCTAATGCCGTGCATGCGGGCCGCAGTATTGCGCCGGTTATAAGAACGAGGGAAGGACAGCGACGTGCCAGACGAAAGCTACAGTCAAGATCACCGGCTGATTGCGGTGGACACTCCGCTGGGGAAGGACGTACTGCTGCTGCAGGAACTGACGGGGTACGAAGGAATTTCGCGTCTGTTCAGCTATGAACTGGATCTTCTGGCCTTCGAGAACGATTCCATTGCTTTTGACGACATTGTCGGGCAGAAAGTTTCGATCACGCTTCATCTTCCTGACGGCACCCCGCGCTACATCAGCGGGTACGTCAGCCGTTTTACGCAGGGAGAAACTGACAAGCGTTCATTCACGCACTACCACGCCCAAATCGTGCCCTGGCTCTGGTTTCTGACTCGCCAGGCCGACTGCCGCATTTTCCAGAACCTGGCAATGCCTGACATCATCAGTCAGGTGTTCAATCTCTTCGACTTTAAAGACTTTCGGCTCAGCCTCAAGGGAAGTTATCCTCAGCTGGAATATTGCGTGCAGTATCGCGAGACGTCGTTCAACTTCGTCTCGCGCCTGATGGAAGAGTTCGGCATCTTCTACTACTTCGATCATTCGACCCAGGGGAAGCACACGATGGTGCTGGCCGATCAGTCCAGTACGCTTCCCGCGTGTCCAAGTTCTCCGGTGAGCTACGACACTGAAGTCGGAGGCCTCGACGATCCCGAGGTGATCAACAATTGGCACGTCGGTCAGGAAGTGCGCACCGGAAAGTACACCGTAACCGACTACAATTTCACGACTCCGTCCACCAGTTTGCTGGCCAACGATCCCACTGTGGTGGATCTCGCCGCCAGTCAACCCCTGGAGCTCTTTGATTATCCCGGACTGCACACCACCAAGGATCAGGGCGATACGGTGGCCAAGGTCCGCATGCAGGAAGAGGAAGCGGTTTATATGGTGGTGTCCGGTGCGGGCAACTGCCGCGGCCTGATGTCCGGCTACTCGTTTGAATTGAAGAATCACTATCGTGCAGACCAGAACACGAATCACGTGGTCACCGAGGTCCGGCATTTTGCTTCGGCCGGACAGAGTTACACGACCGCGGGCACGCACGGTGGAGAGACCTACTCCAACAATCTCACGTGCATCCCGGCTTCGGTTACTTACCGTCCCGCGCGAGTGACGCCAAAGCCCTTCGTGCAAGGTCCCCAGCCTGCGTTAGTGGTCGGCAAATCAGGCGAAGAGATCTGGGTGGACAAATACGGGCGGGTCATCGTGCAGTTTTATTGGGATCGGCTCGGGAAGAAGAACGAAAACAGTTCTTGCTGGATCCGCACCTCTCAACCCTGGGCCGGCGGAAACTGGGGCGCGATGTGGATTCCGCGCATTGGTCAGGAAGTGCTGGTCAGTTTTCTGGAAGGTGATCCCGACCGGCCGGTGATCACGGGCCGCGTCTATAACGCGGACCAGATGCCTCCTTACACCCTGCCCGATTACCAGACGCGGAGCACATTCATGTCGCGCAGTTCCAAGGGCGGCGGCGCTTCCAACTACAACGAACTCCGTTTTGAAGATCTGAAAGGCAAGGAGCAGATCTTCATGAATGCCGAAATGGATATGGATCTGCGCGTCGAAAAAGACTCGCGGGAATTCATCGGAGCCAACCGCCATCTCATTGTGACCACGAACCAGCAGGAGCAGATCCAGGCTGATAAACATCTGCACGTCAAGGGCAGCCATTTTGAAAAGATCGACACTGACGTGTCGCTGCAGGTAGGCGGCAATCAGATGGAGAAGGTAACGGGCAATCTCTCCCTCTCGGTCACCGGCAACCAGAGCGAGAGCGTAACCGGCAATGTCTCCTTAGCGGTCACAGGAAATCAGGACGTAACCAGCATGGCCTATGCCCTGAAGACCGACACCACCATTCATCTCAATGCAGGTGCGATGGCGGTGATCGAAGCCGCCGCGGGCCTCACGCTGAAGGTGGGAGGAAGCACCATTGACATGAACCCTGCAGGCGTGTTCATCACGGGGACCATGGTATTCATCAACAGCGGTGCCGCTTCCGTCAGCGCTCCGGACGCGAGTCCACAGTCGCCCGACTCGCCAAAAGACCCGAAGGATCCCGATACCGCCGACGATGGCAGCAAGGGAACGAAGTTGAGTTGAGATGTATTTGAGCGCTCCACATCCACATGGTGCGGCCCTGAAATTCCGAAGGTGTTTTATAGCGCAGCGTAGGGCGTAAGCGAGTTGTTTAAAACGGTGAGGAGAATGCAGGTATGGCGCACTTCTGCAGCTATCCAAAAACGGACAAGATCACGGAGATTACCCTTCCCAACTCTCTGGACCCAGGAGCCGACAGCGTAACCATAGGCCTTTGGGGCTTTCAGGATTTCGACGGCAACGAGCTCGAGATTCTGCGTCCACCATATCTCAGCGTCAAGAGGGGCGATGTAAAAGGTCAGGTGCGGCTTTATAACTTATCCGGCTATCACCCGGGACAATGGTCGCTGGAGGCACGCACTCAATCCGGCATTACCTGGGACAGACTAACGGTATTCGTAAAAACCCTTAACGGTCCGCCCGCCACGGGTGGCAAGTACACGAACAATCCGAATGAAGTCGTGACCCAGAGAACTACGCCCACGGCGCGCGACGTCATCTCAATGCTGCTACAAGCGTGGCCCCAACTCACCGAACAGGGCGCGCGCACATTGACGGCTCAGTTCATGGGAGAGACCGGCGAAGGGAAATATTGTTTCAACTGGAACTTGGGAAATGTAAAGGCGGGAGCGAACGATCGGCACATGTACCTCCGCGACGTTTGGGAATGTTACAGTCAATCGTCGGCACAGCCAGAGGTTGATCGCGCAAACGGGTTGGCGCATATTGCGACGGCGGACGAGATTAGGAAACGCGGCTGGAAGTGCCCCGCCGCTGTAGTCGTTTTCGAACCGCCGCACTATGAGTGCCGTTTCCGTGCCTATTCCAATCTTACCGAAGGGGCTCAACGATGGCTTGGGCACCACCAGCAAATTGCAAGAAACAATCCCAACTTTCTAACCTCTATTAACAATGGCGACGTTCCGGCTGTCGCCCACGCGCTGAAGCAGGTCCAATACTACTCGGCGGCGGAGGCGGACTATTCTGCCATCATGACCCGGGAAAAGAGGAAGATTGACCAGAAGTTGGGGGCTCCATGAGAAAAGTTGTTCTGTGTCTACTGCCCTTGATGGTCTGGCTGTCGCTATGCTGCTCGCGAAGCAAGTCGGCGGCAAACCACGGAGACGCTTCGAACCCTTCTGTTCAACGCGCTGCTTCAGCGCCACAGACCAGCGATTTGAGTTTTTCCACAGAAGATCAGGCTTATGCTTTAAATGCGGAAAACGGTATTCTTAGTTATTGCGATAAACGCGGCGGGCGCAAAATCGACCTGAGAACGCGACACGATGCGCCGCTTGAGCGACCATGCCCAGTTAGAGACGAGCCGAACGCTGCTTGCAGCGGCTTGAGTATTGATGTTTCCGTACGAGCACCCTTGTCTGAGCCCAATGATATCGTGGATATCGGCTCGTTATCGTTCCCGCTGAAAGGCCGTGTTCACGATTGCTCCGTTCACGGCAAGTTGCTTGGGATTGTCACCGGCTCCGCCGTCATACTCATCGATGTTGCCAAAGGTAGCAACTCGGAAATCAATCCCGATGGTGGAGATCGAGTGGTCGTTGGTTCTGGGTGGATCGCTTGGACGAATGGCTCCAAGCTTCAGGCTTCATATCTAAAGTGATTTTCGTGAGCGGCTAACTTCCCGGACGCGACTGACAACTCGCAGCAGGAAGGATGGTGGCCGACGTTTTTAGGAAGAATACCGGGGTCTGAGGGCCGCTTACGGCACCATTACAGTGAGTTCGCCGGGCATGACAAAGCTGATGACGCCGGCCCACATGCACATGTTCGTGGACGTATTGTCGAGCGTGGGCATGTTGCCGAGCATTACCGTCGGAGCTCCTGGAACCCAAGGCGCGACTGTGGCGGGAATGCATGGCATGGGGGTGAGGACGCCCATCGCGGCTACGGTTGCGGCGGCAACCATCGGGTTCGCGGGCGACATGCACATGCCGAACGGCATGATATTAACGAGTGGAATGTAATCCATGATGTTCGCGTCCGGAACTTCATCGGTCATGACTCGGTTGGTCGGAAGAACCACAAGCGAACTCGGCGCCATCCCCATCGTGCACATCATGCTCGCTCCCATGCAAACTTGCATCGGCATATGAGAACCCCCAGCCAGTTGGCTGCAGGCATTCTAGCAAAGCAGGAAATGAATGCAACTGTGAGGAGTGAACGCAAACGAACTGCAGAGGTGCTAGGACGGGATAAGAATTTCGTCGACAGGGCTTTCCGGGTAGCGATGAGCCCTTCGGCTTGGGTTCTCAGCTGCCAAGTAGGGCTTCTGTTTATCAGTCTGGGCTGGAATGACTTGGAGGAGGCCGGATGCTAAAACCGAGAGTCTCCGAATACCAGGTGATCAAGGGCGACTGTCTGTGGAAGATTGCCGACGACCAATACGGCAACCCGACGGTGTGGCCGGAAATTGCCAAACTTAACCAATTGCCGGATCCCGACTTGATCCTAATTGGTATGGTGCTCCGGCTTGAACCGGTCCACGACCAGCGATATCGTCCGCGGCCAGCTGACCCCGGACCGGGAACCAAAACCAACTCCAAGGCGCCCTCAGTAATTGGCCTTGATCCCTCAAGGCCGCTGCGCGTCGACCATCCTCAAGCCCTAGACATGGGACCGCTCACTAAGGGTGCTTCTACACCGCCCCACATGACTGCTTCGTCGACCCCGCCCGCATCGTCGACGTCTTCCCTTTCACAAACGCGAAAGGGCACGGGTACCGCGCCCGCTCGACCGGTACTGTTTCCTGCGGTCCGATATAAATTAGACGACATGAAAAGCATAACCATTTCCACGCCTGCGTTTGATATTACTCTCAGGCTTATCGGAGAAATTAGCATTCAGCAGAAGGGAACCATGAGCGAGGTCGAACTCAGCCAGCGGGGCACTCTGACGGGGAAGCTGAAGGCTGACTACGACTCGAAGTTCGAGAACCTAATCGGCCAAGCCAAGGTTGGGATTAACTCGCAGACACATGCGGCTCAAGTGTCCTGCAATCTGGCGGTCGCGGCTAAGTTGGATGGTCAAGTGTTCGCCATCACGCAGTACGAGTATATCCCGCCGAACCGCTTCAAGTATTCTTACAAGCCAAGGCCAATCCAGGGTGAGTGGAATGATCTCGTCTTCAGCGGCAACGTGGGGTTCGAGCTGGAGATAATTGTTAAGAAACCCGACGATCCTCCTCCGGTCGAACCGGTGACGTCGCCGGTTCGTCAGCAAATTACCACGCTGGCATGGGCCCTTGCGGCAACCCTGGTTGTCGCTGGCGCCTGTATCATCGTGGCGGACGTAATCAAAGACGTCGGCACGCTTGGCGTCGGAACCGTTGAATCGCCGCTGTCATTCGCGGCAGCAGCGGCATTGTTTGCGCAGGCAGCAGAAATGACTCAGTAGATCTATGAACCAAAAAACTCTCAGCAGGGTCTTGGTTTATTTCATACTCTTGTTGCTCGTGTTGCAGAGCCTGTACTGTTTTGAGATGGCTTCTTCGTTCGCATCGATGTTCCGTGGTGCTCAGAATGTGCGGCCCGCGGATTCCTTGCCAAGAATGGTTTGGTGGTATGTCGGTGCTGGATGCCTGTGGTTAGGTGTAGGAGTAGCGTTTCTGTTCAATACAATGCAGATCCGGCGATGGTTCGTTCTGCTATCCGTAGTGGCATTCTTGTACGGCCTCAAGGGCTACCGGCAAAGTGCGCCCGTTCTGCTCTCATGGTTCGGCGTGTTCCATGGGGATATTGTGGCTCTTGAGACCGCGAGCGCAGCCATATTCTGCTTGCTGGGAATCGTGGGCTTTTTTCATTGGGTGGTGGACCGAAACCTTCTCTGATTTGCAGTCTTCTTAACCCTCCTGCCTTTAATTCCGCAGAGATATCTCCGTCGTGGCAGTCGAGCCTGCGGTATGTTACGTATGCCGGAAGGCTCACCCCGGGGGGAATCCCTACCGTTAACCCGGAAAGGACCTTAGTAACCTTGCTGTTAGCCGCGGCATCTTACACTATTGATGAAGGGATACACAGAAGGTCACCTTCTCAAGGGGTAGCGGGATGGCAAAAACCAAATTGACTTCGGGTATGTGGCGGATCGATCCGCAGAAGTGGTCGCGTGTGATTGATCGCTGTGGGCAGCCGGTGGCGTCCGTCGAAGCGGACGCGGATTCCAATACAAACGCCAGTCTGATTGCGGCTGCGCCGGACATGTTCGAGTTGCTGGAGACGCTGGAGAATGATGCCTCCATTCCGGAGGCTGTGCATGAAGAGATTCAGTTGGTTCTTCGTCGCGCCCGCGGCGATTTTGGTTTCGCGGTTTTTTCCCGCAGTGTGGCCAAACACTTGCGCTCCAGAACGCAGGATTGGCTGACGTTCATGGAAAGTCTGTGGAAGTCTGACGGCGGCTCGAAATAATACCTGCGCCGTCTGATCGATCCGTTCCTGGTCTCATTCCTCCCTGCGAGAAAATTGACTCGCTGCTTTCTGCCGCTTTTCCCGCCCTGATTTGCCCTTTGCTTCCTGGCTCAGGAATTGTTATTGTGGGCAGCTGTGTTGAAAGGGCCTGAGACGCGCTCTCAGACCAGCGTCAGCGGGCCGCGCCACGATCCTATGAAGCAGCTAAAACCAGTTCTCTGGACCAAGGGCACGTTCCTGACTCCCCAGCATCTCCAGGTGCAGGATCGCTTCATCGAGGATGCGCTCAATTTCCGCCTGCAGGCACTCAAGTTCTGTCCCTGGGGCTTCCGCGAACTGGCGATTAATGCGGAACTGTTGGCCGAGGGTCAGTTTGCTGTTACGCGTGCCACAGGCATCTTTCCCGATGGACTGCTGTTTGAGATTCCGGAAGCGGATCCGCCACCACCGTCCAAGTCCCTGGAAGAATTTTTCGAGCCTGGGGCGAAGAGTCTGGACATTTACCTGGCGATTCCCGACTACCGCCAGCGCGGTCTCAATGTCTCCACCGGCAAAGACGGAGGCACTCGCTACCTGGCGGAAGTGACCGCCTTTCGCGACGAGAACACCGGCGCCAGCGAGAAGCCCATCCAGGTCGCGCGAAAGAATATGCGCCTGCTGGCGGACTCGGAAAACCGCGAAGGTTCTTCGGTGTTGCGCATCGCCAACGTGGAAAGGACTCCGGCGGGCACGTTTCAGCTCAATCCCCGGTTCATTCCACCGCTCATCGAGATCGGCGCAAGCGAATACCTGGTGGGATTGCTGCGTGGTTTGGTCGAACTGCTCTCCGCCCGCAGTACGCAGCTTTCCGCTGGCCGGCGCCAAAAGAATCAAAGCCTGGCGGATTTCACCGCCTCTGACATTGCTAACTTCTGGCTGCTTTACACCGTGAACTCCAACTTTCCAGTGTTTTCCCATCTCTACGAAAGCAAGATGGGCCATCCCGAGGAACTGTACTCCGCAATGGTGGGGCTCGCGGGCTCACTCACCACCTTTTCTCAAAAAATGCGGCCGCGCGATTTGCCGCTCTACGTGCATGATTCGCTCGGACCGATTTTTTCCGAACTGGATGAGAAGCTGCGTTCGCTGCTGGAAACCGTCGTGCCCACCAACCTGGTGTCGCTCCCGTTGAAGCTGGTGCAAAATTCGATTTACGCCACAGCCATCGACCACGACAAGTATCTTCAGAACACGCGCATGTACCTGGCGGTGAGCGCGGAAACCAGCGAAGAGACCATCATTCAGAAAGTGCCGCAACTCGTAAAGGTTTGTTCAGCGACCCACATTGATCATCTGGTGCGGCAGGCCTTACCCGGAATTCAGCTCCGGCATCTGACGAGTCCACCGAGCGCGATCCCGGTAAAACTGAAGTATCAATATTTCGCCCTGAACCAGTCCGGGCCGGCATGGGAAGCCGTGAACCGCGCCCGCAACTTCGCGGCTTACGTTCCGGGAGAGCTCGCCAATCCCACGCTTGAACTGCTGATCCTCTTGCCGCAGTCGAACTGAAGGGCCTTCCCACCCGAATCGCAAATCGTCGCGATAGCTCCGCTCAGTGCTTTAGTGCAAAGTAAAGCACAAGCAAGACCGCAATAAAGAAAAGCACGGTCAAGGTCAGGATAAGCGGCCAGTAGGAGACGGGCGGCTCCGCAATCGCCACCTTAGGCGGCTTCGGTGCTGGGGGGACGGCAATCTTAGGCATCGCCGGCACGGCTGGCATAGGCGGGGGAGCTATCGCGGGAAGGGGAGGCATGGAAGCCGCGGGAAACGTGGGCGCCGCCGGCGAATTTGGCGAAGCTTGCTTCTGTGCCCCTGCAGGGCCCGCCGAAGGTCTCACAGAAATGACTTGCGTGTACGGGCTCGGACCGCTTGGAGGCGCCGGCTGGGCAGGAATGGGTTCGCTGGCCGGGCGATTGAATGCGTTCGTGGCGCCGGCGGAAGCAGAAGGAGTCGGAGCGACGACAGGCGGCTTTTCTATCGCCCGATTTGGAAGCGGCAGAGTCGGGAAGATCGGTGGTGTCGGAACCGAGGCAATTGGCGTCGGAACAACGTAAGACGCAGGTTGTGGCGGGACGAAAGGATCCTTTGCAGGCGCCGGAAAGACAGACGCGTCATCGATAACGGATCGCTGCAATTCACTAGGGGGCGCTGCCGCAGCAGTGCCGGACGTTCGCGACACAATATTCGGGGTATTGAACCATCCTGTGAATCCCGCGCCTGGAGGTTCATTACCTGCCACGCCTGCGGCCGGTAAAGGCTCTTCCGGACGTGGCGGATTAAACATAGCCGTAAAGTCTCCAACGGTTTTTCGTGGAGGTTCCATTTGCTGCGGCGATATGGCAGGAATTTCCGACGGCCCTTCTACGCGGAACGGTCCCTGAAAAAAATTGGTAAACTCGCCTGGCCTGGGGCCGTCCTTGATCGTTGGCGAGTTTGTCTCGGAAACAACGTTTCGCGGTGTAAAGGCAGAGCTGAACGAGTTTTCCGAACTGCCGATATTCGGCTCAACTTTCGCTGGGGAAATTCGTGGAGTCATTGCATCCCAATCAGGAGCCGGATGAACCGCAGACCGGTCCGGGGCGGACTTCACGTTTGGTAGAAGCTGAGAAGGCTGCTCGGTCTGTTTCGATGGAACGCTCGACGCGGCTGGTTTCGCCTGCGGGTCAAACTCCCGGAACAACTGAGTCATCGAACTTGGAACTGGCGAAGCTTCCTTGGAGGTCAGGTTCGCGGTCGGAGCCTCGCTCTCCGGAGACGGCTTGGCAACAGGGGGTGGTATCTCTTGGGTATCGCGGCCTTGAGCCTTATACAACAGCACCCAATTGGCCAGCGCGGCTTCGTCTGGCATTTTAGTGACAAGATAGGCATAGAGCGTGCCACTGTAGCGGCCCGTCTCCAGCACGAGCCCCGCCGGCTCTGGTGCAACACGGCGAAACGCCTCGAGAACCCATTGCACTGTGGGTTGATTCGGCTTTTGTGCTTCGCATTCCAAAATATGCACCAGCACCCGCTGACCTCTGACTTTGTCATTGGCGACAAAAGTCTCCACCCCGCCGGTGGTGAGCGATTCCAGAAGCTCGTATTTTTCTCCGAATTTCATTCTTGGATAATGATTCCTTTCGGGTAGATCCACGAATCCCGTAAGCCGCTCCTTCTAAGAAGCAACTCGTCTTGACGCAGGATTATACCGCGCTGTCGCAGGAGCGGCCGAAAAGACATTTTAGCTTGCTAACAGCATGGATGTCGGAATATCGAACGCCAATGCGGGGAAGGACGAGAGCGGACGTGGGTGTGAACTTTGAGCTAAGGAACACCTTGGCCAGATGCAGGCATCGCTTGGTCCCTGCGTTATGAACACGACGTGATCTCGCAAGGCGGCTCCCTTTTAAATCGGGATTTTTCTTGACTTGCTCGGCCGCTGGGATCAAAATTGCGAACGCTTCCCGGTAGTAGGTGATGTGGATCCCCAGAGGTCAGTCCAGTGGATGACCCCTGAGGCGAAGGCCCATGGATTTTTAAAGAGATCGTCGGATTTTCCTCAGCTAGCCGGTGAATGCGGAATCTGACCGCGTCCGCACGGCCTAAACGTTCGTTGCGCCAACGCGACCGTGCAGCCGGGCACTCTAAAATTTGCTGTAAGCTGAAACGTTTCCCTCAGTGCAGTCACAACTAAAGAGGACTTGATCGCCAGGAGTTCGCGATGAATTTTGTGTCGAAGAGTGAAGAAATTCTGCAGAAATTGGTCCCGGTTGTGTTTTTGCTGGCCGGATCGATCGTTGGCGTGGCCGCAGCACAGCAGAAGCCGAAGACACCCCCACCTTCGCCTAAGCCAAGCGCGCCCCACGTCAGTACCCCGGCGCGATCTTCGACTAGCCGGCCCTCGACGGCAACTCACTCGTCTACTACAGGCGCCCGGCCCGGAACTGCCAGGCCCGGCACAACGAATGGAAGGACAGCAACTGGAACCGCTGCCAAGAACGGGACTGGTGTAAGGGGCAAAACTGGAACAGGCCCTGTGGGGAGGAATGGCGCTGCCTCAGGTATGAACAATAGAGGGGGCGCCAACATGGGAGGGGGTGGACACGGTGCTATGGCAAAATCCGTGAACCGGCCCGCTCCCGGAAGACAGGTGTCGCTGAGGGGTGGCGGAACGGCGAACATCCGTCCGAACGGACAGATCCGTTCCATCAACCGGAATGGTATGCACATCGAACACGGTCTCAACGGAAGTCGCAGGATCGAGAGCACGCATAACGGAGCCCATATTGTCACTACTGGCAGGAATTCGGGCTACGTGCAGCGCGCCTACGTCACGCGCGGCGGGCGCAGCTACGTTTCGCGGACCACCATCATCAATCACCGGGCGTACACCAACGTATACCGGTCCTATTCTTATCGAGGCCACCCTTACTACGGTTACCATCCTGGCTACTACTATCGGCCTGCGTACTACGGGTGGGCCTACAATCCTTGGCCAGCACCGGTTTACTACGGATGGGGCTGGGGTGGCTCGCCCTGGTACGGATATTACGGCGGATACTTTGCTCCCTACCCTGTGTATCCTTCAGCTGCTTTTTGGCTTACGGATTACCTGATTGCGGCAAACTTACAAGCGGCCTACCAAGCTCAGGCGGCAGCGAACGCCGCCGCCGCAAACAATGCTGCCGCAAACGATGCTGCTGCGAACAATGCTCCGGCGGAGCAACCCCAGACGGACGCGAGCGGCGGTGCACCGGCAGCCAATTCCGGGCCCGTAACTCTCACTCCCGAGGTGAAGGCGGCGATTGCGGAAGAAGTGAAGGCGCAGCTGGCCGCCGAACAGGCCGCAGCGGCCCCGGCTCCGGCCGCCTCAGATGCGCAACCGGCGTCCGCGACCAGTGAAGAAGTGCCGCCCGCTCTTGATCCTGCAAGACGCACGTTCGTAGTGGCATCCGATCTGGCGGTGACAGGCGATGGCCAGGAATGCCAACTCACTGCGGGAGATGTCATCACGCGGATTTCCGACACTCCCGACGACGATAACAAGGTGAATGTGAGTGTTTCCGCCAGCAAAAAGACGGATTGCACGCCGGGCAAACAGGTGGCTGTCGCGGTCGACGATCTGCAAGAAATGCACAATCACTTCCAGGAGCAACTCGATAATGGCATGAAGGATCTGTCCTCCAAACAGGGGACCAGCGGCCTGCCGAAAGCTCCCGACACTACTACCGTGGCTTCGGATGTTCCGCCCCCGCCCCCCGACGCTAGCGCCGAGAAGGCCTTGCAAGATCAGCAGGCAGCAGCCGACCAGACGGAAGCTCAAGTCGTGAAAGAGGCGTTCAGTCAAGGTTCGTGACCTAATCCCTACCGCACCCAAGCGTCACGATTGCGACGAGGGACGTGCGGAGCAAAATCGAGTAAGGGCTATTAACGGATAAACGTTCCTTTTTGCCTCAGAAGAAGACTTCTTCAAACAAGGACTTCTTCTCCGAGAGGACTCCAAAATGGCGTTCCTGTCGCCGGTTCACACTTCAAACGTGCCGTTGTTTGCGCAGGTGTTGTCTACCGTGCCGCAGTCCGCGCCGTCGCCGGATAAAATTATAAGCGGTTTTCCCGAATACCAGGATCACCTTACCCGTGAGCAGCACCGCGAACTTGATCATATTGCCCACCAAATTGTTGATAGCCAGTCCAGTCCTAATCCCATTTCGGCTATTGTGATTACCGGACACGCGGACCGAGATCTACGCGCTAATAATCCCAAACACAAACCGGGAGAAACACGCCAACAATTTGAAATGAGAATTAGCGAGGAGCGTGCCATTGCCGCCAAAGGACTCCTGAAATCCAAAATTAAACAACTGGCTAGGAGCCGCGGGTCGACGTCCCTCCTCGACGAACTTCTCTTCGATCCGCGCCGTATTAAGACTATCCCCATGGGAGCGAGCGATCTGCTGATTCAGAATCCAGCGAGTGAGACTGAAAGGAGCTTGAATCGCCGTGTCGAGATCTTCCTGGTGCGCACAGTTCAACCCGGTCCGCCCGCGGAAGTAGATACTTTCGAGAAGCGCATCCGGCGTGCGTTGGAACTCTTGAAGACAAAAAATTTCAGAATCGATACTACAGGTAAGAGAAAGATTAGAGCCGTATGTCTTTTAAACAAAATGCTGAGGTTAGCTCAGGGGGCTGTTATCTTAGAACTGTTTGCGGACGGTACCCAACGAAACAGGCAGATTGGAACGCAAACTGTTTCCGGTTTTACTGCAGACTATCCTGGAAACTATGACGGTTCGCCCCGGGCCCACCCGCGCCATCCCTTGCCCGATTCGGAGTTCGTGAAGTTGTGCGGTGTGGTCAGCACCCTCCTGAAAAGTCGGGGCTGGGCTCTTAGCCAGGCGGATGATGTAATTTTGGACTTCCTGGATCAGATCGTTATGGAAAAAATCTACTCGGGTATAGTGCGAGTGTCACGCTATATCACGCTTCAAACCAACGGTTTTACCGGCCTGTATGACGGAGATATGGCCAGGATCCGATTGCATATATTATTCGACGAACATTTGGATGACGAGAATAGCATTTATAACTGCTGGAAGGACTTTACGGGCGGAGAAGACACCGCAGCCTAGCGGGACTGCTTTCTCTCGACAGCGAAGATGACCAGCGGCTCACGCATCACTTCGCTGTATCTCTGTTCTTGATCGTTTTTTTCTACGGGCTCGCTTACGATGCTGTTAACCACTCTCTCCGTGACATCCAAGCACTCGGTTCTCCTTCCAAATCTGATGGATGTCGAATTTTGTTTTAGATTCAGCGCTAGTCCCGAAGGCGATAGCAAGGCCGAAACGGAGAAACATAACGAAGCATAACGTGTCCTCGTCGAGCTTGCGGTGGGATTTATCGTCGCTTTCTGAGCAATTCCTCTTCAGTCTTCTGTGCTCGCTGCGCCCGGTCCAGCAGTTCTTGAGCGCCTTTGTTGTTGGGATCCGCTGCTGCTTTACGGAAGCAATCGATGGCAGCAGGATAATCCCCGGCATCCAGAAGTGCAGTGCCCTTGCTAATGAGGGATGCGGCGGATTCGCCCGGAACGCCGGCCGGAACCGTCGCGGGAACCACCGCCCCAACTGCCGCGGGAATCACCCTGATTCGATTGGTCACACTGGTGACACCGGGAACTGAAGCAGCGAGAGTCCCCGCTGAAGTGAAATCCTCTGTGCTCCGAACATTCCCGTCCAGTATCACCTCCCGCGTGTCGGATACGAACACTCTGAGTGCGGCCTTGCGGAGAGATGGCGATGGAGCAGTATTCAGCTTCTCAGTAACTGCGCTTTCGATTCTCAGTCGCCGAAGTGATTGATACTTAAGATATCCAACGCCCGCAACCAGAACCGTCGCCAAGCCCAGCGCCAGAAGGATCAGGAAATGCTTCAGCCGGAAGGTTCGCGGCTGAAGAAACAAATGCTGCGCGGCGCTCTTCACGAGCACCGAGTCTGCGGGCGGAGCGGTGCTTACGCTACTTGCTATCGAAGGTTGGGCCGCTATCGGCACAGCCAAGGGCACGGCGGCGGCCGAAGATGGTGGAGTCATCACGTTCGCCGCCACCGACGGTCCGGTTTTGGTTGGAAGTGGCGAAGCCTGCGAACCACGGAACAAAGAAGTGGCACCGATGTTCGCGCTCTCGTCGTTCACCAGTTCGTCGCTTGGCGCCGGGTTGTCGGCCCCCTGATCGTTTGCCACTTGATCCAGTGCAGCAATAAATTCTTCTGCAGTCTGAAATCGTTGATCCCGCGATTTGTCGATTGCCTTTAGAATCACTCGCGACAGTGCTTCTGGAATGTGTAACTCCGGAACCAGTTCGTGCGGCGGCCGCACGGTCCCTTCCATGTGCTGCATCATCAGGGAATATAGGGTGTCTCCTTCAAACGGCAGTTGCGCCGTCACCATTTGATAAAGCACAACACCCAGCGAATAAAGATCGGTGCGGCCGTCAATCTCCCCACCCGCCTTTTTCCCCATGAACTGCTCCGGGGACATGTAGAGCGGTGTGCCAACCACCATGCCCGTCATCGTCATTCCCGCGCTGGCGTCGCCGACAGCGTCCCGAAGTTTCGCGATCCCGAAATCGAGAACCTTGGCGGTTTCCTGACCTTGCTCGTCGGTGGTGAGGAGGATGTTGCCGGGCTTAATATCCCGGTGCACCACCCCCAGCTTGTGTGCAACCCCGAGCGCCCGCGCCACTTGCGTCGCAATCCGAACCGCCCGCGGGACGCGGAATGGCCCTTGCTCCTGAAGAATTTCCCCAATATTTTTGCCCTCCACCAGTTCCATCACAATGAAGGGCCGCCCGTCATCGGTGTAGTCAAAGTCGTCCACTCTAACTGCATTCGGATGCCGCAGTTTTCGGGTCACCACGGCTTCCTTCTGAAAACGTTGCAGGAAGTTCGCATCGCCAGCGATGACGTCGCTGACAACCTTGATGGCGCATATCTCGTTGAAGGTAAGGTGCCGGACCCGGTAGACAACGCCCATGCCACCGACGCCGATCCGATCCAGAATCTCGTACTTATTGCGGATGATCATCCCGGGCTGAAGTTCGTGAGCGGTCTGCAGACCGGTCTGATCCGCGGGACACACGTTATAGTCGGCCGGATACGTCTTATGACACACGGAACAATATTTCATTGCATCACGCCCATCGGCCAGAAAGCGGGAGATCCAGGCTGGTCGGCAAAGGTTGCATAGCAACGAATGCTGAGGCAGAAATGTCCGACTGTCAAGGCCTTCCCCAATGGGCAGTTGGATCAGAGTCAATTTTCGCAGCCTTGCTTCGGCCTCCGCGCTGTGACATCCTGGGATCCGTCTTGCGACGTCTTTCAATGGTCGATCACGAAAAGCTCCAAAAAGGACGAGGCTGGGCGTTCATGGCCGGCATAGTCATTTTCGCGGCGGTTGTAGCGTGGAAATTCGTCGCCCGCTGAAAATTCCTATGACGGTCGGCGAGGGCAAACACTCGCTGTGAAAAATGACCCACTTGCCCGTAGGTTCTTTCGGGAAGCCGCCATTCTGGGCAACCCTACTGACGTAAACCACAGTTCCGACCCACAATTGACTTCGGCCGTGAGCCTCCTTAGAATCGGCGGCCAGTGATGATCCTGCCGAGCGATAGCAGGACGACTCTCTTTTATGACTTCCTGCCTCCCATTGATCCGGCTAGTCGCATTTTGCGCGATCACGGTGGCATCCGTTTCGGCTCAGGATCAGAATCTCGACGCCATCCGGCACAAAGCCGAGGCAGGAGATGCAATAGCGCAATTCGATTTGGCCAAGGCATACATTGACGGAAAGATGGTCCCGAAGGATCTGGGGCTGGCGGTTGCATGGTTACGGAAATCCGCAGGTCAAGACTACGTCGGGGCGGAGTACGCATTGGGCATCATGTATCAAACGGGGTTTGGACTCCCGAAAGATCAGCATGAAGCGGCGAATTGGCTTCGGAAAGCGGCAAGGCAACCCAATGAAAAAGCTCAAGGCCAGCTGTCTCAGATGCTGGCCCAGGGATTGATATCGGCGGACGAAGCAAACTGGCGCGCCGCCAAGCCAACCGCCTCCCCGACGCTGTCCGGTACGCCGAAGCCGCCACGAAAAAGCAACGTAACACCCTTTTCTCTCGGCGAGGTCGAAACCGGACTTACCGGCGGAATAACCAGCAAGCGCATGACGACGCTTGTTCAGAAATTCGGTGTGGACTTCAAGTTGAGCTCCGTCACACGAAAACGCCTTGCAGACGAAGGCGCGGACGATAGTTTGCTGGCTACTATCTCGTCTTCCAAGCGGTCTCTCTGACCCTGTCGTTCCACCACAAAACTTCCTAAGATCTGCTCAATCCGCGGGAATAACGAGGCCGTGCGGTATATTTTCAGCGTGATCAAGATGAAGCGACGGTGGTCCCTGCTGCTGTTCTGTGTAGCCTGCCTGGCGAATCCCGCGTGTGCGGATTCCTACAAATATTTTCGCATCGGCAACAAGGATGACGCCCACACTAAGCCTGTGGCGGGCATTGCCATGATGGGCGGGGGGAGCGATCTCGACGAGGCATTTGCCTGGTTGTGCAATAAAGGCAACGGCGGGGATTTTCTGATTCTGCGGGCGACCGGCGACGACGATTACAACTCGTACGTGAACAAATTGTGCAAGGCGAATTCGGTGGCGACGCTGATTCTTCCCAATCGCGAGGCGGCGCAGGATCCAGCGGTAGCCGAGATCATACGGAAGGCGGAAGTCGTATTCATCGCCGGAGGAGATCAGGCGAATTACATTCGCGGATGGAAGGGAACGCCGGTGCAGGGTGCGATGAACGAAAACATCAGGGCGGGCAAGCCGATTGGCGGCACCAGCGCCGGGCTGGCGGTCGAGGGCGAGTTTGTCTATAGCGCGATGGGAGACAAGCCGGACGACAAGAATCTGTCATCGGCGGAGGTGTTGCCGAATCCTTATTCTGAACGCGTGACGCTGGTGCGGGATTTTTTGAAAGCTCCTCATCTGGAGAACTTGCTGACGGATTCGCACTTCGCCAAGCGCGACCGAATGGGACGGACTCTGGGATTTCTGGCGCGCATTATGAAAGATGGATGGAGCCAGTCTCCGCGAGAAGTCGCGATCGACGAGAAGTCGGCGGTGCTAGTGGAGGCGGACGGGAAGGCCAGGGTCGTGGGCACCGGAAAGGGCGCGTATTTTTTGCGCCCGACGCAGGCGCCGGCGGTTTGCGAGAAAGGTGTGCCGCTTACGTTTCGAAATGTGACTGTGTATCGAGTTCCGGCTGGCGGCCATTTTGATTTGACTGCGTGGACGGGCGATGGAGGCACTGAGTACTCGCTTTCGGTGGAGCGGGGGAAGATTGAGAGCACGCAGGTGGGAAAGGGAATTTATTGAGAATCGCCACGGCAGCGCTGGCATGGAACAATTGTTATCGGGCATATGCTTCCTGGGAGTTCACGCGCGTTCGATATAATTCGGAAAAGACAGGACATCTCTTCCATTCATCGTGTTCCGACACCCTTTTAGGCTCGTTTGTCTCCTTGCCGTGGCAACACTCGCGGTGAACGTTGCCTCGCTGGCACAGACGGCGGCTACTCCTGCGAAATCAGCGGAGCGACTGGCCCTGCAGCATGGGCAGGAGGCTCTCAAAGGCGGGGATTTCGCGCGCGCGCGCGCTGAATTTGAGAAGGCGGTGCACTTTGCTCCGAACGACGCGGAGGCGCAGTCGGCGCTGGGCTGGGTGCTGGCCCAGCAAGGGGAAGCGGATGCCGCGGTGGCGCATCTTCGAGCCGCGATAAAAGCGAAGCCCGGGTTCGTTGAGCCGCGGCTGACTCTGGCGGGCGTGCTGTCGCAGCAGGGGAAGTCCGCAGAAGGCGAGCAGGAAGCGCGCGCGGCGTTGCAGATTGCTCCAGGGAACGCAGAGGCGCACCGCATGCTGGCGAGGATTCTGAGTCAACGGCCTGGAGATGAGGCGTTGTCGGAGATGCGGCGTGCAATAGAACTCGCTCCGGAGCGCGCCGACTTGCGGGATGAACTTGGAACCATCCTGGCGCAGCGAAATCAGTTTGCCGACGCGCAGGTCGCGTTCCAAGAAGCATTGCGTTTGCAACCGAACCTCGAGCAGGCGCACTTTCATCTGGGCGTAGTGCACTTGCAGGGACAGCAACTGGATGAGGCCGCGGGCGAATTAGGGAAGGCGCTTGAACTGGCTCCGCAAGATGCCACGGCTCATTACTACTTGGCGAAGACTCTAACAGCGCAGTCAAAAAATGCAGATGCGTTGCAGGAGTTGAGGAAGGCTGCTGCGCTGAAGCCGGATTGGGCTGAATTGCAGATTGAATTGGGCATTGCCTGCCAGCATGCCGGCGATAGCGACGGCGCGGTGGCTGCGTTCGGCGAGGCGGTCAGGCTGCGGCCCCAGGATGCGGATGCTCACAACGATCTGGGTTTGGCGCTGCTGCAGAAAGGGGACGCGGTAGGCTCGATTCCAAAATTCAAAACGGCGGCGCAACTGCGCCCGGACGACGGCACCTTTCGAGGAAACTTAGCCATCTCGTACTTGCAGCGCGCGGACTTCGATGCCGCCATCGCGGAACTGGAGGCTGCGCTTAAGTTGGCGCCGGGGAATGCCTTGCTACACTACAACCTGGGTCTGGCTTACAAGCTGAAGGATCAGCTCGACAAGGCGGTTCCCGAATTCCAGAATGCGATCCGCTTGCAGCCGGACTTGGCGGATGCGCACTACACGCTCGCGGTTCTGTTCTGGCAAACAGGCGAGTTCGACAAGGCGACCGCAGAACTGCAAACGGCGATTCAGAATCAGCCAAACTACGCGGAAGCGCATTACACGCTGGGCACGATTTTCAAGCAGCAGGGAAAACTGCCGGAAGCTGCAGCCGCGCTGCGGGAGGCGATTCGGTTGCAACCGGACTTTGCGGGAGCCCATACTACGCTGGCTGCGGTTCTGCGGCAGTTGGGCGACGCCCAGGGCGCGGCCGAAGAAGCGAAGGCTGGGGCGAACATCGCCGCCTTGACCAATAATCTGCAGGCGGCGACGTTTTCGACGAACTCCGGAAAGAGACTGCTGGGTGCGGGAGATGTGGACGGCGCGATTGCGCAATTCCGCTCAGCCATCCACTCCGAGCCCAACTACGCGCCGGCCCATTATCAGCTCGGGCTGGCGCTGAACCAGCAAGGTCAGAGGGACGAAGCCAAGAAGGAATTTCAAAAGGCAGCGGAGTTGGATCCGAATTTGACGGCGCCGGCGAGATAGCGCAGCCGCGGAAGTTTTCAGTTGCTGCGATTGCGAACCGATACCAGGTCCGTCATGACGGGAACTCCATGCGCGATCTTTACGCGGAGAAGCGCTTCAAATGGCCTCAGTTCGCCGGGCTTCGAGGCTTTCAGGCGCTGCAGCAATTCCTTGACCGAGTCTTCCCGGCACACATACTCAACCGCCGCCTGGGTGCCGAATGTCGTGTCTCCGGCCAGGATCAGAATGGAGCGCGACGGATCGAGCCCGGGCAGTAGGCTGACCACCGCATAGTCCTCCGTAGTGGGCTGGTTTGCAGGCGTGCCCAGGAATGTTTTCGGCTCCCCGGGCTGGGGATGAACGTTCAGTACGGCCAAGTCCCCTTTCCGAGGCCCGGAATCGAGGCGGCGGAAGACAAATTCCTGGGTTCCTGGAATATCCAGCAAGGTGAGATTTTCCGACGGTGAGCCCACGAAAATCAGGTCGTTATTCTTGGCGTCGTCGAGCGAGAACAGTGCGCCGCGCTTGACGCGAATCGGCCGGTTGAGGAGAGCGAAAACATGATCAAGTTCGTGAATGGCCAGCACCTCTCCCACGCCGGTGTAGTGATCGAGAATGAAGGCGCGCGTGTCGGATGATGGGTTGAAGTACCGCATCCCGGTCTCGGGCCTTCCGACAAAGCTGCCGTTGCTGAAGATGACCCACGGCTGCTGCGGCCCGGTCAAGAAACGATTCCAGAAAATCTGATAGGCAGCAGGAGCACCCTGGCTGGTTGCGGCCTGCAGGCGCGTGCGCTGCGACAGCAGGATGGCGGTCGTCGACAAAGATGCTGCGAGCAGAACCGAAAAAACCGCAACCGTGATCACCACCCCACGACTGAAGGCAGCCACTTCCTCTTTTTTCACTGCAGGTTCGAAAACCACAGCGGCCGCTGCTGGAACTCCTGACTTAGGTGCCCGCAAGTGGAACGTGAGCGCGTACGACCCCTTGGGAATCTCGACCACAATAGGATCTTCGGGGCCCTCCTGCGCGTAGTACTCGGCGAGCTTTACTCGCAGGCGCCCCGCTTGCACGCGGACCGTGGAATCACTCTGCGGATCGAATCCGGCAGGTCGGCCCAGAACTTCGGTGGCAATCTGGTATTCCTTCAGGGCGATGCCGGGATGATCCAGGGAGTGTTCGGCGAGGTAGCGCAGCAGTTTGCACAGAGATTCGGAGCTGTGCAGGCTATGACTTTTAATAAGCTTATCTATTTGCTGGAAGCTTTGCGCTCGTCCGATCGTGAAAGTGTGCGTGACAGCCATATCACTTAGAAGTAACCCAACGACGTATCTTACTGCAATACTGGGACTTTATCCATGTAACGGTATCAAACCTAGTGAAACTTAATCCAGATAATTGTTTTGTACTACGACTGCACGGTCTGTGATCACAATCACCCATTCGCATTTCCGGGGCACATCGTGTTGGCAAGTCTTTAGGCAAGGTTCTCTAGGAGGAAGTTCATGAAAAGGTCAGTCTGGATCTCCGTGGCTGTGTTTAGTCTCCTGTGCAGTCTGTGGGTGCCGAGCGCACTCGGTCAGGCCGTCTCCGGCAGCATCTTGGGCACGGTAATCGATCCGTCGGGGGCAGCCGTTACCGGAGCGAAAGTCACGGTCACGAGCCAGACTAGGAACGTCTCTACCGAGACCGTGACGAATGAAAGCGGAAACTACTCGGTGTCCCACTTGATCCCAGACGTCTACTCCATCCAGATCGCAGGCACGGGCTTTAAGACCCTGGAGTTTAAGGACATTCAAGTGTCCGCTGACACTGGATCAAAAGTGGACGGCCAATTCCAAGTCGGCTCCGCCAGCGAGCAGGTGGAGGTAACCGCAGAGGCCCCGCAACTCAAGACTGACCGCGCTGATGTAGCCGTAGAGTTTAATGCTAAATACGTCGAGGATCTGCCCGTCCTCAACCGCAACTTCACGAACTTCGAGCTCTTGACCCCGGGCACGCAAAAGCTTGGATGGTCACATGCCGCGACGGAGAACCCGCAGGGCGGCGGCCAGATATTCGTCAATGGCCAGCATTTTAGTGGAACTGGATTCGAATTGGATGGCACCGACAATCAGGATCCTATCTTGGGGATTATCGTCATCAATCCGAACCTCGACTCTGTGACCGAAGCGAAAATCACTGCTGCGGATTTTGACGCAGAGTTCGGGAAGGCGATCGCCGGGTTGGTCACGGTTCAGACCAAGTCTGGCAGCAATGATATTCACGGCAGCGCGTTCTACTTCCGGCGAACCGATGCAACCGAGGCTAAGGATCCTTTCACGGAGTGGGATGCGCGGCCGGGCATTGCAGCCAGCCCTATTCCCCACAGCAGGTGGCAGCAGTTCGGTGGAAGCGTGGGCGGCCCGATCATTAAGAACAAGCTGTTCTTCTTCGGCGATTTCCAGGGTACGCGGCAAGCCAGTGGAGTAACAAATCTCATAACCATTCCGACGGCAACGGTGCTTTCATCGTGCAACCCCGCGACTAACGCGGCCAGCACCACTCCTGGCTTCTGCAATTTGAGCGACTATCTGGGACCTCAGTATGGAACCGGCGGGCAAGCTTACGCACCAGGAACAGGCATACCGTATGCGGGAAACAAGATTCCGATTGGCCAAATATCGCCGCAGGCCGCTGCAATCCTGGCATTATTCCCTCAGCCGAATAACGTCGGTTCCAATCCCGCGCCCTCCGGCGTAGGCACAGCTAACAACTTCTTAGCTTCCGGGTCGGGTCCGTACAGCCAGAACGCTTTCGATACACGCATTGATTTCGCCGCCAGCCAGAGCGTTCAGGTTTTCGGACGTTACAGCCTTGACTACTTCAGCCTTTCCGGGAAGGGCAGTCTCGGCGCTTTGGGTGGAATAGGTTTTGGTCCAGGCGGTTTGGCCGGAAGCTCGGTTGTGCACAATCACAGCTTGGCTGCGGGCGTGACCAAGACGCTCAGCCAGTCTCTCTTGGCTGATTTCCGTTTTGGCTATTTCAAATATAACCCGCATACCCACAAACCAGATGAGGGCACAACGCCGATGACCGGCTTCGGAATTCCGAACGCCAATCTCGGCGACGCCTTCACCTCTGGACTTGGCCAGTTCAACCTCAACGGAAATTCCGAGTTCGGTGATGGCCTTGGCGTCGCCCGTTGCAACTGCCCGCTGATTGAGAGCGAACAGCAATTTCAGTTCGTCACAAACTGGACCAAGACGCGCGGGAACCATACCTTCAAATTCGGCGCGGACGTGCGCTACGCGGAGAACCTGCGCGTGCCGAGCGACTCCAATCGAACCGGAGTTTACGACTTTAAAGATGCGACTACCTCTAACGCGGGCTCAGGCGGGTTGGCTTGGGGAACGTTCCTCTTGGGACAAGTTACGGATCTGAACCGGTACGTCAGCACCAGCGTAAACGCTGCTGAGAGGCAGCCCCGCATGTTCTACTACGGAGAAGATAGCTGGCGCGTCACCCCGAAATTGACTGTTAACTACGGTTTGCGCTGGGAGGTCTACTTCCCGGAGCACGTCAATGGCAAGGGCAACGGCGGCTTCACTAACATCGTCCAAGGCGTAGACCGCGTAGCGGGCTTTGGCCCATACGGGCTAAATGGGAACGTCGGCAATGATTGGCACGCCTTCGCTCCCCGTCTCGGCGTTGCTTATCAGTTGCGGCCGAAAACCGTGGTTCGTATGGGATATGGCCGCAGCTACGATATGGGAGTCTTCGGTTCTAACTTTGGCCACGCAGTGACCCAGAACCTGCCGGTTTTGGCAGCCCAATCGAACGCAAATAGCAATCAATTCCTGCCGGCCTTCACGCTCGCAGCGGGGCCGCCAGTTTTCGCATTTCCCACCGTGCCTTCAAACGGCCAGTTACCTCTGGCGGGGCCGAACTGCTTCTTGGGAAATACCTCCCAATGCATCCAGCCCCACATTCGACCCACTAACCAGCGCTTGCCCTATGTTGACACCTGGAACGCGACGGTCCAGCATCAGGTCACAAATACGATGACTTTGGAGGTCACGTACCTCGGGAACAAGGGCACGCACGGCTTCGTCGGAGATGGCCCGACCTACAATGTCAATCAGCCAAGGCTTGGAACAGGAACCGTGCAGGGGTGCCCAGGGGCGTGCGCATTCGTGCCAGCTGTCCCTCAAGTGCAGCGACGTCCGTACTACAACGCGTTCACCTATCCTGGCTACACCGATCCGACAACCGGTTTGCCGCTGACCTGCTGCTTCACCGATCAGGGCAATTACCTCGGAAACGATGCCAGCAGCACCTATAACGCGCTCACCATCAAGGTGGATAAACGCTTCTCGAAGGGCCTTCAGTTCCTCAGCTTTTACAACTTTTCCCATGCTTATCACTACGACAGCAATTTCTATGCTGATCAGAAGTCAATCGCTTACGGGCCGGACGACAACCTGCGGAATCACCAGTGGGTTTCGAATCTGATTTACGAGTTGCCCTTCGGCAAGGGTAAGTCGTTCGCTGGTGGTGTTGGCCGCGGTGTGGATGAGGTGATCGGCGGCTGGCAAATGAGCGGGACAGTCACTTGGGCGGGTGGACTGCCTTGGACGCCCGGGCTGTCGGGCGCGGTTTGTAATCTGGAGCAAGACACCGGGGTGTGCCGACCGAATAAGGGCCCGGGATCGTTCCACACTGGAGCGGGCAGTTTCGACGGTGCGACGCACACTGTAACTTTCTTTACGCCAGTCACGGACACGGTCAGCGGCGGGATCACGAGTCTGCCGAGCGGCAACGGATTTGCGGACCCTGGACTCAATAATATCGGGAACCGCGGTTACGACAGTTTCCGTGGGCCGCGATTCTTCGGCTCTGATGCATCGATTGCCAAGAACTTCCCGCTCGGCGAACGGGTCAAGCTGCAGTTCCGTATGGACGCCTATAACGTATTCAACCACCCCATCCTCGGCTTCAACCAAAACCAGGGCGGCAGTGGTACATGTATCGATTGCGCCGGTAACGGCAAGGTCACGGATATTGAAGCGGACGCCTCCCCAGGTTCGCCCAATGGAATGCGTCAGCTTCAGTTTGGGCTGCGCTTGACCTTCTAGTCCACGAAGATGCAGTCGTCCTACCTCGGGGAGGGAGCCTGCCACGGCTCCCTCTTCTTGTCTCGCATAGAATGGGGCCCAGTACTGTCAGATTAGGCGAAACGTGATTCGCTCTGGATGGTGGAAGTGCCGTGCGGCGGGGGGATTTCTTTCCATTGCTATGTGGTCAGTTGTTGTGTGGTCAGCCGCCGCCTCAGCTGCGCAGAATCCAACCGCAAATCACACTATGCCTGCCAAAGTCTCAGACCGAGACCCTTACGTTGGCAACCAAGCCTGCGCCCCGTGCCATTCCGCGATCTACGAGTCTTACCAGCGTACCTCGATGGCGCACGCCAGCGGCCCTGCAATTGACGGCTTCATGCCAGCCGAGTTCACGCACAAGGACTCCGGCGTACACTACCGCATCTACATCGAGAATGGACGCGCCTGGTTAAGCTTCGACCGGCCGGGCGATCCCCAAGTTCGCGGTACGCGCGAGTTGCTGTACTACATCGGCTCAGGACGCCGCGGCCTCACCTACCTGTTTGAGACCGACGGGTTTCTCTTCGAGTCTCCGGTGAACTGGTACGCGAACAAGCAAATGTGGGACATGGCTCCGGCCTACCAGGCCGCGCGCGAAATCCCATTAAACCTTCCCGCTTACACCAGCTGCCTGCGTTGCCATGTGAGTGGAATGCAGGCTCCCGCCAAGGGCACGGACAACCGCTATCCCGAGCCTCCGTTCACTCACAACGGCGTGGCTTGCGAGCGCTGCCATGGTTCCGGTGGTGCGCACGTCAATGGCGGTGCGATCGTCAATCCTGCCAAGCTTACGCCGGCGCGGCGCGATGACATCTGTATGCAGTGCCACTTGGAAGGCAAGGCTGCCGTTGAACGCCCAGGACGTCATGCCTACGAATTCCAGCCCGGTGACGCGCTCTCCGACTACGTTCGGTACTTCCTCCTCGTCGACGCTAAGGGATCGGGATTGGGCGCCGTCAGCCAGGTGGAGGCCTTTGCGCAGAGCCAGTGCAAGAAGAAATCGGGCGACGCCATGTCTTGTACCAGCTGCCACGATCCGCATCGGTCGCCCTCGGCGGAAGAGCGAGTCGCATTCTATCGAGGCAGGTGCCTCGTTTGCCATGGCGCGGCTTTCGCAGCCAAACACCACCCGGATCATCCGGACTGCACCGCGTGCCACATGCCTGCATCGCCGAGCACTGATGTGGCGCATACGGAAGTCACCGACCATCGCACACCGCGGCGGCCGCAAATCTCCCCGCAACTGCTGCAGAATCCTGACGGGAAGTCTTCTTTTTCTTTACCGCGCCTGGTTCCGTTCCCTGATACCAAAACTGAGCCCGATCCGCGAGACCTTGCCCTCGCCTGGGATTCAGTCGTGGAAAGCGGAATGTCAGTGGCTGAGCCACAAGCGAGAGAGCTGCTTTCCAAAGCAGTGAAGCAATCGCCCGACGATCCTGCGCTTCTTTCTGCGCTGGCTTATGCCGAACACCGGAGGGGATCGACCGAGCATGCCCGCGAGGTTTACCAGAAGGCGCTGGCCAAGGATCCGACTCTGGTAGATGCTGCCACGAATCTCGGGGTGATCGAAGCCCAAACCGGAGATCTGCAGGGCGCGATGCAGCTCTGGCAGAATGCATTCCAACACACGCCGGCCAGAAGCAGCATTGGCCTGAACATCGCGCGTGCTTATTGCGCCGCGGGAAAGTTTAGTGAGGCTCGCACTTACACACTTCGTGTGCTGGAGTTTAATCCCGATCTGCCTTCGGCGAGAAAGTTGTTGCAGGTTTTGACTCGCTCCCCGGCAAGCTGTGGCAACTAACGATGTGCTCGAGAACAAGTCTAAGACGACAAACTGCGAGTTGCGCTGAACTCAAGGAGCCCCATCCGATCCGGTGAATCGACTATGAAAAAGAAAGTCGTAGGACTGGGCGAAGTGCTTTGGGACCATTTGCCGGAGCGAACCTGTCTCGGCGGTGCGCCCGCAAACTTCGCCTACATTACGACTCTCATGGGAGATCAGGGGATTGTAGCCAGCCGCGTCGGCGAGGATTCCCCGGGGCTGGAAGCGCTACGGCGCATGGAGGAACTCGGGCTCAACATCGATCATGTGCAGACCGACCGGCAACGTCCGACGGGCACGGTGAAAGTGGAACTCGACGGCAAGGGGATGGCGCGATTTGAGATTGCGCAACCGGTGGCTTGGGATTCTCTGGAGTGGACGCCGGAGTGGCAGCTCTTGGCCGAAAAGGCGGATGCGGTTTGTTTTGGATCGCTGGCGCAACGGTCGGAGGAAAGCCGCGCTACGATTCGACATTTCCTCAGTGCCACCTCGCCCAGCGCGGTGAAAGTCTTCGACGTCAATCTGAGGCAGTCCTATTACTCGCAGGAAGTCCTTTCGGACTCGATGAAGCTGGCGGACATCGTCAAGCTCAACGACGAAGAACTGCCGAAGATCATGTACCTGAGTAAGGCTCCGCACAAAGACGAGTTATCTTCGGCGCAGTGGTTGATCCGCACCCATGATTTGAAGCTGGTCTGCATCACTCGCGGCGGACGCGGAAGTCTGCTGGTGCGGGGCCGGGATTCGAGCGAGCATCCGGGGTTTCAAGTCCGCGTGGCGGACACCGTGGGATCGGGAGACGCATTTACCGCCGGACTGGTGCATGAGTATCTGCAGGGCGCGTCTCTGGGTCTGATGAACGAAGTGGCGAACCTGGTGGGAGCGTGGGTAGCCAGCGAGGTGGGCGCAATGCCCGCACCAAAGCGCGGCGCGCTGGAACACTCGCTGGCCGAGATTCGCTGACGCGAGTTTTCGTTGGTTATGAAATCCCGAACAGGAGATGACGGAAATCAGATCGATTTAATTCTGGCCGAGCCCTTCGGCTTCAGGTCCAATCCGATCAAGGGTTTCAGCCGGGGCCTGGCAAACTGCCGGTCGGAATGGTTCTTGGACGGACGCTCCACTCGAGACAGTCGCCCTTCGGCCACCAATCGTTCATACGCCTCATCCCATGTGGGAATGTGATCGCTCATTTGGACCCAGTGGGCATACGCTGCTTCATTGCACCACCGCGCCAGTCGTGACATCACTCGCGCGTGAGCTCCAGAGCCGCGAAATCCTCTCATGGCCTGTTCGCTCTCCCATACCGTCAAAGTCCAGAATGTCAGGCCCGAGTCGAGAAGGAGCCTTCCTCCGAAAAAGCCAGGTGCGCGCACCCCTTGACGCTCACTCAGAAACGTACGCCACAGGAACGCTGGAATGAACCTAACAGATCGCACTCGCAGGCGCGTGACAGATGCCAGCATAACCATCTGATGTTCAAAAGGGACTTCAGACGCAAATACGATGGATCTTCCGCTTCAGCCAGGCGGCGACCGTACCCCCTATCGTGCCGATCGTAGGACGAGGCCGTCGCAAATCTGTCCTGTCCTACGACGCAGCCGTCACCGCTGCGGGCAGGCTGGCAGTCTGCCGCAGCGGTTCTGCCAACGCCCGCATGACCTTGCCGAATCCGGCGAAGTCGAGAGACTGCGGACCATCCGAGAGCGCGCGTTCCGGGCATGGATGCACCTCGATAATCAAACCGTCAGCTCCGACCGCAACTGCCGCCCGCGACACGGCAGCAATCAGACTCTGCTTACCCGTGCCATGCGAAGGATCGGCGATCACCGGCAGATGCGACAAATCGCGCGCCAAGGCCACGGCAGCCAGGTCGATCGTATTGCGCATTTCGGTTTCGAAGGTCTTGATGCCGCGCTCGCACAGGACGACTTGCTGGTTGCCTCCTGAGAGCAGATACTCTGCCGCCAGCAGCCATTCCTTCACGGTGGCAGACGGGCCGCGTTTTAGCAAAATGGGCTTGTTGATGGTCGCCAGACGGCGCAGCAGCGCGAAATTCTGCATATTGCGAGCACCGACTTGCAGCATGTCCACGTGCTCGCAGATGACATCCACGTCCTCGGTGCTCATCACTTCCGTGACGACGGGAAGGCCGGTCTCTTCGCGGGCTTCTCGCAGAATCTTCAGCGCCTCCAGACCGAGGCCTTGAAAGTCATACGGGGAAGTGCGCGGCTTGTACGCTCCTCCGCGCAGCATGGCGGCTCCTGCGCGCTTCACCGCGTGCGCCGTGTCGAGCAATTGCGCACGCGATTCCACGGAACACGGGCCCGCGATCACCACCACTTCGGGGCCGCCGATCGCGACGCCATTTATCTTCACGACGGAGCGCTCAGGTTTCACCTGACGGCTTACCAGTTTGAAGGGCTGGGCGATGGCGACCACGTTGTCCACTCCGGGAGCGACCTGAAGCGCTTCGATTTCGTGGCGGCGTCCGCTGCCCACCGCCGCGACGATGGTGCGCTCCGTGCCGCGCGTGACGTGAGGTTGGTATCCGGCTTCGCGGATCCGTTCAATAACATGGTTGATTTCCTGCTCGGTGGCTTTCTCTGACATGTTGACGATCATCGCGATGCTTCTCCTTGAGTACGTTTTTCCAGAAAACAAAAGCCGCGATCCCTGGATCGCGGCTTGCGGCTGAGCTTGTTTAGTTTAGATAGCCGTTAGTGGCTCATCCTTACCCCAAGCTGCTCCGCAGCCGCTGCTCCTGGAAACCAGAAGTAAGCGGTAAACGCGGTGCCTGGAGTAAATCGTGTCATAAGTTTCTACCGCAAGATAAATCGGAAATCGACCCAAACTGCCGGAATTGCATGCCTACTGGATCGAACTGGCTGCGCTTGAGAATACGGTATTGGCATTCGACCCGATCAAGCGAACCGTTCCCACCACCAGAACCAGAATAACCGCCAACATCACCGCGTATTCGGCGATGTCTTGTCCCACATCTTCCGACCAAAGCCGATCAATCAATTTGTACATTTGCTCTCCTCCAGGCCCACTGTCAGTTCCTTGAGAGAGAAGGACTGAACTGAAACTTGGTGGAGACAATGATGCACGCTGGCTAAGGTCCTTGTCAATGTGCGTTTCGCGATTTTCCACAAGAAAATTATTGCTGCGGAATGGCCGCTGGGAGCCGAGTTTGCGCGGTATTCGCGGAGATTGGAGGGAGCTGTTGCGGTAGCAATTCCTGTGCGGACTGCTGGGCAAATTGGAGAACGCGGTTCGGCAGGATGCCGAGATAAAGTGTAGCCACGACGCTGACCGCGAGCGCGAGTCCCAATCCCAACGGGATCGGAGTGACGGGAACCTCCTTGCGCGATTCCCGCATGTACATCACGACCAGGATGCGGAGGTAATAGTAAGCGCCGATGGCGCTATTGATCACGCCGATGAGCGTCAGCCAAATCAGGTGCGCTTTCACTGCGGCGCTGAAGACGTAGAATTTGGCGAAGAAACCGCCAGTCATGGGAATGCCGATCAGCGACAGCAGGAAAATGGTGAGCGTGGCCGCCAATAGCGGGGAAGTGCGGCCGAGACCTTCGTAGTCTTCGAGCGTCACGTAACGCTCGCCCGCATTGCCGAAGTGGCTGACCACGGCGAACGCGCCCACGTTCATGGCGGCATAGGCTGCCGTATAGAACATGGCGGCGGAAATCCCGGCAACAGAATCCTCTGAGCTCGTCATTGCGAACGCCATCAGCAGATAGCCCGCGTGGGCGATCGAAGAATAGGCCAGCAAGCGTTTGACGTTGGTCTGAACGAGAGCTCCCACATTGCCCAATGTCATGGAGAGGGCTGCAGCCACCCAGAGGAGCCAGAAACGGCCAGGTGCATTGATGGTGAATACAACACGCAACAGTACGGCGAACGCCGCTGCTTTCGGTGCCGTCGACATGAAACCCACGATCGGGGCGGGAGCGCCTTCATAGACGTCGGGTGTCCAAATGTGGAAGGGAGCAGCGGCGACTTTGAATCCGAGGCCGACAAACATCAGGGCCATGGCCACGTAGACGAGCAACTGGACCGGGCCTGCCTGCAGCTTCTGGCTGATCAGATCGATATTGGTGAACCCGGTTGCGCCGAACATCAGCGCCACACCATACAGGAAAAATGCGGTCGCGAACGATCCCAGCAGGAAATACTTGAGTGACGATTCGCTGCTCGATGCTTCGTTGCGGCGAAATCCCGTCAGGATATAAGTGGAGATCGAGGAGATTTCAAGGGCGATGAAAATCAAAACCAGCTCGACCGCCGAGGACATCAGCGCCATGCCGACCACACCGAAGAGAATGAGTGCGTAGTATTCCCCGGCGCGAATCCGCTGTACCGCCATGTACTCGAACGAACTGAGGATGACCACCGCCGCAATGCCGATGACCAGAAAATGGAAGAACACGCTGAAGTCGTCCACCTTCACCATGTTCGAAAAGGCGAGTCCGGGAGACTGCGCCATATACCAGGTAGCGAGAAGCCCGGCGACGGCGCCGCCGAGCGCGATGAAGCCGAGCAACTTCTGACTCTTTTCCTCATCCACCAGAGGATCGAGCACCATGACCACGATGCCGAAGACGGACAGGATAAGTTCGGGGAGAATGCGAATATAATCCACGCCCTGCGGAATCGTCTGCAACAATGCGGCCGGCAACAGGAAGGTCGTCATTGTCCCATCACCTTGCTGACGACCTGGGTGAACGGCATGAGAGCGGCCTGTACTGCAGGATCAATCGCCCCCAACCACAAAATTGGAGCCACGCCCATCACCAGCGCAGCAACGGCGCACGGCCACACGGCAGCTTTCTCAAAGGCGAAAAGATCGTGCAGCGAATTGTTCACCGGGTTCGTCACTTTGCCGTAAAACACTCTCTGGTACATCCACAACAGATAACCCGCGCTCCAGATCACGCCGGTGGCCGCGAGCACTCCGTAGATTGCCTTAGCCTGGAAGGCACCGCTCAGCACCAGAAACTCGCCAATGAATCCGTTGAGCAGGGGAAGACCAACCGAGGCGAGTACGATGAATAGATACGAGGCCGCGTAGATAGGCATGGGTGCGGCGAGACCGCCGAACTCCGAAATCTCGTAGGTGTGGCGGCGTTCGTGGAGAATTCCCGCCAGCATGAAGAGCCCCCCCGTGGAAACTCCGTGAGCCAGCATGACGAACATCGCGCCATTGAGTCCCGCTTGGGTGAAACTGAAGATTCCCAGCACCACAAAACCCAGGTGGCTGACCGAGGAGTAGGCGATCAGTTTCTTCATGTTGGGCTGCACCATGGCCACCAGCGCGCCGTAAATGATGCCGATCAGCGCCAGCGTCATCACCCATGGAGCATTGTGTCGGGCTTGCTCGGGGAACAGGCCGAGGTTGAAGCGCAGCATGCCGTAGGTGCCCATCTTCAGCAGCACGCCCGCCAGCAGGACGGATCCGGCGGTGGGTGCTTCGACGTGTGCGTCCGGCAGCCATGTGTGGAACGGAAACAGCGGAACCTTCACTGCGAAAGCCAGGAAAAATCCGAGGAAGAGCCACTGCGCCGCAGCCGGGAAGTTCGGCACTGCGCCGCGCGCGATCTGATCGCGAATCACGACGAAATCGAAGCTGCCCGTGTGAGCGTAGAGCCAGAGAATCGCCGCCAGCATAAACACCGAGGCGATCATGGTGTACATGAAGAATTTCACCGCGGCGTAGACCTTGCGCTCGTGGCCGAACACCCCGATCAGCAGGGCCATCGGGATCAGCGTGGCTTCCCAGAAGAAATAGAAGAGGAAGAGGTCGAGCGATGTGAACACGCCGATCAGCGCGGTCTCGAGGATGAGCAGCAGAATAAAAAATTCCTTCACCCGGTCGTGGACCGACTTCCACGAAATCAGCACGCACAGCGGTGTCAGGAACGTGGTCAGAACTACCAGCCACAGCGAGATGCCGTCCATCCCCATGTGGTAATGAATGTTTGGCGTTGAGATCCAGGAGCGGTCGATCTCGTACTGGAATCCTGCCTGGCCGCGATGGAGGTGTACCGGCAGGTGCAGCGAGAGAAGAAACGTAAGCAGCGAAAAAACGAGAGCGAAGATGCGGACGTCACGATCGCGCCGGGGAAACAGCACCAGCAGCAGAGCTCCCACCAGCGGGGCAAAAGTCACGAACGTCAGAATGTAGGGGCTCCAGCTATCGGTGCTCATCGCACTCCCATCCAAATCATGTAGGCAATCACCACGGCAGACCCGGCCGCGATCCAGCCCGCATAGGACCGCAGGTTGCCCGACTGCATGTGGCGCACATTATCGGAAATGTTGCGCGCGCCATCGGCGGCGTTGTTTACCGTATCGTCGATGATCTTGCGGTCTACTCCCTGCCACAGGATGCTGGTCGATCCGTCCACCAGGGGCTTGACGAAGAGCTTCGCGTAAAGCTCGTCGACGTAGTATTTGTTCAGAACCGCCGTATAGAAGCCATTCAGTGAATCGGCGATCTTTCGCGGCAGGTGCGGCTTGCTCACGTAGAGCACAAACGCGAGCAGAAAGCCCATCACAGCGACCGCCACGGAAATTCCCATCAGCAGCAGTTCTGTGCCGCGGCTTGCGGCTTCTCCAGCCGCTTCCGAGACCTCGCCGGACCCGAACACGGGCGCAAGGAAATTCTCGAAACGGTTGCCGATGCCCACTAGGCCGCCGACAATCGAAAGCACTGCGAGGATCATCAGCGGAACCAGCATCACCATCGGACTTTCATGAGGTTCTCCGTGTCCGTGGTCATCGTGACCGTGGGCGGCGTGAGCGTGTCCGTGCGCGTCAACCTGGGCGCCGCGATAGTCGCCGAAGAATGTCATGAACAGCAACCGGAACATGTAGAACGAAGTGAGGAAGGCGGTGATAACGCCGATCAGCCAGAACACCCAACTCCCGTGGTCGCTGGAGTAGGCCTTCCACAGAATTTCGTCCTTGCTCCAGAAGCCCGCGAATGGCGGGATTCCAGAGATGGCCAGCGTGGCGATGCCCATCGTCAGGAACGTCCACGGGATGTAAGAGCGCAGTCCGCCCATCTTGCGCATGTCCTGCTCGCCGCCCACGGCGTGGATCACCGAACCTGCGGCCAGGAACAGCAGGCCTTTGAAGAAGGCGTGAGTCATCAGGTGGAAAATACCGGCAGAGAACGCCCCCACGCCGCAAGCCATGAACATGTAGCCGAGTTGCGAAACCGTGGAGTAAGCCAGAACTTTCTTGATGTCGGTTTGCGTTATGCCGATGGTGGCGGCAAAAACAGCGGTGAGCGTTCCGATCACGGCGACGACCATCAGCGCCATCGGCGCCCGCTCAAAAATCATGTGCGAGCGCGACACCATATAGACGCCGGCAGTGACCATGGTCGCCGCGTGGATCAACGCCGAGACCGGAGTCGGTCCTTCCATGGCGTCGGGCAACCAGACGTAAAGCGGAATCTGCGCCGACTTGCCGCAGGCGCCCACCATCAGCAGAATCCCGATAGCAGTGAGTAGCCCGGCGCTGCCGGTTTCCGGAGCGATGGGCTGGACTTGAGCAAATACCTGGGTGAAGTTCAGCGAGCCGAAGTGCTGGATGATCAGGAACAGGCCGATGAGGAATCCGAAGTCGCCGATGCGGTTGACGATGAATGCTTTTTTGCCGGCCGATGCAGCGGAGTCTTTCGTGAACCAGAACCCAATGAGCAGATACGACGCGAGCCCCACGCCTTCCCAGCCGATAAACATCACCAGGTAGTTGTTGGCCAGCACCAGCGTCAGCATGAAAAACATGAAGAGGTTCAAGTAGGCAAAGAAGCGATAGTAGCTCGGGTCGTCCCACATGTAGCCGACGGAGTAGACGTGAATCAGGAATCCGACTCCGGTGACCACGAGCAACATGACCAACGACAGTTGATCGAGATACAAAGCGAAGTCGGCGCTGAAATTGCCCGAACGGATCCAGTGTGCGATGTATTCCTGGTAGGGAAGATCGACAGATGAAACCCGCAGGGCAACCCACAGCGCCCAGGCGAAGGCTGCGCCGGAAAATACCAACCCGATCGTGCTGACTGCGGTTCGCGAAGATTTCTTCCCAAAGAAACCATTGATCGCGGCGCCCGCCAGCGGCAGGATCGGGATCAGCCAGAGATTGAGATTCGCTGTCATAGTTTGAGCAGGTTCACCTGGTCCACGTTCAGCGTTTCACGCGTGCGGTAGACGGCGATGATGATTGCCAGGCCCACCGCGGCTTCCGCAGCCGCTACGACCATCACGAAAAAAACGAAGACCTGTCCGGCCAGCACATGCCAGTGGGCCGCGAAGGCGACAAAAGAAAGATTTACGCCGTTGAGCATCAACTCAATCGACATGAAGATAGTGATGATGTTGCGCTTGATCAGGAACCCGGCCACGCCGCAGGCGAACAGAAAGCCGCTGAGCGCCAGGTAATAAGAGAGGGGGACCATTCAGTCCACCTTCCTGGCTGGTGAGGTTGCCGGTTTGCTCGCCAATACCACCGCGCCCATGATTGCGATCAGGATCAGGACCGAAGTAATCTCAAAAGGCAGCAAGAATTCGTGAAAGAGCAATTGTCCGATGATCTTGGGATCACCCGGCAGAGCGCCGGCGGCGACGGCCTCGGTTCCCGAATGCCGCAGCACGACCCACCCCACGAGGATGCTTCCAAGCAGCAATCCCGGAATGCCGAATAAAACCGCGACGCGGCTGCCCTTGGTGCGTTCTTCAACACCGGCGTTCAAGAGCATGATGGTGAACACGAACAACACCATGATGGCGCCCGCATAGACGATCACCTGCACCGCCGCAACAAACTCCGCCCCCAACAGCAGGTATTCCCCTGCGAGCGCGGCCATCACCGCGATCAGCGAGAGCGCGCTATTAATGGGATGCGTCTGCGCCAGCAGGTTAATTGCGCCTGCCACACAGACGGCCCCGAAAGCCAGAAACAGTATTAAATGCATACTCATGAGATCAGTTCTTGAGTTTCTAGTCGCCGGTGGTCAGTGCTCAGTCAAAACTGGAACGCAATAAACTGACCACCGGCCACTGGCCACTTTCTTACCAGGCGACTGCGATCGCAGTGGCGATCAGATTCACCAGCGCCAGCGGCAGCAGGAACTTCCAGCCAAACGCCATTAACTGGTCGTAACGGAAGCGCGGCAACGTGCCGCGCACCCAGATATACAAAAAGAGAAATACAAAAATCTTCGCGCCGAACCAGAACACGGGCAAGACGGCGAGCAGCAGTTCCGGTGCCCCATGCGCCTGCAGCCACGCTTGTTCGCCAAACGGACTCTGCCATCCGCCGAAAAACAATAATGTGGCCACGCAAGCCACCGTGATCATATTTGTGTACTCGGCCATGAAGAACATCGCAAACTTCATGGCACTGTACTCGGTGTGATAGCCAGCGACGAGCTCGGTTTCGGCTTCCGGCAGGTCAAACGGGATGCGGTTTGTCTCCGCGTAAGCCGCCATCAGGTAGCAGAAGAATCCAATGAACTGCCCGTGAAAAATATTCCAGCGCGGGATGAATCCCCAAAAATGCCCAGCCTGCGAATTCACAATATCCCGCAGGCTGAAGCTGCCCGACATGATCAGCACGCCCACCAGTGACAGACCGAGCGAAATCTCGTAGCTCACCATCTGCGCGCTGGCGCGCAAACCCCCGAGCAGCGAATATTTGTTGTTCGACGACCAGCCGGCAAGGGCGACTCCGTAAACCCCGATCGACGTTACTCCGAGAATCAACAGTAGTCCCGTGTTCACGTCGGTGATCTGGAGCGGGATGCTGTATCCCCCGATCGTGACCGCGTTGCCGAACGGAATTACCGAGATCGACATGAGTGCGAAGATGAGTGCGATCATCGGCGCCGCAATGAACAGCGGCTTGTAGACGTGCGGCGGGGTCAGGTCTTCCTTGAACAGAAACTTCAGGCCGTCCGCCGCGGGTTGCAGCAGTCCAAACGGGCCGACCCTCGTGGGTCCCCAGCGATTCTGCATGTGGCCCACCACCTTCCGCTCCAGCCACACGGTGTACGCGACTGCGGTGAGCAGCACACCCAGAACGATCGCCGACTTGATCACCGACGCGAGTATGAATAGCCAGATTGGCAACGCCACGCCTTGCTTCCTCTCTTGCTCAGGACAACCATACCGATATCAGTCGGCCGCGACTTCCACGGATTTAACTTCGTGACTCTCCATCACTGACTTCAACGTGCGCGAATATCGTCCCAACGTGCCGGAAGTGAACAGGCCGTCGTTAGCCGGGGAAATCGATTCCGGCTTGTGGGCCGTGCCCGGGCCGCTCTTCGTGAGCGACGTGTGCTCGCTGTTGCCCGCCAGAAGATTCGTGCGCGAGACGTCATAGCCCGGAACCAGTCGCTGGATCTCGTCGAGAATCGCCATGGGATCGAGCGGACTCAACTTCGGCTCCAGCCCTTGCATCTCAAGCCACACGGCGTGGCGGTCGGCCTCTCCCGACTGAGCGCCTCGCGACTGTCCCATATCCGCCCGGGTGCCGCCACCGAAGGGAACCAGTTTGCGGACATCAAAGCCCATGGCGTCGGCGATGCGGACCATCATCTCAAAATCAGCTTTCGTGCCCGAAATCTCGCCCGCCTTCTTCACCAACTGCACGTCGCCGCAGGTATTAGTCATCGTGCCGGCTTTTTCGTAGGTATTGGCCGCGGGTAATACCACGTCGGCCATGACCGCGGTCTCGGTCAAAAACATGTCCTGCACGACGACGAAGCTCTTCGAGAACGCGAACGGATCAATGTTGAGGCGTCCCACGGGATTCGAGCCGACAACGTAAAGCGCTTTCAGCTTGCCGTTCTTGCCCGCTTCCACCATGCCCGCGAGGTCGAGCCCTGCGGTCTGCGGAATCACCCACTCCTGATGGAGGTCGCTGCTTCCCGCGGTTGGGTGATAGCCGGGAAGAAGGTCGGGATACACGCCCATATCCGCGGCGCCGCGCGAGTTGGAGTAGTCGCCGAGGCAGATGAACTTTGCGCCGGAAATGCCCGAGCCGAAGGCCACAAGGTTGGCAATGTCGCTGCCCCGAACTTCCGAGCCGAAAATGATGACGAGATTCTGTTCCCCGCGCAGCTTGTCGCGCAGCGCGATCCATGCGTCTTTACTGGTCGACGCGCTCACCAGGCTATCGGCACTCCCGTCGTTGCCCGACAAGAAGCTCGCAACCTTGCTTTCCGCTCCCGCCGGGATCTGGATGAAGTTCGTCGCCTGCCGGCGCAGTTTGATCGGCTCCGAGTTGACCAGGTAGAGCTTGGCGCGGTGCAGTCGTACATTGTTGCGAATCTGCCAAGCCAGCAGCGGATGCTGCTCGGTGGGGTCGTTGCCGATCAGCAAAATCGCGGACGCCCTAAAGACGTCTGCCATGCTGGCAGTTGCCTCTGGCTTGCCGCGCAGCGCTGCCGAAAGGGCAGGGAAGTCAGCCGTCCGATGATGATCGACATTGTTCGTCTTCAACACCACGCGTGCGAACTTCGAGAGCAGGTATGCTTCTTCATTCGTGGTGCGCGTCGAGCCGATCACGCCGATCGCCGAGCCGCCGTCTTTGTCGCGAACTTCGGCAAACTTCTTTCCCACCAACTCAAATGCCTCTTCCCAAGTGGACGGCGTCAACTTGCCATTTTTGCGGATGAGCGGCTGCTTCAGACGCTCTTCGTGGTTGGCGAAATCGAAGGCATACCGCCCCTTGATGCAGAGGAAGTCGCCATTGGTGCCGCTCTTGTCGCGGTTATCGCCGCGTACGATTTCCATGCCGGTGTCAGACCGGCGCACGCCCAGCGTGGTCTTGCAGCCATCGCCGCAGTGTGTGCAGACCGTGCCCACGTGCGTCATTTCCCACGGCCGCGTCTTGTAGCGATACGCGCCCGAGGTGAGCGCGCCCACCGGGCAGATGTCGATGCACATGCCGCACTCTTCGCACTCCAGATGATCCTCTTTGTTCGGAGCGATCAGCGAACTCACGCCGCGGTTTTGAACGCCAAGAGCCCACACGTCCATGCCCTCGCCGCAAACCCGCACGCAGCGGTAGCAGAGAATGCACCGCGGCCGGTCGAAGAACACCACGGGAGACCACTGCTGCTCGTCTTTGTGGTTCTTCGCTTCCATGAACTTCGATTCGGCGGCGCCGTAGGAGAACGTCATGTCCTGCAATTCGCACTCGCCGCCCGCGTCGCACACCGGGCAGTCCAAAGGATGGTTGCCCAGCAGCATCTCCAGCATCGACTTGCGCGCCTGCTTGATCTCGTCGCTGTCCGTAATGACGATCATGCCCTCGCTAATTACCGTGGTGCAGGCGGTCTGCAGCTTGGGCATCTTCTCGACTTTCACCAGGCACATGCGGCAAGCGCCCTGCAGCGAGAGGTTGGGGTAATAACAGAACGAAGGCACTTCGATGCCCACGCTCTTGCAGGCTTCAATGAGCAGCGTCCCCGCGGGAGCGGTAAGTTTCTTGCCGTCGACAGTGAGATTCACATCTGGCATTAGCGATCCCTAACTCCGAAACAGGTCCTTGTTCACTTCGGCAGTGGTCACGACGTGAACGAGTTCCTGGAACCATCCCCGAGAAACCTTGAGAACGTACTCCGGCGCCCCGCCTGCGCGAATGCTTAACATGCCCGGCTCGGGGTCGGGCATGAATTCCACGTCAACGGGCAAGGATCCCTCATGTACCAGTTCACACCGAAACCATTTATAAAAAATGTGATAAACAGGGTGCAATTCTCCCCGATACTCGACACTCAGTCTTTCGAATAGACCTTGGCGAAGGAAATCTTCAAATACTTGCTTGTCGCCTTTCTGATTCGGAGACTGACGGCGCGCCGTAGCCGCCACCGCAACCAGCGCCAGAAGGAACGCTCCTTCCAATCGATTCGACTCCCACAAAACCTTCGCATCATCAATGCGGCTGCGAATACTCATGTGGTAAGCACGGGTAACTCTTCGATCGCTCCTGCTCGCTCGAACGGACAAGGCTTCCCGTCGAGGTGGTCCTCGAACTCTTTCCTGAATTTCTTTACGAACCCGATCGTCGGCATCGCAGCCGCATCGCCCAGGGGACAGAACGTCCGTCCCAGCATGTTCTCCGCCAGGTACTGGATGTTGTCGATGTCTTTCTTCATCCCGCCGCCGGAGTGAAATCGTACCAGCGTCTTCTTGATCCAGTCCGTCCCCTCACGGCACGGGATACACCATCCACAGCTCTCGTGCTGATAGAACTTCATCGTCCTCAGAGCGAATTTCACGATGCATTGCTGGTCGTCGATCACCACCACGCCGCCCGAACCCAGCATGGACCCGGCCTTCGCGACCGAATCGAAATCCATGGCCACGTCTATCTCATCCGCGGTCAGACACGGACAAGAAGCTCCGCCCGGAACGACCGCCTTCAACTCCCGCCCGTCGGGAATGCCGCCGCCCACCTCGTAAATCATCTTCTTCAAGTTGTAGCCCATGGGCAGTTCGTACACGCCGGGTTTGGCGATGTTGCCACTCAGGCAAAACAGCCGCGTGCCGCCATTCTTCGGCGTGCCCAACTTGGCATACCAGTCTCCGCCGCCCAGAATAATGTGAGGCACATTGGCCAGCGTCTCCGCATTATTAATGACCGTGGGTCCACCCCAGAGGCCGACTACCGCTGGGAAGGGAGGCCGGATGCGCGGGATGCCGCGCTTACCTTCGAGCGACTCCATCAGAGCCGACTCTTCCCCGACTTCGTATGCTCCCGCTCCACCATGCCAGTAAATATCTAAATCGCGTCCGCTGCCAAAAATGTTCTTGCCAATAAATCCCTTGGCGTAAGCGTCGCGGATCGCCTTCTGCATGATGACCAACAGGTACCGGTACTCGCCGCGGATGTAGATGTAGCCGCTGCGTGCGCCCACGGCCAATGCGCCGATCATGACGCCCTCGATCACCGCGTGCGGATCGTGCTCGAAGATCAGCCGGTCTTTGCAGGTGCCAGGCTCGCTCTCGTCGCCGTTGCACAGAACGTACTTGGGCTTCGCCGACTGCTTGGGTACGAACGACCACTTCATCCCGGTGGAGAATCCCGCCCCGCCCCGCCCGCGCAGCCCGGAACTCTTGACCTCATTAATAATGGCATCCGGTTCCATGGCCAGCGCCTTCTGCACGGCCTTGTAGCCGTCCAGTTCGAGATAGCGGTCGATATTGGCCGCACCCTTGCCGAAGCGCCGGGAGACGACTTTCACCTCGTCGGGATGGGAAACCAGGTCAGCCATGTTAATTGAGTAATTTTGTAATTGAGTAATTGTGTAATTTAGTAATTGAGAAATTGAAAACCTAAAATCTCGGTTATGCAGGCTGCAGGTTTTTCAATTTCCCAATTACCAAATTACTCAATCTTCTCTTACTGCGTTGCCTTCTTCTTGTACTCGTCGAGAATCCTGTCCATCTTTTCCGCCGTCAGGTTCTCGTGAAAATCGTAATTGACCTGCGCCGCCGGAGCCCAGCTGCAGGCGCCGATGCACTCCACCTCTTCCAGCGTAAACAGGCCGTCGGGCGTAGTTTGTTTGTGTCCCACGCCCAGCTTTTTCGAGCAGTGATGCAAAATTTCTTCACCCCCGCACACCATGCAACTGATATTAGTGCACACCTGCACGTTGAACTTGCCCCGTGGCTTCGTGGTCAGCATGGAGTAGTAGCTGATCACGTTGCGCACTTCGAGTTCGGTCAGGTCCAGGCGGTTGGCAATTTCCAAGATCACCTCGTCGCTAAGAAATCCCACCTCATCCTGAGCGTAGAGAAGAGTCGGGACGAGCGCCGACCGCTTGGTCGGATAGTGCGGCACCATCTCCGCGAAACGCGCTTCGAATTCGTCAGAGAACTTCATTGAGTAATTGTGTAATCGGGTAATTATGCAATTGAAAAACCTAAGCTGCTCCCCTTGCCGTTCGCCGCGATGCCGTGAAGATCGCCGTCAATTCACGGGCTTCAGACAGAAGAGATTCCGTTTTCTCGGTCCGCACAATCCCTGACTCAGTCAAAAGCTCCAGCCAGAGAATCGCTTCATCCGCCTCTTCTACTACTACACCCATCTTAGCGATAAACTCTGCCTTCGTCCGCGCCCTGCATGCCGCACGATAATTCGCCGCCGCTGACGTAGCACAGCGTAACAGTTGCTTGCCCAGTACCTGGCAGTCCGTCCGGTATGGCAGCGAGCGAAACAGCCGGATCACGCGCAATGCGAATGCCTTCGTCCGATCCCGAAGTTGCTCGGGTTGTGAACTCACTGCGAAAACTCAATTGCTCAATTACCCGATTACCCAATCTCTTACCGGTCGATCTCCCCCAGCACGATATCGATACTCCCAATTGCCGCGACCACATCCGCCAGCAACCGTCCTTCGCACATCTTCGGAAGCGTCTGCAGATTGGCCAGGCAAGCCGCCCGCATATGCACGCGGTAGGGCTTCGCAGTTCCATCACTGACGATGTAATAGCCCATCTCGCCGCGCGGCGATTCTACCGCCTGATACACCTCGCCCGCCGGCACGGCAAAGCCTTCCGTGATGATCTTGAAGTGGTAGATGAGCGCTTCCATCTGCGTCTTCATCTTTTCGCGGTCGGGCAGCACTATCCCTGGAGCGTCGGCCTTGATCGGACCTTCCGGCATGCCGTCCAGCGCCTGTCTCACGATCGCGGTCGACTCGCGCAGTTCCTGCACCCGGCACATGTAACGCGCGAAGACGTCGCCTTCCTGCGATACCGGGACTTTGAACTGAAACTTTTCGTAACTCGAGTACGGCATATCACGCCGCAGATCGAGGTCGACGCCGCTGCCGCGCAGGGTCGGGCCGGTTGCACCCAGTGCGATCGCATCTTCCGCCGTCATCCGGGCCACGCCCTTGGTCCGCATGGCCCAGATGGGGTTCCCAGTCAGCAGATTCTCGTATTCATCCACCTTCGACGGAAAGTAGCCGGCGAAGTCGCGTACGCGATCGAAGAATCCGAGCGGTGGTTCCAGCGCGATTCCGCCCACGCGGAAGTACGAGGTCATCATCCGCTGTCCGCTGACCATCTCGAACATCTTCAAAACTTCTTCCCGCTCGCGAAAGCAGTATAAGAAGACCGTGAGCGCGCCAATATCCATCGCGTGCGTGCCCAGCCAAACCAGGTGGGAGTTGATGCGCGTCAGCTCGTTGAGCAATACCCGCAGCCACTGCGCCTTCGGCGGGATCTCCAGACCCAGCAACTTCTCCACCGCCAGCACGTAGCAGAGATTGTTGGTCATCGGGCACAGGTAGTCGATGCGGTCGGTCAGCGGCACCACCTGCTGGTAGAACTTGGCTTCGCAGGTCTTTTCAATGCCGGTGTGCAGAAAGCCGATGTCGGGCATCATGCGCACGACCGTCTCGCCGTCAATCTCGAGCAGAACGCGCAGCACTCCGTGGGTCGACGGATGTTGCGGGCCCATGTTCAGGATCATGGTGCGATCCTGCCCGGGCTCCAGCACTGGAGTGGGGTTCAGATGGGCCATCTAGCGGTAGCCCTCCACCGGATAATCTTTGCGCAGAGGGTGGCCTTCCCAATCCTCGGGCATCAGGATCCGACGTAGATAAGGATGCCCGGTAAACCGAACGCCGAACAGATCGAAAACTTCGCGCTCAAAATAATTGGCCCCCGGCCAGACCGAAGTGAGCGACTCGACTGCAGGACTGGCGCTGTCCAGCCGAACCTTCAACCGAACCCGCTCTTTCTCCGGGATCGAAAGCAGGTGATAGACCACCTCAAACCTGGGCTCCGCCGGATACCAGTCCACACAGGTGACGTCGGAAAGGAAATTGAAGGGGCAGGCGGGATCCTCTTTCAGGACGACGCAGGCCTCGCGGATGTGGTCGCGATCGATATAAATCGTCATTTCTTCGCGATCGAACTTCACGCCCGTCACTGCCTCCGCCTTCCAGCCCACAAGGCGAGCCACCGCCGGATGGTTCTTCAGTTCCTCCAGATCGGTAATAGCTGGGGTCAGCGGCATTAGAAGTTCCCCCGTTTGGCGGAAGTTTCGCCCCAGTCCAGAACGCCCTTCTTCCAGACATAGAAGAATCCGACGAGGAAAACTCCCAGGTAGACCAGCATCTCCCACAGCCCGAAGCGCTTCAGATCGCGCAAAATGATGGCCCACGGATAGATGAAAACCGCCTCAACATCGAACAGAATGAACAACATGGCGACCAGGTAGAACTTTACCGAGAAGCGTTGCCGGGAGTCGCCGACCGGGGTCATGCCGCATTCGTAAGCGGAGAGTTTGGCGCGGGTCGGTTTACGTTGTCCAATCAGCCAGGAAAGCAGGATAATCGCAGTCGCAATCCCGCCAGCCATAAGAATATGGATCAAAAACGGGAGGTAGCGTGCGAAGTAATTGTCGGGCATAGGACGAGGTATATATAATTCGCGCCAAGCTTTACTTAAACGTTCTAGATTATGGGCTTACACTCAACAGTGTCAAGCTACCGGGCCGGCATTTCGCGGAAATGGAAAGGAATTATTTGGTAATTGTGTAATCGGGTAATTGTGCAATTGAAAAATCAGCGTTCCATCGCAAAACCAAGGGTCTGCAATTACGAAATTACCCAATTACGCAATTACCAAATCACACAATCCCTATGATTTTCGGCTTCAATACCGACGTGAAGCACGGCGACACCATCTACCACGTGCAGAGCGAAGCGCGTGAAAGCGAACTCCTGCTGCAGTCCCAGGTCTTTGTGCGCGGGCGCTGCATTGGCAAGAAGGCCACTTCTTACGCCGCCAAGGCCGCCGAAGCACAATTCGGGGACGCGCAGAAAGAGCAGCAACTCCGCGAGCAGCACCGGCTGGTGCTGGACGCGATCCGCGAAGGCAAGCTCGACAACGTTCTGGATCATCCTGAAGCGGAAGCCTTGGCTGCGGTGAAAGAGTTGGACGTGCAGTGGCTGAACTCCGAGTCGATTCACGCCAATCGCAACCTGACCATGCAGTTGCGCGTAACCGAGGGAGGCGCGGCGGCCCCCGGTGCGCGCCTGACCTTCCGCTTTGCCCGTCCCGGTGCTGCGCCGTTCTATACCCAGGCGGTGGCCGATTCCGGCGGTGCGGCAGAGATCAAGATTGAGGTCGAGGAAGCAGCCCTGCCCGATTCGTCGCTGCTGGTGCAAGCCAACTACGAAGGGCGGACAGCGACGCGGAAGTTCGCGCTGCGGCGCTCGGAGTAGAGTTCCGTGGCAAATCCTCCTCTGAAGCCTCTGCATCCTGAAAGTTCACTCGTCGCGTCGAAGATGTACCAATTCAACCGAATTTCAACAGAGATTCTGAGAAGAGCCTCTTGCCAGGACAGAAAGATTGACTCAAGACGAGACCCGACGGCACGATCCTGGATGGGAACCACCGCATCAAGGTTTTGAGATCCCGACAGTCGATGTGGACGCTCTTCCACGCGAGATAATCGTGAGAGAATAAGCTGGAATCTGCCGATGGATAGGACGAATGAACCCTAAGCTTTATTGGATTAACGGCCCCTGGCCGGGCAAGCTCGCAATCTCTTCGCGGCCCCGTGGGGGCGACTGGCTGGAAGACGAGATCTCTGGTTGGCGAAAAGCCGGAGTGGATGCCGTGGTCTCGCTTCTCACACCTCAAGAAAACGAAGACCTGCAGCTCGGTCCGGAATCTAACCTTGCTCAGGCGCGCGGGCTCCTCTTCCTGGCGCTCCCAGTGGAGGACCGAGGTGTGCCGCCCTCTTGGGATGATGCCTCGCAGGCGGTGGGGAAAATAGGCGAAATGCTGCGACAAGGCAGAAACGTGGCCGTTCATTGTCGGCAGGGCATCGGCCGCTCGGGCATGATCGCTGCCGCAGTGCTTGTCAAGGGCGGCAGCACGCCAGACGACGCACTAAAAATGATCAGCGATGTGCGAGATCTACCCGTGCCCGAAACTCCGGAACAGCGCGAGTGGGTTAGAAGGTTCTCCAAGCGGGAACTTCCCTCCGCGCTTCCCTCGACCCGGGCTTCTGTGAAATGAAACTTCAGATCAATGGGGACGAGCGTGATTTTAGCGATGCTCGCGCTCCTTTTACGCTCGCGGCGCTCGTGGAGGTCCTCGGCATGAAGGCCGACCGTGTGGCCGTCGAACTCAACCGCGACATCGTGCCGCGCGACCGCTGGACCGAGACTCAGCTGAATGAGGGCGACCGTCTGGAGATTGTCCACTTCGTCGGCGGCGGCTTGGATCTGGCCCGGCAGGAACTCTCTTAGTCACCCCTTTTCCACCGATTCTCTCCTTGACCTTCGCCCTTCCATGCCTAAAATGTTTAAAACATTCGACTTGAGGATTGTTTCAAACATATCTGGAGGATCATGCAGGATCGATTCACATCGCACGAGGTGATCGCCTTGACGGGGATCACGCCTCGCCAGCTCCAGTGGTGGGATGAGCGTGGAGTGGTGAAGCCGGAGCGGGAAGGGCATCGCAGGCTGTATTCGATGAATCACCTGACCGAAGTGGCCGTGATCTGCGAACTGCGGCGCAAGGGGTTTTCGCTGCAGGGCGTACGCAAGGTCATGCGCTTCCTCGACCGCGAGTTCGGCAAACGACTGGCCGAAATCGTCAGCCGCACCTCCGACTATCACCTGCTGACCGACGGAACGCATCTCTATCTCGAGACTTCCGCGCGCCAGATCGTCGACATTCTGAAGAATTCGGATCAGCCGATTCTGGCGGTGTGCCTGAGCGACGCGGTGCGGCAGGTGCGGGCTGGGGTCGTCTCCGGAAAGGCGAATACTTCGGTAACTTCGCCTGATTACCGCAAGCGTGCTAAAAAAGTTTCGTAGGCAAGCGTTGGGATGAGCACGAACGAGCACCAGGGACACAAGGAGGAACACATGGTCGCTGAACTGGACCTTCTCAGTGAGTGGATTCCGGAACAGATGCAGCCGGGTACTGTCTTCGTGCTGGAAAATGCCGGGGAGATTGGCGAGAAGGAAGATCCGTACTGGGCTGTGCTCTCGTGTCCTTCCTGCGGCATGCTGGGGCTGATCACGCGCAAACAAATTAACGGTTTGCTGCCGGTTATTTGTGGCTCGGAGCACTGCTCGGCGCAGTTCTTTATTCGCGACAGCGAAGTCGTGGTGCGCAAACCCTTTTAGATTCGGGGCCGCAGCCCGCGGCCCTCAGTTTTTTCCTGCCTTTACTTCCTGCAACTCCACTGGAACCTGTTCGACGATTTCTATGCCGAAGCCTTCGAGCGCGGCCACTTTTTTGGGACGATTGGTGAGCAGCCGGATGCGGTGCAGGTTCAAATCCGACAGAATCTGTGCGCCGATGCCAACCTCGCGTTGAATTTGCTTTTCGTTGTCGTACAACGCAGGAAGCCTCTGCCCGCGATGAAAGCCGATCGCGGTTCGTTCGCCGACCTTTTCGATGGAAAATCCCTGCGAGGTCTGGTGCAGGTAGATCAGCGCTCCGCGTCCTTCCTGGGAAATGCGGCGCAGCGCGCCTTCCAGCGTGGCGTGGCATTCGCAGCCCGTCGCTCCAAAGACGTCTCCCATTAAGCAGTGCGCGTGCATGCGGACCAGAACAGGTGTTTTGCTATGCTCGATATCTCCGCGAATCAAAGCGACGTGTGACTCGCCGCCATCGACTTCGCTTTCGTAGGCGATCATCCGGAATTCGCCAAAGCGCGTGTCGATCAGAGCCTCGCCCACGCGATGCACGTAGCGCTCGTGCGACATGCGGTAGCGGATGAGCTCGGCGACGGTAAGCATCTTCATCTGGTGCTCGCGGCAAAACTCGATCAGGTCGGGGACGCGGGCCATGCTGCCATCGTCCTTCATGATTTCGCAGATGATTCCAGCGGGCACCATGCCCGCGAGCCGCGCCAGATCAACCGAAGCTTCCGTCTGGCCAGCGCGCACCAGCACTCCGCCTTTGCGCGCGCGAAGAGGGAAGACGTGTCCGGGACGCGCCAGGTCGGCAGGCCTCGTCGCCGGATCGATCGCGACCTGAATCGTGCGGGCGCGGTCGTAGGCGGAAATGCCCGTCGTCACGCCTTTGCGTGCGTCGATGGCCTCGCAGAAGGCGGTGCCGAACTGCGAAGTATTCTCCGAGGTCATGGGACCGATGTTCAGGTGCTCGAGGCGCTCTTCGGTCATCGCCAGGCAGACCAGGCCACGTCCGTATTTCGCCATGAAGTTGATGGCTTCGGGCGTGACCTTCTCGGCGGCGAGGGTGAGGTCGCCTTCGTTCTCGCGGTCTTCGTCGTCGACGACGACGATCATGCGGCCGGCGCGAATTTCCTCAATCGCATCGGGGACGTCGGTGAATGGGGACTGGGGACTCATCTTGACGCGATTCTAGCAGAGGCGGTCATGCTGCGAAAAACCTCGCGTATGCGCGGATGTATTCGAGTTTGTCGCTGCCAAGCCGCGTAAGTCTTCCTCGCGCAGGCGGCCTTTCCGGATGGGGATTCTGGGGCGATGTTTTGCACAGGCGCATTGTGACCGTTGATGCTGCAAATTTTCAGATAAAACCTTAAAGTTTTGTCATTCCGAACGGCGTTTTTTGCCGGAGGAATCTGCTGTCCTGTGGAGTGGCAGTTATGCGTGAGCGGCGCTACTACGTGTACATCATGGCGAGCGAGAGAGAGTGATTTACGTCGGGATGACGGGATTTCTCATGGCGCGGGCTTTGCGGCATCGGGTGATTCATTGTGCAAATCTTCAGATAAATCCTTACAGTTTTGTCATTCCGAACGGCTTTTTTCTGCCGTGAGGAATCTGCTGTTCTTTGAGAGGCAGTGGTGGTGGGCGGCGCTACTACTTGTACATCATGGCGAGGGGCAGCACCGATGCCCCACCCTGCGGCTTGGCTCAGGGGAGCAAGATACCTTTTCTCTGACGAAGCTCGGCCCACGTAAAAGCCAAGCTTTCTGGGCATTTCGCTTTTCCACAGCCCTCAGCATCGGACTGTGACGAACAACCTTTACTGAGGATATAGAAAGCGCATACTTATCTCGTGCGCACAAAATCTCCTAAAAAGAAATCCACCCGACCGTCAGTATCGACTCTGCGCCATTCCGCCGATCCTTCTAACTCCTTATTCCGCAATATTTTGCCAGCAAGTCATTTGTTGTCAATATTTTACCGCCAAACGTCCATATCCCATCCCCGTAAACCAAAGAAAGCAGGGATTTTACGCGATTTAGCAGAAAAACATTCAATCCGATATGCCGGTCGTCTTCCGCTCCCACACTTGACTGCTCGCCTCAGCCAGCCAGTTCGTGTTCGGCGCCGCGGAACAGGGCGCGCATGGCGCGGATTACCCAGTGCGTCAGGAGGACGATGATTACGACGAAGATTGTGGCCAGCGTGCCCGCTACATACGGATGCCGCGTGGCCAGCCAGGTCAGGCCGATGGCGAGCACGTCTTCACCCAGGCTTAGCGTGATGTTTGAGAACGGTTCTGGGGAAGGCGTCACAGCGGCGCGCGCCGCCGTTTTGCCGCTGTGCGCGATCAGGGCGACGGCGGCGCCTAGCAGCGTGGCCAAGAGTTGGTGCTCGGGAGAAAGCTGGCTGGTTGCCCGGTAGGCCAGCAGTCCTGCCACGGGGACGCGGATGAAGGTGTGCAGGGCATTCCAGATCAGGTCGAAGGCGGGGATCTTGTCGGCGAAGAATTCGATGATGAAGAGTGTGATGGCGGCGGCGATTACTGGCCAGCCTGCTAGCAATTGCAGTCCCGGGGGCAAGGGGAGATGGCCGAAGCGGGCTAGCAGTCCCAGGACGGCGACCGTGGCATAGAGATTCAGGCCGGCGGCGAAGCCGATCGCGGCCAGGAGGGCGAAGAGTTCGGCGGGCGGGATTTGCAGGACGTTTAGCATCAGGTCTTAGGTCGTAGGTTTTAGGTCTCGGGCCTCAGGCGTCGGTTTTCACAGGGAAGTTTACGCCGCAGCGAGTTTTCTTGCCTGGGACCCAACACCTATAACCTAAGACCTAACCGATCACCTAAGACCCGGCAAACAGAAAGGGCCGCTCCTATCTCGCATTAAGGAGCGACCCTCAAATTGTTCTCACTTCTGCGGTTACAGGGTGGACTCGATCTCGAAGCCCCAGGCTTCCAGAAGGGGTTCGGGGATGTACTTCGAGTTCTTGTTGCGGCGGGCCCACTCACGCAGGCGCGTCGACCGCAGATACTGGTCGGGGGAGAGCTTGTACTCGCGCACAACCTGTTCAAATTCGGTGATGGTCGGGGTGATGGGCCCGATCGGCTCGGGCTTGCCCCAGTTAGGATTTCCGCGTCGCTTGGCCATGAAAAATGCCTTTCCACTTAAGGGAGATGAAACCGCAATTTCCGTCTATCTATATGATTCTCCGCGTCGCCTACAGGATTCAACTTGGAGCGCGGGCTTCGCGTGGACAGAAATGGACCCAAGACTGATCCGAACGCAAAGCTAATCGGAGACTCAATAGCTTACAGTCAATTTGAATTGAAAGTCAATGGAAATCTCCTGCCGGAACAAGAGCTCGCTTGGTTCAAACGTACGTAAATAAAACACTTATGGCGGAACGGTCCAACTCTCGGCCGTTTTCGACTCCCCAACTCTCGACTCCCAACCCAGGGACGCCGGTCGCTTCCCATTCTTGCGCGGCTGCCGCCCATCAGGCTGTGGCAGAAGCTGAAAGGACTTGCAGGTTACGGCCGTAACCCCTGCTGGAGCAGAAACATTGATCGCTCGGGTCGATGGACATAGAGTGCAGGCAGGGAGTCCCGTAGAGCGGTCCCCAGGCTGCCTCGGAGGCCCGCGGAAAGACATTTGGCCTGCAATCGGACCCCTTGAGTTCACTGCATTAGAGATGGACCCATCCATGAGCCTGAAAGCGTTGTTGCTGTGTTCGGACGCAAAGATCGTACGAGTGTTGCGCCGGGTGCTGGGCGATCTGGACATTGCAGTGGAGTTGTGCGCAGACGCCGACAGCGCCTTGCGCAAGCTGACCCGGCAGCGGTTTGAGGCGATCATTGTCGACTGCGCCGACGACGGCGCCAATGATGTGCTGCGTAGTGCCCGCATCGCTCCCTGTAACAAGCAAGCGGTCGCGGTGGCCATTGTCGAACCCATCGTTGGTCTGAAGGCCGTGTTTGATGTGGGAGCGCACTTCGTGCTGTACAGGCCGGTATCCAGTGAACGTGCCAAGTCGAGTTTCCGGGCGGCCCGTGCCCTGATGAAGAGCGAGCGGCGGCGCAACGCGCGGGTCGTGGTGCAGATTCCCGTGGTCATGCGCAACCCCGGAGTTGGCGGCAACATGAAGGTGACGACCATCGACCTGAGCGAAGGAGGGATGGCGGTCAACATTCCGCGCACGCGCCGTCCCACGGGACGCTGGCAGATCGTCTTCACCTTGCCCGGAACGCAGACTTCTCTGGAACTTCCTGCTGAGTTTGCTTGGGAAGGGGGGGCCGACCAGGCGGGAGTACGCTTCCAGCAGATCTCGCCGGAGGCAACGCGGCAGTTGCGAGAGTGGCTCAAACATAATTCTCCCGAAGCGGAACCGGACGATCCGCCGATTCGTTGCCAGCTTACCGATTTGAGCCTGGGCGGATGCTATTTGGAGATTGCATCGCCGTTTCCTGCATCGAGTCGCGTGGCTTTGTCCATGCGGGCTGGCGGGGTGGAAGTGCGGGCCCAGGGGGTGGTGCGGATTATGCATCCGGACAAGGGCATGGGTATCGAATTCACGCAAGCGACGCCGGAACATCGCTCCGCCGTGGAAAAATTTCTGGGAGTGCTCAACGAAAACCGCACGCTGTTGCCCGAGTTGCTGGTAGAACCCGAGGGATTGGAATCGGAACCCAGCACCGCCAAATCGCCGTCCGCGGACGCGGATGATCCATTACTGCAGTTGTTCTATGGCGAGTCACTCACGGCGGAACAGTTTCACGAGGCGATGCGCAAGCAGCGAGCGATCCCACCTGCGGCGTCAGGCAGCGCATCGGCTGCGGCTCACGCCTAGTCCTTTCATAGCTGCGTTTCTACTGAACTGCGTTTCTTCGAAAGACAGTGCCTGGCGGCATCCCTAAGCTAGAATGAACGCGAGCCGGGATGGCGAAATTGGCAGACGCAGCGGACTTAAAATCCGCAGGTCCGAAAGGACTGTGGGGGTTCGATTCCCCCTCCCGGCACCAACCTAAATCCCTGTATTTACGCGGCTCGGCGCATTTAGTTCGGCTTCGCTCCTTTGGTCGCGGCCTTCCGGTAGTAGAAAAGGCCCTTCTGCGGAGCCGGTATCAGCATTGCCTAGGTCTGTAGGTAGGAAACACTCGCAGTCTGGCGCCAGAGCTTCTACTCCCGATCTGCATTGGTGAGGTAGTGCGCTTGATTCCTGGCGTGGTTTCGAAAGAGAAATTCTTGCATTCGCGCTGCGTCGCGGAACGCTTCCGTGCCTCCGCAGTCGGTGGTGGAGAATGCTCCGCATAGGTTGCCGAAGTCCAGGCAAGTCGTGAGATCCTCCCCGCGCAGAAATTGGTGGAGAAAGCCGGCGTCGAAGCTGTCACCTGCGCCAATCGGATCGATTACCGTTACCGGCACGGCGGGTGCGCTGAATCGCTGTCCCTCGCGAACGGCAACGGCTCCCCTGGCGCCCATTTTGACTACGACGGTTCCCACCTTTTGGGCAAGCCGCGAGAGCGCGGTTTCCAGGTTGTCAGCCCGGGACATCTTCATTGCTTCGTGCTCATTCGGTAGCACGATATCCACGTGACGCAGGACCTCTTCAAGAACGCCGTCCCATCGGTCGTCGGGATCGTCGTTCGTGTCGAGCGAAGTAGTTAGGCCGGCGGACTTCATCCGCCGAAAGAGTTCGGGCACATCCGGCAATAGTTCACGCTGTAGAAACAGCGACGACATATGGAAGTGACGCGCGGATGCCAGATAATCGAGGTCGAGATCCTCAAAGCGTAACTCGGAGATCGTACCGGGATAGGTGAGGATGTGGCGCTGGATTCCATGCGGCAGAATGAAGGTTACGCCGGACTTTGCGCCATGCACCACGCGGGCAAGGTCCACACCGCCCGCGCGCAGGCGTTCCATCGCCAGCTCTCCGAAGGAATCTTTGCCGGCCTTGGTGACGAATCCCACGCGGCTGCCAAGAGCAGCCAGGTTATGCGCCAGGATGGCCGAGGAACTGCCTAAAGTTACGGTGAAGCCGCTGGCCAGCAACTCGCGTTCCGTGGGCATTTGCTCGGGCAGACCGTAGAGGATCAGGTCAAGATTGATCTCTCCGGCGATTGCGATATCGAGGTTGGACATGAGCAAGCCTCAGGCGCTTTTCGCTAAATACGAAGCGCTATTGCCGATTTTAGCGGCCGTGTGCGAGTTCGAACGTCGCAGGCACGCGTCCAGGAACGAATCAGAGTTTCCGGGCCTGCGATGGATTTCGGACAGCGCTGGCTGCCAGCCTTGCCAGACAAGCGCTCCAGCACTGGGGCTGGGAAAAAATCTCGCTCAGCGTGTACTGGCCCCGTTCCACGATTTCCATCGATCTCATTGGGTCGATTGAACTCCGCTCAGACCAAAGTGACTTTCACTCCGGCCTCTTGCAGCGCATACAAATCCGCTTTCGGTATCTGCTTGTCTGTAATCACTTCATGCACGGCTGTTAGCGGCATGATGTTACAGAGACTGCGATGACCGAACTTACTGGAGTCACAAACTGCAATCGTCCTGCGGGTGATTTCAACCATAGCCCGGTTGACTTCAGACTCCAACAAATTCGGAGTAAAAAGACCGGCTTTGGTGTCGAAGCCGTCCACGCCCAAAAACAAAATGTCTGCGCTGAGCTGGCGCAGCGCGCGCTCCGCCAGGGGACCGACCAGCGAAAAGGAATTCTTGCGCAGCGTGCCTCCGGTCAGGATCACTTCAATGTGCGTGCCCGCAAGTTCTGCCGCGATGTTGATCGCGTTCGTGATCACGGTGAGTTGCGCCATGTCTTTCAGGGCCCGAGCAATGGCCGTGGTCGTCGTCCCGGAATCCAGCAGCACGGACTGGCCTTCTTCCACAAGGCGCACGGCGGCGTCAGCAATCTGAGCCTTCTGCTTGCGGTGGAGCTTCTCTTTCTCACGGAGCGTCGGATCCAGCAGCGCACCGCCTTGCACCGGCAGCGCGCCACCGTGGGTGCGCTGAATGACGCCCTGGCCGTCGAGGAATTCCAGGTCTTTGCGGATTGTGATTTGCGAAATACGGAAATGCCGCGACAGATTCTTGACGAGCACGCGTCCATCCCGGTGCAAGACCTCAAGGATTTCACGGCGGCGTTCTTCGTTGAGCAAACCGTTCGAAGGCATCAGATTTCGAGGTGGAGCGCAGAAATCACAGAAATCTTAGCACCCGCCATTTCCCATCTTCCATTCGTTCAATCGCTCGCGCTGCAATCGGAAGTAAAACTTCAGCGCGAACTGGAGCTGTCGAGGCGCGCGCGCTGCCAGCTGCGGGAAGCCGAAGCCAGTCTGGCCAGGTTCCAAGGGCGTCGGCTCAGTTCTGGTCGCGCTCAACAAATATACTTCACGTGGTTTAAGGAAGCGATCTTTCGGTATATTATTACGAACGATTACTTTTACTTTCGTTTTATAGCTTTTGTCAACCGCGATATTTTGTCGCAGACTGACGGAAACGCCATTGCGCAGGCTGGCGGAGTCATCGATGGTGGAACATCAAGTAGAGGAGGTTCGTGATGATCGCGGGCAAACACAGTAGGGCGCGGGTCGGCATAATTCTCGGTACGACGCTCGGTCTCACTTTCCTGCTGGCAAATTGCTCGAAGTCACCGGACTCGCGTCTGAAATTGCCGTTGACCAAGCCCGAATCCACCCAGCCTTCCACGATCAAGGTGGACGTGAAGGAGGGCGGCCCAATAATTCTGACAACGAGCGCGGCCGAGTTTCAGGTGAGGCCGGATGGTTATGTGCAGGCCTCGCTGTTGAGTGACGGGAAGACGCTGTCCCTGGATGAACCGAATGCCGGGACTCCCGCGGACAGCGATTTTGCGCGAGTGGGGGGCAAAGATGTGCATTTCCGGCTCGACTTCCAGCACACCCAAGTGCGCGAAGCGATCGGGAAGATGGGGGTCGGCAAGCGGGTCGAGATTCCGGCGCGCCCCCTCGGGAAGTCGGGAATAGATTTGGAGCGCGTGCTGGCGCTGGAAGTCTATGACAAATTTCCGAACCTCCTGCTGAGCACGGTGGAATACAAGAACGCGGGTGCGACCGATGTCAGACTCGAAAAAAGCGTGAATCAACGGCGCCGGTTGAACGCGCGACTGGGGGATTTGAAGGCAAAGCCGTGGGAAATGTGGTCCTTTCATGGCGCAAGCTATGACTGGGGAAAAGATGATGTGGTGAAGCTGACGCCGGCTTTTTCGCAGCCGAACGTTATGGGAGAAATGGTCAAAGGCGGCTATGGTGGCGGAATCCCGGTGGTCGCTTTCTGGACGCGCCAGGTGGGCGAAGCGGTCGGGCACGTGGAGACGATTCCAATTTCCGCTGCGATCCCGGCGAGAGTCGCAGCCGATGGACGCCTGAATACCGAGGTGGACTACGCTGCCAACATCACACTGAAGCCGGGCGAGACGTACTCCACTCCGCGCAGTTTCGTCTCAGTTTTTTCGGGCGACTTCTATGAGCCGCTGCGGATTTGGTCGAGCGTCCTGCAAAAAGAAGGCTGGGAACTTCCGAAGCCGTCGAGCGAAGCCTATAACGTGAGTTGGTGCGGTTGGGGATACGAGGCCGACGTAACCCCGGCGCAGATGCTGGGCACGGTTCCAAAGCTGAAAGAGCTGGGCATCAAGTGGGTGACGCTTGACGATCGCTGGTTCGACGTCTATGGCGACTGGAATCCGCGAGCCGATACTTTCCCCGGCAATTCCATTCAGAAGATGACGGATGACTTCCACAAGCAAGGCATGCTGGCACAGTTGTGGTGGCTGCCGCTCGCGGTCGAGGATGGTGAAGGAAGATACGAATCGCACAAATATTCAGTGTCGAAGGTCGCGCAGGAGCATCCGGAGTGGCTGATCCTGGACAAGAATGGCAAGCATGCGCGCATGACTCGCGGCTTGGCGGTGATGTGTCCGGCACTGCCGGAGGTGCAGGCGTATCACAAGCAGCTGACGGAGAAGTTCATTCGTGACTGGGGATTCGACGGCAGCAAGCTGGACAACATCTACAGCGTTCCGGCCTGCTACAACCCGGCGCATCATCACAAATCGCCGCAGGATTCTGTGAATGCGATGGGCGATGTCTACAAAATAATTTTCCAGACGACCCGAGCGTTGAAGCCGCAGAGCGTCACCCAGAGCTGCCCGTGCGGTACGCCGCCATCGCTCGCTTGGTTGCCGTTTATGGACCAAGCGGTGACCGCCGACCCGGTGGGGGCGGTGCAGGTGCGACGGCGGATCAAGATGTATAAGGCATTGCTGGGGCCCGAATCGGCGGTCTACGGCGACCACGTCGAACTTTCCGCGATGACAAAAGTGGGCAACGACTTCAAAGAACACGGCGACGATTTCGCTTCCACGATTGGAGCCGGAGGCGTGGTGGGGACCAAGTTCGTGTGGCCCGATCCCGGTCCGAAATTCAAGGACGTTAATCTGACTGCGGCAAAAGAAGAGCGTTGGAAGAAGTGGATTGGTTTGTATAACCAGAAAATGCTCTCGAAAGGGGAGTTCAGGGACCTTTACGTGACCGGCTATGACACGCCCGAGGGATATGCCATCGCGAAAGACGGAAAAATGTATTACGCATTCTTCACACCGTCCCATTGGAAAGGCGAAGTCGAGCTGCGTGGACTGAAACCCGGGAAATATCGGGTCAGCGATTATAGTGAAGGAAAAGACCTCGGCACGGTAGACGCGACGGCCAATGGGGTGGCGAAACTGGCGGCGGAGTTCAAAGATCATCTGCTGCTCGAGGTCAATTCGCAGCCGTAGACGCATGTGAGGATGCCAGGCTCTTGAGTTACGGGGCAATCCTGAATGATTTCCAGGTAGCTCTGCTCATTCCTAGCGAGTGCCAGTGGGGTTTTCGGGTCGAATCAGAACCGCCAGCCTGGGGAAAAGAAAAAGGCCGGCGGCATCATCGATGACATTCACCTGGCACGTGTAAAACCCGGGCTTCAGAGGGCTGAGCGGCAGGTCGAGCTGGAAGACCCCGGCCTTGCGGTCGCGAGCATTCAATTCGGTCAGCTCGACGATGGAGGTTTCGAATACCTTGGCTTTGCCGCGGAAGAACGCGACGTTCGTCAGCAAGTGAATGCCGGGTTTGACCTGTCCTACCTCTGGCGCGGCGGACGCATTCGCCCGCCCTGGGTCATAAACTTCGTAGTAGAGCCGCAGGTGCTGCGCGGAAGAGAAGACGTGGGTCACGTTTGGAATGATCTCCGATCCGTCTCGAATCAGCGGGCTGGGAGTCGCGCCTTTTTTCGCGGGTTGAAGTTGACTGGCGAGGACAATCGAGCTCATCTTGAGCGGCCTCGACTTGAGATCCGGGACGTCCAGGTCGGCTTCGAACGAGCCCATGCGGCCGGTTTGGTTTTCCCTCACCACAAACTTGAGGTGATATTTGCCGGGAGGCAGGCTAAGCCCGGTGTCGTACTGCACATTCTTTTTCCGAACTTCTGACGAAGTATCCACGGCGAGCTTGACGGTGTCGCGAATTCTCGTCACTGGATGGTGTTCGCTGTCCAGCACCAGGCCAATCACATCCAGAGTTGCCTTATCCCGGTCACTGCTGCGCGTGAAGGGGATTTCTGAGCCCGGCACTACCAGCGAGATTGGAATAAAAAACTTGTTGGCCTCCATGCGAAAGTAAGCGGTGCTCAAATACAGGGGCAGATCTGTGGTGGGCAACTCAGAGGCGAGTTCTTCCTGAAGCTGAAGTTCCTTATCCTCCTTCGTAGAATGCTGGTAATCTGCGGGCGCATAGTAACCGCGGCGGTAGTCGATCTTCGCGCCTGACACGTTCACCTTCACAGCGATACGCCTGTATCGCCCATCCCTGGCGGGATTGGTGCTGCGATACCCAAGAAGATAGTACGTCGACGTATCCTGTTGCACTCCTTTGAAGACCTGGGTGAAATCGTTGGAATCGAGAAAGGCGCGTCCACCCGTGTCGCTCGCGAGTGTGACCAGCGTTTCTTGCGTAGTGAAGTTGGAATTCAGGGCGTTGATCATGGATTGCCCGGAATATGCGGAAGTGCCCCGCAGGCTCGCGTTTTGTGCCTCTCCACCTGCGACGAGGGCTTGCAGGCCGCGCAGATCCATGGTGTAGATCGCCATGTTGGATCGCACGGCGGCATTGATGGCTGCTCTCAATTCTGACTGGTTTTCGATGCCCGTTCGATCCATGCCGCTGGAAAAATAAATCAGCGATTTCTTCTGCTGAAGATGAGAAAGTTTCTCCGCCACCGAACGCAACGCTTCCAAACGCCGGTCAGTATTGAAGATGTTGTATTCCGTGTCGTCTGCGGTAAATGGCTGCCCGGTGTCGGGAGTGCCTTCAGTCGTGCCTGTTGTACCTTCTTCGAAGCCCTGGCCGCTACCTGCACTGAAAGCCTGGAGCTGTTTCTTGAGCAACCCGTGATCGGACGTGAAATCCTGGTTGACCAGCAACGAACTTCCCAGAGACACAATCGAGACCAGGTCCGCTGGGGCCATCTGCGTGTCGACATAGTGCTCGGCGGAAGTGATGGCGCGATCGATTTCATCGGGCTCCATCGCGGAGAGATCGAAGAACAGAACGATCAGACGGCGATCCTTAAACTGATTCGCAGAACCCGAAGCGGAAGTGGCCGCACTGGCCGCACTTCCCTCCGCAGTCGGCGGGCCCGGAAGAAGCTTCGTCTGAGCCACATCCTGATTTGCCACGGCATCAATGTTCTCTACATCAAACGAGACGACTTTCTGGGGCTTGTTGTCCTCGAGAATCGTGAAGTCCTCAGGTTTGAGGCCGCGTATAAGATTTCCGTTCTTGTCCCTGACGGTCACATTTACCAGCACCAGATCGGTCTGAACGCGAAAGGTGTAGTCCGCCGGCTGCTGCGCGGGCAGAGAGGAGCACATCAGGGCGAACGCCAGCAACATTGCCAGAGGCTTGTTCGCCCATCGGATCAGATTCGAAGTCATCTATATGTCCTCAAAAGCGGAACCGGGCGGTCATCGTAATCTGCCGCATGGCGCCAACCCCGGTCACCCTGCCGAACGTCGGCGAGTTGAACACCGTGTCAATCGATGTGTAATTCGGAATGTTGAAAATATTGGTGGCCTGCGCCCGAAACTCGAGAACGCGCGATTCCTTCAGCGGGATGACCTTACTGAAGGCCATATCGAAGAGAAGCGTCCCCGGGCCAATGATGCTGTTTCGGCGGGCATCGCCATACGGTCCTGCCGGCAACGCGAAGGCTGCAGTGTTGAACCAATCTGCAATCGAGGGATTTGAGAGGCCGACTGACTCTCCGGGAACGACGTCGGGTCGTACCGTGCCATTCGTCCCGCGATTGACCTCGGCAGCGCTTCCCAGAATCCGCGGTGTGAACGGCAATCCGGAAGCGATGGTCCAGTCTCCGCTCCACTGCCAGTCGCCAAAAATCGCGCGCAACGGAGTATCTCCGGTGAGCCAGCGTTTGTCGTGTCCGAACGGCAGTTCCCACAAGTAGTCTGCCGTAAACTTGTGCGTCTGATTGAAGCTGGAGAGCGCGCGCTCCGCGGACAGGTCGAGGGCATTTTGGGCCACGGACGCTGCCCCACTGCTAGAGGCGCCGCCGCCTCCACCAGCAGCGGTGCCGCCGGCGCCGAGTCCGGCGCGCCCCGATCCCGAAGTAGCTCCCGCCCCGATGGATGACGCATCGTCGATCGACTTGGAAAATGTGTAGATTCCGCCGACGGAGAATCCATTCGAAAGTCGCTTGCGCAAGCGTACCGATCCTGCATTAGCCTCGGAGTCACCGACAGAGTTTTGGTAAGTGAATGCCTGTGCATTCGGAATCAGAATGCCCGTTGCAGTGCGGTTGGGAGCTTCCAGAATGTCGAGATCCGTGCCCTTGGTTCCGGTGTAGTCGATGTTCAATAACAACGTCGGACGAATCTGCTGCTGAATGTCCAGATTGCGAATTTGCACATAGCCCAACCGATAATTGGGATTTACCGCGTAATCATTCGTGATGCCGCTGGTTGAAGAGGTCGGGAAACCATTCTGCAGCGTGAGATCGCCGGCGACGGTTTGGATATTGGTCTGCGTCGTCGAAAATGGAGGCTGGAACGCCAGTTGCTGCACCATGCCCTGATAGGCTCCGGTGTTGTAGTTGACTCCATACCCGCCGCGGACGACGGTCTTGGAAAATGGCTTCCAGGCGAAACCGACGCGGGGAGCAAAATTATTACGGTCCGGCCGTACCAGGCTGTCGGGCAGGCTTCCGCTGTAAGGGCTGTTTTGACCGGGCAAAACAACAGCGACCGCCGGTGTGCCCAGCGCCGGATTCAGCACAGCGGGCGAGAGATCAAGGTTCGCGATTCGATTGTTCTGTTCCGTGAGCGGCGAAACGTATTCGTAGCGGACTCCGAGGTTCAGTGTCAGATTCCCGCGCATCTTCCACTCATCCTGCGCGTACAAGTCCCAATAATCGCCTCGGAAATGGTAGTTGTTCTCCCCATACTGCACAGAGGTCTGCTGCGGGAGTCCAAGCAGGAAATCGGCGAAATCATATCCCGTTCCGCTGGTGGGCTGGCCTGGAGCAATCAGTTGAGAAGTATTGACGCCGGTGAAGATGAACGAGCCGCGCGCGTTACTGCTGGTCTCGGTGTTGACTTGGATGCGCCGGAAGTCACCCCCCCATCGCCAACTGTGCTTGCCGTGAGTCCAAACGACGTTGTCTGAAAGTGTGTAGGTCTGGTTCCGCAAAAGCTGCGGATTGACATCCTGAAGACCGGCGATGTCGCTGAAGGAAAGATTGGGTAAACCCCAATCAAACGGATTCGCCGAGACACCATTGATTCCCAACGTGCCGGCAACATTTTGATTAAATGCGTAAAGATTTTGGGTACGCGTCCGGCTGCGGTTGAAGTCGAAGCGAACGCTGTTGGTCAGTTTGCCGATGCTTCGAATGTAGCCGACAGGCACGTCAAAACTGCGAACGCCGGTGCTGCCACCGACAGTGGGAAATGGGTTGGTGATGCTGGAACTCGATCCGTGATAGTGAAGTCCAAACGTCAGGTTGTTGCGCGGGGTGCCGCGCCCTCCACGCCGTCTGCCGGTGGGGGCGGCTCCAAAAGTGTGATTGATCCGCACGTTCAGGTCATCGTTGCTGTTGTTCGCCGCAGTGACAAAATGAAAATTCTGATAATCCCCTGGCAGGTTCGGCAGGGGGATGTACGGCAGCAATCCCGCCGCGGCAAGATTGATTTGCGGAATACTATTGTTCGGGAAAGGAGTGTTGGTCGCGGGATTGAAAATCTCGACCGGCTGCCCCCCCGCCGCGCATGACTTGTAACAGGTCTGCGAAAAGTTCCCTTGCCGCTCTAGCAGAGTGGGCACTGTAGAAAACTGATCGAACGGATTCTCCCCACGCCTGCCGTTGTAATTGACGAAGAAAAATGTCTTCGCGCCACCGTGATAGATCTTAGGAATGTTGAGCGGCCCGCCGACGGAGCCGCCGAAGCTGTTCTGCAAGTATGCAGGGTTCGTCGCAGGTTCCCCGGCGAGCGCATAAGGCGCGGCATTGAACGCAGAATCGCCCAATCCATAGTAGATCGACCCGTGAGGATGATTAATGTCGAACCCGCGGCGGCCGACGATCGTCATCGCGCGTCCGGGTCCACCGCCGCCAAACCCTCCCGGGCCGCCGAATCCGCTGGCTCCTCCGAACCCGCCGCCTTGCTGGCGAGCGTCGTTGATGCGTTCCTCGAGTTGGTCCCCGGACATCGAGTTGAGGGGATTCGACGTATTGCCGGAAACAGCGATGGACTCGGTCGCGCTGTTCGGATCAATCCCTGGAACCGGCATACCCGAGGGCACGACGTCGCTCATGGAATTACTTCCCGCGTCCTGAGCAGTCGTGTTCTGCATCGCAGATAGAGCTTGAAAGCCACGCTGAGCGACAGTCGGGCCACTGGGCCTCCGGGGCTGTGGACTTGCCTCGCGTGTACGGGATAAAAGAGTCAACTCAAAATTGACGGGCAGGTTTTGGTGGGAAGCGTCGATCACGACCTGCTGCGTGCTGTTGGCAAACGCGACCATCTGCGCACGCACGGTGTAGGAGCCGAGCGAAGGGACCGCCGCGAAATAGCTGCCATCAACATCGGTCCAAGTGGTGATTTTCTGGTCGGAGGATGCAAGAGAGATGGATAGAGCAGCTCCCGGAATCGGCATATTGCCGGATTTAACGGTGCCGTGAATCGTTCCTCCTGACGGTGGGGAGGGCTGAGATTGCGCGGGCTGAGTCTGGGCGCGGGCGTGATCGAAGACGAGCAACAGGGTCAAGCCCAGTAGCAGACACCGGAAAATAAGCCTACCCGTTGCGATCATTAGCCATTCCCCTGCGGTCGGCGCCTGGCCACCTGTGATGCGATGATAATCTGATCCCCTCGAAGCTAAAGTAAAGTTTTGTCTGTTCACATCGCTCCAGAGTGCGAACGTGCAGTGAAGGACCGCGGCGGTCGCGCCCAAATCATTCCCGCCTCAAATGCGAGAGGGATCCCTTCGTTCTGTCGCTGAACTCCCCTCCTTCGGTGTCGAGTAAAGATTCGTAAAAGTAGGGGCGCTTCCACAACTCCGGGCCCATAATCTGGTTAATACAAACAGGCCCAAATCGAAAGTCTCAGGAGAAAACATCATGCTCAAACATTGTTTGCTCGCGCTTCTGCTGGCAGCCGTCGTCTATACGGTCGCGTCTTCTGCCATCGCGCAAGACAACGGAAGTAACGACCAGCAGTCTGCTCCCGCGGGTGCGCCCCCCGAACACGGGCGTGGCGGCCATTTTGATCCAGCGAAGCGGACGGAAATGCTGACGAAGCAACTGCAGCTGACCTCGGACCAGCAGCCAAAAGTGCTAGACATTTTGAAGTCGGCACAGTCGCAAATGCAGAGTCTGCGATCGGATTCCTCGGTCTCGCAAGAGGATCGCCGATCCAAGATGATGCAGATCCACAAGACGTCCGACGACCAGATCCGAGCGCTTCTTGATTCCAATCAGCAAAAGAAATGGGACACGATGCAAAGCAAGCACGAACAGTGGCAGGGACATCACCAGGATGGACAGGCTCCGAGCGCGCCGGACTCCTCCCAGCAGCAATAGTGTGTTGTCTTAGTTGATCTCGTTCGCAACCGAATTAAAGGATGACAGCCGGAGTTTCGCCCGAGTGACGGACAAGGCGGAAATCCGCCTTGGCTCCGGCTGGCGCGTTGACGGGCAGCAGCAATGAATTCTTACAGGTGGATCGTTCGCTGTCACGGCAGAGGCCGCGGGGTTCGAGTGCGCCGCCTTCCATCTTCATTTCCTCTGCTGGTACAACCGAGCGCGAGAAGAGTTGTTTTTGCTTATTCTTAAGCGACACCGTCAGAGCAGTCGGAGTCCTTACTTTAATAGTTCGGCGCCAGGAGATTGGAGTTCCAAGTTCTCATCCTCCCTTCTCCCTGCCCATCTTTTCTCTGGTTGGTGCTCACGCTGTCCTTACTGGTTCACGTTTTCCGAAGCGTTTCGTGCGGAACAACGTAATGGCAACTCGAAGCCATGTCGATTTGAGGCAAATCTCGGCAGGCAGATTTGTGCTACCTTGCCTGGCTCCATTTTGGCTCCAATACGAAAGACAAAAACAGGCTGGAAGTTGATGCTATACCTTGCAGAATCAACAGATAGCCTTGCTGATGTGAACGGTCGATGCCGCAGGCAGACCAGTCGCTGAGTCCCGCCAGAACTCATCCCGCGGACCTGTCGCCGATGTCGCTGCCAAAGGCAGTCAAGGGAACCGCGCAGTGATGTTTGCTTCCCGCGCCGCGCGGAGGTGCATGTCCGAACACGCAGGTCCGACTGGCGTTCGCAATGGATGCCGTAACATTCGCTGGGGTTAGCTTCTTTTAAAGGATCAGAGCGGGCCTGCAACTGCTGTCATCCGGCGGTGACCTTCCGACGGCGCGGCCATGTACCTTCGAAACCTGTTCGAATCTTGGTTCTAAGCCCAGACTCAGTGTGTACCACCGAATCGATGTAGAGAGACTTGGCGCTGTCGTTTCCTGGGAAAGACCTATGAAATGCTTTCAGACAACTGGTGCCGTGCAGCGTAACAGGGCAGGCAAGCTTGGGATGGTCCTGCTTTGCCTAGCGATTATGGTTGGCTGCCAGGGGTTTAGCTCAGGCAATTCCGCTAGTGTGCAATCGCAGTCTGGCACTTTGTCTCTGAGCGGAAGCAGCCTGGATTTTGGCAGTGTCACCGCGGGCACGAGCAAGACGCTGTCGATGACTGTCTCGAATACCGGCGCGGGATCTGCTACGGTCACCAGCGTGTCAATCTCCACCCAGTATTTCGCGTTGAGTGCACCAAGTCTGCCGGTGACAGTTCTTGCTGGCCAAAGCACCCCGGTCAGTCTCGTTTTTAGTCCCAATGCGGCGGGGGCTTTCAATGCCACGGTTTCCATTGTCAGCAACGCCTCGAACAGTGGCACCGCTACGTTCTCGCTTACAGGAACCGGAGTGGCCAGCAGTCAGATCACACTCAGTCCTGCGAGCAAGAGTTTTGGCAGCGTAACGGTGGGGAGCCAGAGCAGCCAGACAGTCACGCTGACCAATAACAGCGCATCCACGGTCAACATTTCCCAGGCCGCGGTGAGCGGCACCGGCTTCAAGCTGAGCGGGATCACTACGCCACTCGCGCTCAACGCTTCTCAAAGCACAACGTTTACGGTCACGTTTGCGCCGCAAGCGACAGGAAGCGCGAGCGGGAATGTGACGATCACCTCGGATGCTCCCAATCCCTCGCTGTCGATGGCGTTGACCGGTACCGGAGCTGCGCTGGGAGCGCTGGGAGCGAATCCCACGAGTCTGAACTTCGGAACTGTGCAGACGGGCACCAACCAAGCACTGTCAGAAACCGTGACCAATACCGGCGGTTCGACGGTCATAATTTCGCAAGTTGGAATCAGCGGCACAGGTTTCACACTAAGCGGAATTTCTGGTTCTGTGACGCTCACGGCAGGACAAAGTACCAGCTTCACCGTGACGTTTACGCCGCAAACAGCTAGCAGTGCAAGCGGTAGCGTGACCGTCACGTCGAACGGGACCAATCCAACGCTAACCATTCCTCTCGCGGGAACAGGATCAACCACGGCCGGACTGCTGACGGCGACTCCGACTCCGATCGCGGTTGGCAGCGTAGTCGCGGGAACAAGCGGCACAGCCTCGGGAAGCCTCAGTGCCAGTGGAGCGAACGTAACGGTTACGGCCGCCACGTCGAGCAACTCGCGCTTTGCGATCAGCGGCTTATCGCTGCCAGTGATCATCCCGGCCGGACAGAGTGCACCGTTTACGGTCACGTATAGTCCGCTGGTTGCCGGCGCTGACAGCGCCACCCTGACATTTACCAGCAATGCCCAGCCGACGACGACTACGGATACGGCCACCGGTACCGGCACTGCGGCTCCGGTTCATACCGTCAGCTTGTCGTGGAGCGCCAGCACTTCGCCGAACATTTCTGGGTACAACATTTACCGTGCTGTTTACGTAAGCTCCTGCGGCGGTTACTCGAAGATCAACGGCGCCACTCTGGACACCCTCACGACATATACAGATTCTGCGGTGACCGATGGCACGAACTACTGCTACGCCACCACCGCCGTGGATTCCACTAACGCTGAGAGCGGCTACTCGAACATCGTTTCCGATGTTCAGATTCCTCCTCCGTGATTGGGCGAGGTTTCGCGCTCCGCTGGCCTGTTCGGTACGAATCTACGTGAAAAAATTGAGGTGACTGTCGAAATAAGCCTGACCAGGTCCGGTCAGGCTTTTCAATTTAGTACCTTCAGTTCTTCAGAAATCTGAGTCCGAAGGGTCCGATTGCCATGAAGCCGGAAAACAACATTCCGATGCTGGAAGGTAGGAGTGGGAGGCGGACGCTTCTTTTCACTGCAGATCAGGGGGATTAATACCGCGGCGACTGGCCTGTGGGCCGGCATGCCCTGTCGACATCTACCCAAGAGGAGCCCGGGAGCTTGAAACTGACGGCATGCGACTCCCCCAGTCCATTACTCGTCCTCTTTCTACCCGCGTCTTTTCCATCATAACTGTCACCCTATTCGCTACGATGCTGCCCTTGTGCGTACGGGCCGCAACTCCACAACTGACA
>OCTA010000065.1_pt1 | contig 102346 bp, 85 predicted proteins | sample 1538991 | NCBI WGS metagenome assembly OCTA01 (sample SAMEA3539302, study PRJEB22396) | soil metagenome | biome: tundra; feature: field; material: soil | place: USA | collected 2010-05 | depth 0.15 m
TTCTGCGGCATCAAGTTTGATCGGGTATTTATCGATTCTACTTAACAAAGTAATACTAACAGGCTGTCCAGGGACTATCCGTTCCCGTTCGGCGGGAAGGCCCGGCGGCGCGGTTTCGCCCCGGCGACCTCGTTCGCCAGGGCGACCAGCTCGTCGATCAGCATCGTCGGATCCTCCTCGTACCGCAGACGGAGAAAACTGGCGCGTTCCCTCGCATAGGAGTCCGGATTGTCGAGCCACTCCCCGATGATGTCGGAAAACTCCTCCGCCCGCTCGATCTTCCGCGACGAAGCCCCGTTGCGAAAGAACTTCCAGGTCAATTGCTCCTGCGGCATGATTCCGCCAAAGGCGTTGAAGATCACAGGGCACCCAAGGTGCAGCGCCTTTGCGCAGGTGGTCGTGCCCCCCCGCGTCACGATGACGTCGCTCGCCTGCATGAGCAGGTGCACGATGTCGGAGAACCCCTCAATGTGGCAGTTGAGCTCCGGATGGTTGGCTCGCCAGTGGACCAGTTCGTTGTAGGTCTCCTTGTTCCGCCCGCAAATGACGATCGCCTGGCACCGGTCGGCGTTGCGGGCGAGCACCGGGAGCAGGTCGAAATGGTTGTTCGCGCCGTTGCCGCCCGTCGCAAGGAACACCGTGAAAAGGTCGCGGCGCAGGCCCAGGCGCTTCTCGCGAAACGCCCCGCGCTCCCCGGCGGGGATGATCTCCACGTGGGCGCGCGGCAGCATGAGCATGCCGCGGACGATGGCCCTTTCGCGGGGGATCCCCTTCTTCACCGCGTAGTCCCCGGCCGTCGGCGTGCGCGAGATGTAGAGGTCGACCGTCGGTTCGATCCAATTGCGCGAATAGCCCCACCCGCCGGAGAATTCGCCGCAATACGTCGCGCAGCGCACCCGGTCCGCGCCCAGCTCGCGGCGGGCAAGCTGGAAGTATCCGCGGTTCAGGCAGTCATGCACGCTGAAGATCAGGTGGGGCCTGTATTCCCGCACCACCGCAAGGAAGTACCGGCGTCCGAAGAACGTCACGGTCCGCCGGTTGAGGACGCTGAGCAGCTCGACCACCGCATAGAAGAGCTTGTGAAGCCAGGGGGCCCCCTTCTGGATGCGGTTGTACAGGCCCACCCCGGCCCGGTTCACGACCGAGGACTTCTCCAGCATCTGCTCGATGCGCACGTCCACGTCGTGCCGGTAGAGCTGGAAGCACCATTCCGCGAAGGCCTCGGCGCGGGCGTCGTGGCCGCCGCCGGTGCTGGACGTGAGAACGAGTATCCGTATTTTTGACACAGTTCGGGAAGGGGGGCGGCCCGTCAGGCCGATCCGAAATAGCGGGCCGCGAAGGCGCGGACCACCGCCTCCGGGGCGAGGCGGGCGAAAAGCGGGGCCAGCCGCGCCTGGAAGAACGATCCCGAGCGGACGATGCCGCTCCTGTTCCGCAGAAGCGCGGCGCGCAGGTCCGAGGCCGCGCGCGCGGCCGGGGGCGAGGACCGGAGATTGGACTCGAGCGCGCGCCAGGCCGCCGCGACCCGCGGAGAGTCCGCCAGGGAACCGGGTGCCGTCCTCATGTTGTCGTTGAAGGCCGTGCGATGATCGCCGGGCCGGAAGTCGATCACCCTGACAGCGGACCCCCGGGATTCAAAGACCAAACTTTCGCTGAGGGCCGACAGGCCCGCCTTGCACACGTTGTACCCGCTCATGTACGGCAGCGGAAGGTCGGCGCCGACCGATGACACGTTGACGAGCACGCCGCGGCCGCGCGCGCCCATCGACTTCCAGGCCGCGTGGGCGATCCGCAGCGTGGCGCCGAGCATGGCGTCCAACTGCGCCTGCCAGTCGGCGAACTCCACGGCTGCGAATTCGCCGAAGACGCCGTACCCGGCGTTGTTGACCACGATGTCAAAGCCCTCCCCCGCCTCCCGGGACGCGCGGTCGAACGCCGCGGCGGCGCCGGCGGCGTCCGCCAGGTCCAGGGCGACGGGCAGGATGCCGGCCTGGCGGTCCAGCCGGGCCGGGTCGCGCGACGTGCCCCAGACGCGCACGCCCTCCGCCACGAGCATGCCGGCGAAGGCCCTCCCCAGCCCCGAGGCCGCCCCCGTCACGAACGCGGTGCGATATCTTTCGGATACGCGGCGGGGCATGGCGGGGTCTCAGATCTTTCTGAAGAGGATGGCGACATTGGCCCCACCAAAGCCGCTGCTGTTCTTCATCAGGACGGCCGGCGCCGCCGGAAGCGTCGTCCGGATGATCTGGATGCCCTCGCATTCCGGATCGACCCGCGAGATATGCGCCGATCCCGGGGTGAATCCGGAGCGCATCGCCAGCGCGCAAAATCCGCATTCCATCGCGCCCGCAAGCGACAGCCCGTGTCCGGTCAGGGCCTTGGTGCTGCTTACGGCGGGACGCGCAGCGGCGGCGGGAAAGACGGCGCGCAGGGCCCGCGCCTCGGAGATGTCCCCGATCAGGGTCGAGGTGGCATGGGCGTTGACGTAGTCCACCTCCTCCGGTGCGACGCCGCATCGCTTCAGGGCCGCGGCCATCGCGACCCGCAGTCCGTTGCCGTCCGGATGCGAGATGGCCACATTGTACCCGTCTGAAGCCTGGGCCCAGCCGAGCATCTCGCAGTAGGGAGTCACGCCGCGGCGCGCGACCTCGTCCTCGCTCTCGACGATGACGACGCAGGCCCCGCCGGTGCCGACAAAGCCGTCCCGCTCGGCGTCGAACGGGCGCGAGGCGAGCATGGGATCGCTTTGCAGGGAAAGCGTGCGCATCCCGGCAAACGGCAGGATTGCGTCCACGTTGCCGTCCTCGGCGCCCACGACGAACATGCGCTTCTGCCGGCCGAGCGCGATGTCGTCGAAGGCGAACCCGAGCGCATGGGCGGAGGAGGCGCACGCCGAGGAGAATCCGCACGAGGATCCCTGGATCCGGAAGGCCGCGACCAGGTTGAAATTGAGCGTTCCGACGATTGAGGAAACGATGCCAAACGGCGAACAGCGCATGACCCCCAGTTTCTGCATGCGCTCGTGGTGGTAGTGCGTGAGAAACGGCGAGCCGCCCGAGGCGGCGTTGAGCCCCGTCTGCGGGTTCGACACGTCGGCCGCATCCAGGCGGGCGTCGGCGATCGCCTGGAGCATCGCGCAATGCGCGTAGAGCCCGTGGGGAGCCAGCGTGCGCAGGGTGTCGCGCTTGATCGAGTACCTGGCGGGCCAGACCCAGTCCTCGCAATCGGCCGATTCCGTGTTGAATTCCTTCACCGTGCCGACGACTTTGCAGGGCGAGTCGGGCTTCTGGAACGGCGGATAAAGTTCGAATCCGTGGCGCAGCTCGCGCAGGCTCCGCTCCACGGAAACCCGGTCATTCCCGATGCTGGTGACAAAACCGAGGCCTGTGATGAATACTCTGGACATGGCCGGCGGCCAGCTCGGCGGAAGCGTCGGCGTCGCGCGGCGCCCGTTCAGGCGTTGGCGGCCACGCGAAGCGGAGGAGACGAGGGGGCCGGCGCAGCGCCCGCGGCGCCGGCAGGACGGACCGGCACTGGCGCGGCGGTCACGGGATTCACGGCTTCGACGAGTGCATAGGTGAGGGTGATTTCCTCCACAATGACGGCCTTTTCCTGCCCGACGCGGATCGCTCCCTCGAAAGTCGCCAGCGGCATCTTCATCCGCTTGGGCTTGACCGACAGGGTCAGGATGTCGCCCGGCTTGCAGATCCGGTGCGCCCTCACTCCCTCGCAACCCGTGAAGAAGATCGTGTTCGCGCCGACCGCCTTTCCGGGTTCGGCGATCGCCCCTTCGAGAAGGTACAGCACCGCAAGCTGGCCCACGGCCTCGAGCATGATCGAGGCAGGCATCACCGGGTTGTCCTTGAAATGACCCTGGAGGAAGAACTCCTGCCCGGTGATCTTGTACTTGCCGTTGGCGCCGGTCGAGCTGACCGAGGCCTCATTCAGGAACAGGAACGGCGGCTGCATCGGCATGACCGAGCCGATGTGCTCGATCGGAAGGAATTTTGTCGGCTTGGGCAGCGGCAATCCGCGGATTTTGCAGTCTATGAACGTCTTGACGTCCCCGACGGTGCGAAGGTTGCGCAACTCGTCGTTGTTGATGGTCATCTGCAGGACATCCTCCACCAGGATGACGATTTCCATCATCGTCAGGGAGTCGATGCCCAGGTCGTCGATCAGCCTCAGGTCGTCGTCGGCGTCCTTCAGCTTTGTGCGCAGGTCCGGCTCGACATAGCGTTCGATGACCCCGATCACGACCGCGGGAAGGTGCTCTGGATTGCCGGTCTTCCGGAACTGGACGGCCGCCTCGAAAGTCGATGGCGAGCATCGTTTCAACGCCTCGCGGAGCGCCGTTTCATCCTCAGGCGTAAAAGGCTTGGCCAGCGCCACAAACGGAGAACCGGCGCCCGGACTGGGTTGGACTGCTTCTGGCATTGTTTCGGTTGTTGTATGTTACAGGCCCATCCAATGTAAATCCCATTCTTGGCCGCAAGGGACGCTGCAATCTCCGTGCCGGCCGCGCTGGGGTGATGTTCGCGGCGCCCGGCGCGCCGCCTGCGGGCTTGCCAGCCCGAATCGCCCCACCCAACGTGTTGCCTTGCCGCCAATGTTGCAGCTTCGTCATCCCGCCGCATGAACGCCCCCGCCTCGCTCGGGCCATGCGGGCCGGTCTACCTGATCACCCACGAGTTTTATCCCGTTCGGGGGGGAATCGCGACCTTCGTCGAGGAGATTGCAAGGGCAAGCGCGAGTCTTGGATACGATGTCGAGGTTTGGGCGCAATCGGCGCCGCCCAACACCGAAAAGAACTGGCCCTTCCGGCTCCGCAGGCTGCCGCTGAAGGGAAGCCACGGCATTTTGTGCCAGCTGCGGCTGGCCCGCGAACTCGTTTCGTGCCGTCGCCAGCTCCGCCATGCGACCGTGTACCTGCCGGAACCCGGGCCGATGCTGACGATGATGCTGCTCCAGTTCTTCCATGCATTCCGGCCGCGGCGCCTGGTGCTGACGTTCCACGGCTCCGAGATCCTCCGGTTCGCCGGCAGCCCGTACCGGCGCTGGCTCGGAAGGCAGCTCATCCGCAATGCCACCCGGATCAGCACGCTCAGCAACTACACCCGGGATCTCCTGCTCATGCATTTCCCGGAGGCCGCGAACAAGATCTTCCTCACCCCGGGCGCGTTGCGGTCCGATTTCGTGGTCGTTCCCGCCGTACCCGCAGCCCGGAAGAACAAGATCGTCATCCTTACCGTCGGACGTTTGCATCCACGCAAGGGCCAGCTTCTTACGCTGCAGGCGCTGCAGATGCTGCCCTCCGCGGTCCGCGGCCGACTCGAGTACTGGATCGTCAGCGGGCATAGCAAGGAAGGTTACGAGCAGCGGGTCCGGGCGGCTGCGGCTTCGACGCCGGACCTGACGGTCCGCTTCTTCGACAACCTGCCGGACGACGAACTGGCCCAGGTGTATGAGCGGGCCGATATCTTCGCGATGACGAGCATCAGTCACGGCAACAGCATCGAGGGTTTCGGGCTCGTCTATCTGGAGGCGGCGGCGCACGGGCTGCCGGTCGTGGCCCACGAGATCGGCGGGGTGCCCGAGGCTGTCCTCGACGGCCGGACCGGACTCCTGGTGCCGCCGGAGCGGCCCGCACAGCTCGCGGCCGCGTTTGAAAAGCTGATCCACGACGAAGCCCTGCGCAGGCAGTTGGGGGCCGCCGGACGCGAGTGGGCCGGCCGAAACTGCTGGAAACAATCCGCCGAGGCCCTTTTCAGCGCGCCCGAGTCCGAACCATGATTCGTTCGATCACGCCGGTGACGGTCCGTTATTCCGAGACCGACATGATGGGCTTCGTGTATCACGCGAACTTTCTTCCGTGGTTCGAAATCGGGCGCACGCAGCTTTTCAAGGAAATCGGCATTTCGTACCGCCAGCTCGAGGAGGAAGGCTACCGCCTGCCGGTCATCGAGGTGACCGCGAGATATCTGCGCCCGGCTCTTTACGACGACCCTCTCTCGATCGTTACGATCCTTCGCGAGAAGCCGCTGCTGCGGTTGAACCTGGAATACGAAGTGTTGCGAGCCGGCGATCTCCTGGCCACCGGAAACAGCTCCCACGCATTCATAGACCGGGAGGGGCGCCCGGTGAGGCCTCCGGCTTGGGTGGCCGCCAAGCTCAACGAGGCGTTCGGAATGCAAGCGTAGGAGGTTTGGCCCGATGTTCGAAGGGCGCGACCTTCGGGCGTCATGTCGCCGGCGGACGGGCGGATTCGTCCGGCGCGTACTCGTCCAGAACGGAGGGATCGGTCTCGGCGGCGCGCGCCGCCGAGAGCCAGGCCGGCGCCCCGGCCCCTGCGAGGCGGCGGACTGCCCAGACGGCATGGGCGCGGACAAGCGGCAGATCATGGGCCGCCAGGCGCGCGACCCGGGGCAGGAGCGAGAGGTCGCCCGTGTTGCCGGCGGCGATGCAGGCGTTGCGCATGAAACCGGCGTACTTCAGGCGCTTGACAGGCGTGCCGCGAAACAGTGCGCCAAAGGCTTCGGGCGTCATCTCCAGCAATTCGGCCCAGGAGAGCCTCGCAGGGCCGGACCGGGCGGCCAGGAGAAGCCGGCGGCCGGCGCGGGCAAAACGGTTCCAGGGGCAGACCTCCAGGCAGACATCGCAGCCGAACACGCGCGTGCCGATGCCGGACCGGAGCTCCCGCGGGATGGCGCCCCGGTTTTCGATTGTCTGATAGGAGATGCAGCGTCGCGCGTCCACGACTCCGGGAGCCGGAAACGCCCGCGTGGGGCAGGCGTCCAGGCAGCGCGAGCATTTGCCGCAGAAAAGGCCGACCGCGTCGCGGGGGCCGCCGCGCCCGGGGAGCGGAGGGTCCGGCGGGAGCTCCACGCGCGTGAGGATCGCGGCGAGCAGGAGGGCGTTTCCGTGCCGGCGCGAAATCAGCATCGCATTCTTGCCCGAAAACCCGATGCCGGCGCGGGCGGCCCAGGCGCGCTCGAGAACGGGGCCGGTGTCGACGTAAAAGCGGTAGTCGGCGCTGCACGCCCCGTAGAGTTCCTCGAGGATCCGCCCCGCCTTCTCGAGGCCCGGCCGGATTGTGTCGTGGTAGTCCGAGTACAGGGCGTAGCGGGCGAACTGCGGACGGCCGCCCCCGGCGCTGCCGCCGCCGGGCCAGTAGCTGACCCCGAGCGCGATGATGGAGCGGACCCCGGGGAGCACGAGGTCCGGCGCCAGCCGCTTCTCCGCCGTCCTGTCCATCCAGCGCATGTCGGCCTGGTGGCCGGCGGCGAGCCAGTCCCGCAGTCCGTTTGCGGCCATCGGCGCGGCCGCCGCATACCGCACCTCGTCAAAGCCGAGCGCGGCGATACGTCTTCGCAATTCCCCGGGGCGGTCCATGGCGCGCCCCTTCAATGGGACCGCGCGAACTCGGCCGCCTCGCGGTTCCACACGCGGATCACGTGCGCGACCACCTCCCGCAGAGGACGCACATCCGTGAGGATCACGGTGCCCGCGCTCCGGTAGACCGGCTCGCGTTCGGCGAACAGCGCCCTAATCCGGCCCTCCGGGTCGGCGCAGGCGAGGAGCGGCCGGTTGCTCTGCCGGCCCGTCCGCTCGAGGATCGTCTCGACCGAGGCGTGCAGGCATACCACGACGCCGCGGTTCCGGAGCAATTCCGGCGCGCCCGGCTGGACGATCAGGCCGCCGCCGCATGCCACGACGGTGCGGCTCGCCGGATGGCCCGACTCGATGAAGTCCAGCTCCATCCTGCGGAAGGCCGCCTCGCCGGAATCCGCGAAGATCTCGGGAATCGTCCGCCCGCTTTGCCGCTCGATCTCGCGGTCGCTGTCGATGCACGCAAAGCCCAGCCGCTGCGCGGCAAGACGGCCGACCGTCGTCTTTCCCGTCCCCATGAATCCGACGAGGTAGAGATTGACGTCAGGCGCGTTCATTTTGCCCTCGGCAAAACCCGCGGCTCCACCGCGATTCCTTGGACGGATGCGCTGCTCAACCGCCCGACGGGGGGGCGGCGGGAGCGGCGGACGGGGGCGGCGTCGGCTTGATGTCGAGCAGCTCGACATCGAAAACGAGCGTCGCTCCCGGCGGGATTCCCGTCCGGCCCTCGTCGCCATAGGCGAGCGCGGAAGGAACGTACAACTTGATCTTTCCCCCCTTGTTTATCTTCTGGATGCCCTCGGTCCAACCGGCGATGACCCCGGACAGGGCGAATTCCGCCGGTTGTCCGTTCTTGTCCGAGCTGTCAAACACGGTGCCGTCGATCAACGTGCCCGTGTAGTTCACCTTCACCGTGTCGCTCGGCTTCGGGTAGGGCCCCTGGCCCGGGCTCACGATCTCGTAGCGAAGGCCGGTCGGGGATTCGACCACGTTCTTGTTCTCCTTGAGCTTTGCGAAGAATGCTGCGGTCTGCACGGCGTTCTGCTGCTTGAGCTCGCCCAGGTAGGCCGCCTGCTTCTTTTGCATCAGCGTGTCGACCTCGGGCCCGATCTTGGCGAGTTCATAGGGCGCCGGCTTTCCGTCCATCGCCGAGGAGATGCCCTTCAGCAGGGCGGCGATCTCGTCCGGCGAGAACTTGAGATCGGCCAGCTGGCTCCTCTTGGCGATGATCCAGCCGACCTCCTCGATCTTCTGCGCGTCCGTGAAGCCGGATGCGGCTGCCAGAGGCATAACGCGGCCGGTGTCGTTGGCCGAGCCCGCAGTCTGGGAGGGACCGTATATGGGAGGCTGATCGGCGCGCGCGAGCGCGCCGGAAAACGCCAACAGGATGACGCACGCAAAGGGAGTTTTGATTTTCATTCGAGGAGCGTGCGAACGTGCCGCCGGCCATGGCCAAATGCAAACAATAATGGCGGGAACCCACGGCGGCGTTCCGCTCTTTTGGATGAATGCCCTCCCGAGGAGTAGCCACCTCGTCCGCCGTCTTCCGGGTCGCCATCTGGCCGGTAGCAATTACCGGCGGAATTGGCGACCCTCCGTGACGGGGGATCTTGGTCTTGGTGGCTCCCGACGAGGGGGCATTCATCCAAAAGAGCGGAACGCCACTGCAACGACTCGCCGCTTGTCTATGGCCCCGAAGCGACTCATTAATGACCCCTTTCCCATATGAATCCCGAGCAATTCTGGTCCAGCCAAGACGGCCAGATCCTTTCGATCCACAGCAAGGACGAGAACACGGTCTCGCTCACCCTGGCCTTCTGGCCCCGCAATCCGGTCGAGTTCGCGTTCATGAGGGAGCGCCTGGGCGATTTCAAGTTTTCCGAACGGAGCTCGCTTGCCCGGATAGGGATTGAGATGCAGGTCCAGGGACCGCCGGCCGTGGACGGCCACCGGCTGGCGCTCGAGACAAATGCCTTCATCTACGACACCAGCTTTCCCAACGCCGCGTACTGGAAGAAACTGCTCCGGCCCGGCACCCCCGTCGGGCGCCTCTTCTTCCCCCCGGCGGCCGCCAAGCTTTCGACCCAGGACATCTGGACGGCCATAAAGGAAAACCGGATCAAGCTGCCCAACACGATCAGCATCGACGACCGCGGCCGCGTCTTCCTGACCCCGCACCAGGTCAATTACACGCTCAACCCGAAGCTCCAGCGCGTGAACTTCGAGCTCATCGTGAACGGCGACGCGGCGCGCAACTTTCTCGACAAGATCCAGCTCCGCCACGACAGCACGCCCCTGGTGATCCCGCCGCGCTCGGGCATCCTGACGAGCTGCTCCATGTATCTCAGGGAACACTACGTCGTCCTGAACCAGGGCGAGGGCAATTTCGGCATCCACACGGGCGCCGTCCTGCTCGATCCCATCAAGACGTTCGGGACGAACATCATGCTCGAGATCTACAACACGGGCGACCAGCCCGTCGTGAATCCCCTGGTCTCCCTCGAGATCTTCCACGCGCCGGCCTTCACCGACCCCGAGTTCAAGACCCTTGCCAAGCGCAGGCAGCGGCTGCTGGCGACCACCCGGGAGATCTTCTCGGACCTCGACCAGGCACCGCCCCGGGACATGCCGGAGGTGCAGCCGAAGATGCGCATCGCGATCCGCGGCCAAAGCTCCTCGATGGAAAATCGCGCGATCTGCCTCAGGGCCAACGACGACTGGCGGAGCTTCGTCCCGGGGAACGGGGCCGACGCCGACGCTCCGCGCGGCCCCGCCTTGGCCCCCTGCGGGCACCGCACGATGTTCCAGGCGCTGGAGGCCGCCCCGGAGAACGCCGACACCCTCCTCGTCGACTTCTTTCCGGATCTGCTCGAGCACACCGAGCTCGTGACCCGCCTCGGCGACCTCCGGCTCAAGCGGATCATCTTCCGCAAGGCTTCGCGCACGCACGGCTATTTCCTGTCCAGCAACGCGCACGAGCGGCTCGACATCTTCGACGCGATCGGGCTCCAGTGCTCCTGGTACGACGAGGTGACCCGGGATCTCTACGTGCACGTCTACAAGAAGGACCACGGGTTCTTCATCCGGGAGGAGATAGCCCGCAAGTTCCAGGAAACCACAATCCTCGCATTCTACGGCTCGGCCGTCGGTCTCGAACAGGCGGATACGGACCGCATATCCGCCCTCGTCGAGAGGCTCACCACGTTCATCGGCGGAAACCTCGGCGTCCTGACGGGGGGCGGAGGCGGGGTGATGCGGCTGGCGACGGACCAGGCGCGAAACAAGGGCGCGCTCACCGGGGCCTGCTTCCTCGAGCTCGAGGCGCAGCCGCCCGAGCTCGGCGTCGACTTCTTCAACACGTTCCAGGAGTCCTCGCGCCACTTCCGGCAGAAGTGGTTTGAGGTCGCCGACTTCTGCATCTTCAATGTCGGCGGGGTGGGAACGCTCGAGGAGATCGGGATCGAGCTTTGCAACCTCAAGCTCGGCATCCGGCCCCGCGTGCCGTTCGTGTTCTTCAACGCGAAGTTCTTCGCAGACCTGCGCCACCAGATCCGGCACATGATCCGCACGAAGCGGGCGCCCGCATGGATGGCGGAGTACATGCTGTTCACGGACGATCCCGACGAGGTCGTGGCCTACTACAGGAGAAAGCTGCAGGTGCTGTGATGGAGTCCCCCGCCCTGCCCCGGACGATCCTCGTTGTCGGCTCCGGCGGCCGCGAGCACGCGCTTGTCCGGGCGCTGGCCGCATCGCCCGCGCGCCCGCGCGTGCTTTGCGCGCCGGGCAACGCCGGCATCGCCGGCGACGCCGCGTGCCTTCCCGTCGCCGCCGATGACATCGGCGGCCTCGTCGCGCTCGCCCGCGCAGAGGCGGCGGAATTCGTCGTCGTGGGCCCCGAGGTGCCGCTTGCCCTGGGCCTCGTGGACGCCCTGGCCGCGGCCGGGATCGCCGCATTCGGCCCGGGCGCCGACGGCGCGAGGCTCGAGGCCTCGAAGACCTACACGAAGGAGATCCTCCTCAAATACGGCATCCCGACGGCGCCCGCCGCGATGTTCGAGGATGCCGGGCGGGCGTGCGAGTGGGTGCGCTCCAGGCCCGTGCCGGTCGTCGTCAAGGCGGATGGCCTGGCTGCCGGGAAGGGGGTCGTGGTCGCGCAGACCCATGCGGAGGCGGAGGAAGCCGTGCGCACCCTGCTTCGCCTGAAGGCCCCGGCCTCCGCGGCGGCGCCGAACCGGATTCTCATCGAGGAGTGCCTGCACGGTGAGGAGACCTCCCTGCTCGTGATCGTATCCGGCCGCGATTACGTGATCCTGCCGACCGCGCAGGATCACAAGAGGGCCGGCGACGGCGACACGGGCCCGAACACGGGCGGCATGGGCGCCTGTTCGCCGGCCGCGGTGGTCACGCCCGCCCTTCTGGGCCGCATCGAGGCCGAAATCGTGCGGCCGTCCGTCGAGGCGATCGCTGCCGAGGGGATTGATTTTCGGGGGACCCTCTTTGTCGGAATCATGCTGACGGAAGGCGGGCCCAAGGTCCTCGAATACAACACCCGCTTCGGGGACCCGGAGACGCAGGCCGTGCTGCCCCGCCTGGCGACCGACCTTCTGGGGCTGCTTTGGGCGGCCGCACAGCGGAAGCTTGCGGGGGTCCGCCTCGAGATCCGGCCCGAGCCGGCCATCTGCGTCGTCGTGGCGGCCCGGGGCTACCCGGGACCCTTCCCGAAGGGCGATCCCATCACGCTTCCCGCAAAGGGCGAACTCCCGCCCCGGACGGAAATCCTGCACGCGGGCACGGCCCGGAATTCCGCGGGCGAAATCGTCACCAACGGCGGGCGCGTGCTGGGCGTCGTCGCCATGGGCCCCACGCTCCGGACCGCCGCCGACCGGGCCTATCTCGCCTGCGGGCAGGTCCGGTTCTCGTCAAAGTTCTTTCGCCGTGACATTGGCGCGCGGCAGATCGGCCGGATATGAAAGCATGTATTCCTCTGCTCGCGCTTTTCGCGGGGCTGGCGCCGGGCGCCGCCCGCGCGGCGCCCCTGGAGCGGGATCTGGGGAAGGGCCTCGCCTACTTTCGCGTCCATTCGCTCCCCGCCGACCTCCCGCCGGATGAACGGGCGCGGGGCAGGCCCTGTGTCGTCGATGTGCGTTATGTGCACGGCAACCGCGCCGCATCGGCCGCCCTGCTCGTTTGGCTCAAGTCCCACGCGGGGCCGAAGTCCCCCGTCTTCCTCCTCGCAAACTCCGATACGTCCCCGGCCCTTCTGGTTCCGCTCAACTCGGCGAGCGCCGTGCCTGATCTGGTCGTCCTGGGGCCCGCGGCGCGCAATTTCGAGCCCGACATCTCCCTCGCCGTCGCGCCCGCGGTCGAGCGGCGCGCGTACGACGCGCTGGAAAACGGCGCCGCCGTGGACTCCCTGGTCACCGAACCGGTCGAAAAGGCGCGCAACGACGAGGAACGCCTCGATCGCGATCGCCTGGCGGACAGCGCCCCGCCGGACCAGGCCTTGGAACCCGGGCAGCCGGCGCAGGCCCGGGAGCCGCCTCTCATCGATCCGGTCCTGCAACGGGCGGTGCAGCTTCACCGGGCGCTCCTGGCGTTGAAGCGCCTGTAGGGCACAAGGGAGGGGGAAGAGGCGCCAAATTCCGGTTTTGCCTTTGGCCAGAAACCGTATCGCGTTGAACCCGGATGCCAGCGACTGGACACATACTCGTGGTCTGCACGGCCAATATCTGCCGGAGCCCGATGGGAGCCGCCCTCTTGCGCCACGCCCTGGCGGCCGAGGACGGCCGGCTTCGCTCGGTTCCGGTGACTTCGGCTGGCGTTTCCGCGCGCGGCGGCGAGCCGCCCACGGACCATTCCGTCACATCGCTGAAGAAGGTTGGCATAGACATTTCCGGGCACATCAGCCGGCCGCTCACCCAGGAGCTGATCAGCGGGGCCCTGGCGGTGATCTGCATGACCGATTCCCACAGGGCCATGGTCCGGCTGCTGGCCGAACCCGAGCCGAAAAACCTGATCCTGTTCCGCGAGTTCGTGAAGGAAGGGGAAAAGGAAATCGCCGACCCGTTCGGCTGCCCCCTCTCGGTTTATGAGGCCAGCCGCGATGAAATGGTGGAGGCCGTCCCCTCGCTCGTCGAATTCCTCCGGACGCGGGTGAAATGATAATCCTTGTTCTCCGGAACCAGCCGCCCTTATGGATAGCTTGCCGCCAGGCCCTGGCCGGTCCGATGGCCCGCCCGGGCCCGGCCGTCGTGAAGCCGTTTTCCGATTTTTACAAAAGCCGATGCTCAACTCCTCGCCTCTCCCCCTGGTCGATCCTGAAATCTACGCGGCGATCGCCGCGGAGCTTGCCAGGCAGCAGACGCACATAGAACTGATCGCATCCGAGAACTTCACCTACCCGGCGGTTCTGGAGGCTCAGGGAAGCATCCTGACGAACAAGTACGCGGAGGGCTATCCCGGCCGGCGATGGTACGGCGGGTGCGAGCACGTGGACAAGGTCGAGCAGCTCGCGATCGACCGCGCCAGGCGCCTGTTCGGCGCCGAGCACGCCAATGTCCAGCCCCACTCCGGCTCGCAGGCCAATTACGCCGTCTATGCGAGCGTCCTCCAGCCCGGCGACAAGATCCTCGCGATGAACCTGAGCCATGGCGGGCACCTGACCCACGGCAATCCGGCCAACTTCTCGGGCAAGTTGTACCAGGTTGTCGCATACGGAGTGCGGGAGGACAACAGCCTGATCGACTACGACGAGCTCGAGCGCGTCGCCCTCCGGGAGAAGCCGAGGATGATCACGGTGGGCGCGAGCGCCTACTCGAGGGTCATCGACTTCGCCCGCATGGGCGCGATCGCCCGCTCGGCCGGGGCGTACCTTTTCGCCGACATCGCGCACATCGCCGGACTCGTGGCGACGGGCCACCATCCCTCGCCGGTTCCGCATGCCGATTTCGTGACGACGACGACCCACAAGACCCTCCGCGGCCCGCGCGGCGGCCTCATCCTCTGCCGCTCGGCGCACGCGAAGGCCGTGGATTCGGCGGTGTTCCCCGGGTCGCAGGGCGGCCCCCTCATGCACGTCATCGCCGCGAAGGCGGTCTGCTTCGGCGAATGCCTGAAGCCTGAGTTCAAGGACTACAGCGCGCAGATCATCCTCAATGCGAGGGCCCTCGCGGCCGCCATGGCGCGGCACGGCTACAAGATTGTCTCGGGCGGGACGGACAATCACCTCTTCCTCGTCGATCTCAGGTCCAACCTGCCGGACCTCATTGCGAAAAAGGCTCAGGAGGCCCTCGATCTGGCCCACATCACGTGCAACAAGAACACGGTTCCTTTCGAGACCCGCTCCCCGTTCCAGGCGTCCGGACTGCGCCTGGGTACGCCCGCCGTCACGACGCGCGGGCTGCGCGAACCGGAGATGGAGGAGATCGCTTCCTGCATCGACGCGGTGTGCCGCTCGATCGGAACTCCCGGCGAGGCCGGCGCAGTGGCTTCGGCCGGCAGGCGCGCGAATGAGCTGATGGCGCGCTTTCCCCTTCCGTACAGGATCTGACCCGTGGAAAGCGTCCCACCCGCAATTCAGCCGACGGGGCCGCGCAGGTCCGGCCTGGGCGTCATCTTTCTCACGATCTTCATCGATCTGCTGGGGTTCACCGTTCTGTTTCCCCTGTTTCCTGGAATCCTTGAGTATTACCTGAAGGTCGACGGCAGCCACGGGGCGATCGGCTGGCTGGTCGCCCGGATCGATTCGCTCGCGCTGCTCGTGCACGCGAGCGGCACCTACCGGGCGGTGCTCTTCGGCGGCATCCTGGGTTCCCTGTACGGGATCCTCCAGTTTGTGATGTCGCCGATCTGGGGGAGCATTTCCGACAAGGTGGGGCGGCGGCCGGTCCTTCTCGTGACCGTCGCCGGCATAGCGGTGAGTTATGTCCTGTGGTTTTTCAGCGGGTCCTTCCTCCTCTTCGTCGTGGCGCGCCTGATCGGGGGAGGCTTCGCAGGCAACCTTTCCGTGGCGACCGCGGCCGTGGCCGATGTGACCAGCCGCGAGAACCGCGCCAAGGGCATGGCGCTTGTCGGCATCGCCTTCGGCCTCGGGTTCATGATCGGTCCGGTCCTGGGGAGCGTCGCGTCGATGTGGGACCTGACGGCGCGCCATCCCGGGCTCGCCCGCCTGGGAGTGAATCCCTTCTCGCTTCCGGCCCTCCTGTCGGTCGGATTCAGCCTGATCAACCTCGTTTGGATCAGCCTGCGTTTTCGCGAGACGCTCGATCCCGCGCACCGCGATGCGAACGAATCCAAGAGAATCCGCCATCCGCTGCACGAGCTCATCTCGGCCAAGGCCGGGCCGGCGCGGCGCACCAACTGGCTGTATTTCATCTACAGCCTCTCCTTTACGGGCATGGAGTTTTCGCTGCCGTTTCTCGCCGCCGAGCGATTCGGATACACTCCGGCCAAGATGGGCATCATCTTCCTGTATTTGGGCGTCGTACTGATCCTGACGCAGGGCGGCATCGTGCGCTCGGTCGTTCCCCGCTACGGGGAAAAGGCGGTGCTCATGGCCGGACTGGCCGTCGACCTCGCCGGATTCCTGATCGTGGGCCTCGCGAGCTCGATCGGCCCGCTTTACGTGGGACTTGCGGTCATCGGCCTCGGCACCGGACTGATCAACCCGTCGGTCTCGGCCCTTGTCTCCCTGTACAGCAGAGCCGAGGAGCAGGGGCTCATGCTCGGTGTTTTCCGTTCGCTCGGCTCCCTTGCCCGGGGTTTCGGGCCGATCGCCGCCTGCCTCCTGTACTGGTGGCAGGGCGCGACGACGACTTACATTCTGGCGGCCCTCGTTCTGATCGGGCCCTGGATCATGGCGCTGCCTCTCCCGAGGCCGGCCAAGTGAACGAAGGGCGGCCCGTGGGCGGCTTGCAAGTCTGGCGTATTCCGGCAGTCGCTTTCTGCTGCTTGCTGACCGGGTGCCTGTCCCTGCACCGGGAACCGCCCAAGCCCGGCAGCACTCATATCGGCTCGGGAGCGGTGATCCTGCCGGCGCAGATGCTCGGCAACACCCTGATCGTGGCGGCCAAGTGGGACCGCTACGGGCCCTATCATTTCCTCATCGACACCGGCTCATCGGTGACCTTGGTGACGCCCGAATTGGCGGCGCGGTATGCGGCGACCGATGCGCCTCCGCTGGAAACGCCCCAGGTGAGGGTCCGCTCCTCGGATGGATCGAGCACGGTGCTGACGGCCGCCACCCTTACCCGCATCGAGCTTGGGAGCGCGAGGTTCACGACCGTGCCGGTCCTTGTCTATGATTGCACCCCGCTTTCGGAACATCTCGGGGTGAAGATTGACGGGCTGCTCGGATTCCCGTTCTTTCGCGAGACCCTGCTCACCCTGGATTATCCGCGCAGCCGGGTCGTCCTTCGGCGCTTGTCCCCGTCGCCCTCCATTCCGGGTTCCGTCATCCCCTTCAACGATGCCGACAAGACGCCGCTCATTTCGGTCCGCCTGGGGAGCCGGACCTTCGCCACCCTGGTCGATTCCGGCAGCGACGAGACCTTCAGCCTGAACCCCGCCGGGCTCGCGCCGAAATTCGCCTACGGCCCGACCGAGGGGCCCACGGTGGGGACGCTGACCGGCGACCGGCCCGAGCAGATCGGGCGGCTCGCCGACACCCTGTACATTGGCGACTACGCCGTCCCCCGCCCCGTCGTCGAGATTTCCGACGAACTGTCGGCCATGGGCGGGGGAATCCTGAAATACTTCACGGTGACCTTTGACCAGGACAATGACCGGGTGACATTCTACCGGGATTCAACCGACGCCATCGCCGTGCCCGGCCGCCGCAGCACGGGCCTGAGCTTCGGCAAGGCGCCCGCCTATTGGCGCGTGGTCGGAGTCGTGCCGGGCTCCCCGGCCGATGCAGCCGACGTGGAGACGGGCGACCTGGTGACCCGGATCAACGGCGAGGCGGTGGCCCAATGGCCCGCGCGGCGATACGAGCAGCTTCTCGCAAACGCCGAAAATATCACCGTCACGTTTCTCAATGGCTCGCGGGAGACGGAGAAGAGGCTGAAGGTCGTCGAGCTGGTGCCATAATTGCGGACTGCGGTTTGTGGCGAAGGGATATCCTCCTTCGTCGGGTGCGGCCGGCACCCGGATCTGACGTCAAGGCCGTCCGCCAAGTGTGACCTCGGCTGCCCGATGGGCACCCGCCGAGGTCATCCCTTCGGGACTCGGCTTCGCCTCGCCATCTTCGCGCTGTCGCGCTCCGTGCCGCCGGCTGATGCCGGCAAGATGGCGGCCCCGAGACGTCAGAAGAGGCCGCAACTCCTCCGGAGGATATCCCTTCGCCACAAACCGCGATCTGCGTTCACGACTGGCGACGCAACAGATACGCTCCACCGCCGTCGTGGCCGTTCACCCACGGAAAGAACTCCCTGGCGGTCACGAGTTCGAACTTGCCAGGCGCCTTCTTGAGAAAGGCTTCAACCACTTTGATGTTTTCCTCGGGATCGATGCTGCAAGTCGAATAGACGAGACGGCCCCCGGGGGCGACAAGGCGGGCGGCTGCGGCGAGGATCTCCAGTTGCTGGCGGGCGTGCTTGCGGAAATCTCCCTCCTGGAGGCGCCATTTGACGTCGATCCGATGGCGCATCACGCCGGTGTTGGAACAGGGAACATCGGCGAGCACGGCGGGATACTCCCGCGGCAGGCCGCGTTCCCCCAGCGAGCGGATCAATTCCCGGCGCAAGTCGCCGGTCACGATCTCCGTCCTGACGCCTCGCGCAAGGGACAGGTTTTCCCTCAGCCGGTCGATCCTCCCGCCCGGAAGGTCGACCGACACGACGAGACCGCCCCCGCCCGCCGCCGTCTCCCCAATTTCGTCCGTGGGCGGAATCTGGCGGGTTTCGGCCATTGAGTCCGCGATCTGCAGGCTTTTCCCGCCCGGAGCGGCGCAGGCGTCCAGCGCGGCCTCGCCCGGTTTCGGCGCGAGAAGTTCGATCGGGATGCGCGCGGCCGGATCCTGAAGGTAGACCCGGCCCGATTGAAGCAGGGGTCCGACGTCAGCCCACCGGCCCGACGGCACCTCGAAGAATCCCGGCCATGGCGTCGCCTTGAGCCAATCCGGCACGGGCGCAGACGGAGTCCCGGAGGGGCGCCACCGCGCGAAGACGGGTGCCGGACGCTGGTTCCAGGCAAGGAGGGCGCGGGTGGATTCCGCCCCGAACAGGGCGAGCCAGCGGCGCACCAGCCAGGCCGGGTGCGAATAGAATTCGGCGAGGGCTTCGGCCGGGGAATAAGCCGGCGGCTCAGCCTGGTTTCGGAGCGTCTCGGCCAATTTTCTGGCCACGGCATTCACAAGCCGCGCCTCGGCGGGGCTCGCCAGCGATTTCGCCTGTTCCACCGCATGGTGCACGATCTTCGCCGTTTCGCCCGTCTGCTCGATCAATTCGAACCCGGCCAGGAACAGGACCGCGCGCGTCACGAAGCGGGGAGGATGGGCGACGACGCGCTGCAGTGCCGTTTCAAGACGCAGCGCGTGGCGGACGACTCCGAAGACAAGATGCTGGAGGCGGGCGCGTTCCGCGCCATCGAGCCCCGGAGCCGCCGCCTCCATCAGCCGGTCCACGCGTTCCCGCGTCGCAAGCCAGCGCGCCAGGAGCCGCGCCGCTTCCGCCCAGGCCGAAGGGCCTGCAACGCGTGATTTGACAACGTCTGCCATTGTAAGCTCAACTCTCCGGTTTACGCTTCCCATCACGCAACCATGAATTCTGCAGCCGTTTCCGCGCTCATCGCCAAGAATCCGTCCCTTAAGGGCGCCAAAGTGAAACTGGAGGCCATGGAACCGGGCGCTTATGTGATCCACCGGAGCTGGGGTTTCGGCCGCATCAAGGGTTACGACGAGACGACCCGCCGCCTGACAATCGACTTCAAGGACAAGAAGGGGCACGACATGGATCCGGCCTTTTGCGTGGGCACGATGGAGATCCTGCCGCATAAGCACCTGCTGGTCCGCAAGGAGGAGGAGCCCGAGAAGATCGCGCAGTTGGTTGCCGAGAATCCGGTGGAGCTGGTGGTCGAGACGCTCCTCGGTTATCCGAATCATGCGACGACCGCGATCGATCTCGAGATCACCCTCGCGCAGGTTGTCGGCGAGGAGAAGTTCAAGAAATGGTGGACTAGCGCGCGGAAGGCGGCCGCCAACGACCCGCGCATCGGGGTGCCGGAGAAGAAGACCGAGTGCTACGTTCTGCGCGAGACGCCCATATCGGCCGAGGATGAGATACTCGAGCAGTTCAACAGCACCCGTTCCGCCCGCCGCCGCATCCTTCTGGCCGAGGCGCTTGTGGATGCCGCCAAGCGCCAGGAGACGAAGGCCGACCTGTCCGCCGTTCTCAAGGGGCTGGCCGACGCCGTCCGCGACAGCAACCAGCTCAACGCGTCGGAACGGCTCTATGGCGCCGCGGTTCGCGACGATCTGGCGAAGCTCGCCGGCGCCGAGGCGCCCCTGGAGCCCTCGCAGGCATCCCTTATCGCCAACGTCCGCGACCTGCCGGCGATCGCCGACAAGATCCCGGTGCCGTTCCAGGGCCGGTTTCTCGCGCTGGTCAAGGAGACCCACCCGGTCGAGTGCCGGGACATCACATTCACGCTGCTCAAGGTCTCCCAGGGGAAGTTTACGACCGAGTGCATCAATTTTCTCGTCGACAACGGCTACTCCGACGATCTCGCGGCGGCGCTCAAGCGCTGGCAGACCGAGCAGAACCTGCGGGCGCCCGTCCTGCTTTGGATCGTCAAGAACCGTCATTCGAAGAAGTTCGCGAAACTGCTCAACGAGCTCATCAACCCGAGGCTCTTGAGCGCCATATTCTTCGGAATCGACTACGAGGCGCTCCAGGCCGCAAGCGCCCGCCGCATCCCGCTCGCCGACATCCTGAGCGATGATCCGGACCTGATCGGGGACCTCCTCTCGACGGCCGACCCCGAGACCGCGCGCGATCTGGCAAACACTCTCCTGCTGAACCAGGGTTTCGAGGAGCTTACGAAAAAGTCGCTCCTGGCCCGCTTCATCAAGATCTTCCCCAACATCCAGTCCCTTGTCGCAAGCGATGGCGAGGGCCGCGAGGAGCAGCTCCTCGTTTCGCGCGCAAGCTACGACCGCCGGCGCGAGGAGTATGAGGCCATCGTCTCGAAGAAGATCCCGGAGAATTCGCGCGCGATCGCGGCGGCGCGCGAGCACGGCGATCTGCGCGAGAATTCCGAATACAAGATGGCGAAGCAGGACCAGCAGATCCTCATGGCCCAGAAGCGGGCGCTCGAGCGCGACCTCGCACGGGCCCGCGTCACCGATTTCAAGGACGTCACGCCCGAGGCGGTCGGCATCGGGAGCATCGTCGAATTGCGTCACGCGGACGGGACGACGACCCGCTACACGATCCTCGGGGCGTGGGACGGCGATCCGGCAAACCACGTCATCTCCTACAAGACCCCGCTCGGGGCCGTCCTTCTCAACCGCAAGGTCGGCGAGACCGTGAAGGTGAAGACGGGGGCGGCCGAGGAGATTCACTCGATCGTCACGATCGGGCGTTTCGTGGACGCGTCCTAGGCCGCAGCGGATGCGCAGCCGCCGAAGCGACTGACACCCGTTTCAGCAGTGATTGAAATTTTCCTGAAGGGCATCGCCGCCGGCTTCATTGTCGCCGTGCCGCTTGGCCCGGTGGGCATATTCTGCTTCCGCAGGGTGCTGACGGGACGGCGGCTCGTGGGACTGCTGACGGTGGCCGGAGCGGGCCTGGCGGACTCGATCTACGGCACGATGGCCGCCTTCGGCCTGACGGCCGTCACTCATGCCCTTTTGACCCACCGCGAGGGCCTGAGGGCGGCGGGCGGCGTATTCCTTCTCTATCTCGGCGCGCGCATGATTCGAGCGCGGGCTCCCCAGGAAACGCAGGTGGCATCGATGGGAAATCTATCGCCGGCCTTTTTGTCGGCCTTTTTCCTGATGATCGCCAACCCGTCCGTCATCGTCTCTTTCCTCGCCGTGTTTGCCGCGCTGGACCTGGGAGCCGTCCGCGGCTATTCGGAAATGGCGTGGCTGGGACCCGGCGTATTCATCGGCTCCGCGGCCTGGTGGTTTGTCTACGCAATCGCCAGGACGCGCTTCAACTCTGGGCTGCAAGGGGCCGGCCTGCGCATCATCGACGTGAGCGCCGGCCTGCTGGTTTGCGCGTTCGGCGTCTGGCAGCTGGTCGAGCTGGTCCTCGGGCGATAGGGCCCGGAGGGAAAGCGGCCGGAGGCCTGCGCCCGCGACCCCTTGTTATTGCAAAGCCGGCGCCGGGCACCCAGCCTATGCGGACGTGAGCGCATCCTGGGACACGCTAAAGACCCTATCCGATCCCACCCGCCTGCGGCTGCTTGCGCTGGTGACGCGCGAGGAGTTGTCGGTCGCCGAGCTGCAGGAGATCCTCGGCATGGGCCAGTCGAGGATCTCGTCCCAACTCGCGCTGCTGCGCCAAGCCGGCCTCGTTTCGGACCGGCGCGACGGCAAGAAGGCCTTTTATTCCCTTAGCGCCAATCTCCCGCCGAGGCAGAGTGCGCTCCTGAAGGCGGCGGTCGACTCCGTCGCCGACCTTCCCGTGGTGGACGAGGACCGCGGGAACCTGGAGCGAATCCTCCTCAAGCGGCGGCGGGTGGCCGAGCAGTATTTCAACCTGATTGCGGGCAGGCTCGGAAAGAGCCACTGCCCGGGACGCTCATGGGAGGCGATCGGCCACTTGGCGCTCCGGTTGACGCCTCCCCTCGTGATCGCGGACCTGGGCGCAGGCGAAGGACTCATATCCCAGCTCCTGGCCAGGCGCGCAAAACAGGTTTGGTGCATCGACAACTCGCCGCGCATGGTCGAAGTCGGCACCGAGTTCGCCCGCAAGAACGGCCTCGTCAACCTGGCGTACAGGCTGGGTGACATAGAAAAGGTGCCGCTGCCCGACAAGTCGGTCGATGTCGCCATCCTGAGCCAGGCCCTGCACCACGCCCAGCATCCCCAGGTCGCCGTCGGGGAAGCGGCCCGCATCCTGCATCCCCGCGGGCAGCTCCTAATCCTCGACCTGAACGAGCACGGGTTCAATAGGGCGCGGGAGCTGTACGCGGACGTGTGGCTGGGCTTCAGCGAAAACGTGCTTCACGGCTTCCTCAAGAAGGCCGGTTTCCACCAGGTCGAAGTGACCACCGTCGCCAGGGAGGCGAACGAACCGTTCTTCGAGACCCTGCTCGCGAGCGGGATCAAGAAATAAGGACCTTATTCGACCGTCACGCGCGAACGGTAAAAGGCGTCGAACTTCGCGTAGATTTCCTTCGGCGAGTCCATTGCGAGCGCCTCCTTGGCCAGAGTGCGCGCCTCCGACATCTTCATCGCCCGGACGAGGTACTTGACGGCCGGCAGCCAGCCTGGCGTCATGCTCAGGCTGTCGACCCCGAGGCCGAGGAGCAGCGGCGCAAAGACCGGATCGCCGGCCATTTCGCCGCACACGCCGACCGGAATCCTTTGCCGGTGGGCTTCGTCGATGATCCGCTTCAGGGTCCGCAGGACCGCCGGATGGGTGGGCTCGTAAAGATTGGCGGTTCGGTCATTGCCGCGGTCGATCGCCAGCATGTACTGGATGAGATCGTTGGTTCCGATGCTGAAGAAATCGCATTTTGGAGCCAGGAGGTCCGCGGTGATGGCGGCGCTCGGAATTTCGATCATCACGCCCACGGCGAGCTTTTCGTTGAAAGGCTGCCCGCGCTGGCGCAGCTCGGCCTTGCACTCGCCCAGAACGTCGTTGGCTCGGCTGAGCTCCTCGGCGCCGCTGATCATGGGATACATGAGCTGCACGTTCCCGTGGACGCTGGCCCTGAGGACCGCCCTCAGCTGATCCTTGAAAACCTCGGGATGCTCGAGACAGTAGCGGATCGCCCGGTAGCCCAGAAAGGGATTCGCCTCCCCCTGGACCAGTTCCGGGATGCCCGCCATCGGCTTGTCTCCGCCGAGATCGATGGTCCGGATCGTCACGGGCCGGGGCGCAAGGGCCTCGGCGACCGCCTTGTAGGCAAGGAACTGCTCCTGCTCGGTCGGAACGCGGGAGGAATTGAGGTAGAGGTACTCGGTCCGGAAAAGGCCGACCCCCTGCGCAAGGTAATCGTTCACCTGCGCGACCTCGTCCACCTTCTCGATATTGGCCATGAGCACGACCTCCACGCCGTCGATCGTGACCGCCGGCTTCCGGTTGGCTTCGACGAGCCGGTCCTCGAAGGACTTCTTTTCCTTCTGGATCTTGCCGTAGCGGAACAGCGTCTGCTCCGAGGGATGCAGGATGATCGTGCCTTCGTAGCCGTCCACGATCGCCCAGTCGCCCGTCCTCACGCGCGTGGTCAGGTCGCGCGCGCCGACGATCGCCGGAAGTTTCATCGAGCGGGCCACGATGACGACATGGCTGGTCTTGCTGCCCTTGTCCGTCACGATCCCGACGGCGGCGCTCCGGTCGATGCTCGCGCAATCGGATGGCGATAGATCGTTTGCGACGACAATCCGCTTTTCGGCGAGCTTGCTCAGGCTGTTCTCAGACTGCCCGAGCAGATTCTGGAGCACGCGCTGCGCCACGTCGCGGATGTCCCCCGCCCTTTCGCGCAAGTACTCGTCGTCGATCTCCGAAAAGGCCTGGATGTAGCGCTGGGAAATCTTGTTGAAGCAGGTTTCTATGTTCTGGCTCGTCGTCTCGAATTCCCGGATCGTCTCCGATATCAGGGCCTGGTCCTCGAGCACGAGGAGGTGGGCGTCGAAAATGAGCGCCTCCTCGGGGCCCAGGTTTTTCTCCACCTCGCTTTGTATCTTGCCGATCTGCTGGCGCGTGGCGAGGAGGGCCTGGTCGAAACGGGATATTTCCTCGATGCGCTTTCCGGGATCGACCTGGTAGCTCGGCACTTCGACATTGCTTTGGAGGTACAGAAACACCTGCCCATAGGCTATCCCCTGCGAGGCGGAGATGCCTTGCACGATGAGCTCTTTCTGACCGCGATTTTCCGAAGGCATTCGAAGGGCGCCGCGCCGCGCGTAAGGGGAACTGACGCGTGCGGTGCCCGAGCATAACGCCGCTTCAGCCGCGCGGGTCAATGCCGATATTGCGCGATTTGACGCGCAGTGCGCCGGCTCCCGCGGGGCTCTCCGCCCTCCATCCGCGGCGAAAACGCCGGGTTCAGGCAATCGACGTCTCCGCGAAGAAAGCCGACGGGCCCCAGGCTTCGCGGACAAGGACCCCGATCTCCTGCGGCAGACCGCCTGCGGGGGGCAACAGCGCGAAGCAGGCGCTGCCGCTTCCGCTCATGCGCGCGGCGAGCCCGAAGCGGGTTTGCAGCCGATCGAGGAAGACCGGCAGCGCCATGAATTTCTCGAATACTGGGACTTCGAAGCTGTTGAAGAGAATCTCCTCGACCGCCGCGGGACGTCCAAGCCAGGAGACCAGCCTCCGCTCCGCCTCGGCCTGCGGCAGATAGGCATCCGGCGCCCGATCCGCGAGCCTTGCGTAGGCGCCGGCCGTGGAGACCGCAAAGTCCGGCTTGAACACGCAGACATGCCGCCCCCGCAACCGCGCGGCGGCCTCCGCCGGCAGCGCCTCGATTCGCTCCCCGCGGCCGCGCATGGCGACCGGGCCCCCATTCAGGAAAAGCGGGCAGTCCGACCCGAGCCCCGCGGCCACCTTGAGAAGACCCGCCCCATCGAGCGGTCCGCCGGCCAGCTCGTTCAGCGCACGCAGGGCGGCCACGGCGTTGCTGCTTCCCCCGCCGAGGCCGGCGCCGACCGGTATCCGCTTCTCAAGGGTGAATCGAACGCCGCTGCGCCATCCGGAAGCGGCCCGAAACGCCTCCGCCGCGCGCAGGATAAGGTTGGTGCCATCCCTAGGCACCCGGGAATCGTCGCATTTCAGCGCAAAGCTGTTTCCGGCCTCCTCGGCCAGGAGATCGTCCCCCCAGACCAGCGGCGCGGCGAGAGAGACAAGGTCGTGGTAGCCGTCCGGGCGCCGCCCGGTGACCGCGAGGAAAAGGTTCAGTTTCGCAGGGGAATGTGCGCGGGCCGATTTCACCGTTTTGCCCCCCAATGTTCGCCAATTCTCGCGGAACGGAAGAAGAAAACCTTTCCTCCCGGCCCATTTCTGCATCAATGGGACCCCAGTACCCCGCAATGACGCCCTGCGAACTCATCCTGGCCCTCGATGTGCCGAGCCGCGAAGCGGCGGACGCGGTGCTCGCTGAGGTGTGCGGGACCGTCAAGTGGGTGAAGATCGGTTTGCAATTGTTCGCCGCATGCGGCCCGGAATTCGTGCGAACCGTCGCGGACCGCGGATTCAGCGTGTTCCTCGACCTGAAGCTTCACGACATTCCGAACACGGTCGCCCGCGCGGTCGAGTCGCTCAATTCGCTTCCGATCGGGATGCTGACCGTCCATGCGTCGGGCGGGCGGGAGATGCTGGCCTCGGCCAACACAGCCGCGCGCCCGGACCTCATTGTCCTGGGTGTGACGGTCCTCACCTCCCTGGACGGTCCGGCCCTTGCCGAGACGGGGGTCGTGGAGGATCCCGAAGCGCAGGTCGTCCGCCTCGCAAAGCTCGCCGTGTCAGCGGGCCTCCGGGGCCTGGTTTGCTCCCCCCTCGAAGTTGCCCCCCTGCGCAGGCAGTTGCCCGCCCATGTGAAACTCATCACGCCGGGAATCCGGCCGGCCGGCGGGTCCGGGAACGGGGATCAGAAGCGGGTGATGACGCCCGCCGACGCCGTCCGCGCGGGATCGAATTATATTGTTGTTGGCCGCCCGATCCTTATGGCGAAGGATCGTGCTGCAGCTGCGGCCGCAATACTCCATGATCTGCGTTGAACTGACCGGACATTCCCTTCCATGAGTCGAACCGCCGCCATATTGCTCGCCGCCGGAAGCGGACGGCGGATGCAGGGGGCCGTCGAGGACAAGGTCCTGGCGCCGCTCGCCGGCCGCCCGGTGTTCGCCTACTCCGGGGCCTCTTTTCTGGAGAGCGGGGTGGCCGATCTCTACGTCGTCGTGTATCGCGATCTCCGGCAGATGCTCGCCCTTTCGGCGTCGGCTCCGACGCCCTCGATGCTCATTCGGGGCGGGCGGGCGAGGCAGGACTCGGTCATGCAGGCCCTCGCGGTGCTGCCCGGCGACATCGCCTACGTCTTCGTCCATGACTGCGCCCGGCCCCTTGTGCGACCGGAGCAGCTCATCGCGCTGCACGCGGCCGTTCGCAAGAAGGATGCAGTCGTCCTGGCGCATCGCGTGACGGATACGATCAAGGAATCATCCCCGGGCAACGCGTTGCATCGTTTCCGCACGCTCGACCGGAGCCGGCTCTGGGCTATGGAAACACCGCAGGTCTTCGCCCGGGACCTGATCGTTCGCGCCTATGCCCGGGTCGCAGCCCGCGGACTCCATGTCACCGATGACGCCGGCGCTGTCGAACTCCTTGGCCATCCCGTCGCCATCATCGAAAACACCCATCCCAACCCGAAGATCACCACGCCGGCGGACATGGCCTACATGGAGTTCCTCATGAGCGACCGCCGGCCCGAGGAGCGCGCCCCATGACCTTGCCATGCTCCTAGGCTCGCGCCCGTCCATGTTTCGCATCGGCCACGGATACGACATTCACCGGATCGCCAAGGCCCGCCCGCTCGTGCTCGGCGGCGTCCGGTTCGAAACGGACTACGGCCTGCTGGGCCACAGCGACGCCGACTGCCTCACCCACGCCGTCTGCGATGCGCTGCTCGGCGCGGCCGGACTTCCGGACATAGGGCATTATTTTCCCGACACCGATCCGGCCTGGAAGGGCGCCGACTCGCAGGTCCTCCTTCGGAAGGTGGTCGCCGAACTGCGCACGCATCTGTTTCGGCCCGTCAACATCGACGTCACCCTGCTGGCCGAAAGACCGAAGATCCAGCCCCGGATTTCGGACATCAAGGCCGCTCTCGCCCAATCGACGGGCCTGCCCCCCGATGCGATCGGGGTGAAGGCCACGACCCACGAGGGAGTCGGCGAAATCGGCCGCGGCGAGGCGATCGCGGCCTTCGCGGTCGCGCTGATCGAAAAGCCATGAGATTCCGGAACGCCTGGCCGGCGTTCGCGATCCTGCTGGCGGCCGCCTCCGCCGGCTGCCTCCGCCGGGAGACCGACGTCCAGCGCGGCGACCGCGAGCAGGTGCTCCTTCGCGGCGTCGGATACGAGGTGACCGACATCGACCCCCAGCTCGGAACCGGAACCGCGGAGCAGGCCGTCATTTCGGGGCTGTTTGAAGGGCTGGTGGCCGAGGATCCCCGCGACCTGCACCCCGTGCCCGGGGTTGCAGGCCGCTGGGACATCTCCCCGGACGGGCTCACGTACACCTTCTTCCTCCGCCCGGAGGCGCGCTGGTCAAACGGAAAGCCCGTGACCGCCGACGATTTTGTCCAGTCGTGGAAGCGAATCCTTTCCCCCTCCCTTGCGGCGGACAACGCGAATCTGTTCTACGTCATCGACGGCGCGGAAGCCTTCAACCGGGGCGCGACGACGGATTTCTCTCGCGTCGGCGCCGTCGCCCTGGGCGAGCGCACGCTCCGCGTCGCGCTCGAGCATCCCGCTCCCAACTTCCTGTCGCTTTTGACCCACTGGTCCTTCTGCCCGGTCCCCGTCGGGGTCATCGCAAGCGAAGGTCCCCTGGACCGGCGCGGCAATCCGTGGACAAGCCCGGGCCACCTTGTCGGCAACGGGCCGTTCGTTCTCGAGTCATGGGCGCAGAACAAGGTCATCGTTCTCGCGAAATCGCCGACCTATTGGGACGCCGCGCACGTGATGCTGAACGGCATCCGTCTGTACCCCATCGACAGCCTCGAAGCGGAGGAGCGGGGGTTCCGCGCCGGCCAGCTGCATCTGACGGATGCGCTGCCCGTCGGGCGCATCGACGCCTACCGCTCCGGCGGCCCGGATCTCCGGGCGCTCCTCAGGATCGACCCCTACCTCGGCACGTATTTTTACCGGATCAACACGGGCCGCCCATGCCTGAACAATCCGCTCATCCGCAGGGCGCTGGCCCTGGCGGTCGATCGCCGCGCAATCGTCGAGCATATTCTGCGCGGAGGCCAGAAGCCCGCCGAGGCGTTTACCCCGCCCGGCGTCGGCGGGTACGATCCTCCCCCGGGCCTTGCCACGGATTTTGACGAGGCCCGCCGCCTCCTTGTCTCGGCCGGATACCCGGGCGGAAAGGGGCTGCCGGCATTCGAGCTCCTCTTCAACGATTCCGAAAACCACCGCATGATCGCGGAGGCGGTCCAGGAAATGTGGAGGCGGGAACTCGGAGTCGAGGTGCGGCTCGTCAACGAGGACCTGAAGTCCGCCCTGACCGCCCGTCGCCTGGGCCAGTACCAGATCATGCGCTCGGCGTGGATCGCCGACTATGAGGATCCCGCCTCGTTCCTCGACGTCTGGCGCAGCGACAGCGGGAACAATTACACCGGCTGGTCGAACCCCGAATATGACGCGCTGCTCTTCGCCGCAGCTCGGACACCGGATGCCGCGTCCCGGCAAGAGCGACTCCGGCAAGCAGAGAGCCTGCTGCTCCAGGCCGTTCCGATCATTCCCATCTATTACTATACCCATGTGTTCCTGAAGCAGCCGTCGGTCCAGGGTTGGTATCCCACCCTCCTGGACCACCATCCCTACAAGTACGTCCGGCTCGGAACCAATCCTCCCGTTCCTCCCGCCGTCCCGGCCGGACCCGGATAGTCCGACCATTTTTCCTTGCTCCCGCCCCCCCGCGCCCTTGAGTTAACCCTCCCGGTTTTTTGGACCCTTAGCTCAGTTGGTTAGAGCGTTTCCTTGACATGGAAAAGGTCGCTGGTTCGAGCCCAGTAGGGTCCACCATCCCAGCCCCCTTTCGAGGGGGTTTTTTTGTTTCTATTACGGCAGCCCCGCTTTCCCTGTTCCTCTCGCCAAACCAGCGACAAGTCGAAACTCGATTTCAGGCATAATCGAATAATTATTCGATTATGTCTGAATATCTTCCGGAACACGGCTACCAAGAGGGGGAGTGGGCTTTGCAGCGCGGGCTTGACGAAAGGGCCGCCGTCGCGATTCGCAGGTCTCGGCTCAACCCCAGCCAACCCCCTCGTCAAGACCGCAGAACGGCCAGTCGTTTTGCGACATAGGCACGGCGGCTTTTCCCAGCGATCTTGTCGACCCATGTCCGGATTGCGCCCCATCGGAATGATCGGGGCAGCTCAATTTCAGGCAACCGCGTGAAAAGCCGGGACCGCGATGGGCCAAGGTAAAGCAGGTCGAAGAGCGCCTTTTCAGCCGTCGCCACCTTTACGCCATCGTCGTCGACCGCGAATCCCTCGAACAAGGCGGCGGGAATTCGATGAAACGAGACGGTGCCGAGAGGGGTCCTGACCCGACGGCTCCGGCCGGGCGTGACTGCGTAAACCATGGAGGGCATTTGTTCGATGAGACCATGTTTGAACAAGGCCGATTGCAGGGACATATAGGCCGGATACGGGACGGCGAGCTGCTCGACCAGCCGATCCGTGCCCGTTCTGTCGTCCGCAGCCCATAACCCCCGGGAGACGCGGCGCGCCAGCCCGCTTCGTGCAAGTCGGGAGAGAAGCACCGAAGCATTCGCCGGGCTGACGCCCAGAAGCGCGGCAACGTCTCTCGTTTCGAATCCGGGGACTCCGAGGGCGCGAATCCGCCGCAATGCCTCGATCTGGTTCATTGGCTGCGCTCCTCCAGAGCCCGCACAACCTCTTCCTGCAGGGATTCCCACACTTGGCGCTTGCCGTAGAAGTCCTGGTATTCGGCTGCCAGGTAGGCGAGGACCTGGCCTGAAAAGTCGTCGAAACCGACGGTCATCGCGTTATTCACCGCCCTGGGAATCTCCGCGGCCACGTCGGCTGGCAACTTCTCCTTGCCGGCCCCGCCATCGATTAGCAGCTTCAGGTCGAATATGTCCCTCGCCTGGGTCGCGCTTCGTCGGCTCAGCGCGACGATCTTCTGCCGGAAGGCGGCCTCACGGGAGTAATGCTGCGCGAGCACAGGATACAGCTCGTACGCCCGGATGATTTCGGCGTCCACCGCTTCAACTGGATGATCGGAGTCGAGCCCGCGCCGCCGGGAAAACTCAATCTTGGTCGGAATGGGCTGGCCGCCGGCCAGGCGGATCCCGAGCTTCCAACGCTGGGTCGTGTCAGTCTGCTTGGCGGGCGTCAGGTGCTCGATTTCCATCTGCTTCGCGCCGAGCGCCTGTTTCATGGCCGGAGACGACAGGACGGCTTCCACGTTTTCGCGCAGCGCGAAAACCTCCATCCCCTGGACATCGAAATCGATGTCCGCCGAGTAGCGGATGCTGCGGCAGAAGAAACGAAGGTTGCAGCCGCCCTTGATGACAAAACGCGCCTTGTCCACCCGCCGGCCCAACTGGGCGACGAAAAGCAGGTGGAAGATCTCGATCGCCTGGCGTTCGTTCCACATGCCGGAAAGAGTGATTCATTATATCACGAAATCAACACTAATGTTGTTTCGACGATATCATCATACACCCTTTGAAACGACCGTCGCGCGATGCCACGGACCACTCACCACAAAGTGGCTTCGTCGCCGAGCCAAGTTTAGGACTGTCGGCCTCCGAGAAGGCGGGCAGGCAAAAACAAAATGGCTCGCACCAAGGCCAACAGTGCGTTCATGACGATGGCCACCACCCGGAATGGTATCGAAAGCAGCCAACGAATTGGCCAGACAGCGAGAAGGAGGAGCGCGAGAGGCCAACAAAGGACCAATAGAATGGCCCACAGGAGCAAGACGGCAAGAATCCTCATGGTGGGTTAGATTGTGTTTGCCTCTAGAACACCGTGAATGTCGAAAAGTGGCGCCATTTTTTCCGGATTGGGCTTTTCGGCAAGGGACATCTTCCACGATACTTCCAGCGGCATGACCACCTCGCACACTCCCTTTGCCAGACCCTCCCGCGTCAGCCTGATTTCCGGTTTCGGGTGCATCTACGTGGTCTGGGGCACGACTTACCTGGGAATCCGGCTGGCGGTGGCCGACATGCCCCCCTTTCTCATGGCCGCAGTGAGGTTTCTGATCGCCGGAGGCGTGCTCTACGGCTTTCTCCGGCTTCGCGGGGGGCCGCGTCCGCAGGCTGCCCGCTGGAAGGAGCAGAGCCTCGTCGGCCTCTGTCTCGTCGGGGGAAATGCCGTCGTCTGCTGGGCCGAGCAGTTCGTCCCTTCTGGACTGACCGCCCTCGCGGTCGGAACCGCTCCATTCTTCATGGTGATCTTTTCGTTCCTCATGCCGGGCGGCACCCGCCCGTCGCGGTGGGTCGTAGTCGGCCTTCTTCTCGGCCTGGCGGGCCTCCTCATCCTTTTCGGCCCCGGCGCATTTCCCGCCGGCCAGCGGCCTCCGTCCCTGCGCGTGGCCGGGCTTTTCATAAGCTCGGCCGCCTGGTGCCTGGGCTCCGTGTACTCCAAGCACACCGGCTCGAAGGCCGCCCCCGCCTGGACAGCCGCAATGCAGATGCTGGCCGGCGGCGCGGCCATGCTTGTGGTTAGCGTTGCCCTCGGCGAAGAGAGAGGGCTCCACCTCGCCGCGATGACACTGACTTCATGGGGCGCGTTTACCTATCTCACCGTGGTCGGATCCCTGATCGCGTTTCCAACCTATATCTGGCTTCTCAAACACAACCCTCCCGCGCGGGTTGCGACCTACGCCTATGTCAACCCCGTTGTGGCGGTCCTGGCCGGGTGGCTGATCCTCGGCGAGTCCCTTCAGTTGAGGCTTTTCCTGGCCGTTCCCGTCCTGATCGGGGGAGTCGTGATCATCACGACATCCGGATTCAAGACGCGAAATGCACCCGAAGCGGAAGATTCCTTCTCAAGGCGTTTGAGCCCGGCGGTACAACGCGGAGATTGAAGAGCTGAATGGACATGAGCCTCAGCATGGCGGTAAGACTACCGCCATGTCGACCGTGGTGCTGGACCTCTTGCGAGGAAAGACTCCCGCCGGATCCTGATCGGTCCGCCTCTCAGCCGGACGGGGTCGCGGAGGCGCGGCGCTTCAGTTCCCAGACAAACTGGTACACCTCGCCGTTCTTGCGCGCCTTGAGGAATTCGGCAACGGCCGGCGGAAGCTCCGCGTAGGAGTTCTTCAGTTCGGTGTGCGTCACCCACTGGATCGGGTCCAGGCGCCGCAGGAGGCGCAGACCGGCGACGTGGACCAGCTTCAGCAGCGACTGCTCGGAGAAAAAGTGGACGTGGCTCGCGTCGAGCAGGCCGACGTTCCGGTATTCGAAACGGTCCTGCAGCAGTTCGATCAGCACCGAGTTGTGCCCCAGGTTGGGCACCGACACCCAGACCGACCCCTCCGGCCTCAGGAATTCCACGGCATGGGCCAAGGCCCGTTCCGGGTGGAACAGATGCTCGAGGATGTCGGCGAATATGATGTAATCGAAGCTCGCGCGCAGCCGGCGGAGGTGCTCGCGCCAGCCGTCCTTCTCCACATCGCCCAATTCCTCGCCGACCAGGGTCGCGTCGCTCGCGAAATTGGCGGCTGCCCGGCCCGCCGCGCCGTCCCGTTCGATGATCACCACCCGGCAGCCGAGCTGTTCGCGCAGGTACTTGGTCATCCGCCCGTGAGCGCAGCCGATTTCCAAAACATCGGAATTGGGGCGGGTGTTGCGCAGGATCTGCGAGACCGAGTTATCGGTCTCCATGTCCAGGGCGAAATCGTATTTGCTCATGGACATTTCGGCGCAATGGGACCTCGGGCCTCAAGACATCAGACAGCTCTCAGGCATTCGTTGGCGTTGAGATAGGCGTCGATTGCGCGGGCGGCGCGCTTGCCGTCGCCCATCGCGAGGATCACGGTGGCCGCGCCTCGCACGATGTCGCCGCCGGCGAATACTCCGGGCAGGCTGGTCATTCCCTTGGAGTCGACCTCGATGTTGCCGCGCCGGTTGAGCTTGAGGTCCGGGCACGTGGCGGTCAGCAGGGGATTGGCCCGGGTGCCGACGGCAACGACAACGGTGTCGCACTCGATTGTGAACTCGGAGCCGGGGACGGGCACGGGACTGCGGCGTCCGGAGGCGTCCGGATCGCCCAGCTGCATGCGAATGCACTTCAGGCCGGTGACCCAGCGCTCCGCGTTGCCCAGCACTTCGACAGGGGCCGTGAGGAACTCGAATCGAATTCCCTCCTGCTCGGCGTGGTGGACTTCCTCGGCCCGGGCTGGCATCTCCTTTCGCGTGCGCCGGTAGAGAATCATCGACTCCCCGGCCCCCATCCGCCTGCCCGTGCGGGCGGAGTCCATGGCCACGTTGCCTCCGCCGATGACGGCGATCCTCTTGCCGAGGAGAACAGGCGTGTCGGCCCGGGGAAACTGGTAGGCCGCCATGAGGTTGACGCGGGTCAGGTACTCGTTGGCGGAATAGACTCCCTTAAGGTTCTCGCCCGGAACGTTCATGAACACGGGCAGGCCGGCGCCGTTGGCGATGAAGACTGCGTCGAATTTCCGGCGCAAGTCGTCGAGCGTGTAGGTGCGCCCGATCACGACGTTGCATTCGATCTTGACGCCGCACGCCGTGAGGCGGGCGACCTCCTCCTCGACAATCTTCTTCGGCAGGCGAAATTCCGGGATCCCGTACACCAGGACGCCTCCGGGCTGGTGCAGTGCCTCGTAGATTGTCACATCGTGCCCGGAGCGGGCGAGTTCACCCGCAGCGGTGAGTCCGCCGGGACCCGCGCCCACGATGGCGACCTTTCGTCCGCTGGGGGCCGGGGCCTGGCATTGCAGCAGCTTGCCGTGGCGCCGGGCCCAGTCGGCCACGAAGCGTTCGAGATAACCGATCGCCACGGGCGCGCTCTTGATTCCGCGGATGCACTCGATCTCGCATTGGGTCTCCTGGGGGCAGACCCGGCCCGTCACGGCGGGGAGCGTATTGTCACCGAGAAGGCTTTCGGCGGCGGCGGAAAAGTCGCCCTTCGCCACAAAACCGATGAAGCGGGGAATATCGAGCATGACCGGGCAGCCTGCCATGCACTTGGGCTCCTTGCATTGGATGCAGCGCTGGGCCTCAAGGAGCGCCAGCTTCTCGTTGAAGCCGAGATTGACCTCGGCAAAGTTCTGATTGCGCTCGTCGGCCGCCTGCTCGGGCATCGCCTGCCGCGGGATGGCCATCCGCTCCCTGGCCGACATTTTGGCCGGCACGACGGGGGCGGCGGCATCGGAAAGGGGAACGGGGGCATCCGCAGCGGCCTGCTCGAGCCGGCACGGTCCGTCGTGGGGGGCGAGGCTTTCCTTTTCGTGGCTGCGATAGGTTCCCAGGCGGTCGGCAAGCAGGTCAAAGTCGACCTGGTGGCCGTCGAATTCCGGGCCGTCGACGCAGGCAAACTTTGTCTGGCCGCCGACGCTGACCCGGCATCCGCCGCACATTCCGGTGCCGTCCACCATGATGGGATTGAGGGAGACGATGGTCCGGACTCCCAGGGGCCTGGTGATGTTGACAACCGCGCGCATCATCGGCACCGGTCCTACCGCGTACACGATATCGATGTCCCCGGCGGCAAGCACCTCCCGGGCAGCCTCCGTCACGAAACCCTTTCTCCCGTAACTGCCATCGTCGGTGCAGGCAATGACGGCGCCCAGGCTGCGCAACTCGTTCTCCAGAATGATCCATTCCTTGGAGCGCCCGCCGATCACGCTGGTCACCTCGACACCGCGGCGCTGCAGCCCTTGGACGATCGGCAGAAGGACCGCTGTGCCGACGCCACCGCCGATGCAAAGCGCCCTCCCCGACTCGGCGAGTTCCGTCGGGACTCCAAGAGGCCCGGAGATGTCCCTGATCGTATCGAGCCGCTGCAGGGCAACGAGTTCCCGTGTGCTCTTCCCAACGGCCTGGATAATCAGGCTGATGGTGCCAACCTCGGGATCGGCGTCGGCGATCGTGAGGGGTATGCGCTCGGAGCCGGGCGCAAGACGGACGATGACAAACTGCCCGGGCCGGCGAATCTCGGCAATGCGCGGAGCGATGACGTCAAGTCGGGTGACGTTGGGACTGAGTTGCTGGCGGTTGACGATGGGATGCATCGTAACAGATAGATTACGGGAAAATCTGGTTCATGGGCCGCCTATTTGACGGCGGGAAAGTGGACCCCTCCCGCTGGACAGCGGATCGTGCAAAAAAATCAGACATGGAAAGGGTGATCTGCCTCAATTCATCGGACAGCGCAAGGTTTGGATTTCGGGCGTTATGCGGTCTGTTCCAGGATGCCGCAAAGCGCTCTATTCCATCAACATCCTCACAGTCACTTCCGGGATAAGCCAGACCTAAACCGGTACAACCTCGAGGAATCGCCCGATTGCGGCCGCGGCCCGCCGCCCGTCCCGAACCGCATTGACCACAAAGCTTGGACCGCGCGCGGAGTCGCCCCCGGCAAAAACCCCGGGTATGCTGGTCATTTGGTTGGCATCGACGACGATCCCGCCCTGCGGGTTGACCTCCAGCCGGCAGAAATCGCTGTCCGGCGGGACGGGCACGGGATCGAATCCGTAGGCCACCAGCACCAGATCGGCCGGCACGGAGAAATCCGATCCGGCGACCGGACTCGGCAGGCGCCGGCCCCCGGCATCCGGAGCCCCCAGTTCCATGCGCACGCATCGCACCCGAGCAACCGCACCGGCCGGCGTGCCTTCCAGGGCGAAGGGATTGGTGAGGAACTGGAATCGGGCGCCTTCCTCCAGGGCATCGGCATACTCCGCCCGGCTACCCGGCATATTGGCCAAGTCGCGGCGATACAGGCACAACGCTTCCCGGGCGCCGCCGCGAAGCGCCAATCTCAGGCAATCCATGGCGGTGTCGCCGCCGCCGAGAACCACGACCCGCTTGCCTTTGACGGTGAACGGCAGATCCCGCGAAGGCCACTGCATGTCCGCCCCGATCAGGAACGGCAGCGCCTGAACCACCCCGCTCAGGTCGGCGCCCGATATATTGATGGGCTTGGCCTTTTGGGCGTCGAGTGCGAGAAACACCGCGTCAAACTGTTCCTGCAGCCCGTGCAGCGACAGGTCCCGGCCCACGCGAATGCCCAGCTGGAAATCCACCCCCCGGCTCTTCAGCATCTCGATTCGCCGTTCCACCAGGGCCCGATTCAACTTGAATTCGGGAATCTCGTTCGCCAGTGCTCCGCCGGGCCGCGATTGCGAATCGAAGACGGTCACCGCGAACCCTTGTCCGGCCAGCTCGTCCGCGCACGCGATGCCTCCGGGTCCCGAGCCGACGACTGCGACCTTGAAGCCGTTCGGGTATCCCGGCACGGCCGGAACGGCTCCGTGGCTCAACGCGTAATCGTTGATGAAGCGCTCGATCGCGCCGATGGCGACGGGTTCGGACGGCCCGCACAGGAGGCAGGCGCTTTCGCAAAGCCGCTCCTGCGGACAGGTCCGCGAACAGATCTCCGGCATATTGCTCGTCGATCGGGAAACCTCGGCCGCCCCCAGAAAGTCGCCCGCGGCCGCCAATGCGAGCCATTCGGGAATCCGGTTGCCGAGCGGACAGGCCTGGACGCAGCCGGGATAGGGGCACTGGATGCACCGGCTGGCCTGCGCCCGCACGGCGGCCTCGTCATAGCCAAGGTAAATCTCCCGGGTGTCGTTTATTCGCTCGGCCGGCTCCCGCTTTGGCGGGGCCTCGCGCTCGATCAAAGACCAGGCGTATTTGGAGTTCCAGATGCTGATAGGGTCGGCGCCCATCGGAAAGCCAAAGTTACCCCACCATGCCCCGCCTGACTCTGCATATCTTGTCCAGAAACCTGCATTTTCAGCTACGGGAGGCTCCGAACCGGCGCCGGATGCGGGTTTGCCGCCCCCGGCGGCGCGGTCTTCAGGAGGCCGATCGCGCGGGCGCAGATCCGGTCCGTCGCCTCGCCCACGGCGCGCTCCACGCCGGGGGTGAGCGCAACGCGGACGGTAAAGGCGGCTTCCACCTCGATTGCGAAGACACCGACGTCGCGCGGCATCGGAAGACACAGCGCCTGGCCCAGCTCAAGGGTCTCAACGATGCCGACGAAATGGGGGGCGGTGATCCGCCGCCCTTTGAGGGACCTTGCGTCAAACTCGTGGACATGGCCCGGCGACGCAGCGCCCGTCTCGATGGCATCGACGAGAAGGAGATGGTCGCAGCCGGTGATTTCGTCCAGCAGCGCAAGCCCCATCTCATTGGTTTCCCGCACCGAGCAGCCGGCGACGCCGGCGAGCCGCGTCCGGACGGTGCGGGCGACACACAGCCCGACGGCGTCGTCGCCGAGCAGGTCGTTGCCCAGCCCGAGGACCAGGACGCTCGAGGGAGGGGCCGTCATGGTTGCGCGCATGGCCGCCCTTACTCCTGGAGAAGCTCGCGCATGACCCCGCCGGTGCGGTCATGGATGCGCACCCGGAGCGGCAGATGCCCGGGCAGCGAATGCGTCGCGCAACCAAAGCAGGGATCGTAGGCGCGGAACGCCATTTCCACCATGTTCAGCAGTCCGTCGGTCACCTCGTGCTTGTGGATCAGCCCTTTTGCGGCCTTCTCGACGCTCATCGCGATTCGCGCCGCATTGTTTTGGGTGGCGACGATCAGATTCGCCTTGGTGATCAGGCCCCGCTCGTCCGTCTCGTAGTGATGGAAGAGCGTGCCGCGCGGCGCCTCGACGACCCCGATGCCGACGGACGGCTTCTGCGTGGGCAGCGTCCGGAGGTCGGTGCCGGTCAGCTCGGGATCGGCTGTGAGCGCGACCATCCTCTCGGCGGCGTGGATCATCTCGACCACGCGGGCCCAGTGATTCGCGAGCGTGTGGTGCACGGGCTTGCCGCCGAGCGTGTTGAAGTATTCCTCGTAGGCCTGCTGCGCGAGGGGGGTAGCCATGCCGTCGGCCGCATTGAGCCGGGCGAGCGGAGCCACCGCGTAGATGCTGGTTCCCGGACCGTCGGCGAAACCGTTCCAGCCGAGCGGGCGCAGATAGCAGAAATTCATGTAGCTCCACGGCTCGGTGTGCTCCGCGATGAACTCCCGGTAGCGCGCAGCCGGAAAGACCGCGTATTGCCGGCCCGACGGATCGACGACGCGGATTTGGCCGTCGTAGAAGTTCACCCGATTCTGCGGGTCGACCAGCCCCATGTAATAGGTGCGGTGGGTGTAGGCGTCGGAGGTGATCAGCTTCACGTAGTCCGGATTCTTCAGCACCAGGTCGTGAAAGACCTGGTTTGTGAACATCGCGAACTCCAGCGCATCATGCGCAAGAGCCTGGAATTGCGGCAGATCGGCCGGCGCGAGGCCCTTGGCGACCCCGCCCGGCAGCCCGAGGACGGGATGGATCACCTTGCCCCCGAAATACGTGATGAGTTCCCGAACGCGGCGGCGCATCGCGATGACCTTCCGGCCGACCTCGATGCCGACCTTGCCAATCACGCCGACCAGATTGCGCTCGGCCGCGGGCGCCTGAGGGCCGACGATGAAGTCCGGGCCTCCGAGCACGTAGACATGCAGCGCGTGATCCTCGAGCATGAACGCGTTGTAGACGAGTTCCCGGATCTTGCGCGCGGTGGGGGTGGGTTCGACATGATACAGGTCGTCCAGCGCCTTGGTCGCGGCCATGTGGTGCGCCGTCGGGCACACGCCGCAAATGCGGCTGGTGATCTGCGGCATGTCCTCGGCCGGGCGTCCGCGGCTGAAGACCTCGAAGCCGCGCAGCTCGGGGATCTGCAGGTAGGCGTGCTCCACGTCGCCTGCTTCGTCGAGGAAGATCTCGATCCGGCCGTGGCCCTCGAGGCGGGTGATCGGTTCGATGCTGAAGTGGCGGCGCGCGGCTTCGGTCCGCGGCGCTTCGGTTGCCGTGTTCATTGCGGGGAATTCTCGGTGTTTCCGGCCGTGCGCCCGCTGCGGTGGAGGATCGAGCGCGGAAGCGCGTAGCGATAAAACGTGCCGAGCGGGTCGGGAATGCCGTCGAGGGTGCGTTTGATCGCGGGCCCGTCCTTTCCCGCCACGTCCGCGCAGAGCGAGGATAGGAGCTTGGCTCCCTGGTCCCGGACGCGGGAGGTGGGCCCGAAGCAGCCCGTGCACGGCATGTTGCCATTGATGCACGAGGCCCCGCAGCCGCTCCGCGTGGCCGGGCCGCAGCACACCAGCCCCTGGGCCAGCAGGCATTTCTTATCGTCCATCATCGTCTGGTGCGGCCGCTTGAACTCGGTGAAGCTCAGGTCCTGCGGCTTCGTGGCCTTGCGCGGGCACTCGTCGCACAGCGCGACATCGGGGGCGAGAACGGCCCCGCGGGGCGGCAAATCGCCCGAGAGCAGCGCCTTCAGCGCGGCCAGCGTGAGCTTGGGCGTAGGCGGGCAGCCGGGTATGTAGTAGTCGACCGGGACCACCTGGTCGAGTGTGCGCACGGCGGCGTCCAACTGGGGCAGCTCGAGCGCATCGCCATTAATCCGGCACTCGAGCTGGGGACGGGCCTTCCGCTCGCCTCCGAGGGTCGGCGCCTCGTCGTAGACGAAGCGCAGCAGCTGCTCGCGCGCAAACTGATTGGCCAGGCCCGGGACGCCGCCCATGCATGCGCAGGCTCCGTAGGCCACGAGGAAGCGGCTCTTCCGCCGCAATAGCCGCGCCATCTCCTCCTGCTCGCTCGTGCGGATCGCCCCGTTGAGAAGCGTGGCGAACAGGGCCTGGTCGGGCAGGCCGGTCACGTCGCTCTTCTTGAAATCCATGGCCACGGGCCAGAACACGATCTCGACGGCGTCGAGCACGCCAAGGACGTCCTCGGCGAGATCGACCACCGCCTCGTCGCAGCCGCCGCAGGCGGCGCACCAGTACAGGGCGATCTTCGGCTTAGACATGGGCAACCTCCGGTTCCGGCGTCATTGCGGCGGCCGCGGCCTCCCGCCCCTCCGCGCCAAAGCGCCCGCTCCACGCAAGCGGCCCGAGCGGGCGCAGCCGCTCGACCATCCCGTTGATGACGCTGCGCACCTTGTCGCCCTCGGCAGCCGAGATCCATTCGAGCTGCACGCGGTCGTCCTCGATCCCGAAATCGGCGAGAAGCCGCTTGAGAAGCTCGAAGCGCCGCAACGCCTTCAGGTTCCCCTCGGCGTAGTGGCAGTCGCCGAGGTGGCATCCGCCGATGAGGACGCCATCCGCGCCCCCGGCCAGGGCGGCCAGCACAAACTGCGGATCGACGCGGCCGGAGCACATCAGGCGCACGATGCGCACGTTCGGCGCATACTTGAGGCGCGAGACTCCGGCGAGGTCGGCGGCGGTGTACGTGCACCAGTTGCAGAAAAACGCCACGATGCGTGGCTCCCAATTCGCGTCATGCATGGTCCAGGACTCCTTCGATTTCGCTGAAGATTTCGTCGTCCTCGAACAGGTGCTGCCGGATCGAACCCGACGGGCACGCCGCGACGCAGGTGCCGCACCCCTTGCACAGCGTGGCGTTGATCCTCGCCTTTTGCGTCGCATCGTCGAAGCCGATCGCCTTGTACGGGCAGAGCGGCAGGCACGACTTGCAGCCGGAGCAGTCCGCCTCGGCGATATAGGCGGTGTTCGGCTCCTGCTCGATGTAGCCGCGGTCGATCAGCGCCATCGCCTCCGCGGCGGCGGCGCCGGCCTGGGCGATGCTGTCCGGGATGTCCTTCGGCCCCTGGCAGCAGCCCGCGATGAAGACGCCGTCGGTGAACGTGCTCACCGGCGCGAGCTTCGGGTGCTTTTCCAGGAACCAGCCCTCGGTCCCGCAGCTCATGTTGAAGAGGCGCCGCACGTCCTGCGCGTCCGCCTGCGGCTCCATGCCCACCGCCAGCACGATCATGTCGACCGGGATGCGGCGGACGACGCCGGCGAGGGTGTCCTCGGCGCGGATGACGAGCTTTCCCACCTCCTCCTCGCGCAGCGCCCAGTCCGTCACCTCCGCGACGCGGCCGCGCACAAACCGGATTCCGTCCGTCAGGGACTTGTCGTAGAATTCCTCGCAGCCCTTGCCCGGCGCGCGGATGTCCAGGTAGAATACGGTCACCTCCGCGTCGGTGTGCTCGCGGACCAGCTGCGCGAGCTTCATCGAATGCATGCAGCACGTGCGCGAGCACCAGCGGTTGGTCCTCATGTCGCGCGAGCCCACGCAGAGGATGAAGGCGACCGACTTGGGCGTGCTCCCGTCGCGCAGCAGGACATCGCCGCCCGTGGGACCCGAGCTCGTCACGAGCCGCTCGAGCTCGATCGACGTGACGACGTTCGGGTAGCGCCCGTAGCCGTACTGCGGGATGCGCTTGGCGTCGAAAAGCTTGAAGCCGGTCGCAACGATGATGTTGCCCACCTTGATCTCGACCAGCTCCTCCTCCTGCGTGAAGTCGATCGCGTGCCGGTCGGCGCACGCCGCGACGCACGTCTCCTTGCACTTTCCTGTCTTGAAGCGCAGGCAGCGCTCCCGGTCGATCAAAACGACCTGCGGAACGGCCTGCGGGAACGGGATGTAGATCGGCTTGCGCTTGCTCAAGCCCACGTTGAATTCGTCGGGGAACCTCCCCTCCTTGAACACGCACGCCTCGATGCACTCCTGGCAGCCGACGCACAGCTCCTCGTTCACGTAGCGCGGCCGCCGCCTCACCGTGACGGTGTAGTTGCCGACGTAGCCCTCGACCTTCACGACCTCCGAATGCGTCCACAGCCGGATGTTCTCGTGCGCGCGCACGGCGGACATCTTCGGCGTGAGGATGCACGCGGCGCAGTCGAGCGTCGGGAACGTCTTGTCAAACTTCGCCATGTGGCCGCCGATGCTCGGCTCGCGCTCCACGAGGAAGACCTTCTTGCCGCCGTTGGCCAGCGTGAGCGCGGCGTGGATGCCCGTTATGCCTCCGCCCACGACGAGGACGTCGGGATGGATCGGCACGCGCACGGTCTCGAGCGCCCGGTGAAACCGCACCCGCCGCACCGCAGCGCGCGCCAGGGCGATCGCCTTCGCCGTGGCCGCCGCCCGGTCGGTGTGCACCCACGAGTCGTGCTCGCGGATGTTCACCATCTGAAAATAGTAGCGGTTCAACCCGCCGGCCTCGACTGCGTTGCGAAACGTGTGCTCGTGCAGCAGCGGGGAGCACGACGCAACGACGACGCGGTTGAGGGCGTGCTCGCGGATGTCGCCCTGGATCAACTCCTGCCCGGGCTCGGAGCACATGTACTTGTAGTCGCGCGAAACGACCACGCCCGGGATCGTCGCGATGTCGCGCGCCACGGCGGCGCAATCGACAACCCCCTCGATATTGTGGCCGCAATGGCAAATGTAGAAGCCGATGCGAATGTCGCCGTTTGAGCTGTTCGTATTCATGGCCCGGAAATTTTCTTGCATTAGGCCGGAATGGGTGCGGCCGGCAGCGGCTTCATCCGCACGAAATTGCGGTTCAGGCCGAGCTGCTTGGCGGGCAGCCCGAACGCGAGGCCCATGAGCTGCGTGATGTAGACCGTCGGAACCGGCACGGGCCCCCAGCGGCGCGCCACCTGGTCGTGGTAGGCGTCGAGGTTGAACTGGCACAGCGGACAGATCGTCGCAATGACGTCCGCGCCCCGCCGGGCCGCCTCCCTCAGCAGGATGTAGGTCAGCCGCAGGCCGACCTTCGGCAGCGTGCCCGTCAGGCTTGCGCCGCAGCACTTCGTTTTCAGCGGATACGGCACCACTTCGGCGCCGAGCGCGGCGAGCAGCCGGTCCATCGTGGTGGGATTCCACGCGTCATCGAATGTCGCGTAGGGCCGCACGACCTGGCACCCATAGTAGGGGGCGACCTTCAGGCCCGTGAGCGGACGCACGACCTTCTCCCTGATCGCGTCGAGGCCGACGTCGTTCACAAGGATGTCGAGCGGGTGGCGCACCGGGGTGTTGCCCGCGTAGCTGAGCCCCGCGCCGTCGAGCGCGCGTTTCACGACGCCGCGGACCTCGGGCGAATCCTGCATGTAGTGCTTCATCTTGTTGAGCACGAGGTAACATGCGCTGCACGGCGTGACCAGGTCGTGCGCGCCCGACTTTTCCGCGATCGCGAGGTTGCGGGCGGCGAGAACGCACGCCTGCTTTTCGTCGATCGACATGTAGGCCGTCGCGCCGCAGCAATTCCAGTCGTCGAGCTCGACGAGTTCGACGCCGAGCCGCTTCATCACCGGCAGCAGCGATTCCTCGTAGGCGCGGCCGAGCCCCTTCAGCGAGCAGCCGGGAAAATACGCGTATTTCATGAGACCTCCTTGGCGTCGGCGCGCGCCTCGTCGGCTTCGACGGAGGCGAGCATTTTCTCCAGTTCGGCGCGCCGCTCGATGCGTTCGTGAAGAATCACGAAGCGCCCCGTGCGGAGGAGCCCGAAGCCCTGCCGCCATGCCCCGAGGACGGCGCGCCAGTTCGCCTTCATGAACAGGCGCATGACGAGCAGCGTCTCGGTGATGCGCCCCTTGCTGCGGACCATCCGGGAAAACTCCTTGGCCAGGATCGGAATCGGGAAGCGCTTCGGATAGGCCCCCTCCCGGATCGCCCGCAGCTTGAGCGCATACATGATGTCGGTCACGCGGATCTCCCGCGGACACTCGACCGTGCAGGCGTAGCACGAGGCGCACAGCCAGATGCTGTTGCTTTGCAATACCTCATCCTTGAAGTCGGCGCGCACCAGCGCCATGATCTGGCGCGGCGAATGGGCCATGTACACGCTGAGCGGGCAGGTGCCCGAGCAGGTGCCGCATTGGATGCATCGGGCCAGTTGTTCGCAGCCCGGCACGCTCATAATTTCCCGCCCGAAGCCTCTCACTCGCTCGGCTTCGTACTTAACCGTCCGCAGAACTTGGATCATCGGCGTTGGTCTCCAGCGCGTTGCTGTCCACGCTATTGGATATGGGGTCGCCGGAAGGGTAAAACTGCCGGCACCGGAGCCGTACCAAACAGGCCGGCTTATAGCGAGAATTTTGCACTAATCAAAAGCCTTATAGTGCCGGGCTAATGAGCGCCATAACTTGCCCGAAGGCATCCGGAAAGCCCCGCGGGGCGGCGATTCGCCTATGAAAGCGGCGCGGCGGGCGACACGAAGGCCAGCGACCGGGCGATTGCGCCGATGATCGTTTCGGGAAACGCGCCAAAGGCGACGATGCACGCGATGAGGGCCAGGCATAACAGGCGCGTGGACGGAGACAGCCGGATTGCGGTCCCGGTGTCGGCCGCCTCGCCAAACACGGCCTGCCGGATCACCTGAAGGTAGTAGTAGATCGCGATCGCTGAATTGACCACGGCTACGACGACGAGCCAGAGATGGCCCCGGGCCAGGGCCGCCGTCAGCAGCCCGAGCTTGCCCATGAACCCGACGAAGGGCGGAAGCCCGGCAAGCGCGAAGATGCCCGTGAACAGCGTGACCGCGAGCAACGGCGAGCGGCGGTGCAGCCCGGCGAGATCCGCGATCGGGACGTTGGCTCCGTCCGGGGAAACGCGGCAGACCGCCACGAAACAGGCCAGGATCATGAGCACGTAGCCGATGGCGTAATAGATGGCCGCCGTGTAGCCGGCCACGTTGAGCGCGACAAACCCCACCATCGCGTAACCGGCATGGGCGATCCCCGAGAAGCCGAGCATGCGCTTCAGGTCCTTCTGCACGAGGGCCACAAGATTTCCGTAGAACATCGACGCCGTCGCGAGGATGGACAGAAGGAGGGCGATCGTCGTGTTGTCCGGCGTCGCCAGGGAGACAAACCGGACCAGGACCGCCACGGCGCCCAGCTTCGGCAGCGATGCAATGAGGCCGGCGGTCTCGTTGGACGCCCCCTGGTACACGTCGGGTGTCCAGAAATGAAACGGGAATATCGCAAGCTTGTAGAAGAGCCCGCAGAAGGCCATGGCAAGGCCGGCGATCGCGAGCGGCGAGTGGACTGCCGACTGGAGGACGGCGACCATCTGCGGCAGACGCGTCGTGCCGGTGAGCCCGAACAGGTAGCTCAGGCCGAAGAGCATGATGCCGTTCGCCGCCACGCCGAACATGATGTACTTGATCGCGGATTCCATCTGGCTGCGGTGGCCCTCGCGCTCCCGGCGCATGGGAACGAGCAGGTACAGCGGGAACGACGAGAGCTCCAGCGCCACGATGAGCGAAATGACGTCGACGCAACTGACCAGCATCGTCAGTCCGGTCACGCTCAGGGTGACAAAGAGGTAATACTCGGGCCTGATCTCGCTGCGGATGTCGGGGAGATCCCCGGACAGGAGCACGATGGCCGCAAAGCCGGCGGCAAAGACAAGCTTGAGCAGCTGGGAGAATGCATCGACCCGGTAGGCGCCGCTGAAAAGTTCCGCATGCGAACCCAATGCGAAAACGGAGGCTGCGATCGCGGCGACGCCCGTCGCCAGGGCCACATTCCGGGCGGCCCGGGCCCGGGATCCGCCCAGCGCGACCACAAAAAGGCCGAGCGCCCCGGCGAGCAGCACAAGCTCGGGAAGGAAGGCCGGGAGAAAGGCGGAATTCATGGTGTCAGGGAAGCCTGGAGGCCTGCTCGAGGAGATGCCCGACGCTCGCGTGCATCACCCGGACGAAAGGCGCGGGGTGAAGTCCGATCCAGAATACAAAAAGGAGCAGCGGCGCCAGGGTGAGGATTTCGCGCAGGTTGATGTCGAGGAGGCCGGCGTGGTCCGGATTGCGCGTGCCGCCCCAGGCGAGGCGCTGCAGCATCCGCAGCATGTAGGCGGCGCAGATGACGACGCCGGGAATGATGCAGGCGGCCAGGATCTTCGACTTCACGAAGCCGCCGCACAGGACCAGAAATTCGCCGATGAAGCTGTTCGTGCCGGGGAACGCGAGGGAGGACAGGCAGAAGACGCCGAGGAAGAACGAGAACACCGGCATGTACTTGCCGATGCCGGCCGCATCGCTGAGCTCGCGGGAGTGGAGGCGCTCGTAAACCATGCCGACGCAGATGAAGAGGGCCCCCGTCGTGACGCCGTGGTTGATCATGACGAGAATCGCCCCCTCCATGCCGCGCGTGTTGAGGACGAAGATGCCCAGGGTGGCAAAACCCATGTGCCCCACCGACGAATAGGCGACCAGCTTCTTCAGGTCGGACTGGCCGAGGGCGGCGAGCCCGCCATACAGGATGGCCGCCACGGAAAACCACAGGATGTACGGCGCAAAGACGTGGACTGCGTACGGGGTGATCGGCAGGCAGAACCGGATGAACCCGTAGGCCCCCATCTTGAGCAGCACGCTCGCAAGCAGGACGCTCCCCGCCGTGGGCGCCTCGACATGGGCCGCCGGGAGCCACGTGTGCAGCGGGATCATCGGCACCTTGATCGCGAAGGACAAACAGAGGGCGGCGAAGATCCAGCACTGGAATGCGGGATCGAAGGAGCGGTCCATCAGGTCGGGAATGCAAAAGCTTCCGCTCTTCAGGCGCAGGGCGATCAGCGCGACGAGCAGGAAAATGGAGCCCGAAAAGGTGTACAGGAAGAACTTGACGGCGGCATAAATGCGCCGCGGGCCGCCCCACACGCCGATCAGGAGCGCCATCGGGATCAGCATCGCCTCCCAGAAGATGAAGAAGAGGACAAAATCGAGGGCGCAGAAGACCCCGACCATGACGGTCTCCATGATGAGCAGGCAGATCATGAACTCCCGGACGCGCGTCTTAACGGCGGTCCACGAGGCGAGAACGCACAGGGGCGCCAGCAGCGTCGTCAAGAGGACGAGCAGGAGGCTCAACCCGTCGACCCCGAGGATGTAGTCGATCCTGAGGCTCGGGATCCAGGGGATCCGCTCGACGAACTGGTAGCTGGCCGTGTCGGGATTGAACCCGAACCAAAGCTTGAATGAAAACGCGGCCGTGAGCGTCGTGACAGCCAGGGTCCACCAGCGAAGCGCCCGTTCGTTCCGGATCAGCGCCCCCACCGCAGCCGCGGCGAGCGGGGCGAAGATCAGGATCGTCAGGATGGGGGCTCCCGCGTTGGAAACAGAGGGGAACATCAGAGGAAAAGCAGAAAGACGAGGAGGAGAATCACCGCGACCGCGAAGACGATCGTGAGATTTTCCTGCAAGGGGCCGCGCTGCATGCGGCGGAGCTGTCCGGCGGAGCGTTTCACGGCGGATGCGAGACCGTCCACCGCGCCGTCGATGACGCTGTTGTCAAAGATGCGCACGTCGCCCGCGGACTTCATCAGCGGCACGAGGCCGCCCGCCCGGTAGACCTCCCCGACCGCCGTGTCCGTCGCCTGGACCGGCTTGCCGGCCAGCCATCGGAACGCCCGGCCGCCCATGCGGTAGAACCAGTCGAGATCGAGGCTGATCTTGGCCTCGGGCTCGAGCTTCCTGAGCAGCAGGAAGAAGCCGAGGGCCGTGAACAGCAGGATCTCGAGCGTCTCAAAGACATGATAGGAGGTGTACGGATGGAAATCGACCGGGGCGTAAGGGAGCATCCGGTACAGGTACGGCGTGTAGCAGCCGATGAAGATGCACAGGGCGGAGGTGACGGCCATCGCGGCCACCATGTTCCACGGCGGTTCCGCGGCGCGGTCCCAGGTTTCGGGGGCGCAGTGGTTCTTGCCGAACCAGATGAAATACGGAACCTTGAGGCCCGTGTGGAGGAAGGTGCCGGAGGAGGCCAGCAGCAGGAGGAAGCCCACCCACAGCTTGTGGTCATCAAATCCGGCCTGGACGATCATGGACTTGCTGACAAAGCCGCTGAAAAGCGGGAACGCCGAGATGGACAGCCCGCCGATGAGCGTGAAGACGAACGTCCACGGCATTTTCCGGTACAGGCCCCCCAGGTCCGTGAACTTGCTCTTCCCGGTCATGTGCAGGACAGAGCCCGTGCCCATGAAGAGGAGGCCCTTGTAAAGGATGTGCGCAAAGGCGTGCGCCACGGCCCCGTTGATCGCGAGCTGCGTGCCGAGCCCGACGGCGGCCACCATGTACCCGACCTGGCTGACGATGTGGTAGGCGAGCAGCCGTCGGCAGTCGTTCTCCAGCACGGCGTAGACCACGCCGTACAGCGCCATGATGACGCCAAAGGGGACGAGGATCCCCATGCCGGCGAAGCCGCGGATGAGGGCGTAGACGGCGGTCTTGGTCGTGAAGGCGCACAGGAATACGGAACCATTGAAGGTGGCCTCCCCATAGGCGTCCGGCAGCCAGGCGTGAAGGGGGGGCACGGCGGCATTGAGGACAAAGCCGGTCAGGATCAGGTAATCCGGAAGCGCGGGGTTGCGGACGTCGAATGCGACAAAGGCCAGGCTCCCCGTGGCATGATAGTGGAGGACGATCCCGGCCAGAAGCGTCACTCCGCCGGCCACATGGACGAGCAGATAACGGTAGCCGGCCCCAGGAGACTCGCGGCGGCCGCGGAACCAGATGAGAAAGACCGACGAAAAGGCCATCAGCTCCCAGAACAGAAAGAGCGTGAGCAGATCGGCCGCGAAGATCGCGCCCAGGGAGCCGGCCACGTAGATCCACGCGACGATGTGTTCGGCTGCGCGGCGCACCTGGAGCCCGTACAGGGTCCCCAGCACGCACATGAGGGCCATGATGTAGCCAAAGACCTTGCTGAGGGCGTCCACGCGCCCGAACGTCAGCGTGAACTGCAGGAAATGGATTTCGCCGAAGGTGCCCCTCGCCATGGTGGCGATCCGCACGAAAACAAGGAGGGGAACGAGCAGGAGCCAGCCCTTCCTCAGGCGCTCCGGAATGGCCGGGAGGAGGATCGCGCCCAGGATCAGGATCAGCGACGGATGGACCCAGAGGTCACTCATCGTAATAGTCCTCCCGGGTCATGATTCCGGCATGGCCAAAGGCCTTCGAGAAAAGGACGATCAGGGCGCAGCCGAGAAAGCCGAACACGCACCAGAATGCGGGCAGGTGCTCCACCGCGGTGTGGGCGTGGCGCTTGTCCACGATGCCCGGCATCGCGTCAAGGACGGCCAGCAGGCACAGAATCCCGATTGCGGCGAGGACAACCGCCTTCCGGTGCGCTCGGAGAAATTCAATCAGGCGCAGGAGTTTCATGGGGCGACGGCGCGGGCGAACTGCATGATGAGATCCGGAAAAACGCCGATCAGCACCGAGATCACGGCGGTCGCGCAAAGCGGGATCAGGAGGAGGAGCGGCGCTTCGCGCCGCACGAGCGCGGGCTCACCCGCCGCGGGCTCGCCGAAAAATCCCTGGTACACCACGGGGACGAAATACGCCGCATTGAGCAGCGTGCTGACGATGAGAACGGCTAGGATGCCGATCGAGCCGGCGTCGAGGGCGCCGACCAGGAGGTAGAGTTTCGAGATGAATCCGCCGACCGGCGGCACGCCGATCATGCTGAGCGACGCGAGCGCGAATGCGCCGAAGGTGAAGGGCATCGCCCGGCCGAGGCCCTTCATCTCGGAGATCTTCTTCTTGTGCGTGGTGACAAAGATCGCGCCGGCGCAGAAGAACAGCGTGATCTTGGCAAAGGCGTGGGCGGCGATATGAAAGAGGCCGCCCGCGACGGCGGCGGGGGTCAAAAGCGCCACGCCCAGGATGACGTAGGAGAGCTGGCTCACCGTCGAGTAGGCGAGCCGCGCCTTCAGGTCGTCCTTGCTCAGCGCCACCACCGAGCCGACGAGGATCGTGATCGAAACGAAATAGGCGGTCGGCAGGCCGAGGTGGAGCCTGTCCATCAGGTCCGTGCCAAAGACGTAGAGCATGACGCGGACCGTCGAGAAGACGCCGACCTTCACGACGGCGACCGCATGAAGCAGGGCGCTGACGGGCGTCGGCGCGACCATCGCGCCCGGGAGCCAGTGGTGGAGCGGCATGACGCCGTTCTTTGCGAATCCGAGGATGCAGCAGATGTACAGGGCGATGACGACCCCGTTGTGCACGCCCACGGGGATGATGCCCGTGTACACGTTCGAGGCAAAATCCAGCGTCCCCGACATTACGTAGAGGAGCGCCATGGCCGGGAGGATCAGCCCCTTGGCGGCCGTCGTGAGATAGACCAGGTAGCGCTTGCCGCCCGCGTAGCCCTCCTCGTCCTGGTGGTGGGCCACGAGCGGATAGGTGCACACGCTGACGATCTCGTAGAACAGGTACAGGGTGAGAAGATTGTCAGAGAAGGCGCACCCAACCGCCCCGAAGATCGCGAGGGCGAAGCACGCATTGAAGCGCGTTTGCGCGTGCTCCCCCAAACTGCGCATGTAGCCCGCCGAGTAGAACACGGCCACGACCCAAAGGAACGAGGCCGTCAGGGCGAATATCATCGACAGGGCGTCGGCCCGCAGCGAAACGCTGAGGCCCGGCAGCAGCGCGAAGACAGTGTAGTGCAGGGGGTGGCCCGCGCGCACCGCGGGGATGAGCGAGACGACCAGGGCAAAGAGGACAACGGCGGCGCAAAGCGAGCAGGCTTCGCGCAGGTTGGGCCTTTTCCCCGCTGCAATGACCAGTCCGGCGCCCGCGAGCGGGGCCAGGACGGCGAGGAGAAGCCGGATGTCGGTTTGGGTCCCCATCGCGCTAACCCTCCAATTCGGAGACCTCCTTCGAATGGATGGAGCGATAATTCCGGTACACCGCTATGATGATGCTGAGGGCGATCGCAACCTCGGCCGCCGCCAGACCCATGATGAAGAGGACGAAAACCTGCCCGACAGAGGGATCGGGGGCGACGAATCGATTCAGCGTCATGACGTTGAGCGCCGCGGCCGAGAAGATGATTTCGCCGGAGATGAGCATCCCGATGAACGTGCGCCGGCGGATGAGGCCGTAGATCCCCGCGGCCAGGAGAAACGCGGCGACCGTCAGGTAAACAGCGGCCTGGGCGTGGAGGGGGGCCGTCATTGGCTGCTCCTTCCGCCCCGGGCGATCACGAGGGCTCCGAGGATCGCGACCAGCAGCACGAGCGAGATCAGCTCAAACGGCAGGCTGTACGTTGTCAGCAGGGAGATGCCCAGGGCCCTGACCGAACCGTCCGAGGCATCCGCCGTCGCCAAGGCTTTGGCGGATCCCCCTCCGATCGCAGAAAACCTGCCGATCGGAGGACCACCCCACCCGCCCGCGACACCGAGCTTCACCGCTCCAAAGAAGACCGCTGCGCTCACCGTGACGGCCCCGATCCCCCAGGCCAGCTCCCGGCCCTGCAGCGCCCGGGGAGCGGGCTCGTCCGGCTCGGAAAGCATCACGCCGAAGACGATCGTCACGCATACGGCGCCGACATAGATGAGAATCTCCATCAGCGCCAGAAACGGGCTGCCCAGGAAGTAATACAACCCGGCGAGCCCGATGCAGCACAGGGCCAGCCCCGTCACGCTGCGTATGATCCGCGTGCTGAGGACCGCGATCAGCGCCCCGGCGACGGTGGTCGCGACGATCACGCCGAAGATTGCGGCGACAAGGAATGCGGAGCCGGGAATCACGGGATCTTTCTCTCCGGTTCGGGCCGCTTCACCAGGTGGTAGTGATAGCCCTCCTTGCTCGTGCTCGCGAGGTTGTAGTCCCTGGAAAAGCAGATGGCGTCGCTCGGACATGCCTCGATGCAGGCGCCGCACAGGCTGCATTTGGTGAAGTCCAGGTCGTACAGCGTCACCGACTTCTTCTTCTCCCCCTCCAGCTTTGCGCCCTCGACCAGGATGCAGTCGCTTGGGCAGGCGCGCTCGCACAGCTTGCACGCGATGCAGCGGTAGCGGCCGGTCTCCGGGTCGACGATGAGCTCGATGTGCCCCCGGTAGCGCGCCGGCATCTTGAGGGTCTGATGGGGATACTGGACCGTGACCGTCGGCTTGAAAAACTGCGTCAGCGTCACGCGCATGCCGACCAGCAGGCTCAGAAAACCGCGGGGGATTGCGAGGAGGTCGGTCTTCATCGGGGCATGAGTTTTATCATCGCGCTGGAGAGCAGCAGCGTGAAGAGGGAGACCGGGATCAAGATCTTCCAGGAAAGGTTGAGCAGCGTGTAGAACTGCGTCCGGGGAAACGTCCAGCGGACCCAGATCACGGTGAAGACCAGGGCGTACATCTTGGCCAGAAAGAAGCCCAGGCCCACGAGGATCCCCCACCCTCCCCAGGCAGCCGGCACCGCGCCGAGCCCGGTCTGCCAGCCGCCGAAGAAGAGCACGGTCGCCAGGCTGCAGCCCAGGACGATGTTGGCGTACTCCGCCATGAAAAAAACGCCGAAACCCATCCCCGCGTACTCGGTGAAGGCGCCCGCCACCAGTTCGCTTTCGGCCTCGGCCATGTCGAACGGCGACCGGTTGGCCTCGGCCAGCATGCAGATGAAGAAGATGACGAAGGTCACCGGCATGAGCGGGTTGATCCACACTCGGAAGAAGTTCCAATGCCAGAACCCGCCGGACTGCTGCCGGACGATCTCGCCCAGGTCCATGGTGCCCGTGGCCAGGAGCAGCGTGATGACGACCAGCAGCATCGGGATCTCGTAGGCGACGTTCTGGGACACCACTCGCGCGGACGACATGATCGCGTACTTGTTCCGGGACGCCCAGCCGCTGAGCAGGATGGCCATCACGTTGATCGACCCGAACGAGAACACCATGAGGAGGCCCACGTTGATGTTGCGGGCGACCAGCGTCTGGCCGAACGGGATGACGGCCAGGCACATCATGGCGGGCGTCAGGACGACGAGCGGGGCCACGCGGAACAGAATCCGGTCGGCGTCCGGCGGGACCATGAGCTGCTTGGACAGCAGCTTGATCACATCGGCGACAGGCTGAAGCCAGCCGCCGTACCCGGCCTCGTTGGGACCGGGCCGGTTCTGAATGCGTCCGGCCCCCTTGCGCTCCGCCAGCACAAGGTACGCGGCATTCCCGCCGACGAATGCGATGATGCACAGGAGGGAGAACAGCAGCCGGATGGGTTCGGTCGAGAGAAGGCTCATGGCGTCACCGGTCGATGTCCGGGATCACGAGATCAAGGCTGCCCAGAAGGGCCAGAGCGTCGGCCAGCAGCATGCCTTTGCTCGCCTCCTCGTACAGGCTCAGGTTGGAGAACGACGGCGTGCGCAGCTTCAGCCGGTACGCGGCCTCCTTGCCATCGCTCACAATGCGCACCATGAGACGGCCCCGCGCCGCCTCGACCGAATAACAGACGTCCCCCGGGGGAAGCTTCAGAACGCGGGGCACCTTCCCCAGGATCGGCCCGTCGGGCAGCTTGTCCAGGGCCTGCTCGATGATGCGCAGGCTCTGGGCCATCTCCTCCATCCTCACAAGGTAGCGCCCCATGCAGTCCCCTTCCGGATAGACCGGGACTTCGAAATCGAACTGGGAATACACCGAGTAAGGCTCGACCTTGCGAACATCGTAGGGAACGCCCGATCCGCGGATCACCGGCCCTGTCGCGCCGTACTTCCGGCATAGTTCGGGGCTGATTGGTCCGATATTCTCCAGGCGCTTGCGCAGGATGATGTTGTCGGTCACGAGCCGCCGGTACATCTTCAGCCTGGGGCGCATCTGCGCCACGAAGGCGCGCGTGCGCTCGACAAATCCCTCGTCGAGATCATCGCGCAGCCCGCCGAATCGGAAGTAGCAGTAGGTCAGGCGCGACCCCGTGACGCCCTCCAGCAGATCCATGATCTTTTCGCGGTCGTCAAAGGCGTAGAGAAGCGGCGTGAAGCCGCCCAGGTCGAGCAGGAACGCGCCCCACCACACCAGGTGGCTGGAAATGCGGTTCAATTCCGACGTGATGACGCGGATGTACTCCGCGCGGGGTGGCACCTCGATCCGGGCCGCCCGCTCCACGGCGCCGACGAAGGCGTGATTGTAGTGGAGGGCGGAGAGGTAGTCGATGCGCCCGGTGTTGGGGAGAAAATGCGCGAGCGGCCGGTTCTCGCCCATCTTCTCGTGCATCCTGTGGATGTATCCGATGACCGGTTCGGACCGCATGACGTATTCGCCGTCCATGGTCATCTTGATACGAAGAACCCCGTGGGCGGCCGGGTGCTGCGGCCCCAGGTTGAGGACGAACGTCTCGCCTTGGTTCGCAGGCGCGGCGATGTCGGTGGCGGCGCTCACGAGGTGAAATCCTTGCGGAGGGGATGGTAGCCGGCGTCCTCCGGCAGGAGGAGCGGAGTCAGGTTGGGGTGGCCGGCGAACCGGATCCCGAAGAAATCGTGCGTCTCGCGCTCGTGCCAGTTGGCACCCGGGAACACGACCGATACGGTCGGCACCTCGGGGTTCTCGCGGGGCACCCGGGTGCGGACCGCGATCCGCAGGGACGAGGCAAAATGGAAATAGTCGTAGACGACCTCCATCTCATTCTGCGCGATCCAGTCGACGCCGGTGATGGTGTCGAGGCTGAGGCCGATCCCGTCAAGAAACTGCGCCGCGGAAACGACGTCGCCGGCAGCCACCGCCACGTCGAGATCGTAACCCTTCACGGCGCGGTCGGCGGGCGTGCAGGAGAGGGCGCGGCCAGCCTCGCTGAAATGTTCCCGGATCTGTTCGAAGGTGGCTGGCATCGCGGTTTCAGGGCTGCGTGTGCATCACTCGGGTTTGACGACCGGCCACCGGCGGTTGCCGGTCAGCTTTTCCTCCAGCGTCAGGATCCCTTCGATCAGCGCCTCCGGACGCGGGGGGCAGCCCGGGATGTAGACATCGACCGGAAACAGCTTGTCCACCCCCTCAATCACGGCGTACTGCCCCGGAAAGACGAAAGGGCCGCCCGAGATCGCGCAATTGCCCATGGCGATCACCCATTTCGGCTCCAGCATCTGGTCGTAGAGGGTCTTGACAGCCATCGCCATCTTCTTGTTGACCGTGCCCGCGACGATCATGACATCCGCCTGCCGGGGCGACGGCCGGAAGACCTCGGCCCCGAACCGGGAGATGTCGAAGCGCGGCCCGCCAGCCGCCATCATCTCGATCGCGCAGCAGGCGAGCCCGAATGTCAACGGCCACAGAGAGTTCGCGCGGCTCAGGGCAAGCAGCTCGTCCAGCTTGGCAAACTTGACGATCTGGCTGGTGTCTACCGGCGCTTCCATTCGAAGACTCCCTTCTTCCATGCGTATACGATGACGAGGGAGAGGATCCCCACGAACATCACCAGTTCAACGAAGTCCCTGATGGCAAATTGCCGGTTGTAGACCAGGGCCACCGGTATCAGGTAGAGGACATCCACCGCGAAAGCGACGAACACCAGGGCGTACAGGTAATAGGAAGCGCTGTACCTTATCCACGCTTCCCCGATGGGCTCCATTCCGCACTCGATCGCCTGGCCGGTTTTGTTCTCCGTGTTGCGGGTTCGCCGGGGAGAAAGAAAAAGGACGACTGCGATCGGTCCGATCGTGAGGGCCAAGCCGGCGAGACAGAAGACGGTCACATAGATCAGGTCGCCGGCAAAGACGTCGTCGATCACATTCGGCATAACCTATCTTCGCATGTGATGCCGTGCCGCGCCCCGCAGGACTTGTGAAGCTCTGCGCATATCTTGCCGACTGTTCCCCTCCCATGCGCCGTCGAAAAGTTTGCCCATGCTTTTGCAAGATCCTGACATGAAATATCAAACGTTACTTTCAGTCGGCGCGTAATCTGGAGCCCGCCAGGATTTCGGTCATAAGAATTCGGCATGAATGCGCCCTGCGATCACTTGGCCCGAACGACCGCTGGCGCAGGCGATTCCTGGTCGAGTTTCCAGGGGAACGGCACCGGCGGCTCTTCGATGATTCCCGTCCCTCCCGTAACCTGCGCCACCCGGGGCGCGCCGCGCAATTCCAGGATGAAGATCTCATTGCGCCCGGCCCTGAGCCATTGGGCCGGAACGAACAGGGAACGGAGCCCGCCCCGGTCCCAGAAACGGCCCAGATTGTGGCCGTTGACCCATGCAACGCCCATTCCCCAATTGCGCAGATCGAGGAACGTGCCTCCGAGCCGATCGACACGAAAGGTTCCACGGTACACCGTGGGGCCCACGGGCCGCCCGGCGGCGGCCGAGAAGCGCTCGATCCGATCGAGCGGCAGCGAGTAGATGTCCCAGCCGCTGAGGTCGCCGCCTGCAAGGGAAGCGCCGCCGATCAGGCCCTTGCGGGCGAGGGCTTCGGTTTGCGCGCTCACCGGAACGCTTATCCGGCCGAGATTGCAGACCAAAAGATCGAGGGTGGCCGGGCCGGGTTCGTCCAAATCGATCCGGTTGCTTTCAGGCCCGTAGCCGCGGAATGCCTCGCCGACGGTCCGTCCGTTCACCATCACGATCGTGTAGTCCATCGCCTGGCGAAGCTCGAGCCGTCCCCTAAGACCGCCGGAGAATCGCTTGCGGTAGAGGATGAAGCCGTACGCCTGGTCCAGGTCCTCCATCGCGACCGGCCGGTCCGACACCCGCGTCGGCGCGGATGGCAGCAGGCTGAGAAGGGGCTCGCTGGCGGCCAGGGTGATGGGCGGCAGGGCGATCACGGGCGGATTCGCCGGGGGTTCCGGCGGCGCGATCTTCAGGCGCCGGATCAGGAGATCCCTAACGGCGCGGTATCGCGGCGTGATCCGGCCGGCTTCGTCGATCGGGGCATCGTAGTCGTAGCTCGTCTGGACGGGCAGATACCAGTTGCATCCGTTGGCAAATCCGTAGTTTGTCCCCCCGAATTCCGGATAGATGCAAAAGGAGGCATTGCGGTCGAGGAGGAAGTTGAGCCATTTCAGCGACGGCTCCATGGGGTACCTCTTGGCGATCCTCTCGCCCCAGCCGCTGAACCAGGCCGTATAGACCTCGGGCACGTAGATGGGAAAATCGCCGACCGCGGGACCGATCTGCGCGAGCGCCCGGTCGTCCTTCAGCCCGTTGCGTCCATAGATCAGGCCTGGCACCCGCAGGGAGGGATTTCCCCAGACCGGCGTCGTCGGATCGCACGTGAACAGCGGCACCTCGAAGCATTCCCGAAAGATGCGCGCCAGCGACTTCATGTAGTCGATGTTTCCGTTGGCGATGATTCCGTATTCGTTCTCCACCTGGACCATCAGGAGCGGACCGCCCCGCGTCACCTGGAGATCCGCCACCTGCCCGGCCACGGCGGAGATGTACCGCCGGCTCCATTCGACGTAGCGGGGGTCGTTGGTGCGGATCCCGACTTCCGGGTGCTTGAGAGTCCAATACGGAATGCCGCCGAACTCGGTCTCGGCGCAGCAGTACGGGCCCGGGCGCAGGATCGCCCACATGCCGTTGTCCCGGCAGAGCCGGAGGACCCGGCGGACATCGGTCAGGCCCGTGAAGTCGAACCGCCCCTCCTCGCGCTCCACCTGGTTCCAGAACAGGTAGAAGCTGATGGCATTGAGGCCCATGGCCTTTGCCTGCCTGATCCGCAGGTCCCAGTCCTCGGGCAGGACGCGGCCAAAGTGCATCTCGCCGGCGATAAGCAGCGTCGGCTGTCCGTCGATCCAGAACCGGTGGTCGCGCGCCTCGAACCTGTGAGGCCGGCCGTCGGGCACGACGGTCGCGAGGGGAATGGCCGGGGCTTCCGGGGCTGCGGCCTGCGCGGATGCGCCCGCCGGCGCGGCAAGGAGGAGAAGGAGGGGAAGAACGCGTCTCATGGGGAGGCGAGATGACAAACGACGCAGGGGCAAGCACGCCACAAGGGACCCGGGGAGGCGAGGTCAATCCCCCTTGCCGCGGCTGCGGGACGCCCCGTCTACCGGGCGAGCATGGCCGCCCCGAAGACCCCGGCGCTGTCCCCGAGCGCCGGCCTCAGCAGCTCGGTCCTCAGCTCGGGATTGAAAAGGTGCCTCCGGATCGCCTCGCGCGTCTCCTCCCCATAGAGAATATCGAGGTTGCCCACGCCCCCGCCGATCACAATTGCGTCCGGATCGAGGATGTTGATGAGCGCGGCGATGGCCTCGCCGAACTTGGAGGAGAGCCGGCCGAGGGTCTCGACCGCGGCAGCCTCGCCCGCCCCGGCGCGCAAGGCGATGTCGGTCAGCCGGACCTGGGCGCCCGTGCGCTCCCTGTAGAAACGCTCCAGGGCGGGCCCGGCGATCACGGTTTCCACGCAGCCTTTCCGCCCGCAATAGCAGGGGGCCTCTTCACCGCAAACCGGGTTGTGGCCCCATTCGCCGGCGATTCCGTGCAGGCCGTCGAGGACGCGCCCGCCGACCACGATCCCCCCGCCGACCCCCGTTCCGAGTATCAGTCCGACCACGACATCGCGCCCGCGGGCGGCGCCGAAGAGGGCCTCGGCCAGGGCAAAGCAATTGGCGTCGTTGGCGAGCCTGGCCTGGACGCCCAGGGATCTCGAGAGGTCCTCGCCCAGGCGCCTTCCGTTCAGGCAGGTGCTGTTCGAATTCTTCAGCTCGTGCGTCGCCGGGTCCGTGGTGCCCGGCGTGCCGAACCCCATCCTGGCCGGCCTCGCGCACCCGGACGCCGTCTCCATCTCCGCGACGAGCCTGCCGACCTGGCCGATGACGTGGTCGTATCCGCGCACGCTCTCCGTCGGGATGCGCGTCCTGCACAGGGCCTTGTCGGGCCGGTCCGAGTCGACGACCACCCCTTCGATCTTCGTTCCGCCGAGGTCCACGCCGAAGAGAATCATGGCGATCGTTCAGAACGGGCCGCGCTGCGCGAAATAGGCCCGGGCCCTGTCGACGTCGGCTGCGATCTGGGTCTTGAGGGCCTCGATCCCGGGAAACTTCAACTCAGGGCGGAGCCAGTCCAGCCAGTCCACGGTGATGACATCGCCCGCGGCCAGGGGACAGGCCCCCAGGGCGTGCGTCTCGATCCGGGGCACGCTCTCCATTCCGACGGTCGGGCGCACGCCGTAATTGGCGACTCCCGGAAGGGAGGCGCCCCCGCCGGAAACCCGGACGAAATAGACGCCGAAGCGGGGCGCCATCTCGGGCGACCATGCCAGGTTGAGGGTCGGAAAACCCAGCGTCCGGCCGAGCTTCCTCCCCTCGATCACCGGCCCGCGGGCAAAGTACCTGTATCCCAGCAGGGCGCCCGCCCGGGCGACGTCCCCGGATTCGAGGAGCGCCCGGATTCTCGTGCTGTTGACAGGGCTCCCGTCGCATTCAACCCGCGGAATGCTTAAGACCGAAAGGCCGGTCCCGCGGGCCGATTCGACCAAGCACGCCACGTCTCCGCTGCGCCCGGCGCCGAAGCGCCAGTTGGCTCCGACGTACACGGCGGCGAGGCCGGGCAGCCGCCCCCGGAGCCACGACAGAAAATCCCCCGCCTCGATCCGCGCAAACTCGGCGGTGAAGGGCTCGAAAATGACGGCGTCGACGCCGAGTTCGGCGAGCACGCCGGCCTGGGTCGCCGCATCGTGGATGAGCCTCGTCGGCTCCTGGGGGCGAAAGATCCGGCTCGGGTGCGGACGGAACGTGAGGACGGCGGCCACGCCTCCGGTTCGCCGGGCCGATTGGATGGCGGTTTCGATCACGGCGCGGTGCCCGAGGTGCACGCCGTCGAACATCCCAATCGCAAGGTGAAGCGGCCTGTCCCGGGGAATCGAAACGCCGGCGGACTCGACTGAGGAGAACTGGCGGAAACCGTTCACACGAGAAACCCGCCGGGAGCCGCGGCGTGGGGAGGTATCAGGCGCTTCTCGATCTCGGGAATCGACAGGGCTTCAATCTGTTCCAGCGTGAGCGCCTGCGCCACCGAAAGGGCGCCGGACGCCGTCCTCCGGAGCGCCGCCAGGTGGCCCCCGCAGCCGAGCTTCTGGCCGAGATCATGGGCGAGCGTGCGCACATACGTGCCCTTCGTGCACCGGAGCCTGAAGTCGAATCGCGGGAGGGCGAAATTCGTGACGTCCCATCCCATCACGCGGATGAATCGCGGCTCGCGCTCCACCTCCTCCCCTTTCCGGGCTCTCTTGTAGAGAGGGACGCCTTCGATCTTGATGGCCGAGAACATGGGCGGGATCTGGTACTGGTCGCCGAGGAATCCCCGGATCGCCTCGCGCAGCCCGGCTTCCGTCAGGGCCGGCACGGGCCGCGTTTCCATGACGCGCCCATCGGCGTCCTGCGAGTCGGTGATCTTGCCCAGCTCGATCGTGCCCTCGTACTCCTTGTCGACGCTGATCAGGAATTGCGACAGCCGCGTGGATTTCCCAACCAGGATGACGAGGAGTCCCGTCGCCATGGGGTCAAGGGTTCCGGCATGTCCGATCTTCCTCGTTCGCAGTATGCCCCGGAGCCGGGCGACGACGTCGTGGGACGTGTGACCGGCAGGCTTGTCCACGAGCAGGACGCCGTCGAGTTCTTTGGGAGGGACCAGCATGGCTGCAGGGCGCGGAATCCCCCTTCTAGGGTCGCGCAGGCCGCGCATCGAGTACTGCGAAGCGCCCGGAAAGGGCCTCGATCAGGCGGGGGCGGAAGTTCGCCGCCAATGCGGCGGGCAGGCTGAGCCCGGCCGCGCAGGCATGCCCCCCTCCATTGAACTTCGCCGACACCAAATCGAGCCTCATGGCCGGATCCTTGGCCCGAAGGCTCGCCTTGACGGCCCCGCCGGGTCGCTCCTCGATGAGCACCCCGACATCCACCCCGTCAATGCTGCGGGCGTAATCGACCAGGCCTTCGGTGTCCTCGCCCGTCGTCGACGTCTCGGAAAAGACTCCGTCGGCCAGCGTCCCGATGCAAACACGGCCGCCGCATTCCAGGCTAAGCGAGGCGAGGAAGCGCTGGACGAGTTGCAGCTTGCCGAGCGATTCGCGCTCGTAGAGCTCGAATCCGGCCTCGGCGGGAACCGCTCCCCGGCCGACCAGTTCCCCGGCGAGGACAAAGGACCGCTTCGAGGTCGAATTGAACCGGAACTGCCCGGTGTCGGTCAATATGCCGGTAAAAAGGGCCTGCGCCGTGCGCGCGTCCAATGGCAGGCCGGCGTCGAGCAGGACTCCGGCGAGGATTTCGCAGGTCGCCGCCGAGGAGCCGTCCACGAGATTGACGGCCGCAAACCCGGCATTGGACAGATGATGATCGATGTTGCCCGCCGGTGCGGGAAATTTCGCCTCCAGCCGCTTGCCCGCGCGCGCGTGGTCGGCGCAATCCACAAACACGGCGGCACGATCCGCCGTCCACGCAAGGACATCGTCGGTCCGGACAAAAGCCTCCCCGCCGGTCAGAAACTGCAGGCGGCGGGGAACGGAGTCCGGGTTCACGCAGACGACGTCCCGGCCGAGACCCCTCAGGACCCGGGCGAGCGCGACCTGCGCCCCGATGCAGTCGCCGTCCGGCCTCGCATGGCCCACGATCGCAACGCTCCGCCCGGAGAGGGCCCCGATCAGCCGGTTGAAATCGTCCACAAACTCCGGATAGAACTTTCCCATGGTCAAGGTTGCCCCGGCAGGGCCGGTCTCTTGGAGTCCGTCCGCTCGATTTCGTCGAGAATCTGGAGGATGCGCACGCTGCGGACGGCGGACTTGTCCAGCAGGTACTCAAACTTTGGAAGATACTTGAGGACGATGCGGCGGCCCAGCTCCCCCCGGATCGCCGAAGCCTGCCTGCGCAGCCATCGCATCCGGTCGGCAGCCTCCTCGTCGCTTCCGACGATCGAGACAAAGACGCGGCCATCGCGCAAGTCCGGCGCCACGCGCACCTCGGTTATGGTCAGCGCGACCGCCTCAGTCTGATAACGCCGGCGCAGGATTTCGCTCAACTCGCGCTGGACGAGTTCGTTGATGCGCACCGTGCGGTTGGACATGGGACGAAGGCGTCAAAGGCTGGCACCCACCCGCCGTCACAGGGAAGCCCGGACTTTCTGGATCTCGTAACATTCGATGAAGTCGCCGACCTCGTAGCCATTGAAATCGTCGAGCTTGACGCCGCACTCGAGGCCCGCGCGCACCTCGTTCGCATCGTCCTTGAAGCGCTTGAGGGTCGCGACCTTGCCCTCGTAGACGACCTCGCGTCCGCGGCGGAGGCGGGCGGCGGCATTCCGGCCGATCTTTCCTTCCGTGACCAGGCAGCCGGCGACGAAACCCTTGGCGAGGGGGAAGGTCGCCCGGACCTCGGCCACGCCGAGCTTGGTTTCCTTCAGGTCCGGCTCGAGCAGGTCGGCCATCATCTCGCGCACCTTGTCGCCCAGTTCGTAAATGATCTCGAAAGTCTCGATCCGCACGCTGTGATGCTTGGCGAGCGGGGTCACGCCGTTCTCGAGCTTCGTGTTGAAGCCCAGGATGACGGCGCCCGAGGCCCCGGCCATGAGCACGTCGTTCTTCGTCACGAGCCCTACCTCGGCCGAGACGATTTCGAGCTGGACCTTTGTGGTCTTGATCCCTTCGAGGATGTTCCTCACGGCCTCGGCGGATCCAAAGACATCGGTCTTGATGATGATCTTGAGGACGCGCTGCTGGGTGGCGGCGATGTTCGCGAAAAGCTGCTCGACGGACACTTCCTTCGGCGCTCCCGCTCCGGCTTCCTTCCTCAGGCGCTGCATCTCCTCCTCGGCCAACTGCTCGGCTTCGCGGGCGTTCTTGACCGCCCGGACCGGCGCTCCGCTCTCCGGCGTGCCGGACCAGCCTATCACGCGGACGGGGGTCGCAGGCAAAGCCTCCTTGATCGCCTCGCCCTTTTCGTCGTACATCGCCCGGACGCGCGCCCAGTGGGGGCCGGACACGAGCGCGTCACCCACGCGCATCGTCCCGCGCTGCACGATCAGCGTGGCGAGCGGGCCGCGGCCGACGTCGACCTGGGACTCGATGACCACCGCCGCCACGTCGCCCTTGGGATTGGCCTTCAATTCCAGGACGTCCGCCTGAAGCAGGAGCATCTCAAGCAGCTCTTTGACGCCGGTCCCCTTGGTCGCCGAGACCGGCACCGTGATCGTTTCGCCGCCCCAGTCCTCGGGCGCGATCCCGCGCTGCTGCATCTGCGCCTTCACCTGGTCGAGATTGGCGCCCTTGACATCCATCTTGTTGACCGCGACGACGAGTGCGACCTTCGCGTCGCGCGCGTGCTGGAGCGCCTCGTCGGTCTGCGGCATGAACCCGTCGTCGGCTGCGATGACCAGGACCGCGATGTCCGTCACCGAGGCCCCGCGCGCGCGCATCTTTGAGAAGGCGGCGTGACCCGGCGTGTCGAGGAAGGTGATCTTTCGGCCGTTGAATTCGACCTGATAGGCTCCTATGTGCTGCGTGATCCCGCCCGCTTCCCCGGCCGCCACGCTGGCCTTTCGGATGGTGTCGAGAAGCGACGTCTTGCCGTGATCGACGTGACCGAGGATGCACACAACCGGCGAGCGCGGGACGAGATTGCGGGCCTCGTCCTCGTCGGGCTTCTTCTTGTCGCGGTCCTTCTGCGCCTGCTGCTGGACCGAAGGATCTCCGCGGTGCTTGACCTCGAGGACAAAGCCGTGCTTCTCGGCGACCTTTGTCGCGACGCCCTCGTCCAGCGACTGTGTGATCGAGGCAAAAATGCCCATTTGCATCAGCTCCGAAATGAGCTGGAACGGGCGCAGCCCGAGGATCGTCGCGAAATCGCGCACGACGACGGGCGGCTTGAAGTGGATGATCTTGACATCGCCCTGCAGGGTCACGGTCGCCCCGGAGGTGGCGCTGGGCGGGGCAAGGGGTGCAAAACTCTTTGCCGGCGGCGGCTTGGGCTGGGAAACCGGCAGCGGCGGCGGCGCCGAAACGGGAGAGGACTCAGCCGGCTTGGCCGCCGCAGGAGGCGCCTCAATCGGCTTGGGCGCGGCTGGAGCCGGCACACGGACGGCCGCAGGCTGCGGCGACTCGGAGAGGGGCCGCGGCGGCGCCTTCGGCGTCGCGGCGGCCGGGGCCGGTTTCTGGGCCGCGGGCGCCGGTCTCGGGGTCGCCACCGGCGGCGGCGCGGAAGCGACAGGCCACGGGGACGCGGGCGCCTTCACGACCGGCCGGGGAGCGACGGGCGCCGGGTGCGGCACGACTGCCGGCGCCTGGGCCGCCGCCTTCGCAGCCGCAGCGGCTTCGTGCTCACGGGCTATGTCCTCGGCTGTCTTGACAAAGATGCCGGCCGGATGCCGCAACTTCGGCGGTTCGACCGGAGCGGGGGGAGCGGGCGGAGCCGCCGCTGCGGTTGCGGCCGCCTTGGCGGCAAACTCCTTTTCGATCTCCTCCTCGTAAATCTTGCTGACCGTGCTCGAGACGGATTTTGTGTCCGCCGCCACGTAGCCGCGCGCTTTGAGCAAGGCGAGCATGTCCTTGCCCTCCATGTTGTGTCGCTTGGCCAGTTCGTGGATGCGGATGCTCATTCAGTGACGGTGACGCCGTTCCTCTTGCTTTGCGCTTCAGGAGCCCACCCGGGCGATGATCTCCTTGGCTTCGTCGGGGGTGAATCCGCCGCCGACCAGATCGTCCGCTCCGACGCCCTCGAAGGCCGCGGGTGAATTGATGCCCATGTCGACGAGGCGGCCGGCGATCGTCGGGCCGAGATTGAACGCCTTGACCAGCGAAGCCACGGCGTTGCCGCGGGGATCGTCGCCCGCCGCCTTGAATTCCTCTATGTCCAGCCGCCACCCGATCAGGCGGGAGGTCAGGCGCGCATTCTGCCCCTTGCGCCCGATCGCGACGGCCAGATCGTCCGTCGCGACCTTGAGGAGTATGCGATGGGTCTTTTCATCGAGCGTGATGTCGCGGGGAACGGCGGGCTTGAGGGCCTCGATCACCATTTCCCTCGGGTCTGCAAAATACTTGATGATGTCGATCTTCTCGCCGGCGAGTTCCCGGACGATGGTCTTGACCCGGGCGCCTCGCGCGCCGACGCAGGCGCCGACCGGATCGACCTTCGGATCCGAGCTGGTGACAGCGATCTTCGTCCGGTAGCCCGGCTCGCGCGCGAAGGCCTCGATCTTGACCGTGCCGTCCGCGATTTCCGTCACCTCGAGCTCAAAAAGGCGCCGCACAAACTTGGCGCTGGCCCGGCTGAGTATGATCTCCGGGCCGCGGGGCGTGTTCTCGATTTCCAGAAGAAGCGAACGAATGCGGTCCCCGGGCTGGTATTCCTCTCCGGGCATCTGCTCCTTCGCCGGCATGACCGCCTCGGCCTTGCCCAGATCGACAAAAATGTCGTTTCTCTCGCGCCGCCGCACGGTGCCCGTGACAATGTTGCTCACCTGATCCTTGAAATCGTCGTAGATGCGGTCCTTTTCAAACTGCCGGAGGCGCTGCATCACCGCCTGGCGGGCGGTTTGCGCCGCGATCCGGCCGAGCGACGAGGGATCGATTTCCTTTTCGACCGACTCCCCGATCAGGGCGCCGGGCCTGATCGCCTGCGCCTTCTCGACATGGATCTCCGTGCGCGGATTGCTGACGGAATCGACGACCTTGAGCAGTGCCCAGGCATGCAACTGCCCATTGCGCGGATTGATGTCGATCTTGAGCTCCTGTCCGGAGCTCACGCCCTTCTGGGCGGCCGTCTTCAGGGCATTCGCAATCGTAGCGATCATGTCCGTGCGGGGAATACCCTTCTCCTTCTCCATGTATTCAAGGACGGATAGAATTTCGCTGCTCATAGTATGTGGAAAAAAAAAGCGGGCCGCAGGGCCCACTTTTCTGCAAAGTGAGTTAAAGTGAGTCGGACAACCTACTCGGCGCGGCGAAACCTTGTCAAGCCGGTCCCGGCCGGGGCAATGGCACGGTTTAGATAAAGAAGGTCCTTCGGCTCGGAGCTGGCCAAGACCTAATGTGACCTCGGCTGCCCGATGGGCACCCGCCTCGGTCATCCCTACGGGACTCGGCTTCGCCTCGCCATCTTCGCGCTCTCGCGCTCCGTCTGGCCGTCGAACCGGCCGCCCCGTGCGAGGCGGCCCGGAGACGTCCAATGCGGCCAGCAACGAGCCGAAGGACCTTCTTTATCTAAACTGTACCATTGCCCCGGCCCAGCTGGAGTCCTGATCTGGACGGAACGACCCACTTCGCAGAACTCTCCTCACTTGTGATCCCAGGGCAGCTTGACGTCGAGGCGCTTGTGCCTCCACACGTGAAACACATCGAACATCTTCCCCGGGTTCAGGATTCCCCGCGGATCCAGCGCCCGTTTCACGGCCCGCATCGCTCCGATCTGGGCGGCATTGTGCTGGATCTTCAGGAAGGGCGTCTTGGCCAGGCCGATTCCGTGCTCCCCGGAAATCGCTCCGCCGAGCCCGACGACGGTTTCCATCAGCCTGCCGACCGCCCGCTCCGCAGCCTGGCTCTCCCTGCGATCGGCCCCGTGGTACATGATGTTCACGTGCACGTTTCCATCGCCCAAATGGCCAAAGGTGGGTATCGCCAGCCCGGAATCGCGCCGGAGCCTGTCGAGAAACCGGGCAAAGGCGATATACTGGTGCGCCGGCACGACCACGTCCTCGTTGAGCTTCGAGTCGCCCAGCTCGAACATCGCGCCGGAGCACTTGCGGCGGACTTCCCAAAGCGATTCGGCCTCTTCCGGGCTTCGGGCCGCGCGGTGCGCCGAGGAGTGCCGCCTGGCCCAGGCCAGCACCCGGGATTTCTGCTCCTTCACTTCGCTCGCGGACCCGGCGATTTCAAGGAGGACGACCGGACGGCCCGGCTGCCCTTCGAATACGACGGCGCCCGTCGCCCGCTCCGCGCAAAGGACCGAATAGCGGTCGAGGAACTCGCAGATCGACGGTTGGATCCTTTCGGCAAACAGGACCCGGACGGCCCGGAAGGCGGCCGTCTCATCCGGGAACGACGCAAGAAGGGTCCAGCGCGCGGCAGGCTTGGGAATGAGTTTCAGGGTGGCGTCGGTCACGATTCCCAACATTCCCTCGCTGCCGATCCAAAGGTCCCGGAGATTGAAACCGGCCGCGAACTTCCGGGTCGGGGTTCCCCACTGCACGAAGTCGCCCGTCGGCAGGAACCCCTTGAGCGCAAGGACGAAGTCCCGCGTCACGCCGTACTTGCCCCCGCGCATTCCCCCGGCATTGCAGGCGATGTTTCCCCCGATCGTGCAATACTCCTTGGACGACGGATCCGGCGGGTAGAACCATCCGCGCTGCTCCGCAGCCCGGTGGATGTCGCCAACCTTTGCGCCCGCCTCCACCTCCGCAAGCCCGGCCTCGCCGTCGATCCGGATCCGGTTCCATCCGAGCATATCGACCACCCATCCGCCCCGGGCCGGAGCCGCCGACCCGGTGAGCGAACTGCCCCGGCCCCGCACGGTCACCGGCACGCGGCGCTCGTTTGCGAGCTTCAGGACGCCTCCCAGGTCGTCCCGCGTGCGCGGAAAGATCACCGCCTCCGGCGGGAACGCGATCTTCATCCCATCAAAGGATGCGGCATCGAGCGAAGGAGCGTCGGTGCGGACGATCTTCGGCCCGAGGCGCCTCCGGAGCAGGCGTGTGGCGGCGGGATGGAGCTTCATGGAACGTAAGGACAAGCGTCACTTTGTGCAGCGGGCGCGACCCATATGCAACACTTGGCAAAGCGCGGGCATTCCTGGCGCCCCGGCGGCGGCCGCTGCGCGGACACGGGCAACAAAACCGGTTTGTACTTTTCAAAGCCGACCCGAGGGTTCAATTGTCGTTCCGTGATCCGCGTTCTTCCGACCACCACTTCCTTCCAAGGCACACCGGGCGTTCACCAAACCTGAACTGACATCGGCGGCGCCCCTTTCGGACCGCCCGGCCGGAGCGCTTCGGCTGGATCCCGATCCGCGCCATTCCGGAAACCCGCAATCCCCACCATCCCATGCCCGAAACCTACTGCGTCGTTCCCGAATCCCGGCACGACGCGCTTGTCGACGCAGCCTACCGTCACCGAGGCTATCAGGCCGATGAGGCGGCCGAGGCGACCCGTTCCTGTGCCGAAGCCTCGCGTCACGGAATCCGCACCCACAACGCCCTGAAGGCGCTCCACCTCGATCACCTTTTCGGCAGCGGATCGAAGGGCTGCGTGCCGGGAGCCCGGATCGAGGAAAGGCCCTCCCGTTTCGCAGCGGCCAAGGTCTGGAATGCAAACAGGAAACTGGGACAGTCGGTTGCCTATCGGGCGATGGACGAGGCCATGAGGCTCGCCGACACGTACGGGGTGGGCACCGTTTCCGTCGACAACGCATTTCACTACCTTTGGGGCGGCGGATACGTGATGGGCGCGGCAAAGAGGGGTTATGTCGCCTATACAAACTGCACCGCGGCGCTCGCCGATGTGATCCCCTTCGGCGGCAAGTCTCCGACGCTCGGCACGAACCCGCACAGTTGGGGATTCCCGACGACCGACGCGGTTGGCTTTCCGATCGTGATCGACTGGGCGACATCGGTCGTCGCCATGGGCCGCGTGCAGCAGCTCAAGCGCGAGGGAAAGACTTTGCCTCCGATGGCGGCCGTCGACAAGGACGGCAATCCCACAACCGATCCGAACGCCGCCGTCTCGCTCCTGCCCTTCGGCGCGCACAAGGGTTACGGCCTGGCGCTCGTCAATGAGCTCGTCGGAGCGCTGATCGGCGGCTCCCTGCCGACCCTGCGCAACCGCTGGGCCGAGGACGGCGAAAAGCACTCCTGCGCCTTCTTCTTCCAGGTTGTCCATCCCGAGTGCCTCAGCGGTGGAGCCTTTGCAAAGGGCCGGACCCAGGCGCAGAACGTCAAGGCGGTCCTGGCAGACATCCTGGGGCACGGAAACGAGTGCGCCACGCTGCCCGGTCAGCCCGAGGCGGAATTTGCCAGGAAGACGGCGGCGGCCGGCGGGCTTCTCTTCACGGAGGCGGAGGTCGGGGCCTTCAACGAACTGGCAGTTGAAACCGGGCAGAACCAATGGCCGGTCGCCGGCCTGAGGAAGGTGTCGGTCTGATCCGCCGGGCACTATGATCAGCCTCCTCCAAATCATCCTCCTCGGCCTCATCCAGGGAGCGGCCGAACTCCTGCCCGTGTCGAGTTCAGCCCACGTTGTCGTCGCCGAAAAATTGATGGGAATCGATCCCACCAGCTCGGAGGCGACCTTTCTCCTCGTCATGCTTCACACCGGGACGATGTTCGCCGTCCTGGTCACCTTCTGGAGAAGATGGGCTGCGCGGTACTTCGGAGACGCCGGGCGGCGAAACGCCGTATTCGTCCAGCTTGTGACGGCAACGGCCTGCACGGGCGCGGTTGGCCTGGGCCTCATGGAATTGATTCAGAAGATGGTCCTGGGCGGCGGCGCCAGCCCAGGCGAGGTGGAGGAACTCTTCGGCAACTTGCCTCTGATGGCCGGCGGTCTGGCGGCTGCCGGAATTCTGATCGTCGTGTCCGGGTTGAAGCGCCGCAATGGCGCCTCAGGATCCCGGATCTCCATGGGTTCGGCCATCGGCATGGGCCTCATTCAGGGACTGATCCTGCCCATCCGAGGATTCTCGCGATCGGGCAGCACGATATCGGTTGGACTGCTGGCGGGCAATGGCCGGGCGGAAGCCGAGGATTTCAGCTTCGCCCTTGCCGTCCTGCTGACCCCGGCGATCGTGGCGCGCGAATTCCTGCGGCTGCTCAAGATGCACGCCGCAGAGACCCAGCCGCACCACCTCTTGCATCTCACGGGGCCCGGCTTGATCGGGATGGCGTGCAGTTTCGTCGCGGGTCTGCTCGCCTTGCGCCTTCTTTCGCGCTGGCTCGAGAACGGCCGCTGGCATTACTTTGGTTGCTATTGCCTCGCGGCCGCCGTCGGCGTCATGGTGCTCGCGGCAGCCGGGTATTGAAAGACAGCATCTTCCTGCCCGATCTCCACAACCCGCCCATGAGCCTGAACATAAAGCCCGCAACCGAATGCAGATTTGACGAGATTTCGCTCGGCGAAATCATGCTCCGCCTCGACCCGGGCGAGGGCCGTATCCGGACCGCACGGGAATTCAGGGTCTGGGAGGGCGGCGGCGAGTACAACGTCGCCCGCGGGCTGCGCAAGTGCTTTGGCCTGCGGACCGCCGTCTGCACCGCCTTTGTCGAGAATGACGTCGGCCGCCTGATCGAGGACTTCATACTCCAGGGGGGCGTGGCGACGGACTACATTCTATGGCGCCCCGACGATGGCATCGGCCGCTCGGTCCGCAACGGGCTCAACTTCACCGAACGCGGCTTTGGAATCCGGGGCGCCGTTGGCATCTCGGACCGCGGCAATACCGCGGCGAGCCAGCTCAAGCCGGGCGATTTTGACTGGGAGGCGATCTTTGGGAAGCACGGGGTGCGATGGCTCCACACGGGAGGCATTTTTGCCGCCCTTTCCGAATCGACCGCAGCCCTGACAATCGAGGCCGTGAAGGCGGCGAACAGACACGGGACCATTGTCAGCTACGATCTCAACTACCGCCCCTCCCTTTGGAAGAGCATCGGAGGCCAGAAGAAGGCCCGCGAGGTCAACCGCGAGATCGCAAAGTACGTCGATGTCATGATCGGCAACGAGGAGGATTTTACCGCATCCCTAGGCTTTGAGGTCGAAGGCGCCGACGAGCAGCTGACCCACATCGAGACCGACGCTTTCAAGAAGATGATCGAGCAGGCGGTGGCGGCATATCCCAACTTCAAGGTGGCGGCAACGACCCTTCGCAAGGTGATCACAGCCACGAAGAACGATTGGAGCGCAATCTGTTACACAGGCGGGAAATTCTACGAAAGCAGGAAGTACCCCGCCTTGGAGATCCTGGACCGGGTTGGTGGAGGAGACAGCTTTGCAAGCGGCCTTGTCTATGGCTTCCTCAAGACCGGAGACCCCCAAAAGGCGGTCGACTACGGCGCAGCCCACGGGGCGCTGGCCATGACCACCCCGGGCGACACGTCCATGGCCACTGCCAAGGAGGTCGAAAAGATCGTGGGCGGCGGCAGCGCCCGCGTCGTTAGATAGGCGTCTTAAGACAGCCTGTCCCGGTTGGGAACGGCAGTGTAACCTGTTGCGCATCTGCCTCTCGCGTAATAGCGCGAGGTGTCCGCGTTCTTGTAATGGGTAAGTTTGCCCGACCGCGGCCTGAAGGGCCATGCGCAGCTAACGCGCATCATCTGGGCGTTGGGCCCTTCAGGCTGCGGTCAGGCAAACTGACCCACTGCCGGATTTTCACACGATAGGACAGCCCGAATGGCACCCTCGGGCCATTCTGCATGATAGAATTGCAGATCCAGGCAAAGGATTTGCAACCAGGGCTCTCCAAGCTGCCAGGGCTAAAGTTTCCCCAAGTTGTGACGACCCTTTGCCATTGATCGGTCAAACCCACCAGTCGCCCAACCCACCCTCATGCCAACGACGTCCAAGCGGAATAACCGGGTTCTAGTCATCGACGACAACCCGGCGATCCACACCGACATTCGAAAGATCCTCTGCCCTCCCGTAAGCGAGGCGGCGGCTTCGTTTGCCAGTTTGGAGGACGAGTTGCTTGGCGCAAATGGGACGGCGCGGCTGCCGGCGGTGACGTTCCCGGTGGACTCCGCGTACCAGGGCCAGGAAGGCCTCGAGATGGTCAAAAAGGCCAATGCAGAGGGCCGGCCCTATGCGATGGCATTTGTCGATGTGCGCATGCCGCCCGGATGGGACGGCGTCGAAACCACCATCCAGCTTTGGAAAGCGGCTCCCGAACTCCAGATCGTGATCTGCACGGCCTACTCGGATTACTCCTGGGACGAAATGCTCGCCCGGATCGGCGGCTCGGATCGGCTGGTCATCCTCAAGAAGCCGTTCGACACGATCGAAGTCCTTCAGCTGGCGAACGCGTTCACGGAAAAGTGGAATCTCCTGCGCGCGACGCACGCGCACTCCCTGGAACTCGAGCAGCGCGTGCATGAGAGGACCGTCGATCTCGAGGCGTCCAATACTGCCCTGCATGCGGAAATCACCAGGCGCGCCGAGATCGAGGCCGATCTGCAAAAGGCAAAAGATGTGGCTGAAATCGCCAACCGGTCGAAGAGCGCCTTCCTGGCGAACATGAGCCACGAGGTCCGCACGCCGATGAACGGGATCATCGGCATGGCCAATTTGCTTCTCAATACCGAACTGTCGCCCGAGCAGCGCGACTTCACGGAGACTCTCAGCCGAAGCTGCGATTCGCTTCTCACGATCATCAATGACATCCTGGACTTTTCCAAGATAGAGGCCGGACGCATGGTGCTGGAGTCGATAGACTTTGACCTGGCCGAGTCCCTTGAATTGGCGGTCGACCTTCACGCCGAGACCGCGTTCCATAAAGGGCTCGAACTCGTCATGGACATCGACCCGACCGTGCCGCGGTGGGTCAAGGGCGACCCCATCCGCCTGAGGCAAATCGTCCTCAACCTGCTTGGCAATGCGGTCAAGTTCACCTCCCGAGGTGAGGTCGTCCTAACGGTTTCTCTCATCCGGTCTGAATCCGAGCGGCTATCCCTGCGCGTCGAGGTGATCGACCATGGAATCGGCATACCCGCTTCGCTGCAATCGGGGCTTTTCCAGGCCTTTGTGCAGGCGGATTCCTCGACGACCCGGAAATTCGGAGGCACGGGCCTCGGCCTGGCAATCTGCAAGAAACTGGTCGAGCTGATGCACGGTGAAATCGGCGTCACCAGCACGCCCGGCGAGGGATCCATATTCTGGTTCAACATCGAGCTGGCCCACGCCTCCGCGGTGTCCGCTGTGGAAGAACTCGCCCCCGCCCCATTCGCCGGGCGCCGCATCCTCGCCGTGGATGACAATCCGGCCAATCGGAGGCTGATGCTCCATCTGCTTGGCGCCTGGGGCGCGAAAAACGCCGTCGTCGAATCGGGAATCCTGGCTCTCGAGGAGATGAAACGGGCATCCCGGGCCAGCATGCCATACGAACTCGTCATTGCCGATTCTCACATGCCTCAGATGGACGGGATGGGGCTGGCGGCCTCAATCCGCGCCGATTCATCGCTCGGGCATCCCGGGCTCGTCCTTCTCCATCCGAGCAGCGAGCGGCTGAATCCCGCCCAGTTGAAGCTGAAGGGGTTTGACGGATGCGAAGTCAAGCCGATCCACGCGGGACGGCTGCGCACCAATCTGCGCAAGATCCTGGCGGCGGAATCCTTGGGGGGAAGCGAGTGCCGCGAATCCGTGGTCGAAGGGCCAAAACAGCAGGTTTACTCCCACGACATGCCAATCCTCGTCGTCGAGGACAACCCGGTGAATCAGAAGGTCACCATGCTCCAGCTCCGCCAGCTTGGATATAGGGCAGACCTGGCCATCAACGGCGTGGAGGCGATCAACGCGGTTCAAAAACGCCCTTATCAAATCGTCCTCATGGACGCCGAAATGCCGGAGATGGACGGGCTCGAGGCCACGCGCCGCATCCGGCAGGCCCAAGCCGCCGGCAATCCCGCCTTCCCCCGTTTTCTGCGGATCATCGCGATGACAGCCAGCGTATTGCCCAGCGACCGCAACGCCTGCCTTGAGGCCGGCATGGACGATTTCCTGACCAAACCGATCCATACCGATCTTTTGGGAGTCGCCTTGGCGCGGTATCTCAGGGATTCGTCCGCCCCCCCGGATCTGTGCGCTGCCACCGGTTGATGCAGCCGTCACTCCCATGCCCACGCCGATTCCATTCTCCCCAAAGCCCGACCTCCCCGAGGCGGCACCCGATTCATCCCAGGCGCCCGGCCCAATCGGGTTCGCAGAGGAGCTGCGTCTCGCCCGAGCCCTTGTAAACGGATTCCTGGGAAACGTCCCCTACCACGTCTACTTCAAGAACCGCCAGAGCCAATTCATCTCGATCAGCCAATCGATGGCGGGGCTTTTACGAGCCAAGGATTCGAAGGAAGTCGAGGGGAAGACCGATTTCGATTTCTTCGCCGAAGACCACGCCCGGCCGGCCTTCGAAGACGAACAGCAGATCATTCGAACCGGAAAGCCTATCATCGGAAAGCTGGAAAAAGAGACCTGGTCGGACGGGAGGGTGACCTGGGCCCTGTCCACCAAGCTTCCGCTCCGGGATTCCAAAGGCGCAATCATCGGCACCTTCGGCATCAGCAAGGACATGACCCAGTCCGTTGCGACCAAGGCCGCGCTGGAGAACGCGCGCAAGGAGCTGATGGAAGCGTCGCGCGTCGCGGGCATGGCCGAGGTGGCCACGGATGTCCTGCACAGCGTGGGCACCGTCCTCAGCAGCCTCAATGTCTCCGCATCGATGATTGCGATGCGACTGCGCCACTTCAAGGCCGACAGCCTGACCAAGCTTTCGGTCCTGCTCGATGAGCACAAGAACGATCTCGCCGGATTTCTCACCAATGATCCCCGCGGGCGGCGCGTTGTCGAATTTCTGGATTCGCTGGCCTGCCATTACCAGGAGGAGCACAGCCATCTGCTCAGGGAAGTCGCCCTGATGCAAAAGGATGTCGACCAAATCAAGGAAATCGTGTCCATGCAGCAGGCCTATGCGGCGACTGCCGGGGTCGTGGAGTCCTTCGACCCCGTCAAGCTCATGGAGGACACCCTGCGCATGAACATGGGAGCGCGGGACACCAACGAGGTGCGGATCGTGCGCGAATTCAAGGTCGTGCCGCCGATCATGGCCGAGCGCCGCAGGGTGCTGCAGATCCTCACGAATCTGATCATCAATGCCAAGCACGCCCTCCATGGGCGGGCGCCCGGTGAAAAAGTCTTGAAGCTCAGGATCGAGAACGGCACGGAAGGCTGCGTTCGGTTTGTCGTGCAGGACAACGGGTCGGGAATCACCCAGGAGAATCTCCGGCTGATCTTCCATCACGGCTTCACGACCAAGGCCGGCGGCCACGGTTTCGGCCTCCATTCAAGCATCCTCGCCGCGAAAGAAATGGGCGGAGCGCTGACCGCCGAAAGCGACGGATCCGGCGCCGGAGCCACCTTCACCCTTGAACTGCCTGCGGAGATGGCAGTCGCAGCCTGACCCCTCCCCTGTCCATGAATCCACAGCATGACTCGCCCACGCCCCGGCCCCTGGCAGCCGCGGCCATCACAGCCGACGTTTCCCCGCTTCCGGGCCAGCAGGAAGACGAGCAGGAACTGCTGCTCAAGCGCACACTCGTGAGCACCTTCCTCGAAAACATCCCCGATTTTGTCTATTTCAAGGATGTGCGCTCGCGGTTCATAGCGGCCAGCAAGTCGAAGGCCGTGCGGCACGGATTCGCGAGCTCCGTCGAACTCGTGGGCAAGACCGATGTCGACCTGTTCTCCCCGGCCTATGCCATGCTGGCGCGGCAGGAGGAGGAGGAGGTCATGAAGACGGGCACCCCGATGCTCGGCAAGATGGGCAAGGTGGTCTGGCCGGACGGCCACATAACCTGGATCCGATCCTGCAAGCTGCCGCTGCGCGATGACAGCGGCGATTTGATCGGCACTTTTGGCATCAGCGAGGATAACACGGCCGCCAAGGAGATGGATGACGACCTGGAGCGGACGCGCAAAGACCTCATGGACGCGTCGCGCCTGGCGGGCATGGCCGAGGTCGCAACCGGCGTCCTCCACAATGTCGGCAACGTTCTCAACAGCCTTAACGTCTCTGCCGCGGTGATCGAGACAGGCCTCAAGCAGTCAAAGTCCGCAAGCATTCCCAAGCTGGCGGCCCTGCTCAAGGAGCACTCCGGCGACCTCGGTGCGTACCTCACCGGCGACCCCAAGGGGAAGCGGGTGCCTGAATTCCTGTCAGCCCTCGCGGGCCAGCTTTCCGCCGAGCAGGCGCAGCTCATCAAGGAGATCGAATCCCTCCAGAAGGACATCGATCACATCAAGGAGATCGTGACGATGCAGCAGACGTATGCGACCATGGGCGGATTTCTCGAGCCCATCTCTCCGGTCCAGCTCATGGAGGATTCGCTGCGGATGAATTCCGGCGCGCTGATCCGCCATGAGATCACGGTCAACTGCGAGTTCGCGACCGTGCCGGACGTCATGGCCGAGCGCGGGAAAGTCCTCCAGATCCTCATCAATCTCATCCGAAACGCGAAGTACGCTCTCGACAGCTGCAAGAAGAACGAAAAAGTCATGACCCTGCGCATCGAATGCACCCCGCAGGCCACGGTGCGGTTCATCGTTCAGGACAATGGGGTTGGGATTCCGCCGGAGAACATGGCCCATATCTTCCAGCACGGCTTCACGACAAAGATCAATGGCCACGGCTTCGGGCTCCATTCCAGCGTCCTGGCCGCACGGGACATGGCGGGAACCCTGACCGCCCAGAGCGACGGCAGCGACCGCGGCGCCACCTTCATTCTCGAACTGCCGCTAGCCGCAACCAATGCGGCCTGTGAAAAGGCGGTCGCCTGAGAATCTGCGAGGCTGTCGGACAGCCGGTTAAACCCGGCTTTCGGCCGCCATCGCAGCCTCGCGGCAGGCCCGGAAGTCGAGCTTGCCGGAGCCGAGAAGCGGGATCTTTTCGATGCGGATCACCGTGCGCGGAATCCAGAGGTTGGGCAGGCCCGCGGCGCTCAGGCGGATCCTGATCGCCTCGGGGTCCATGTCGTGGGTGGCCAGGACCACGAGTTCCTCCCCCCTTGCGGAGTCGGGCACGCCCAGCACGACGACAACCGGCCTCTCCGTCTGGTCGATGTCGAAGGCGTCCACGAGTTCCTGCTCGATGACGCCGTGCGGGATCATTTCGCCGCCCACCTTCGAAAATCGCGTCAGGCGGCCGTCGATCGTGAGGAATCCGTCCTCGTCGAACCGTCCGATGTCCCCGGTGATGAACCAGCCGTCGCGCAAAACGGCGTCCGTGGCCGCCTGGTTGCTGAGATATCCATCGAATACATTGGCTCCGCGAAAGCAAACGATGCCCGTCGAGGACAGCGGCAGGTCGGCGCCCGTGTCGGGATCGATGATTCGCGCGGTCATCCCGGGCATAAGCCGGCCGACCGTTCCTGTTTTCGCCCCGATCTGGCGGTCCGCGCCCGCCGCCATGGTCGGAGGGTCGGGCTGGGTCACGTTTGCGACCGGAGAAGTCTCCGTAAGTCCATATCCCTCCTGTATGTCGAGATGAAAGGCGCGCTTGAAATCCCGGTATAGCTCCGGCGACAGTTTTTCGGCTCCGGCAACGACCAGTTTGAGCGACCGGAGCTCATGCAATTGCGCCTTCCGGAGAAGCGGGCGCAGGAAAGTCGGAGCCCCGATCATCACCGTGACCTTTTCGTCCTGGATCGCATCGACGATTCGCCGGGCGTCGAGCGGGCTCGGGACCGTCACCAGCCCGCAACCGCGCAGCAGGGGATACCACATGGTGGCGGTGCATCCGAAACTGTGGAAAAGGGGAAGGGAGCCGAGCATGACGGCGTTCTGCGGCAGGATCGAAAGAGAGGAAATCTGGGTGCAGTTCGCGAGGATGTTGCGATGCCTGAGCACGACACCCTTGGGCTCTCCGGAACTTCCGCTCGTGAAAACCAGGGCCGCCTCGTCGCTGCCTCCCCTGTGCGGCTGGTGAAGCATGCCGGCGATCCACTGGTTGGGCAGGATCCAGGCGGCCAAAGCCCACGGCATGATGGCGCGGCGCCCGCCGGCCTGTCCGATAACTTCCCGGAGATCGAGCGTGCGTTCCGGCCAGGGAAACAGGGGGAGTTTCTCGCGCATCGCATTCGCCGAAAGCAAGGTGACCACGCCCGCGAGCTTTAAACTGGCCTCGATGGAGTCGCGGCTCGCCGTGAAATTGAAGTTCACCGGCACCTTCCCGGCCCATACAGCCGCCAGGTTGGCAACGAGCGCGCCCGCCCCGGGGGGGAGCACGATGCCCACCCGCCGCTCGGGAACCGACTTCCTCAACCATCTGGACAGGATCGCAGCCGTGCCGATGAGCTGGTAGGCTGAGAGAACGCGGCGTTCCGCCGTCCGGTCGATGGCCACGCACCGCCCGGGCCGCCTCGCCAGGGCGCGGGCGATCTCCCGGCCGATGTGCCGCCCCAGGAACGGCCGCTCCTCGAAGGCCTCGGCCCCGAGATCGAGCATAACGCGCCGAACTTCAGCCACATCGACATCGGCCGGCGGGATTGGCCTGCCGAAGGCGACGAAAATGTCCGTCGGCATGAGGCGGGGGGATTTCCACAGATACTTGTTGCCCGCAAACGAGAATACCGAGCCCCACAGGCCGTCGACCGAGACCGGGATCACCGGCACCCCCGCGGATCGGGCCATGACCATGAATCCCTTATGCAGCCTCATGAGCTGGCCGGTCCTGGAAATTGCCCCCTCAGGAAAGACGCACACGACTTCGCCCGACTTGAGCGCACGGATGGCCCGCTTGAGCCCGGCTGTCGGGCGATCCGGAGAGATCAATATAACCCCGGCAAGCCGATATACGAAGTCGAAGAACCAATGCGTGTTGAATCCGCGATACCCGACAAATCGGAGCGGTCTCCTGCACGCCATTTGCAAAATGACACCGTCGATATACGACAGATGGTTGGCGACAATGATCGCGCCTCCACGGGCTGGAATCCGCTCCGCACCCCGGGTACGGACACGGTAAAGGAACAATACGACCGCTCCGGCCAGCCATTCGACAGGCCTGGGGAGGAGCGAACGTCGTCTGAAAGGCCCTGTCGTGAACAGGGCGCCAATCGATCGAAGGGGGTGAAACACGACCAACCGGGGACGATACGGTCGGTCCCGTGACATGCAATAGCCAAGGTTGCCAAAAAATAAGGACTCTTGCGTACCGATTGGCCGGAAACGAGCGGTGCATCGGCCCGTTCCGTCCGGATCAGCGCAGGATACACCCTCAGGCGGAGGCCGCAGCGTCGCAGGCTCTCATTTTCCAAGAAGCTTGTTCAAAAGCTCTCCGGCGCCGCCCTTCTCGACCGCGAGTTTCGACAGGGCTGCGTCAAACTGGCTTTGGTCGGGTTTCGCGAGCGTGCCGGCGATGTGGATGGGAAGCGTGCAGGGCAAATAGCCCAGGTCGTCCGGCTGTTTCGGGTCGAGGGCGCCAAGATACTTGAGAAGGGCTGCCTCGTGCCCGCGGGCGCGGAGCTTGAAATCCATCGAGATGGGCTGGGCCAGAATCGAGAGGCCTTCCTGGTTGGACAACCTGCCGCCGCCGGACAGTCGAATTTCGGGGGCGATAAGCGTAAATTCACTCAGGACCGTGTCCAGCGACTCACCGCGCGAGAGAACCACGCTGAGCTGATCGTATTGGATGGGCCTCAACATCTTGGCAAATGAATTGACCGCCTGTGCGAGGCTCGACATGTCGCCGTTGTCCTTCCGGCCCGTGATCGCGCCCGGCAGGCTGCCCAGGTACGCAACAGCGGCTTCGATCTTTCCCACACTCTCGGCCTTCGCCGCAAAGCCTGGCGAAAGCATGCGAAAGGTTCCGCCCTTGCTCGTGGCCTGGCAGTCGCCGCGGATTCGGTTCGCCAGATCGGCCAGGCTTGCGCCATCGCCCAGGACGTGGGCCGCCAGGTCGAATTTTCCCTCAACCGTCGGCGGTGAGTCCGAATTCACCGTGCGGAAAACCTCTGCGGCGTTCAAATCGTCTATGGCGAGATCGGCGCGGAGCGAATAGGGCCGGGCGGTCCTCGGGGCAAACGTCAGGGACCCGTTGACCCGGGCCTCGCCGCCATCCGCGAAACCAACGCGGAAACCGTCCACTTGCAGGGATGAAGCCTCCGCGCGAAGGGTCCCGCTGACACCGGAGAGAATCGTGTCCGCATGCTCCAAGCGCGCCAGCGATACCTTCAGCTGGCCCCCAAACCCGGCCCATGCGGGCGCCGCGTCGGGCGCAGGCTCATGCTTCGGCGCAATCGCAGCCTGAGAATTGCCCTGAGCCCCGGCCGGCGCAGCTTTGCCCGTTCCAAACAAGGCAACCAAGGGCGCAAGTTGATCGCATGCGATGTTGGCCGAAGCCACGTCGCCCTCCACAACGACCGTCCCCCGGTCCAGGAAGACCGTTCCCGTCAGGGTCGCGTCCGACTTCACGCCGCCTTTCTGAAACAGCAACGGCATCGTCACCGCCGCCCGACCGTCGGCGCCGATATCGAACCGCGCATTCGACGTTATGTCCGCCACGGGGACCAGCCCCTCCTGCCCTGCGTCCGCCCCTGCAACGCCGGCGCCGATCGGTCCGACGAGGACGAGATTCGACACCGAAAGCCTGGTTTCCACCATTCGCTGTTCGGCCAGGTTTGCCGAGAAATCGCAGGCAAGCTTTCCGCTGGCGAGCGCCGAGTCGGCCCCCGGCCGAAGCATCGAGGCGATGCCGGGCTGCGCCAGGATCGCCGGCAACTGCGCGTCGAGGCGGCCGGCAAGCTTTATCGGCTGCTTTGCGCCGGCCAGCCGCCCGCATTTGCCGGATAGGGTGAAGAGGAATGGCCTCAGATCCGGCGGACCGCCAACCTGCACGCCGCCTCCCGTGGCAGGCCCCACCCCCGCGCAGCGGGACACCTCGATCTGCCATCCCTGGGGAGTGTAATCCATCGCGAATTCGAGCTGCAGTTCAATATCGCTCACCAAAGGCCGCCCATTCCGGGCGACGGAAAGCCACGCGAATTCGAGCGGAGACCTCGTTCGCAGCGCCAATCCTCCGCCGCCCGCCAGGGCGACGATCTCTCCGCGCACGGGGCTTCCAGCCAGTTCCACGCCCGGCAGGAATGGCCGGGCCCAATCCAGCGGCACGCCCTGCAGGGTCACGCCGACCAGGTCGCGCGTGGCGTCCGCCACCTGCAATTCTCCGGTGCCCGCGTTGAAGGCAAAGGCCTGCAAACCCTGGATCGTCAGGACGGGTTGCGCGCCGGAAAGGGCTGCCCGAAGGTGATCGAATCGGTACAGGGATCCGCGCCGCGTGATGTCGAAGTCGGCCGCAAGCTTGACAGCGCCAATGGCGGAAAACTCCGGGCCCACCGCGGCGAGCCGGTCCGCCGTGGCATTCAGGCTGCCGCTCACCTGGGTCTGGTAAAGCGAGGCGTCGGAATCGAAGCGCCCCGATCCGACCAGATCGAATAGCGGCAGCGGGCGCCCAAAGGCGAATGGCTCCAGGTCGTCATCGCGGATGTCGAGCTTCCATGTCCCGGACACTTTTCCGGTGTTGCTGGAGAATCCGGCGGCCATCGTGGCCAATTCCTTGGTTTCTCCCGTGAGGGACAGGGCGTAGGTTTCACCGAACGGTCCCTTGGATCCGGAGAAATCGGCCGACAGGCGCACGCCGTTCGGCAGCTTCAGGCCCCTGGCCGCGGCACGGATATGCACCGCCGCGCGGGTGAAGGAACGGGGCGTGTCCATCGTCGCCCCCAGCGTCCCGCTCACCGTCATGGCGTTCACGGGCTCGTCAGCCGATGCCGCGCGCGCAGCCGTCGCGTTGAAGGTGAACCGTCCTTCCCTCCCCGTGGCCAGGCCGCCCCCATAGAAGATTACGTGGACTGTCAGCGGCGCCGAGGCGCCCGCGTTTGGATTGCGCATCATGACGTCCCCTTCCAGTTCGACATCGTCCAACGAAAGGTCAAAGGGGAGCCTCAAATCCGCGAAGATTCCCCGAAACGCCATTGCCGCCTGCTCCGCCCGCGACGGCAGGCCGGCCGGATCGGCCTGCGGCGCAGGCCCGGCGCCCTCCGCTCCTGCGAGCGGTCCGCGCGCGGCCTCCGCCGGATTCAAAACCCTGGCGGCGTTCCCGGCAGCCGCGCCCGCCGGAGCCTTTGTCAGGTCGAGGACCCATCCCCTCGCGACCAGCCGTCGGATGGCCACGCGATGCCACAGTTTGGCCCTCACGATGGGCAGGTCGGCCTCAACGGAAGGGAGGGTGAGGACAATCCCGTTCCGTTCGAGCCGCAGCCCCAGAATGCTGACCTTGCCGGGAACCGCGGCAAAAGATTCAACCGATCCCCGTGCGTCCGCACGGCTCGAAAGCACCCGGCGGACAGCCCAGGTCTGGAAGGGTGAATACAAGGCCGCGCACACCAGCAGGACGGCGCAGACCAATCCTGCAACGAGCACGATCGATGCAATCCGGATGACTTTCATTGCTGGAGAAACGTGTCCATCCTTCGACAGCCGGGGCGGGCCGGACGCCGCGCGGCGGCCTTTGGCCGATTATTGGAAAACTCTGAGTCAGCGGATGTTCCAGGAATTATGCCTATGGCGGACGCGGCGGTCCGATTCGTTTCTTCAGTCGCTCACAAGCGCGTCGCTGCGGCCGACCGCCTTTCTCATGGCGGCGTCGGCGGTAAGGTAGGTGTAATTGGCCTGAAGCGCGTTCGTTCGCGCCTGGGTAAGCGACACCTGGCTGGTCAGGACATCGAGTTGCGTGGCGGTTCCGGCGTGATACCGCGCATTGGCGAGGCGAAGGGCTTCGTCCGCCTGGCCCACCGTCTTCTTGGAGGCAGCCACGAGCTCGCCCGCCTCCTCCAGGGACGAAAGCGACTGGCGCACCTCGACGTCGATCGCCAGCTCCTCGGACGAATATGAAAGTCGCGTCTGTTCGAGCAGGGACTTGGCCTGGCGGACCCGGCCGGCCGTCGCGCGGCCGTCGAAGATCGCCCAGGAGGACTGCAGCCCGACGATCCATCCGTTTGCATTGAACGTATTTCCCTGGGCCTGGCCGGCGCCGAGCCATTCGTAGGTGCCAAACGCCGCCAGGTTCGGGTAGTAGGTCGATTTTGCGCTCACGATCCCCTGTTCTCCCGCCTCCTGCCGCTTGGAAATGCTCAACAGCTCGGGACGGTTATCATGGGCCAGGACGAGCGCCAAACCCAGGTCAAAGCTTTCCGGGGCGACGTCCAGGGAGCCGACCACCTCCGGAAAGGCGACTGCCGTGCCGCGCGGACCCGCCGGGACGCCGAGCGATTGCCGGAGCTGCTCGATCGCGATGCGGTAATCGTTGCGCGCCGTGATCAGGTCGGGCTGCACGTTGGCCAGGGACACTTCCGCCCTCAGCACCTCGAAATTCGACACCGATCCCGCCTTGTACTGGTTTTTGGCGTCCTGCAGCTCGCGCTCGAAGAGCTTCACGTTCTCCTCCTGGACGCTCACCTTTTCGCGGGCCAGGAGCACGTTGTAGAAACGCGTGCGCACGTCGAGCAGGGCCCCGTTGATCGTGCTCTGCAGATCATACAGCGCCGCGTCGCGCACGAGCTTCGCTCCGCGGATGGAAGACTGGATGCCGCCCCCGGCAAATATCGCCTGCGTGGCCTTGAGCTGAATCTCCCACGCCGAGGTCCCGGGCGGAACTGTGGCCGAAACCGACGTCTTGTTGCGCTGGTAGCCGCCGTCCGCCGAAACATTCGGGATTCCGGCCGCTTCCACCTGGATGATCACCCCTTCCTGCTGGCGGATCTGCTCCCTCGCCTGGAGGATGGCGTAATTGTGGTCCACCGCATAGCGGATCGCCCCGCGCAGATCCAGCGGGCTGGGGACGGCGGCCAACGGCCCCGGTTGGGGCGCCTCGCCGGGCCCCTCATTCGGAGCCTGGGCGCGCACGGCGCAGGCCAGGACGCAGGCGAACGCCAGGGTCGCTTGGAGTCGGAGGAGGAATGTCGGTTTCATGAATGGACGGGCTTGGGATTGCTGGCCGAGGGTTTCTTGCCGTGGTCGCGCGCGATAAGCATATAGACCGAGGGCACGACGAAAAGGGTGAAGAAGGTGCCGACCGTCATGCCGGTGACGATCACTATGCCCATGGCATAGCGGCTCGCCGCGCCGGCGCCGGTCGCGATCACCAGGGGCACGGTGCCGAGCACCATCGCCGCCGTCGTCATGAGGATCGGCCGGAGGCGGACGCCGGCGGCATGCTCGATCGCCGCGAGCTTCTCCATGCCCTCCTCCTGCAGCTGGTTCGCAAACTGCACGATCAGGATTCCGTGCTTGCTGATCAGTCCGACCAGGGTGATCAACCCGACCTGGGTGTAGATGTTGATCGACGAGAATCCGAGGAAGAGGAACGCGAGCGCCGCGACAAGCGTCATCGGCACGCTGCCGAGGAGGATGATCAGCGGGTCGCGAAAACTTTCGAACTGGGCGGCCAGGACGAGGAAGATGATGATCGCCCCGAAGGCAAAGGCCAGGATGAGCGTGTTCCCTTCCTGGATGTACTGCCGGGACTGCCCGCCGTAGTCCGCCGAGTAACCCTGGGGAAAAAGGATCGCGGCCTGGTTGCGGAGATAATCGAGGGCCTGTCCCTGCGAGACCCCTCCCCGGAGGGCGAGCGAAATCGTCGCGGAATTGAGCTGCTGGAAATGGTTCAGCGTCTGCGGCTGCACCTTGGTTCGCAGCGAGGCAAACGTCGAAAGGGGCACGAGCGGCCCGTTGCCCGTGCTCACGTAATAGTCTCCCAGCTGCTGGGGATTGAGGCGGTCGATCCGCTCGACCTGCGGGATCACCTTGTAGCTGTTTCCCTGGATGTTGAAATAATTGAGGTATCCGCCCCCGAGCATCGAGCCGACGTCATTGGCCACCTCCTGCATGTTCACCCCGAGCGAAGCGGCCTTTTCGCGGTCGATGTCCAGGTATCCCTGCGGCTGGTCCAGCTTGAGGCTGCTGTCGGCGTAGGCGAAAAGCCCGCTCTGCATCGCGTTCGCGACCAGGGCGTCCGCCACCAGGGCCATGTGCTCCGGGGTGTCGGTCGAGAGGACGACGAACTGGACCGGCAGGCCGGAGCCGCCGCCGGGCAGCGGGGGCCGGAGTATCGCCGCGGTCTTGAAGCCGGCGATCGACGACAGTCTGGCGCCCACCTGCGGCAGGAGCTCGAGCGTCCCCCTTGTTCTCTCGCTCCAGGGCTTCAGCACCATGCCTGCAATCGAGGAATTGGCGATGCCGCTGGCCGCGCTGCTGGAGACGGCCCCGAAGACCTGGAAGACGTTCCGCGTCTCAGGGAAGGAGCGCAGGATCTTCTCCACCTGGCCCCCGTAGACCGCCGTCTGGTCGATGTTCGCATCGGCGGCCCCGGTCGAAAAGCAGATGATCAGCCCCTGGTCCTCGTCGGGCGCCAGCTCCTGCTTCGTCATCGAGTAGAACGGCCAGATGAGCGCCATCGCAACGACCGGCAAAATCAGCATGACCGGCCAGGTCTGCATCACCCACGACAGCAGCGCCTCGTAGCGCGCCCGCAGCTTGTCGAAGGTGGCGTCGAGAAAGTCGGCAAAACCCTTCTTCCCCGTGCGGTGCCGGAGCAGGGCCGAGCACATCATCGGGGAGAGCGTAAGGGCGACCACCCCCGAGATGATGACCGAACCGACGAGCGTGAAGGCGAACTCCCGGAAAAGGGTCCCCGTGAGCCCGCCCTGGAAGCCGATCGGGGCGTAGACGGCCGCAAGCGTGATGGTCATCGCGATCACCGGACCGCCCAGCTCGCGCGCGCCCTTCAGGGCCGCCTCAAGCGGCCCCAGGCCCTCCTCCATGTGCCGATGGATGTTCTCCACGACGACGATCGCATCGTCCACGACGAGCCCGATCGCGAGCACCATCGCAAGGAGCGTGAGCAGGTTGATCGTGAAGCCCATCGCGAGCATCAGAAAGCATGCTCCGACCAGCGAGAGGGGCATCGCTATGATCGGAATGATCACCGAACGCACCGATCCGAGGAAAAGGAAGATGACGACGATCACGATCGCCAGGGCCTCGACGAGCGTCTTTATGACCTCGTTGATCGCATCGTGGATGTAGGCCGTCGAATCGTAGGGCACCGTTATCTGCAGCCCGGCGGGCAGCGCCGACTCGATATCGGGCACCGCCACCTTGACGCGGTCGATCACGTCGAGGGCATTCGCGGTCGGCAGGACGAAAATCCCGATGAATGTCGCGCTTTCGCCGCTGAACCGGACCGCCGTGTCGTAGTTCTCCGCCCCGAGGACGACGTCGGCGACGTCGCGCAGGCGGATGATTGTTCCGTTCTGCTGCTTGACGACCAGCTGCTTGAACTCCTCGGCGGTGTGCAGGTCGGTCGCGGCGTTCATGTTGATCGAAATGAACGAGCCCTTGGTCGAGCCGACCGCGGCGAGGGCGTTGTTGGCCACGAGGGCCGCGCTCACCTGCGCCGGGCTCAGCCCGTATGCGGCAAGCTTGTCGGGTTTCAGCCAGATGCGCATCGCGAAGACACGGGCTCCGAGGATCTGCGCGCTTTGCACGCCGGCGATCGAGGCGAGCTTGGGCTGGACGACCCGCGTCAGGTAGTCGGTGATCTGGTTGTTGTCGAGCTGGTCGCTGGAGAAGCTCAGGTACATCGCCGCCGTCGACTCGCCCACCTGCACGTCGATCGTCGGCGGCAGGGCTCCCGCTGGAAGCTGGCTGCGCACCTTGTCGATCTTCGAGATGACCTGGGCGACCGCGGCGTTCGGGTCGTAATTGAGGATCAGGTGGACCGTGATCACGCTCGCGCTCGGGGCGCTGCTCGACTCGATATAATCGATGCCGTCGGCGCTCGCGATCTGCTTTTCGAGGGGGGTCGTTATGAATCCCTGGATCAGGTCGGCGCTGGCTCCCGTGTAGATCGTCGTGACCGTGACGATGGCGCTGTTGCTCACCGGGTACTGGCGCACGTTCAGCAGCGAGGCCGAGCGCAGGCCCAGGAAAAGGATGAGCAGGCTGACGACCGTCGCGAGGACCGGCCGCTTGATGAAGATATCGGTGAAATTCATCAGGTGTTCGGCGGATTCGGCGCTGGGTTGACCGGCGGCTGCACGGTGTTGTCGACGATGACCGGCGACCCGTTGTGCAGCTTGAGCTGGCCGGCCGTCACAATTTCATCGCCGGCATTGATTCCCTTCACCACCGCGACCTGGTCGCCCCGGGTCTCACCCAGGGTCACGAAGTGCTGCCGCGCGACGAGAAGCTGGCTGCCCGCCTCGGTCTTTGTCCGCTCGATCACATAGACGGCGTTGCCGTACGGGTTGTACACGATCGCGGTCTCCGGCAGCATGACGAAGTGGTCCTCGCGCGGCAGGACCAGGTCGACGCTGGCGAACATCCCCGGAAGCAGGCGCTCGTCGGCATTGGCCAGGGTCGCCTGGACCTGAATGTTCCGCGTGGCGTCGTCGATCTTCGAATTGAGCGCGTTGACCTTGCCCTCGAAAACCGCGCCGGGGTAGGCGTCCACGGTCACGCGCACCGCCTGGCCCACATGGAGATCGGCCACGTCCTGCTGGGGCAGCGTGAAATTGACATAGATCGGATCGAGGGCCTGCAGGGTCACGATCGACCCGCCGGCCGGAAGAAACTGGCCAAGATTCACCTGGCGGATTCCCAGCACTCCGGAGAACGGCGCGCCGATCGTCTTCTTGCCGATCAGGGCGCGCTCATTGTCGACGGCCGAGGAGGCCGCCCGGAACTGGGCCTCGGCGCTGTCCAGGTCCGCCTGCGAGTTCGTGTCATTGGCCCGCAGCTCCTTGGCCCGCGTGAGCGTGATCTGGGTCAAATCCGCCTGGGCGGCAAGCCCGCGCGACTGGGCCTGGTCCGTGGAAACATCCTGCTGGATCAGCAGTTCGCCCGCCTTGACGTGCTGGCCGGACTCGAACGCGATCTTGGCCACGGAGCCCTCGATTTGGTTGCTCACGGTGACACCCTGGACCGCGGCGAAGGTGCCCACCGCGTGAAATTGCCGCTGCCAAACGATCGACGGCGCGATCGCGGTCGAAACCGTCGCCGGCGGGATCATCATCGCCGTCATGCGCGCCTGGAGCGCGTGCAGCGAGTGCATTTTGTACGCCCAGATGCCGCCGAGGACGACGATCAATGCGGCGATCAGGACGAGGGTTCGGGTTGTCGTTTTCATCGGAAAGGCAGAAATGGAAAAATATGGGCGGGCATTGAAGATAAAATCGGAAGGCGTTGCAAACAGATCAGGCCTCGGCCCCGCTGAGGTTGGTTTCGCCGGCGGCTGCCTCGGCGGCGGCCGATGCACGGCTGCGCGCCCGGGCGTGATCCTTTGCGATCAGGACATAAACGGACGGCACCACAAAAAGCGTGAAGATCGTGCCGATCGACATGCCGCCGACCAGCGTGAGCCCGATGGAATTGCGGGCCGCGGCGCCGGCACCCGTAACCAGGGTCAGGGGAAAGTGCCCGGCGACCGTGGCCACGGTCGTCATGAGGACCGGCCTCAGGCGCGTCATCGCCGCCTCGTGCACGGCCTCGATCTTCGACTTGCCCATCAACTGGAGCTTGTTGGCGAACTCCACGATCAGGATGCCGTTCTTGGCGATCAGGCCGACCAGCGTGACAAGCCCGACCTTTGAATAGATGTTGAGCGTGGTCGTCCATCCGTTCGTCCAGAACGGCAGGTCCGGATTGGGCATCTTCAGGAACATGAAGATCGCCGCCCCGAAGATCGCCAGCGGCACGGAGCCGAAGATGATCACGAACGGATCGCGGAAGCTGTTGAACTGCGCGGCGAGGACAAGGAAGATGAGGATGATCGCCAGTCCCATCATCGTGTAGAACTCCTTGTCCCCTCCCCCGCGGCGGAGCTGGCGCGACTCGCCCATGTAGTCGACCACATAGCCCTTCGGCAGCACCTTTGCCGCGTCGTCCTCGACGAATTTCAGCGCCTGGTCGAGCGGCCGGCCGGCCATGCCCGTGAGCGTGACCGAATTCTGCTGCTGGAACCGGTTGAGCGAGCGGGCGACCGTCGTGTTTTGGATCGTCGCCACCGTGCTGAGCGGGATCAGCCCGTTGCCGGGCCCCGCGACAAAGATGTCCTTGAGCTGGTCCGGATTGAGCCGGTCCACCCGCTTGACCTGGGGGATCACCTTGTAGCTGCGCCCGCCGATATCGAAGAAATTTACGTAGTTTCCGCCCATCGCGGCGGCGAGATCGGTCCCGATCTGCTGGAGGTTGAGCCCGAGAGTCGCCACCTTGTCGCGGTCGATGATGACCTCGGATTGCGGCTGGTCGATCTTCACGTCTATGAGGGGCGGAAAGTAAAACATGCCGCTCTTGCCGGCGTCGTCGGCGATCCTTTGCGCGAGCGGCAGGAGGTCGTCGTAATCGTGGGTGGATGAAATCACGACCTCGAACGGAAACAGGTCGCCCCCGGGCAGGGCGGAAGGAAGGCCGGCGCGCATCTGTATGCCCGGGATCGCCTGCAGCTTCCCCTGCAACTCGCTGTTGACCTGGAAGATGTTGCGCTTCCTCTCGTCCCACGGCTTGAGGACCAGGCCGCCGAATCCGCCGCTCGGCTGGACCATCTGGAAGGTGAATTCAGCCTCGGGGACGCTGAAGAACACCTTGTTCACCTCGGAGGCGAAAGGGGCGACCTGGTCGAGCGTGGAGTTCGCGGAAGTGAATGCGGCGCCGAGGATGACGCCCTGATCCTCGGTGGGGGCGAGTTCCTTCGGGGCATTCGCTATCATGACGACTCCCAGGAGCGAGACGACGATCCACACCGCGTAGACATAGCCGCGGTTCTGCAGCGAGCGCCCGAGCAGCCTGCCGTAAAACACCTTCAGCCTGTCGAAATCCCTCGCAATCCGGCCGGCGAAGCCGTGCTCCTCGTCGCCGGGCCTCAGCAGGTGCGCCGACATCATCGGGGAAAGCGTGAGGGCCACGACACCCGAGATTATGACGGCTCCGGCGAGGGTGAACGCGAATTCCCTGAAAAGGGAGCCCGTGATTCCGCCCTGCAGTCCGATCGGCGCATACACGGCGGCGAGCGTGATCGTCATTGCGATGATCGGCCCGACCAGTTCGCGCGCGCCCGTCAGGGCCGCATTGAGCGGCGTCAGGCCCTCCCTCAGGTGGCGCTCGACGTTTTCCACGACGACGATCGCGTCGTCGACGACGAGGCCGACCGACAGTACGATCGCGAGCAGGGTCAGGAGGTTGATCGTGAACCCGAAAAGCTGCATCAGGAATATGCCCCCGATGAGCGAGATCGGGATGGCGACGAGCGGGACCAGCACCGAGCGGAAGGAACCGAGGAAGAGGAAGATGACGACGACGACGATGAGCAGGGTGTCCAGGAGGGTGTGGACGACCTCGTGGATCGCGGTGTCGATGTATTTCGTCGCGTCATAGGCGATCACGGCATTCACGCCCGAAGGAAGGTCGGCCTGGATTCCCGCCATCTCCGTGCGCACGAGCTTGATGACGTCGAGCGAGTTGGCGTTGGGAAGCGGATAAATGCCGATGAAAACCGCGGTCTGTCCGGAAAAACGCACCTCCGTGTCGTAGTCCTCGGCGCCGAGGTCCACGTCGGCGATGTCCTCGAGCCGCACGATCGCGCCGTTCTGATGGCGGATGACGAGCCGCTTGAATTCCTCGACGGAGCGCATGTCGGTGTTCGCGGTCAGGTTGACCTGGATCAGCGATCCTTTCGTCGTGCCGAGGGCGGTGAGGTGGTTGTTCGCGGCGAGGGCTGCGCTCACCTGCGCCGGGCTTATGTTGAAGGCGGCCATGCGGTCGGCCTTGAGCCAGACCCGCATCGCGAAGGTCCGGGCCCCCAGAATGTCGGCCCTCTGCACGCCCTCGAGCGCGGACAGGCGCGGCTGGATCGCGCGCACGAGGTACTCGGTGATCTCGTTTTGCTTGAGAACATCCGAGGAGAAGCTCAGGTAGGCGGCGGCGAACTGGCTGTCGGCCGACTGGATGCTGAGGGTGGGGATCTGCGCCTCGGGCGGGAGGAGATTGCGCACGCTGTCCACCTTCGAGCTGATCTCGGCCAGCGCCTTGTCCGTGTCGTAGTTGAGCTTGAGGCGCGCGGTGATCGTGGAAAAGCCCTGCGAGCTTTGCGACTGCATGTAGTCGATCCCGTCGGCGGCGGCGATCGCCCGTTCCAGAGGCGTCGTTACAAAGCCGCGGACGAGCTCGGGGCTCGCCCCGACGTAAACGGTCGTGACGACGATCGAGGCGTTTTCACTGCGCGGATACTGGCGGACGTTCAGCGTCCCGATTGCCTGGATCCCGGCTATGATGATCACCAGGCTGACGACGAGCGCCAGAACCGGGCGGCGGATGAAAAGGTCGGTAAATTTCATGTTGGGTCGGGCGATCGGACTCCTCGAATCGGGCGGCCCGCCGCCATGGCGGACTCTTCCGAGGCGGAAGGGCGCTCAGGAATCGTTCGGCTTCGGCGCAAGTTGGGCGTCCGGGGCAAGGGCGTTCTTCACGACAACCGCCATCCCCGGGCGCAGCTTGAAGGCTCCGGTCGTCACGACGACGTCGCCGGCCTTCAGCCCCGAGGAGACCTCGACGAAGTCGCCCCGGGTCTCGCCGAGGCGGACGAGCTGCTGGCGGACCGCCTTGCCCGCCCGGCCATCCTTCCCGCCGCTCTTGTCCTCGACGACGAAAACGGAATTCCCGTAGGGCGCATACAGCACCGACGAGGCGGGAATGGTGACCACCTTCTGCGCCGCCGGCAGGACGACCCCGACGTCCACAAACATCCCCGGGCGGAGCCGCTGGTCCGGATTGGCCAGGGTCGCCTCGACCCGCACGTTGCGGGTCGCGCTGTCCACGTCCGGATTGATGGCCGTGATCTTGCCTTCCAGCACCCGGCCCTCGCCAACCGCGTCGCCGGTCACGCGGACGACGAGGCCGGCGCCGATGCGGACGATATCCTGCTGCGGAAGGTAGAAGTCGGCGTAGATGGGATCGAGCGCCTGCAGGGAGACGATCGCATCGCCCGCCTTCAGCGTTTGGCCGAGATTGATCAGGCGCACGCCGAGCCGGCCCGAAAAGGGCGCCCGAATCGTCTTCTTTGCGATCGTCGCCCGGATATTGTCCGCCTGCGCGGAAGCCTGCTTGTAGGCGGCGCTGTCCGAGTCGTACTGCGACTGCGAGATTGTCTGGCTGGCCAGAAGCTCGCGCGAACGCTCCAGATTGAGCCGGGCCAGCTCGACCGAGGCCTCCTGCGCGCGCAACTGCGCCTGCTCCGAGGAAATGTCCATCTGGACGAGCAGATCGCCCGCCTTCACGGAGCTGCCCGCCTGGAATGAAATCGATGCGACTGTGCCGTCGAGCTGGGCGGAGAGGGTCACGCCCTGCACCGCCGACAGGCTTCCCACCGTCGATATGACGGGCGCCCAGCCCTCCTCGCGGGCGGCGGACGTGGTGACGGACTCCGGAGGCGGGACCGCCGATGCCCCTTGGGCGATCATGGCTTTGATCTGCAGGGCCTTGATCCCGACGAGGACGAGAACAAGGATCAGGATGCCCCCTGCGGTGAGGAGTAGTTTCTTCAGCATGGCGGTGTTGTTTGAGATTTTTTTCGGTTGGACGGCGGCCGTCGGTTCGTTTCGAAAATCAGGCCCGGGCTCCCTTGGCCGGGCTCGCGGCACCCACGGCCCCGCATTTGTCAGGTCTCGGGTCCGCCTGCCGCATGACCTTCGTGAGAAGCCGGACGAGCGTCTTGCGCTCGCCGTCGGAAAGGGGGCTCATGATGCGGGCCATGTTCCGGAAATGCCCGGGAAGAACCCGCTGGAGGACGCGGTGCCCGCGCTCGGTCAGGCGCACCGACATCATGCGCCGGTCCACCGGATCGGGCACGCGCTTCACGAGACCGTCGCGCTCGAGGGTGTCGATGAGGCCGGTCATCGTCGCCCGAGTGACCCCCGACATGTCGGCGAGTTCGGCGGGCGTGTGCGACTGGGGGCTGTCCTCCATCTTCTTCAGAAGCTGCATGAGGACGACGAAGCGCCCCTGGGTGAGGCCGTGCTCGGTCAGGTACGCCTCGCAGGAATGGATCGCGTCATCCCCCGCCCTGAGCAGGTGGAGGAACGCGTGGGCCGCGGTCGGGTCGAGATCGGGATACCGCTTGGCCGCCGCGATGAGGTTCTCATAGCGCGGCAGGTGCTTGATCAGGACGCGTTCCATGGGAAGTAAGGAGGCTTACCGTATGGTTGCTAATTACAATCCGCAAGCTCCCCGGACGGAATTCGGGCCGGGCCTCCGTGCCCGGCCTTCCCCGGCCCCTGCGGCCGGGATCCGCGCAAAACGCGGACTCCGGCCGCCTTATGCAATGCTGAAGCGGTGGGTCAGTTTGTCCGACCTGCAGCCCGCCGGGCCATGCGCAGCTTATGCGCATCATCTGGGCGTTGGGGGACGGCGGCACGCCATGGGGCCCCACGCCGGTCTTGATGCGCGCCTGGGCATTGCGACGGAGCGCGGCAGCGCGGAGAGGGCGAAGCCCCGAGCAAAGCGAGGGGTGAGCCGAGCGGGCGCCCTCCGGGCGGCGAGGCGAACAACACCGGCCCGGCGGGCTGCAGGTCGGGCAAACTGACTTACCGCCAACGCTGGAATCGGGTTTGCCGCCGGTTCCGTTTGGTGTAGGATCGCCTTGGCCAGCCTGTTGAAAAAACTCCTCATCCTCTCCCCCCATTTCCCGCCGATCAACGCTCCTGACATGCAGCGGGTTCGGATGGCCCTCCCTTATCTGCGCTCGCACGGATGGGAGCCCACGGTCCTGGCGATAGCCCCGGAGTCGATTGAGGGAGGCGTGGTGGAGCAAAAGCTCACGGAAACCTACCCCGCGAACATTCGCGTCGTCCGGGCCAGGGGCCTGTCCCCCCGGCTGACGCGCTGGGCCGGGTTCGGAAATCTCTGGCTGCGCTGCGGCAGGGCCTTCACCCGGGCGGGAGAGCAGCTGTTGCGGGAGGAGCACTTCGACCTGGCCCTGTTCAGCACGACTCAATTCAGCGCGTTCCAGCTTGGGCCCCGGTGGCGCCGGAAGTTCGGGCTGCCCTATGTCCTCGATTACCAGGATCCGTGGATCAACGAGTACTACCAGATCACCGGGACGGACCCGCCCGGCGGACGGATCAAGTTCGCCCTGAGCCAGTTTCATGCGGGAACCATCGAGCCCGCGGCGTTGCGGGAATCGTCGGGGGTCGTCGCCGTGTCCGATTCCTACGGAGCCATGCTCGCCAAACTGTATCCGTGGTTTCCCGCGGGCAAAGTGAAGCTGCTTCCATTCGGCGCGGCTGCGATGGACTTTGAGCGCCTGGGAAACCACGTTCCCGAGAGTCCGATCATCGATTTTTCGGACGGGCTCTGCCACCAAGTGTACGTCGGCCGATGCGGACCCGACATGCACCTTGCCCTGAAGATCCTTTTTCGAGCATTCAGCCTCTTCAGGAAGGCGCGTCCAGACCAGGCGGCAAGGATGCGGTTTCACTTCATCGGAACGGACTACGCTCCTCCCCCGCTTGGCCGCGAATGGGCCTTGCCGGTGGCGGAGGAGGAGGGCGTCCTGGATTTCGTCAGCGAGCATCGGTATCGCGTGCCCTACTTCGACTCGCTCTATTATCTGAGGCACGCCGACGCCCTTATCGCCGTCGGCTCGGACGACCCGACGTACAGCGCATCGAAGTTCTTCTCCTACATCCTGGCCAACCGGCCCCTCCTGATGATCTTCCACAGGCGGAGTCCCATCCTCGGGTTCGCCCAGGCCCTGTCGGTGCCCCACGCCTTCGGCTTCGAGGACCCCGCCGACATCGCCCGGATCTCCGGTGAAATCTCCCGCCAGTGGTTCGGCGACGGGAAGCTCCCGGAGAACCAGCCCTTCAGCGCGGCCGCCTTCGCGCCCTTCACCGCCGAACAAATGGTGAGGAGACTGGTCCAGGTGCTCGGCGACGCACTCGCGGACCAGGGATAGCCCAAGGGCTTCGGCTTGGTCTGCCGGGTATTTGAAACCTACAGGCTGCGGGCGGCCGAGACGACGGCCTCGGTTGTGATGCCGAGCTCCTTGAACACCACAGGCGCGGGGGCGCTGAGGCCGAAGCGATCGATGCCGACGATCTTGCCGTCAAGCCCGACGTACTTTCGCCAGAGGCCCGTGACTCCCGCCTCGACGGCGACCCGCCTGCGGCAGGCCGACGGCAGGATGCTTTCGCGGTATTCCGCGGACTGCCGGTCGAACCGTTCAAAGGACGGCAGCGAAATGACGCGCGTCCCGGCCCCGAGTTCCCTTGCCGCCGCGAGCGCGAGCTGGAGTTCGCTCCCCGTCGCCAGAAGGATGAGCGTCAGCGGGGCCGTCTCCTGGACGGCCACGTAGCCGCCCTTGAGAACGCCCGCCCGCCGGATATGGGGCGGAATCTCGTTGAGGTTGGGAACCGACTGCCGCGTGAGGGCGATCAGGGTCGGCCCGTCCGTGCGTTCGAGCGCCGCGGCGAATGCCCCGGCCGTCTCCTCGGCATCGGCCGGCCGGATGAGCTCGAAACCCGGAATCAGCCGGAGGGCAGAGATCGTCTCCACGGGCTGGTGGGTGGGGCCGTCCTCGCCCACGCCGACCGAATCATGGGTATAGAGATAGATGACGGGCAGCTTCGAAAGCGCCGCCAGCCGCATCGAGGGGCGCGAATAGTCGGCAAAAGCGAGGAATGTCGCGCAGGAGGGCCGGAAGAGCCCGTCGTAGGCAATCCCGTTGCACAGCGCGGCCATCGCATGCTCCCGGATGCCGAAGCGGATGTTGCGGCCGGCGCGATTGGCCGGTTCAAAATCCTTGTCGGCATTGATGTAATTGTACGTCGAACCGTGGAGATCCGCGCTGCCTGAAATGAGAAGCGGCAGCTCCGCCGCGACCGGCTGGAGCACCTCCCTGCCCGCCGCGCGCGTGCCGGACAGCTTGGCGTCGGGCGCAAAAAGAGGAATCTTCTCCAGGAGGTGGGCGGCGCTTGGCCGCAGAGAGGCGGAGTCGAGGAGCGCCGCCTTCTCCGGATTGGCGTCGCGCCATGCCTTGTACGTCTTCTCCCACTTCCTGTACGAGCGCGCGAGACGCTTCTTGTGGGCTGCGAAATAGGCGCGGACCTCCGCGCTCACGTAAAAATGCTGGTCGGCCGGGAGTCCGAGGCCCGCCCGCGCGGAATCGGCAAACTTCGCCCCGCCCTCCCCGTGCGCCTTCTGGGTACCCTGCACTTCGGGGATGCCCTTGCCGATGATCGTCTTTGCGATCACGAGCTGGGGCTTGCCGCTTTTCGCCTTCTTGGCCCGGTTGAACGCCTTCAGGAAAGCGGCCATGTCGTGGCCGTCGATAGTCTGGACGTCCCATCCGATCGCCTTGAAGCGCGCCGCTGCGTTCTCGCTCTGCGTCTTGGACGCCATGGCGTCGAGCGTCACGTCGTTCGAGTCGTAGATCAGGATGAGGTTGTCCAGCTTCTGGTGGCCCGCCAGGGCAACCGATTCCATCCCCAGGCCTTCCTGCATGCAGCCGTCGCCCGCAAGGCACACCACATGATAGTCGTAGATCGGGTGTTCCACGGTGTTGAACCGCGCCGCGGCCATCTGCCCGGCGATCGCCATTCCGACCGCATTTCCGACACCCTGGCCCAACGGACCCGTTGTGGCCTCGACGCCCGCCGTCTCGCGAAACTCCGGGTGCCCGGGCGTCCGGCTGTGGAGGCTCCGAAACTTGGTCAGGTCCTCAATCGACAGGTCGTAGCCGCTGAGATGGAGCCACGCGTATAGGAACATGCTCCCGTGACCGGCCGACAGGACAAAGCGGTCGCGATTGATCCACCGCGGCGCGTCCGGATTCTGGACGAGGGCATGTCCGTAAAGCACCGCCCCGATTTCGGCGCATCCCAGGGGAAGGCCGAGGTGGCCGATTCCGGCCTTGTGGACGGCATCGATCGCGAGACCGCGAGCTTGGTTGGCAGCCTGGGCTAGGATGGGAATCTGTAATGCCATAAAATTAAAGATGGATTGGCGCCTGAAAAAAGGCGCATGAGTTTACCAAGGATCCCAGCCCGGTGTAAATCTCGATTACTCGCACATGGTTGGTCAGTTTGCACGACCTGTAGCTTGAAGGGCCATGCGCAGCTTACGCGCATCATCTGGGCGTTGGGGGACGGCGGAACGCCATAGGGCCCCACGCCGGTTTTGATGCGCGTCTGGGAATTGCGAGCACAGGCCCTTCGAGCTACAGGTCGTGCAAACTGACCCACTACCTTCTCACAAACGCTCAGGTCGCGGCGGGAGCCGCTTCGGCCTGCTGCTTTTCCGGCGCGGCGGTACGCTTTTCCCTCTCCTTGATCGCCACCGCGGCCTTGCCGGTGCGGTTGCGCAGGTAATAGAGGCGCGCCTTCATCGGCTCGGACTCCCGCTCGATCTCGATCTTGTCGATGTTCGGGGAGTTGACCGGAAAAACGCGCTCGACGCCCTCGCCGTAGCTGATGCGGCGGACCGTGAACGTCTCATGAATGCCATGACCTTTCCGGGCGATGACGATGCCTGAGAAAATCTGGATGCGCTCCTTGTCGGCTTCGCGCACCTTTGTGTGCACGCGCACGCCGTCGCCAACCTTGAAGGCGGGAGTGTCTGTTTTCACCTGGGCGGCGGTGATGTCCTTGATTATCGGGTTCATGGCAATGAGTTTATGTGAGTAAATCGGGCCGCACGTGGCGGGTCTTCTCCAGCGCACACCCGTGCCGCCACTTCTCGATCTCGGCGTGGTTTCCGGAGAGGAGAACTTCGGGCACGGACATGCCGCGAAATTCGGCGGGACGCGTGTATTGAGGAAAGTCGAGCAACTTGCCGTTGAAGGACTCGTGCGTCAATGAATTTTCCTCCCCCAGGACTCCGGGGATGAAACGGCTGAGCGCATCGATGACCACGGCCGCCGCGAGTGTGCCGTTCGTAAGCACATAATCGCCGATGCTTATTTCCTGATCGATCAACCGGTCGCGAATTCGCTGGTCGATTCCTTCGTAGTGGCCGCTGAGCAGGACAATATGCGACAGTCCGGCGAGTTCCTGGGCGAGCTTCGGCGAGAAGGGCGTCCCATCCGGGGTCAGGTAAATGCGCCGGCAGCCAGCGGTCTGGACCTGTTCCATCGCGGCAAACACAGGCTCGGGCTTCAGCACCATCCCCGCGCCTCCCCCGAACGGGCGGTCGTCCGCCGTGCGATGCTTGTCGGTCGTCCAGCCTCTCAGGTCGTGCACCGCCACCTGAAGCAGGCCCCTGGAACAGGCCTTGCCGAGGATGCTCTCGGAGAGGAATCCGTCGAGCATCCGGGGGAAAAGGGTCAGGACATCGATGCGAAGCATGAAAGAAAAAACCCCGGAAGGGCATCCGGGGCTCGTTGGCCACCGGAGTGGCCCGCAACTTGGCGCCTTTGCCTCCTCAGGCCGGAGCCTCCGTGGCGGCCGGAGCCGTGGCGGGAGCGTCCGCGGGGCCAGCTGCCGCCGGAGCCGCGGAAGCGGCGCGGCGCGCCTTCTTGATCAGGGCGTGGAGGGTGTCCGAGGGCCTTGCTCCCTTGCTCAGCCAGTAGTCCACCCGGGCCATGTCGAGCTTGACGCCGTTGAATTTTACACGCGGATCGTAGGTGCCCAGGACCTCGGTGGGATCGCCATCGCGGCGCGAGCGCGCCTCAGCTACGACAACGCGGTAATGCGGCTGGTGCTTGGTGCCGATGCGGGTGAGACGGATCTTCAGTGCCATAGGGAGAGTGTTGCGGGCCTTGATTGACCGGAAAAGCCGAGCAGTACACAGGCCGGAAAACGGCCTGTCAAGGCCCGAGAGGGACGGGTAGTGTCGCGCTCCGACGATTCCTGCATTCAACGCAATAGCGTCACTTCTTGGTGCAGGCTGTTCGGTGTGCCGCTCGTAACGGCGGTCAATCGGTGAGGAACGGGCGATGATCGCCAGAAGGCGTTTGAGTTCGGGTTGGCGTTTCCCTGCCTCCCAATTCCATATGGAGGCAACGTATCCCCCGATTCGTTGCCCCACCTCCTTTTGGAGCAGTCCGAAGTCACGATGGCGCTTCCGGAGGTGGTCACCGATGGTTTTGAGTTCGGTCGGATAACCTAAGCACCTTGGTTTGGAAGCCCTTAGTGAAAAGTGGCAGAAAGGCAACGTAGCCATGCACATGCACCGGCTGTCTCTGCCCAGGGGTGACCAGTTACGTCGCCGAACAGCTCGGCCTGCGCTCCGATGCGTTTTTGCAGGACTTGGTCGAGCTGGGGTGCGGCGCGGCGATTCCAGCCTTGCGGGCCACCGAGGCGCTCCTGGCGGCGCAACCGGCCGCGGTCGTGGCCTGCGTGGCGGTGGAATTGTGCTCGGCCGCCTTCCACCTCGACGACGATCCGGGCGTTCTGGTGAGCGCCTGCTTATTTGGCGACGAAGCCGCCGCGACGATCTGGCGCCGGACGAAAAGGGCGACTGGTGGCTTGCCAGCTTCGGAGCCGGCTTCAGCGCCCGCAGGCACGGTGTTCGGGCGTTGCCTCTGATCCGCATGTCGCGGCCATCCAGAGCATGTTGGACTCCTGCAGGTGTTGCACCTCTTGGCGGGTTACACCCCATAGCGGACGCAGATCGTTACGCGCATTGTGATCTTGGCCCGCTGGGATTAAAATCATGAACAAACCCATCTCACTCGCGCTGCTCGTCGGCGGAATCATCCTCATCATTTACGGCGTCAGTGCCTCTAATTCCACCGCCTCTGGCTTCTCCCGTTTTTTCACCGGAAATCCGACCGATAAAACCATGTGGCTGCTCATTGGCGGTGCCATTGCAGCCGTCGTTGGGGCGGTTGGCTTACTTCGTGGATCGAAAGCACCGTAGCCGCCCTGTTTTCGTCTCAACCGTTAGTCCAATAACCCATGAATGCTACCAAAAAAGAATTCGATAAAAACGACAAATCACGTAATCCCGATCCTATTACCAAAACCCAAAGTTCACATCTTGTAGGAACTGGAGTCGGCGCGGTCGCCGGTGGCGCTGCAGCCGGCGCCGCGGTGGGAACTGTCGCTGGACCCGCTGGCACCATCGCAGGCGCAGCCGTCGGAGCTGTCGTCGGCGGTTTAGCCGGCCACAGTGTGGCGAAAGCCGTGAACCCCTCCGTTGAAGACGCCTACTGGCGTGAGAATCATCGCCGCCAATCTTACGCCAAGGGCCGGTCATACGATGACTTTGGCCCAGCGTACAGGACCGGGTACGAAGGGTATGCGCAATATGGCGCCAAGGGCTCCACATTCGAGGATCGCGAAGTGGATCTGCGAAAGAGCTACGAAGCGACCCAACCGAAACTAGCTTGGGACGAGGCTCGTCCCGCTTCGCGCGCTGCGTGGCAACGGTTCCAGGAGCAGCCCCCAAAGGGATCCAAGGACGCCTAGGGCCTTGGGCAACGATTCAATGTGAGGCCGAGCCTGTCTTTTAGGCGCGGCCTTTTTTTGCGGCATGTGACTATGTCACCATTCATGCCGAGAGATCAGTTCTGTGGGCACCTCTTGCCTTTGCATGAAGCCGGCAACCAAAAAGTAACCTCAATGGCCAAATGAAGCGTTGCCATCGCATCGCACCCGAGTCTTCATGTTCGCTCCGAGAAGTGCTCCCATGAAAGCCGACCGGAATCGCGCTCCCTCTCAATCCGATCCCACAAGCTTGCAAGGAACCATGGCATCCTCATCGAATGTGTATGCCGCGCAGAGGCGGTGATAGCCGTCGGCGATAATCAACTTGCCACAGTTTCGGTCCCTACACAGCAGGAGCGGAGATAGGGTTTCGTTATGGATGATTTCAGTTCGATCTTTTTCAACGTGGCTATTATTGACACCAAGCGGCGATAGCCCGGACGCTCTGAAAATATCTTTCGCCGCAAACTTGCTCATCTTGGCACGTTTCAATTTGTCGACAAGATTCTTTGTCGTCCGTGAGTCGAAAATCAGGCTCAGATATGTTTGAGCTGCCGGATAATCATGTTTCTGCGGCTTGCCGAGCCATTTGATCTTTGTTTGCTTCATGATCTTCCTTTCAAGGACGATTTCGTCTTTTTGAAACGCAGAATGTGGTGTGGCATTGTCGGTTGGTGTTGGTGTGCAAACTACCAGATCATGGACATAGGTTAAGCGGAAAATTGGTGTCTCGCGGTTGGCCTTTCGAAGGCGGGGGTTTTTGGAGGAGGGGAAGACCCCATAGGAGCGGCCACAGCATCGTGTTATTATCTTCCAGCCATGAATCCGGTAATCCTTATAATTGTGCTTCTTCTCCTGTTCGGCGGCGGCGGTTTCTACTTCGGAGGGCCCGCCATCGGTGGAGGAGGTGTTGGCCTAATTCTACTGATATGCCTTATCATCTTTTTGATGGGCGGATTTCGCTCGAAAAGCTGATGGGTAGTGAACGGCGCGCCAACCTTGGCGGTTGATCGCCTTGCGTTCGAGGCGAAACTTCATCCCGTTCCCGTACAGTTCGATGCTTAAATCAGGGACATCGGAATATAGCGTAGTTGCTTGGTGAGAGAAATCCCTTCCCGCGTAAAAACAATGAATACCGAGACGAGGAATTTTCGACCGCCGGGTGACACTGCTGATCCCCTGTCAGTGGTCTGCTTTGGGGCATCAGCGGGCGGCTTCGAGGCGTATTGTACGATTCTTTCCCACCTCCCGGCGGACACCGGGATGGCCTACATTATTGTTCATCACCAGCCGGCGGACGGGAAATCGCTCCTCGTCGAGATTCTCCCGCGCATGACCAAAATGCCGGTGGTGCTGGTGGCCGATGGGGAAAGCGTGAAAGCCAACCATGTCTACGTAGTTCCAGCAGGGATGCAGGTAACCATGGAAGGAGATACCTTCCGGCTTACTCCCCTGGTCAAACCCCCGGGCTGGCCCAAGAACATTTCCATTTTTCTGCAATCCCTCGCGGACGATCGACAAAAACGGGCGATCGCAGTCATCCTGTCAGGATTCGACTCCGATGGGGCGGCGGCGCTCAAATCGATCAAGGAAGCAGGCGGGCTCGTGTTTGCCCAGGAGTTCCAGACGGCCCGGCAGCCGGACATGCCGCAAAATGCCGTGAAGACGGGATGTGTCGACCGGCTGTTGTCGCCGACCGAGATCGCTGCTCAACTGAGACGCATCGGCGAGGAACGGGCTCGGTTCAAGGAGCGGATACAGGGTTAGGTTGACTGGACGACCGTGGATTTGACCGTATCGCTTCCTCTCCTACGTATCTGCAGCAACAGGTTCTGAAAAGGTGGGGTAAGCCCCCATGGGCGCGTTCGCAGCGTTGGGCTATCCTGTAGCCATGAATCTTCTCCTCCTTGTCCTTGTTCTGCTTCTCTTGTTCGGCGGCGGCGGTTTTTACGTTGGCGGACCTGTTATTGGCGGCGTCGGCCTCTTCCCTTCAAGATGACAAGGCGATTGCAGTCTCGCATTTCATGAACACTCATGCCGGACGTTCTACGTCGGTTTGGATGTCCACGGCCACGTGGCCCACTTTCCCGAGCCTCACCCAAAATGAGTGCGCCGATGTTTGTATCGTCGGCGCTGGGATGGCCGGTCTGACCACGGCGTATCT
>OCTA010000066.1_pt1 | contig 102142 bp, 78 predicted proteins | sample 1538991 | NCBI WGS metagenome assembly OCTA01 (sample SAMEA3539302, study PRJEB22396) | soil metagenome | biome: tundra; feature: field; material: soil | place: USA | collected 2010-05 | depth 0.15 m
TGGGCGTGTTCGGGACGGTCCGCTACATGGTGTTCTTCGTGATCGAGGTGAAGTCTCGCGCCGTGCAGATCGCAGGGGTTCGCATTGCTCCCGACGGCGATTGGATGAAGCAGATTGTCCGCAATTTGCTCGACCTGGCAGACGGATTCCTGCGCAACGCGACCTACCTGATCCACGATCGGGACCCGGTGTTCACGGAGGCGTGGACGGCGCTGCTGGAAAGCGGCGGCGTGAAGTGCGTGCCGATTCCGGCGCAGAGCCCCAACTGCAACCCGCACGCGGAGCGTTTCGTGAAAACGGTCCGAAACGAGTGCTTGGACCACTTCGTCATCTTCGGCGAACGGCACCTGCGCCACCTGCTCAAGGAGTTCGGGGAGCACTACCTCACCGAGCGCCATCACCAAGCGATCGGCAGCCAAATCATCAGGCCGAGGGCGGCGCCGAGCAACGACAACGGGACGCCCGGCGTGATTGGATGCCGGTCGCGCCTCGGCGGGCTGCTCAACTACTACGGCCGCCACGCTGCATGAGGCAGGCGACAGGTTTCCGGACACCACGGGCTACCGCCGAGCACGCGAAGTCGACCGCCACCCTCGGCGCACGCCATCACGTCCACCGCGAAGTTGCGACGGAGCCGATCGCTCGCCGTTTACCATGACCGGCGAGGCCGCCTACCCTCCTCCGTGGGTGGTCGACGGTGAAGGCACCGGATGGATCGGCGCAAACTGGGGAAGCGCCAGCATCGTCAGGAAGAACGCGTTCGACAGATCCCGTTCCACCGTTTGCCTTCGAATGTCGAAGCGATCCACCACGCCATCCAGAGGTGTCGGCCCCGTGCCGTTCGTCAGCCCGATCTCGTAGCCCGACCGCTCGAGCGCGGCGCGCACGGGCGACGACCAGCCAAGGGGGTATCCCACGGGATACGCGAGGGCTCGCGCGGGCACACCGAGCTCACGGCGCAGATCTTCGCGAGAGCCCTCGATCTCGTCCCGAAGGTCGCTGGAGGACAGCGTCTGCAGAACGCGATGAGTGCGCGTGTGCGACTCCACGTCGATTCCGGCCTTCTGGAGGGCACGGATCTGGTCCCAGGTCATGAGGAGCTGATCGGAGAACCGGCGCTCGAACTCCGCGGACCAGGGCACATCGGCGGCGCGACTCAGCTCGGAGAGAAAACGGGGTAGGTCGAGTGACGGGCGGAGCTTCACGAGGAGCAGAAGAGAGCGAATCGCCTGCGCTCGCGAACCCGTGAGGTCGAGGCGAACGGGCACCGGGTACTCGAGCAGCATCTCGCGGCGGGTCGACGTCTTGAGCACGTAGGCGATTCTGTCCCACCAGTGGACCAGGCGCTCGGTCGTGACCGCAGTGGCCACGAAGACCATGGCCTTGCAGTTATGCTTCTTCAGGATCGGGAGCGCCGTCTCGTAGACGCCAAGATAGCCGTCGTCGAAGGCGATCGCGACGGGGTTCTTCGGTAGCGGACGACCCGCGGCGAACGCGCACAGCTCGGCGATACCCACGACGTTGAAGTGCCTCTTGACGCAGGCGATCTGACGCTCGAACTCTTCGGGCGTCACGTCGACGACTCCGTCGTCGCACTCGAAGCCGCCCGTCGCCGGAAAGCGGTGATACGTGAGAATGCTCAGCCACGGCACCGGCGCCCTGGCGCGCAGCTTCAAGACCGCGGCGAGCGATCCCGACATCTCCAGAAGGTTCGCGAACTGGTGCCGTCTGGACATCGAGATCCTTTTCAGGCGAACTCGAGAGCGCGATCCAGGCGGAGAAGCTTGAAGATGACGAGAGGCTGCGCCGTCACCCCCACGAACTTCACCTCTCCCCCATTCGCGCGCACTCGCTTGTAGAGAGAGACCATGGCGCCGACGCCGGAGCTGTCGATGAGGCGGAGCTCGGACAGGTCGACCGTGACGACACACTTTCCCTTGGCGGCGAGGGTGTCCAGGACCGGACGGAGCTCCGGGCAGGACAGCGCGTCGAGCTCGCCGCGCACTCGAAGCACGGCGGTTTCGGCGTCCTGGGTGAGCGTGTGAATCATGACGACCTCGCTTCGAGAGACACGTTATCGATGTTCGCGCCCAGGTTCGCGTCCAGGTGCGCGTTCGCGTCCGTGTTCGATCGGAGCGCTCGGGCCACCCTCGGGGCGTACCAGGCGATGGTCTCGTTCATGCCCCGTGCGACGTCGTGCGAGGGCTCGTAGCCGAGGTCCTCGCGCGCGCGGTCGATCGACGCGAACGAATGGGGAATGTCGCCGGCTCGCTCGGACGCAAACTGGAGCGTGGCTCTCTCGGCGCCCGGCTGGTGTCGCATGGCGCCCGCCCGTATGGCCGCGAAGAGCTCGAGCAGCGTGGTCCTTGCCCCGCACGCGACGTTGAACACCTCGTGAACCATCTCCTGCTCCGGAGTGCACGCGGCCAGGAGGTTGGCCTGAACGACGTTGTTGATGAAGCAAAAGTCGCGGCTTGCGCTCCCATCGCCGAAGACGACGCACGGCGCGCCCTTGAGCACGTTCTCCACCCACCGCGGGATCACCGCGGCGTAGGGCCCCGCGGGGTCCTGCCTCGGGCCGAAGACGTTGAAGTAGCGTAGCCCCACACTCGCGACGCCGTGCGTGCGCCGAAACGTGCCCGCGTAGATCTCGTCGATGAGCTTCGTCGCCGCATACGGCGAGAGCGGGCGGCCGATCCGTGCCTCGGTCTTGGGCTGCGCCGTCTCGTCCCCGTACACCGAGCTCGAAGACGCATAGACGACGCGGCGGACTCCCGCGGCGTGGGCTGCGAGGAGCACATTGACGAACCCGTCGACGTTGGCCGAATGCGTGCTCCGCGGGTCCTTCATCGAGCGCGGCACCGACGCGAGCGCCGCCTGGTGGAGCACGACGTCGGCGTCCTTCACGGCGCCGGCGCAGGTGTCCGCGGACCGGATGTCGCCTTCGATGAACCGGAACCGCGCGAGCTCCGGCGCGGAGAGGTCGCTCAGCGTCTCGGCCAGGTTCTCGCGAGTCCCGGTTGCGAAGTTGTCGAGACCGACGACCCCTTGCCCAAGACGAAGGAGCTGCTCGGTCAAGTGCGAGCCGATGAAGCCGGCCGCCCCCGTCACGACGAAGCGGCGGGGCTCGGCCCGGAGCCGCTCACGGATCTCGTCGATGCGGCTCATGTCACAAGCTCCAGTATTGGATGTCCGGTCGAGCCTCTCGAGTCTCCACCGCCGACTTGAGGTCGAGGAACGCGCCGCCGCGGCGCAGGGGCGCCAGCAGCTCGGCCACCGGTCGCTGCAAGAACTCGCGATGGGGGACGGCGAGCACAAGCGCGTCAAGCTCCTTGAGCTCGTCCCAGGGGACCATCCGCACTCCGTACTCGCGGGTGGCGTCCTCGGGCGACACGAGCGGATCGTGCATCACCGGGTCGATGCCAAACTGCCGGAGCTCAGTGACGATCGAGACCACCTTCGTGTTGCGCAGGTCGGGCACGTCCTGCTTGAACGTGAGGCCGAGGATTCCGACCCGTGCGCTCTTGACGGGCACATCGGCGCAGGCAAGGAACTTGACCAGCCGCTGCGCAACGAAGGGCCCCATGCCCTCGTTGATCCTCCGGCCCGCGAGGATCACCTGCGGGTTGTAACCGACCTTCTCGGCGAGCGCGGTGAGGTAGTACGGGTCGACCCCGATGCAATGGCCGCCGACGAGGCCAGGCTCGAAGCGAAGGAAGTTCCACTTCGTAGCGGCGGCGCGGAGCACGTCATGAGTGCGGATGCCGATCCGATCGCAGATGAGCGCGAGCTCATTCATCAGGGCGATGTTCAGGTCGCGCTGGACGTTCTCTATCGCTTTCGCCGCCTCCGCGACGCGGATCGACTCCGCCCGGTAGAGCCCCGCGTCCACGACGGCGCCGTAGACGGCCGCGACGCGGTCCAGGGTCGCGGCGTCTTCCCCCGAGACGACCTTGACGATCTTCTCGAAGGAGTGCGCGCGGTCTCCGGGGTTGATGCGCTCGGGCGAGTACCCCAGCTTGAAATCGATCCCCCGGCGGAGACCGCTCGCCTTCTCGAGCAGCGGTCCGCACAGCTCCTCGGTGACGCCCGGGTACACCGTGGACTCGTAGACGACCACGCCGCCGGGTGAGAGGGCCGCGCCGACTGTCTCGCTGGCTCGCAAGACCGGAGTCAGGTCCGGCCGGTGCTCGGCGTCGATCGGCGTCGGGACGGCCACGACGAAGAACGTGACCCCCTTGAGGGCCTTTGGATCGGACGTGATCTCGAGCGTCGAAGCCGAGAGCGCCGCGAGGTCCACTTCGCGCGTCGGATCGAGCCCCCTTCGCAAGGTGGTGACGCGCTGTTCGTTCACGTCGAAGCCGACCGTGTTCTTGAACTTGCGTGCGAAAGCGAGCGCGATGGGAAGCCCCACGTACCCGAGTCCGATGATTGCGATGCGTTCGTCCATGTTGGGTCTCGTCAAAGCAAAAGCTGGACCTCACTTTCCGCTTCCTCCGGCAGGCGCCTGCGCGCCTCCTGGCTGCGCGGACTGGGCGGGCTCGAGTCCGTCGCGCACTTCGTCTGCGCGATCGATTCGTTGCGGCGCTCGGTAGGCGGTCTGGTGACCGAGTACGTCCGCTTCTACAACCAAGCGCGCCCGCACCAAGCTCTCACCCAGCAGCAGCCCATTCCAGGGCCGCGCGAGACCGAAGGCCGCATCGAGGCCGTTCCCGTGCTCGGCGGTCTGCACCACGACTACCGGCGCGCCGCGTGAGCGTGGACAGGAAAAGTAGCCACGACGATGGATCACCCGGCCAAGCGGTCGCGGAGGCGCAATGACGGCTTCTCGACGACTACGTGCAGGACGTACGCCATGATCAGAGATGCCGCGATGAGCGCGGCGAGAGAGAGCGGCCAGACCGCTGCCATCGACCAGCCCCAACGGCGCACCAGAGCGCTCGCGCCCGGGTTGATGAAGGCGTAGCATATCGGAAGGTGTACGAGGTAAACGCCATAGCCTAGCGTGGCGATCGGACGAAAGAGGGGCGCCGAGAGCGCGCGCTGCAGCCAACCGTTGCCTCCATGCAAGAGGAGCAGCACGAAACCGACGTACATGATGCTGGTGAACGTGCCCCAATAAAAGACTGCGGCCAGCGCGTCGTCGCCAAAGATGTCGGGATTGAGGAGCACGTAGAGGCAGCCGATCGTGGGCACGGCGACGATCGCGCGCGCCGCAGGGCTCTCCATCCAGCGTGCCATCTGGTCTCCCCATCGATGATGCACGTAAGCGACGATCACCCCCGCCGTGAGCGTGTCGGCCCGCGTATGTGTGCGCACGTACGCGGCCGCGAGCCCGGCCGGGTAGTATAGGTACAAAAGCAGCCGTACGACGAGCGCCGACAGCCAGACCGTCCCGAGCACCGCGAGGCGGGCGCGGTCGGTGCGAAGCCACCGGAGGATGACGAAGAGAAGAGGCACGAGCAGATAAAAGTGCTCTTCGACCCCGAGCGACCAGCCCCAGGGCATCACCGATGTGAAGGCATCGCCGTTGTGAGCGGTGCTGAGCACCCGATAGTTGGTCAGGTACGCGTAGTCGAACACCAGGTTATGCCGCTGCGTTGCCGTCAGAGCGGTCGTCAACGCGAGGAACGTGAGGACCAGGTAATATAAGGGAAATGTGCGGAATGCGCGCCGCATGTAGAATCGCCCGAAGTACCGCGGGCTCGCCGAGTCGAGCGACCGAAGCAGAATCGACCCGATGAGAAATCCGCTCAGCACGAAGAAGAGATCCATACCAAAGAGGATCGTCATGGATGTCTTCGCCCACGCCCGATTCATGGGAAGCTGGAGGGCGACGAAGAGAGACTGAGTGACGTGGTATTGAAGGACCAGCACGATGCCGATCACCCGCAGCCCGTGAAGGGCCGGGTAGCGGTTGTCAAGGAGCTCGAGCTCCAAGAAGTCCCGGAGGGAAGGGGCTTCGGAGCGAGCGAGCGTCGTAGACGTAGCCATCTGGAGAGAGCAAGGACACGATGGAGAGAGACACGCGCGACGGATTGACAGGCCGCGCGCCGACGATGACCGCCGCATGAAGAGAGACGATCGTTCTCCGGCCTTCGCGGGCGACGGTAGCGCCGCCGGCGTGCGTGGTCAACCTCGTCGGCATCGTAGAGCACAAGGCGGCGATCGCCGCGCTCACCACCATCGACCTCGCGGGTGACGCTGACGGCGAACTGCTTCTTCACAGGCTCGGAAGGCGTACACCTGGGCGTTTCTTGACGAAGAGCGCGACGGTCCCGAGCATGAGTGCCAGACCAAGCGTCCAGGGCAACTGCATGGCGGGCGCCGACGAGGGAGCCTGCACGGTGAAACTCACCCGTGTTGCTGTTTTCGACGATTCCGCCCGCATCGGTGATCGCCACCTCGACGTTCCACGTGCCGACGGCGGCCGACGTCCAGGAGACGCCCGTGATGAGCGCTTCGCCTTGAGCATTGGTTTGCCCGTACGAGACGCCGGACTGGATGACCGTGCCGTTCAGACTCGAGTTCCACGTGATGTTGGCTGACGCTGGACCCATGATCGTGTAGACGGGCGCGCCTCCTACTTGGTACACGGAACGATCGGCTTGCAGGGTCACAGCAGCACTGGCGTTCGAAACGCCGAAGAGAACCGCGCCGATCAGCGCGACAAGGACGAAAATGCGCAGGAACATCGGGTCGCGCGCTACGCCGAGACCATCGGTCGCCGGTCCTTCAAGTGGCATGGCGACACAACGCAGGGCGAGCGGAAGGCGTTTCTTCGAGAGCCTTCGGACATTCTGCTGACGACGCCCGAGTCGCTCGAAGCCATGCTGATGAGCACGCGCGTGCCGGTCGCGCGGATCTTCGCCGGACTGCGCGCGGTGGTGGTCGTGGGAGCTTCAGACGATCGACTGGAAGCGCGGTGTGTGCTCAACTTGGTCGGCGGTCTCGAAACGAGGGACGGTTCGAACGCCCGATGGGCGATCTGTTGACTCGTTGCCTCCCCGAAGGGCTTTGCTCGTCCTACCCGCCTCCTCGCGCGACGCGGCCGCCGAGCGCCTGCTCGACACGTATCCTTGGATCGCCGCCGCCCTGGCCTCGCAGCTCGAGGAGCTTCGGCGACGCGCGCGGCGCCTCGTGGCTCAAAGCGATCGCAGCTCGTACCGGGCCGCCCTCGATCGCGCGAAGCCGAGCGCCATGCTCCCCTACGACCGGCTGTTTCCTTACGACTGGGACATGATCCTCAGGTGCGACGGGCACCATGTTTGGGCCTGCGATCAGCATTGCCCCAACGCGGCGTGCGACTGCAGCGAGATCGTCGTCATGCTCTACGATCTCAACACACCCGATGCACGGAGCATCGGCCAACTGCGGATCGACCTGCAATCGGGCGACCCTCGCTCGAACGCCTCGTCACCGTCCGCTGCAAGGTTGTTCGAGCCGCTCTGGGCCAAGCACGGAGCGGAGTTGATCCGCCGACACCACGAAGTCCGTCAGGCCATCGTCGCGCACACGGCCTCTCGCCGCGACGCGACTCGCCCGGCCAATCCGGGACGCAACGCGCCCTGCCCATGCGGCTCCGGCACGAAGTTCAAACGCTGCTGCGCGCTGCGCGACCAGATTGCCGTCGCCCCGCCAACCGCCGCGGAGCGGTAGCCGGCCTGCCACGGAAACCGGTCCCCGCCCAGCACGTCGTTGGCCGATGGGATACCGAGCTTCGCCTTGGTTGGGGACGCTAGCAGGTGCGGCCCAATCTCCCGGGCGAAGACGTCGGACGGATGGACTACCACGCGCCCGGTTCGTGCGAAGCAAAGCTCATCGAGGGACTTCGGGACGTGGCGGCCGACAAACAGCTTCATTTCGGCGCCCAATACCGCAAGCCGATGAACCTCGTAGCCATCTTCGTTAGCCGTCGCGAACGTCGCGAAAGACCGATCGACGCGGCCGATCGCTGCTTGAGAATGGTCCAGGAGCGCAACAGTCAACCGCGCATCGGTCGGAAAGGTGGCGCGGCCGAGCAGATAACCGCGGAACGGCGGCTCGTCCGGACCGAGGGACATCTTGGACTTGCTGTAGACGCTGAAGCGCCAGAACAGGCTGGCCCGTAGACGACCATATCTGGGACAGACTATGCTCGTTCGGGCCTGCCACGGCGGGGGTGTACGTGGAAGCGATGACGATTCCGCCCTCGTTGGTAACGGACTGGGACGCGATGATATGAGAATACCCCGCACCCGCGGTAGATGCCGGGCACGTCCCCGCCGGCGGCGGTCGCCTGGGAGCGGCAAGAGGTTTTTGTCGACTCCTCATGAATGCGTCGAGGCCTCCCGCCTGGGCGAGGCGCTGAATAGACGCGGCCCGGTCTTCTTGGTGCATGACGGGGACCGAGCCGGCCGGGCATCGACGAGAGTGACCATTTTGGTCAGGCTCACCGCCAAAGGCTGCGCTGACGGCGGGAGGAGTGGACGGGGCCGGTATCGTCGGGAGATCCGCGGGAGGGCGCGTCAGCACCGTGCGTCCCTGTTTGATCATGGCCTTTACCGATGGCTGCGCATAGAAGTCGATGCAGTCGATATTTTCCCCGAACTTGGTCTCGAAAGAGTACTTGACGTCGCTGGACGCATAACTCGTCGAGTCGACGTATTGCTGAATGCGCGTAGCTTCCGCTGCGCTGCTGGCGCCGGATGAGCTGGCCGCAGCGGTGGTTTGGGCGGAGCCAGGGAACGCCCAGAGCACGGAGCATAGAAGCGTCCCCCGCCCAAGCCGGCGACCAACAAGCTGGTGTGACGATCTCATGGTTTCTCTTTTCTCACGGAGAAGGCAGATGCAAAAGCAATTCATCTACCGGGTTGAGCGCAGTCAGAGCCGCGCTGTCGCACGTAGACCACAACGAGAAGATAGCGTATTCCAGTGTCTCTTCTTCGGGGCTCATCGGCCCTGCAACACAACCCGACGGCACGGGCGTGGAATTCGGTAGTTGGCCGCCGGCGTGAACGTCGGAGAAGACGACTTTTCCGCAATAGAGCGCGGGGCCGGCGGCGGCATCGGCCGCTACCGGCGTAGCAAAGGACAACATGCTGGGTTGACCTGGCGGCGTGGTACCCGAATAGATCCAGCTATCGGTCAAGCGAGCCACGGCGCTTACGCTCGCGCTCACGTTCGCCGGGGGAGAGCGAGGCTCTGGCCTGCCGTCGCGGACAGGTTCGTGAGCCAGTTCCGGAGCGCGTTGCCGCTGGCCGTGCGTGTATCCACCTGGAACGGGCCCGGAGCGCCTGCGTCGGAGGGCACGCTCCAGGTGGCGACGGACTGAAAATCGGAGGGCCCGTTGCGGAACCAGGTCGACCCGAGGTCGACCCGTAGTGCACCGCGAGGACTCGACCTCCTTCATCGAGCCAGTCGTGCATCGGTGTCTTGTCGGGTTTGGTCTCGTTGTGCTCGCCGCACTCGCAGCCCAGGAGAACTCCGTCGTAGCGTTCTAGCGCTGGCTTCGTGGACCAGAGCAGACACGCGCCGGCATCCTCGGAGCAGCTTCCGGCGCCGCCGTCGGAGAGGCTGGGCGCTTGCCCCGCTCCTTGGTAGACGTGGACGCGCCCTCCGGCGCCCTTACGTTGAAGACCGGATTCTTCCCTGCCGGATCGTAGACCTTGCCGCTCACACTCGTGGGGGCTCCCGTGTTGCATGCCGAACTGGGAGGGACGACCACTGCCGCATCGGCCGACGCATCATCGAAGCCCGCGACGGAGACGTCCAGTGATGCGTCGGCAGCGGGCTGAGCCTCGTCACGGCCAGAATCGGCATTGGGCGAAATCGCCGTTGCGAGCTTGCTGCCGCACCCGACGAGTACCCCCACGATGGCGAGGAAACCACTCCTATTCATGACGCAGCGTCCCTCCCGCGGGCCGTCCCGCCCGCGCGCGCTGGCTCCGTGGACCGACCGCGGCTCCCGTGACGGCCCGCGCGCACGTGGAGTAGTGTCCCGTCGCGATGGGTGGACGTGGGTGGACGTCAGGCAAGCGCGGACTTCGCGCCCCGTCGTCGTCGGCTACGGCGTCCTCGCGCAACGGAACCCGACGCTGGGGCTCCGCGCGGCCGGTTGTTCCGCGCCGTTGTGGAAGCTCGAAGTCAGATAATACGATAGGGCATCATAGTAGGCACCTTTCGTGACGCGGAACGCGCTCGCCACGAGATCGCCGCAATCCACGCACGGATCAGGGTAGGCATCCGCGTACCAGTCGAGGTCCCACTCGCCGACGTTGCCCTCGAGATCCAGCTGGCCCCAGAGACCTACTCCTAGGTTCGCGATGCCCACGGCTGCCGGTTCCGTGGTGACTCCGCAGGCCCCGTTGATCAAGTCGGAGGGAGTTGCACAGTATATCGCGTACTGCGTGCCGCTCCCGGGCGCCATCGAACCCCACGGATACTGACGCTGCTGGCTGCCACCTGCGGCAGCGTATTCCCACTCGGCTTCGCTGGGGAGAAAGCCTCCGTCCCAGATGCAAAACGCATACGACTCCCACCAGTTGACGCAGCTCATCGGGAGATTCTCGTTGGCGCCTGCCGAAGCGGTCCATGTCTGGTCGATGGCAGCATCCGCCTCGGCGCAAGCCAGGTTGGCGTTCGTCGGCGCGACGTTGCTGTCGTCCGCTGCCAGCCACCCGGGCTCGTAGCTGCCCGGGCTGTTCGCGAGGCCCAGTCCTCCGTTCACGTGCGTGTGTTTTCCTGACCGCGCAGGCGGCAGGTAACCCGCCCCGCCGCTCCAGGCGGTGACGAACTGACGAAAGCGCCCCACCGTCACCAGGTACTTGTCGAGCCGGAAGCCGCTCACGGTCGCCGGATCGGCCTCGCCGCTCACCCCGCCGTCGACGCCGGAATACGTCCGGAAAAAGGTCCCGCCGGCGACCTCCGGACTCGTGCAGCAGCTCTCGCTGCTCGCACCGCAGTTGGTCAGGCCGTTGCTGCTCGAGCGACAGCTCGAGCCGGTGTTCGTCGAGCCCGCGCAGGAGCCGCCGCTGCACATGTTCGTTGCGCAGGCCGAGGGCGCCCCCCATTGCCCGTTCGCCCCGCAAACTTCGACCCCGCTGCCTGCGCAGCGTTGAGCACTCGGGGCGCATCCGTCGCTGCCATCGCTCTGAGCATCGGAGGCCGAGTCGGCCGGAGGCGCCGACCCAGAGTCCGAGCCGCCTCCCGGTCCCGACTCCGCGCCGCTGCCAGAGCCCGAACCGCTTCCCGAACTGCTGCTCGGCCCCGACCCGTCGTCGGCGCCGGGCGCGCCAACGTCGTCGCCTCCGAGCCCACCGTCACTGGGTTTCGGCACATCGGAGATTCCAATCAGGTTCGCGCAGGCGATCGCGAGCAGCGGCGACGCGGCGAGCGCTGCGAGGGCGAGCTTCATCGCTCAGAACGCCCCCTTGATCAGTCAGCATCTCAGCGTGATTGGGCGCCACGCTCGGCACGACGAGTATGGCCGCAGGCGCCTGAGAAGCGTGCCGCGACGTCAGGAAGGGCCAGGCGCCTCCCGCCAGGAGCACGCCACCGGCGATGAACCCCACCGTAGAGATCGTGCTGTCGGTCAGGGCCGTCGAGTGATCGCCGACAGCCAGCGCGTAGCCCGAGTTCGTACACGAGGTCGCGGATCCACAGTCGCTCTGCTGCTGGCTCTTGAGCGAAAGCGCCTTCAGCCCGAACACCGTCCCGAGGCCCAAGCCCACGACGCCGACGCCACCTACGACCAGACCTGCCACGCGCTTTCCGGGTTCGTCGACGGTGGACGCAGCATCGCTCGACGGCGGAGCGTGGGCCGTCGAACTCGTGTCGGGCAGATGGCCGCCCTCCACGGCCATCGTCGGTCTGGCCCGCGTCCATCACGCGGGCGACGTGCTCGTTCTGGATGCGCGACGCGGCGCGTGCTTCGTTGAGGAAGCGCTCCACCGTGGTCGCCTCGACCATGGCCTGGTCGCGCAGCACCTTCAAGGCGACGCGCTGGCGGAGCGTCTCGTGCTGGGCGGCGTACACGGTGCCCATCCCGCTCTGACCGACCACGTGTTCGATGCGGTACTTGCCGGCGATCAGAGCTCCCGCGGGGAAGACGCCGTCCGCGGTTCGCTCCCCTCGAGGCATGGCGCTCCGAGGGTATCGTGCCGGCGGGGCCGCAGCCAGCCGAGCCACCACCAGGTCAGCACCAGGTCAGGCCGATGACCGCTGCTTCTCCAGATATTTTCGATAGGTCGCCGCGAAGTCGGGACCGAAGACGACCTCGAACCGGCGCGTCTCGTTCATCAGCTCTTCGTGACGGGTTTGAAACACCTTCCATAGGGCCTTGTACTTACCGAAGATCGCCGCCGAGCCGCCGTCGCGCTCCGCCTGCTCGATGTTCTCCGGGGACAGCTCCTGGAGCAAGGCTGCGACGCCCCGGGTCACGCCCTCGATGACGGCCACATGGTGGATCATCAGGTCGGCAAGGATGCTCTCCACCACCTGCGGCGCGTCGTAGTTCTGGCTGCGCCAGTCGAGCAGCGCCGACGCGAGCTCCGCCGGGTCGCGCGCGGCCTGCACCCGCATGGCGTCGACCGATCGGCTGAGCGAGCGCTGCGAGACCGCCCGGTTCAAATCCATCGACGACACGAACTGGGCATACCCCTCGCGCAGGGGGATGAAGCACTTGCAGAAGACCTCGAGCGAGTCGTGCAGCTTGGTCAGGAGCCGGGCCACGTCTCCGGTGGTCTCGAGCGGCACGCCGGGCACGAAGGAGCTCGCGAGCTCGCGAAGCCCCACGAGCGCGAGCGCCTCGGTGGTCATCGAGAGGTGCTGCGTGCTCCTCGAGACCGCCCGCCCGTCGGGGAGAGGCGTCGGCCCCTGGGCCGGGGGAGGCGGCCCGTAGTTGTTGTTCGGTTGCAGGCCGGGCTGCGCCCCCGGCCACGAGCCCACCGCGGGACCGGGCGGCGGGGGACCCGACGGACCCGGAACCGGCGCCGACGGACGCCAGTTGGGGGCCGCCCGCGCGTCGTTCGGCGCCGAGTTGAGCACGGCGCGATTGCCCAGGATGGCACCGTTGGTGTTCGAAAAGCGCGCGCCGACTTCGTCGGGGCGCTCGAACATGTCGACGTGCACGGTCACGAATTGACCGATCACGAAGGTATTGCCCGTGGCCGTGAGGTCGAACGGGCCACCCCGCCCGATCGCCTCTCCCGTGGGCGTCTGGACGCCGTTGCGGCTCTGCAGATCGCGCACGCCGAGGCGGCCGTTAACGAGCTCGATGACCGCGTGAAAATCGGAGACGAAGCCGTGGAGGATCTGGCAGTCGTTGAGCGCGTTGCGGCCAATCCGCACCGGCAGACCGAAGGCATTCCGCTCGCCCTGCACGGTGCCGTCTCTCGATTGAAAGCGGATCCGGAAACCCCAGGCCATCGCGGCGAGCTTAGCGCGGCGACCCTGGAGCGCATAGGGCACGTCCCCCGCCGGCGCGCCGGAACGATGCTCATGCTGGAGTCGAAGCGCGAGGCGTGAGAGCATGCGCGCGGCATGGGGCTCCTGCGGGCGCCGAGTGCCGGGGCGGGGCCTCAACGGCCTTTCGCTCCCGAGGTCCGTGCAGTCCAATTGTGAACCCCCACGAGGTCGCGGTGCTCGTCGCAGAACCACGCTCCCTGCTCAAGACACTCAACCCAACCTGCACCCGCGCCCTCGAGCGCGCGGCAGGGGCGTGCCTCACCGCGAGGCACTACGAGGTCACGGTCGAGCACATGCTGCTCGCGCTCCTCGACGACCTCGAGAGCGACGTGCCTCGCATCCTCGAGCACTTCGAGGTCCAGCCCGACCGGGTGCGCTCCGCGATCCAGCGGTACGTGGGCGACCTTCGCAGCGGCAACGCCGGAAAGCCCGTCTTCGCGCCCTTGCTCCTCGAGCTCATCGAAGACGCCTGGGTCTACGTCTCCACCGAGTTCGGCGACGCGAAGGTCCGCTCCGGCGCGCTCGTCGCCCGCATCGTCGCGGCGCCGGGCCGCTTCTTGCCCTTCGAGCTGCCCGAGTTCGAGAAAATCTCGCGCGAGGAGCTGCGAAAGGGGCTACCGGCCATCGCCGAGGCGAGCCGCGAGGGGCCGACCGTCCGCGCCGAGGCAATCACGCCCTCGAGCGGCGACGGCGCGCCTCCTCGCAACGCGACCACCCTCGGCGCCGCCGACGGGCCGCTCGCGCGCTTCACCCTCGATCTCACCCAGCGGGCGAAGAACGGCGAGCTCGATCCGGTGTTCGGCCGCGAGCCGGAGATCCGGAGCGTGGTCGACATCCTCTGCCGGCGCCGCAAGAACAACCCCATCATCGTGGGCGAGGCGGGCGTGGGCAAGACGGCGCTCGTCGAGGGTCTGGCGCTCGCGATCGCGCAGGGCAACGTGCCCGACGAGCTCAAGAACGTTCACGTGCTCTCGCTCGATCTCGGCGCGCTGCAAGCCGGCGCGGGGGTCAAGGGCGAGTTCGAGAACCGGCTCAAGGGCGTCATCACCGAGGTGAAGGCGTCGCCGAAGCCGATCGTGCTCTTCATCGACGAGGCGCACATGCTCATCGGGGCCGGCGGCGCGAACGGCGGCGGCGATGCCGCGAACCTCCTCAAGCCCGCGCTGGCCCGCGGCGAGCTCCGGACCATCGCCGCGACCACCTGGGCCGAGTTCAAGAAATACTTCGAGAAAGACGCGGCCCTCGAGCGGCGCTTCCAGCCGGTGAAGGTCGAAGAGCCGTCGATCGAGGTCGCGACGCTCATGCTCCGGGGCCTGGCCAAGCGCTTCGAAGAGGCCCACGGCATCGTCATCCGCGACGAGGCCGTGCGCGCGGCGGTCACGCTCTCGAGCCGCTACATCACCGGGCGACAGCTCCCCGACAAGGCCGTCGATCTCCTCGACACGTCCGCGGCCCGCGCGAAGGTCATCCGCGGCGCGCGGCCGGCGATCATCGACGACAACAAGGCCGCCCTGGCGGCCACGGTCCGTGAGATCGAGGCGCACGAGCGAGACTTCGCGGCGGGCATCGCGATCGACGAAGAGGCCAAGGCCGAGGCGGTCGCGCGCCGCGACACGCTCTTGGCCGAGCTCGAGAAGCTCGAGAAGCGCCTCGCCGAGCAGCGCGTCATCGTCGAGCGGATCGACGCGCTGCGACGCGAGGTCAAAGGCGGCGACGAGACCAAGCGCCCGGAGTTGCGGGCCGAGCTCGATCGTCTGAAGGCGATCATCCCCGAAGAGCGGCTCCTCTACGCCGACGTCGACGAGGCCCTCGTCGGCTCGGTGGTGTGCGACTGGACGGGGATCCCCGTCGGCAAGCTGGTCAAAGACGACGTCGAGGCCATGCTTCGCCTCGAAGACCGCCTCCGCCTGCGCGTTCGCGGCCAGGACGGAGCGCTTGGCGTCATCGGACGCGAGCTCCGCGCCGCGCGCTCGGGCTTGAAGCCCCCGGAGCAACCGCTGGGCGTGTTCCTCCTCGTCGGACCGAGCGGCGTCGGCAAGACGGAGACGGCGCTCAGCCTCGCCGAGCTCCTATTCGGCGGCGAGCGCTTCGTGGTCACAATCAACATGAGCGAGTTCCTCGAGCGCCACACCGTGTCGCGGCTCATTGGGTCGCCGCCGGGATACGTCGGGTTCGGCGAGGGCGGCCTCTTGACCGAAGCCGTTCGCCAGCGGCCGTACTGCGTGGTGCTCCTCGACGAGGTCGAGAAGGCGCACACCGAGGTGCTGAACCTCTTCTATCAAGTCTTCGACAAGGGGACGCTCTCCGACGGAGAGGCGCGCACCGTCGATTTCAAGAACACGGTCGTCGTCCTCACCAGCAACCTGGCGACGGATCTCATCACCGCGGCCGCGCCCCCCGGGCACCCCACGCCGCCCCTCGACGACATCGTGGCGCTCGTGAAGCCCACGCTCTCGGCGCACTTCAAGCCGGCGCTCCTCGCGCGGATGACGGTCGTGCCCTACTACCCGATCGGCACCGACGCGCTGCTCCAGATCGTGGCGATGAAGCTCGGCGCCCTCGAGAAGCGCGCGAAAGAGGCGCACGGCGTCGAGCTGGTGGTGAGCCCGGAGGTCCGCGACGCGATCGCGGCGCGTTGCCGCGAGGTGGAGAGCGGCGCGCGCAACGTCGACCACATCCTCCGGGGCACCGTGCTCCCGCTGGTGTCGTCGGAGATCTTGCGGCGCATGGCGGCGGGCCAGCCGCTCAATCGCATCGACCTCACCCTCGGGGCCGATGGCGAGATCGTCTGCACGTCGGGGGAGACCTGATGGCGCGTTGGCCAGACGAAGCCCGTTCGAGCTCGGCGCCCAGGGGCGATCGCCCGCGTCGAGCGGGGGTCGCGGCGACCGCGGCGTCGCTGGCGGCGCTCGCGCTCGCGGCAGCCGGTTGCACGCCGGCCGCCGCGCCGGTGCAGCAGGTCGAGGCCTGCAAGCCGGCCGACGTGGCGATCACGATCATCGCGTCGAAGAACATCAATCGAGACGAAGACGGCCAGCCTCGCCCCGTTCAGGTCCGGCTCTATCAGGTGAAGACCGACAGCAGCCTGCTCAACGCGGCGTTCGACGACCTGTGGAAAGACGACAAGACCACCCTGAAGGACGATCTGGTGAAGGTCGACGAGTTCCCCGTGTATCCCGACACCCGCTCCGAGGGAAAGTTCGGGGCCGACGCCTCGGCGCGCTTCGTGGTCGGGGTCGCGCTCTTTCACAATCCTCGGGGCCGTAGCTGGTGGACGGAGTTCGAGCTGCCGGTGTCGACCAAGGGCCACTGCGCGCCGTCGCCCGCGGCCTTCGCGATCTACATCGACCAGACCCGCCTCACCGAGGGGTCGGATCACATCGACGAGTACCCCGACAAGACGCGGATCCACACGCTGGCGTTGCACTTCGATCCCCCGAGCAACCCGGCCAAATCCGACGAGGCGCGATCGCCTTGAAGCCCCGCAAGCTCGTATGGACGGCCGGACTCTTCGTCACGCAGCATCACTTCCAGCAGCTCGATCGCTACCACGAGTGGCTCGTCACCGACCGCGTGCGCCACGCGTTCCCGTACTCGTGGGGCATCGCCGACCTCGACATCGACGAGCACGCCCTCGCCGCCCAACAGTTCAAGATCAACCGCATCGCGGCGGTCTTGCCCGACGGGTTCCTCATCGAGCACGGGGACTCGATCGGCGATCCGATCGCGCCGCGGTCGTTCGGCTCGGTGTTCACCCCGCAGACGCACACGCTCGACGTCTACATCGCGATCGCTCCCGAGCTCGAAGACATGCCCAACGTCGAGATCGAGCGCCGCGATCAGCGCGACGGCGGGTCGCTCCGGTTCGTGCGCGAGCAGTCCACGGTGCTCGACGTCAACACGGGCGTCGGCGAGCACACGGTGCAGTACGCGCGGCCGAACGTGGTCGTGCTCTTCGGCAACGAGCGCAAGGAGGGGTTCGTCGCGATCCGGGTCGCGCAGCTGGTTCGCACGGCCACCGGCGCCACGGCGCTCCGCGAGACGCTCGTTCCCCCGTCGCTCCGGGTCGGCGCGTCGCCGTACCTCGTCGCCCGGTTCCGTCGCCTCCTGGCGACCATGAACGCCAAGCAACGCTCGCTCTCCGAGACGCGGCGGCAACGCACCGGCGCCGCGATCGACTTCCCCGCGAACGAGCTGGCGAAGTTCTGGCTCCTCCAGACCCTCAACACGAACATCCCGCCGCTCGCGCACATCGTCGACCACGGGACTGCCCACCCCGAGCAGGCGTACCTCGACCTCGCGCGCCTCATCGGGCAGCTCTGCACCTTCACGGCCGACGGCGATCCGACCACGATCCCCAAGTTCAACTACCTCGAGATGGGCGACGTGTTCGAGCCGATGTTCGAGCGCGCCCACAAGATGCTCGCGGCCGTGGAGTCGGAGCGCTACGTGGAGATCCCGCTCCAGAAGCGCGAAGACGGCATGTGCCTCGGTCGGATCGTCGACCCGAACCTGCTCCGCTCGACGTTCTTCCTCGCGGCCAGCGGGCCGGCGCCCGAGGCGCAGGTGCGCGATCGGCTGCCGATGCTCACGAAGATCGCGTCGTGGGGCCAGATCGGCGAAATCTTGCACACGGCGCTCACGGGGATCAAGCTCGAGCTCGAGTTCAGCCCGCCGGGCGCCCTGCCCGTTCGGCCGGGGGTGGTGTTCTTTCGAATCGATCGGATGCCGAAGTTCTGGAACGACATCGCGGCGACCGGCACGATCGCCGTCTACCAGCCGCTCGACCCCCGGATCGAGCTCAAGCTCTATGCCGTCGACCCCGCGAACCTGACATGAACTCTCCGCTCGTGGCCCGCATGTACTGGGCGTGTGCCGAGTCGCTCTGCCTCGCGAGCGAGCTCGCGTCCGCGCGCGACCTGCCGGCGCCCGACGTGCTGCAGCGTCGCCTCGCCGGTCTCCTCGAAGACATGACGCGACGCTGCCGGGAGTCGGGCATTCCCGACGAGGACATCAACGAAGCCCGCTACGCGATCGTCGCCTTCGCCGACGAGCAGATCTTCCGCTCGGCCTGGCCGGGCCGCGCCCAGTGGATGCGCCAGCCGCTCCAGCTCAGTTACTTCAACGAGAACACGGCGGGAGAGGGCTTTTTTCGGCACATGGCGGGTCTTCAGAACCAGCCGCACCGCGTGCACGCCTTGCAGATCTTCTACCTCTGCCTGTGCCTCGGCTTTCAAGGTCAATACGCCGTCTACGGGTCGCAGGGGCTGGCGCCGATCATCGAGCAGCTCGCGGGCATGGTCGGCGCCGCCGCCGGCAGCGGAGAGGTGATCAGCCCTCACGGGATGCCGCCCGAGCGCGTGCGCGGGTGGATGCGCTCGGAGACGCCCGTCGTGGGCCTCAGCCTCTCGTTTCTCGCGGTCGCGATCGTGATCTTCATCGCGCTCAAGGTGACGCTCACCGTGCGGGTGTGGAACATCGGGCGCGACCTCACGACGCCCATCGCGGCGCATACGTCGACCCATTGAAGGAACAAGGGTCGTAAGCGATGTGGATCTGGCTCCTCGCGATCACGCTGACCGTCGGCATCTGGGTCGCGGGGCACTTCCTCGAGGCGCCGCTGTGGCTCGAAGTCGTTCCGACCGTCGTCATCGCCGCGGGCCTGGTCGCGTGGATCGTCGGGCGGCGGGTGCGGGCGGCGCTTAAGGCGCGCTCGCTCGAGCGCGAGCTGCTCCGGCAGGCCGAACAGCAGGCGATGAACGCGCGCCCCGACCGCCGCGCCGAGATCCTCGAGCTCCACGCTCAGATGCAGAAGGGGCTCCAGGCCCTTCGCAACAGCCGGCTCGCGAGCCGTGGGGGCGGCGCGCTCTATACGCTCCCCTGGTACATGATCATCGGGCCGCCGGGCGCCGGGAAGACGACCGCGCTCAAGCACTCGGGGCTGGTCTTTCCGTTCCAGGGCCCGGGCGTCGGGGGCGGCGTACGCGGCGTCGGGGGCACTCGCAACTGCGACTGGTGGTTCACGAATGAAGCCATCCTCCTCGATACCGCCGGCCGCTGGACCACCGAAGCCGACGACCGCGACGAGTGGCTCGCCTTCCTCGATACGCTGCGCAAATACCGGTCGCAGAAGCCGATCAACGGCGTCCTCGTCGCCATCAGCATCACCGACCTGATGCAGGCCACCGAGGAGCAGCTCGATTCGTATGCGAAGCGGCTCCGCGCCCGCTTCGACGAGATGACGACGCGCCTGCAGATGATCGTGCCGGCGTACGTCATCTTCACGAAGGCCGACCTCGTCGCCGGCTTCGTCGAGTTCTGGGGGGAGCTGTCGAAGGCCGAGCGGCAGCAGATCTGGGGGATGACGTTCCCGCTCGCCAACTCCGAGGGGCGCGACACGGGCCAGGCCTTCGACGAAGAGTTCGACGGGGTCGTCTCGTGTCTCCATGCGCGCGCGCTCCGTCGCGTCGGCGCCGCACGCCAGCCCGAGACCCGGCAGCGCATCTGCCAGTTCCCGCTCGAGTTCGCCGCCCTCAAGCCGAACCTGCGCACCTTCGTGAGCGCGCTCATGCAACCGAACGCGTTCCAGGAGACGCCGATCCTGCGCGGCGTCTACTTCTCGAGCGGCACCCAGGAGGGCCGTCCCATCGACCGCGTCATCGATGGCATGCGTCGCGCGTTCAACCTCGGACCCGCGGGGGGCGGCGGCGGCGTCCAGGTGCCGCAGACCGAGGCAAAGAGCTACTTCGTCACCGACGTCTTCCAGAAGGTCGTCTTCCCGGATCAGGCGGTCGCGTCGCGTACCCGGCAAGAGCTGCGCCGGCAGTCCCTTCGCCGCGCGGCCATCGGGCTCACCGCGGGGCTGCTGGCCGCGATGGTCATCGTGCCCTGCGTCTATACGTTCACGCAGAACCTGGCTTACGTCTCCGAATCGCGCGAAATGGCCGAGCGCTCGCAGAGCATCGACTGGGCCGACTCGAGCCCCTTCGTCGCCAAGGTGCACAAGCTCGACGACCTGCGCGCGCGACTCGACGAGCTCAGTCGCTGGCGCAAAGAGCGCGTGCCCCTCCGAATGGGCTGGGGGATGTACGCCGGCGACGGGCTCTACACGGCCCTTCGCGCGGTCTACGTGTCGAGCTTGCAGGCGCAGTTCGCCGAGCCTTCACGCATCGAGCTCGAACGGGAGCTCGCCGCGACCGCCGCGAGCCCAACGCGGCTCACGGTCGACCAGTACCACGTGTGCTTCGATCGGCTGCGCGCCTACCTCGAGATGTCCGACGCGGCCCGGATCGAGCAAGACTGGGAATCCTCGAGCCTGACGGACGTCTGGGCGCGGCTCCTCGGCACAGTGGCGGAGAAATCGGCCCTCGCGCCGCACGCGGAGCAGTACGTCGGTCTCGTGCAAAGCGGCGAGGCCGCGCCGTGGCACGTCGACCCGAACCTCGTGAACCGCGTGCAGGCGCTGCTGAAGCAAGTGCCCGACGTCGAGCTCGACTACGGCGCCATCCTTCACGACGCCAACGACAACGCCGAGCCGATCAAGCGCCAGAGTATCTTCATCGGGTCGAAGTTCCAGACCTTCCTGATGTCGAAGGCCAAACCCGAGGTCGTCGTCCCCGGGGCGTTCACGCGCGCGGCGTGGGAGGCGATCGTCCGCAACCGGCTCGACAAGTCGCGGGCGAAGCACCTCGCCGAGGGCCGTTGGGTGCTCGGCGACACGCAGGAGCTCGGGGTCGAGCACGCCGAGGCGCTCCTCCAGGATCTTCGGTCCCGCTATTTCGTCGACTACAAGAACGCGTGGGCCGCGTTCCTGAACGACTTCGATCTGCGCCGCCCCGTCAACGGAGCCGAGGCGCTCGACGAGCTGACGTCGCTGACCGAGAACCCGCCACCCTACGCCAAGCTCCTGGCCGTTCTCGCCGACAACACGCGTCTCGAGCTACCGCCCCCGACGGTCGTGCAAAAGGCGTCCGGTCAGGTGCTCGATCGCGTCCTCGACCAGGCGCGCGGCATCAGCGGCGACAGCGGCGTCGTGCCGGAGAAAGAGAAGCCCTGGGTGTCGCCCGTGCAGGCCGACTTCCAGCCCCTCGTGGCGTTCGGCGTCGCGCCCGACGCGGGAGGCGACACCCAGACGCCCACGGGTCTGTCGCACTATCTCCAGCAGATCCTGGCCAAGGTCCTCGGCGCGCTGCAAGACCTGAAGGACGCGCAGGCCGCCCCCGACCCGGCCGCCCTCGACCAGACGTTTCGCGAGGCGCTGCGCGGCACGAGCGAGCTCGTGTCGGAGACGCAGAGCGGGTTCACGAGCCCGATCTTGGCCCCGCTCCTCATGAATCCCCTCCACTACGGTTACGACTACGTGCTCACGCCGCTGGCGGGCGAAGTGGACCGCAAGTGGGGCCTCGACGTATGGCAGGCCTGGCACGACAAGCTCGACGCGCACTACCCCTTCGCCGACACGGGTCGCGACGCGACGCTGGCGGACTACGCCGAGTTCTTCAAGCCCGACAAGGGCCTTCTCTGGACGTTCTACAACGAGAACCTGCACGCGACGCTCGAGCGCGACGGCGACGCCTTCGTCCCCGTGCCCCAGGCGAAATGGGCCAAGTACACGCCCGTCTTGCTCCGCTGCTACACGCGGGGGTGGCAGATGACGAGCCAGACCTTCCCCGAAGGGGCCGAGATGCCCCTCGTGGAGTTCGATGCCAACGTGCACTCGGTGAGCGACACCGTCTCGGCCGTCACGTTCGAGGTCGACGGGGCGAGCGGCACCTACAAGAACACGCCCGAAGAGTGGTTCCACGTGCAGTGGCCGTCGAAGGACCCAAAGAAGCGCGGCGCGAGCCTGCGCGTACGCGGCTACGACTCGCTCGACGAGCTCCTGGCGCGACCGGGCGACTTCGGGCTCTTTCGATTGCTCGACAGCGCGAGCGCGATCGAGCCGGGCTCCGGCGGCAAGACGATCGTCGCGAAGTGGAACCTGCAGTCGCAGAACGCGTGGGTTCGCATGGACATCCGCCCGACGCGCGCGCAGAGCGTGTTCACCTCGTACCTCGAGAAGCACGAGCGCATGTTCAAGAACTACCAGTGCCCGAACCATCTGGCCGGCGGTCCTTGAGGCCTAGCCCATGCCACCGCTCCACCCACCTGCTCCGGCGTCATCGCCCCTGGTCGTCTTCGGCAAGGTCCCGTGGATGGGCGACTTCATGCGGCTCGGCTCCCCGGGACGAGCGGGCGAAGCGCTCGAGCAGTGGGTCGAGCAGGGGCTCGGGCGGGCCGAATCGCGCTTCGGGGCGAGCTGGTCGTCGGCCTACGCGCGCGGCTCGACGCACGCGTTCGTATTTCGCGCGCCGCGAGGGGCCGGGCCGCGCGAGACGCTGGCGGGCGTGATCCTGCCCTCGACCGACGCCGTCGGCCGGAGCTTCCCGCTCCTCGCGTATGCGCCGGTTCCGCTCGTGCGCCCCGAGTTCCAGTGGCCGCACGTGCTGCCCATGGCACTCGGCGACTTCTTCGACGCAGCCGCCGCGATCCTCCACGACGCGGCGCGGTTCTCGGAACAGGCCGAGCTCATCGAGGCGCTCGCGCCGCTACGGCCGCCGCAGGTCGACCATGCCGACATCGACGCCCGCGACTACGACACGTGGACGTCCAGCGCGCTCCTCACCCAGGCCCTGAGCGTCGTCTACGGCGAGGCCCGCGACGTGCTCGCCCCGCGCGCCGTGCACGTCATCAAGGAGGCGGTCGCGCCTTTCCGCGGTGAAGCCGCCCCCGCGACGACGCTGGGGCTCCGGTTGCCGCTCGGGTCGGGCGGGGTTGCGGCCGCGGCCTTCTGGATCGACGTGGTGCGCCGACTCGCCGGGGCTCCGAACGAGATCCGAACGTCGTTCTGGTCGTTCGACGGAGCGCACGGGTCGGTCATCGTGCAGCTCGGCGAGACGCCGGCGAGCACCCTCGCCGAGCTCTGGGCGCCCGACACCGACAGCGAGACCATGTGCGATCTCACCGAGGCGTCGAACGTCGACGTGGGGCGACTGCTCTCGGGCTTGCCGCCGCCTCTCGCCGGGGCGCTTCAATCCACGAACACCCTGGTGCGCGACTTCCTCGACCAGCTCGCCCACTGACGCGCGGCGTCGCTCACGCGGCAGACGCGAAGGCGCGGCAGACGCGAAGGCGCGGCAGACGCGAAGGCGCGGCAGACGCGAAGGCGCCCGCGAAACGGCCGTGTGTCGCGCATTCGGGTGACGCCGGTGCGCCTTTCCCCCTTACCTTCCTTTGGATACTCTGCAGCCGCCTCGATGACAACGCTCCGCGAGCAGATCGCCACCAAGATCGCCCCACTGCTGGTCCCCATCGCGGGCGCGCAGCCTGCGGGGACCGATCCGTCGTTCGAGCCCGAGTTCGAGCGAATGAAGCTCGAGATCGACAAGCTGACGTCGATCGATCAGATCGAGCCCGCATGGGCCGAAGTCCGCGACGTCGGCACGGGGTTGCTCTCGTCGCGAGCAAAAGACCTTCGCGTGGCGGGCTGGGTCGCCGTCGCGCAGACGAAGCTCACCGGGTGGAACGGGTTCGCCGAGGCCATCGTCACGTACGACGGCCTGGCCCGCGCGTTCTGGGACACGGCGTACCCCGACGCGAAGCGCCCGCGTGGCCGCATCAACGCCTTCGGATGGCTCGCCGAGCTCTCGACCAAGTACCTCCAGGACGTCAATGTCTCGTTCGGCGACGGCGACGCGGTGCGCACCAGCGACGAGGTCTTGCGCGGGCTCGACACGTTCCTGGCCGAGAAGCTAGGCGAGGCGTACCCCGGTCCCGGCCCGCTTCGCCGCTTGATGCGCGAGAAGCTGGCGGCCATTCCGCAGGCCGAGGTCGCGGCGCCGCCCGCCGGCGCCCCTCAGGCGCAGTCGCCAGCCCCACAAGCCACGCCGGCCGAGCAGATCAACGGCGCGAGCCCGGCCATGGAATCGGCGTCTCCGGCGGTGGCTCCGGGCGATGCCGCCGCGGCCGTCGAGCAAAGCGCGCAGGCCATGGTTCGCGCGGCCGAGGCGCTCCGGACCGCGGATCCAACGCGCGCACAGGCATACCGACTCCAGCGCTGGGGTACGTGGGCGGTCGTCCAGACGCCTCCGCCGGCAGACGGCGACAAGACGCGCATCCGCCCCCCGCCCGATACGGTCACGCGCCGCCTCGCCCTCCTGCGCGAATCACAGAAGTGGCTCGAGGCGCTGATGTCGACCGAGATGGCGACTGGCAACTTCCTCTTCTGGCTCGATCTGCACCACTGGGTCGCCACGGCGCTCGACAGGCTCGGCCCCACGTTCGCGGCGGCGCGCGAGGTCGTCGGGCGCGAAGTCGTCGCCTTCGTCGCGCGATTCCCGACCATCCCCTCGCTCGCGTACTCGAACGGTACGCCCTTCGCCGACGGCGCCACGAAGACGTGGCTCGAAGAAGAAGGCCGCCGCTGGGGCGGTTCGACGAGCTCGGCGGCCTCCGCCGCCGCGAGCGCGGAAGACGAAGACGTCGCCAAGCGCTTCGAGGCGGCCGAATCGCTGGTCACCGAGGGCAAGCTCGCCGAGGGCCTCGGGGTCGGCGCGGTCCTGGCGGCGCGGGGGGCAGATGGCCGCTCGCGCTTTCGCGCGGGCCTCGCGCTGGCGAAAATGGCCGTGAAAGGCTCGCGGCCCGAGGTCGCGCGCGCCATCCTCGAGCGCCTCGTCGACGACGTGGACCGGCATCACCTCGAGGCCTGGGAGCCCGCCCTCTGCGCGTCGCTCTATGCCTCGCTGCTGTCGGCCACGCGCGACGGCGCCCGCGCGAAACCGCCCTCCCCCGAAGCGGCGAGCAAAGAGCAGGCGATCTTCGATAAACTCTGCCGGCTCGACCCGGCTGCGGCGCTAAAGTTCGTTTCCGGATGACGCCAAGATAGAAATCAGCGAGGACATGCCATGCCGAAGGAAGGGTCAGTCGCGCCGCAAGAGCGGGTCAATATCACGTACAAACCCGCCACCGGAGACGCGCAGCAAGAGGAGGAGCTCCCCCTCAAGATGCTTTTCGTAGGCGACTACACCGGCCGGGCCGATCCGCGTCCGGTCGAGGAGCGCAAGCCGATCAACGTCGACAAAGACAACTTCCAGCAGGTCCTGGCCGAGCAAAACTTGCAGCTCGGGCTGCAGGTGCCCGACGTCCTGTCGGGAACGCAGGGCCAGGAGCTCTCGGTCAAGCTGAAGTTCTCGAAGCTCAACGACTTCGGGCCCGACTCGATCGCCGAGCAGGTGCCGGAGCTCAAGACCTTGCTCGAGCTGCGGCAAGCGCTGACGGCGCTCAAGGGGCCGCTCGGCAACGTTCCGGCGTTCAAGCGAAAGATCGCCGCGCTGCTCGCCGACGACACGGCCCGCGAAAAGTTGATCGGGGAACTGGGGCTCAAAAGTGAGGACAAGCCATGAGTGACGAGACGCAGAAGTCCGGCGGCGCTGCGCCGGCCACGACGACGACCACCGAAGGCTCGCTCCTGGACGACATCCTCCACGAGACCCAGCTCAAGCCTACCGACGAAGGCTACGACGTCACCAAGCAAGGCATCGGCGCGCTCGTCAAGGAGCTCCTCTCTCCGAAGCACCAGGGCGAGAAGATCGACAAGGCCTTCGCCGACTCGCTCATCGCCGACATCGACGCGAAGATCTCGCAGCAGCTCGACACGATCCTCCATCACCCGGACCTGCAGAAGCTCGAGTCGGCGTGGCGCGGGCTCAAGTTCGCGGTGGACCGCACCGACTTTCGCGAGAACATCAAGTTCGAGGTCCTCAACGTCTCGAAGCAAGACCTGGCGACCGACTTCGAAGACGCTCCCGAGATCACGAAGAGCGGGCTCTACAAGGTCGCGTACACGGCCGAATACGGCACGCTCGGCGGCAAGCCCTATGGCGCCATCTTCTCGAACTACGAGTTCGGCCCCAGCCCGCAAGACATCGCCCTCTTGCAGAGCGTCGCGGCCGTCGGCGCGATGTCGCACGCGCCGTTCTTCGGAGCGGCCGGCCCGCAGTTCTTCGGCAACAAGGACTACTCGAAGCTGCCGAACCTGCCCGACCTCCACGCGACGTTCGAGGGGCCGCTCTACACGAAGTGGCGCGCGTTCCGCGAGTCGGAAGACGCGCGGTACGTGGGCCTCGTCATGCCGCGCTTCCTCGCGCGCCTGCCCTATGGCAACAAGACCACCCCCGCGAAGACGTTCAACTACGAAGAAGACGTGGTCGGCGCGCACGACCGCTACCTCTGGTCGAACGCGTCGTACGCCTTCGCCACCCGCCTGACGGAGAGCTTCGCGAAGTACCGCTGGTGTCCCAACATCATCGGGCCGCAGGCCGGCGGCACCGTCGAGAACCTGCCGCTCCACCAGTACGAAGCCATGGGCGAGCTGCAGACCAAGTGCCCGACCGAGGTGCAGATCAGCGATCGGCGCGAGTTCGAGCTCTCCGAAGAGGGGTTCATTCCCCTCACTTTCCGCAAGGAGTCCGACAACGCGTGCTTCTTCTCGGCCAGTAGCTGCCAGAAGCCGAAGACCTTCGGGCAATCGGCCGAAGGCAAAGACGCGGAGCTCAACTATCGCCTCGGCACGCAACTCCCGTACATGTTCGTGGCCTGCCGTCTCGCGCACTACATCAAGGTGCTGCAGCGGGAGCAGATCGGGACATGGAAAGAACGCCTCGATCTCGAGAACGAGCTCAACAAGTGGATCGGCCAGTACATCTCCGCCCAAGACGGGGTCAGCGCCATGGTTCGGGGCAAGAAGCCGCTCCGAGACGCGAAGATCTCGGTGTCGGAGGTCCCCGGGAACGCGGGTTGGTACAAGGTCGACATGCGCGTGCGACCGCACTTCAAGTACATGGGCGCGTCGTTCACGCTCGCCCTCGTCGGCAAACTCGACAAGGAGTAGCGTAACCCCCTCGGCATCGGCCGCCTGCGCCGCCCGTGGTAGGCGGCCGATTCTCGAGAGTTAGAATTCCATATAGCCGCCGGGGATCACGAACGATTCGCTCTTGTCGGCGATCGTGAACACGCCCCAGCACGCGAGCTTCGTGCGTCCCGCGAAGATGACGGCTTGCCGCGCGGCGCCCACCGTGGCGAGAACCGCCAGGTTCGAGCGGTGGAACCCCCAGGCGCCCGGTCCGTGCTCGAGCAGCGCGCGGTGAAGGTTCTGCCCGGCCGCCTCGGCGTCGTCGAGAATGGCGACACGGAGCCGAACGGGCTCGTCTTCGGCGCTCCGCACGTCGACGTAAACGAGATCGGCGCGCGCCCGCTCGGTGGAGGTCTTGAACCCCTGGCGCTCGAGGAACGCGACGAGCGAGCTCTCGTCGAGCTTCCGCTCGTCCGGCGCGTTCTCGGGAACGCTCCGGCACACCTCGGGCCGAAGGCGCACGTTCCCCTCTGGCTCCATGCGCTGGAGGTACGGATCGTTGTCCACCGGCGGAACGAGGTACGGGCCCGGGAGGCGCTGCGCGCAGCCCAAGGCGACGACGGCGAACGTCAACGTGGCGAGACGCGCGGGGGTCATCATCGGCAGCGACGGCAAGAACCTAACCTAGGGAGCCGTTGCAAGGCACCGTTTTTCTGTTCGCCCCGATGTTCTCTGCGCCTCGATGATAGAGTGCCTGAGCATGTGGCGGGTAATCCGGCGAGCTCTCTCAGTGGCATTCGTCTCAGGCGCCTTGGCGGGAGCTACCGGGTGCGGATCCCATCACGCGCAGGGCCCGCAGGATCACGTCTTTTACCAGACCGATTCCGTTGCCGGACCCGCCGCGCAGGCGACCGAGTGGGCCTATTCGCCGCTCGACGCGCCCTCGGTTCCCCCGCTCTCGGCGTACGACGGCGTCAGCGTATTCGACGGGACCGTGCACCTCTCGCGGCCGCGGACGTGGATCGTGCGCTCCGCTGGCGGTCCGCCCAAGCGCCGGTACGTCGAGTACGTCGCTCCGCACGCCTACCTCTTCACGATGTACGAACTCGACGACGCCGTCGGCTCATGGTCCGACGTCCTCGCGGAGTACGAAGACGAAGCCACCAAAGCGGGGGCGGAGTTCATGAGCAAGCGAGTGCCCATGGCGACCGCCAACGGGCAGGGGCTCGCCTACGTGCTCAAGCGCACGGTCACCGGAGCGAAGGGGCCGCTCGTCAACTACTCGCACGAGTACATCGTTCACGGCGATCATCGCGTCGTCCTCGCGCAGATCGTCCATCACGCCGAGAACGTTGGCGCCCCCGGCCCGGAGCTACGCCGCGTCCTCGAGACCATGGAGGTTCCGTAGATCCCGGCTTCTCGATCCGCGAGCCTGGCCGCCGGAGGCGTCGCGTGTTCAGGCGACGCGGTCTTCGGCGACGAAACGGGCCGTCGCTTCGTGGATGTCTTCGCTCAAGGTGACGCGTGCACGCATCGACTTTTGCTCGCCGCTCGTCAGGTGGGTACTCACGCCGAGCTGGCTGCCAGCCTCACGCCCGAGCTGAAAGCGCGGCGTGTGCGCGGCGCCCACGAAGATCTCGAGCTCGGGCTCCAGGTGACCGGGCGACAGCTGCATGATGACGTCACGCAGGCGGGCGTGCTCGCGCCCGCCTGGCATGAACGACTCGAACGTCGCGTAGTCGACCGGTCCGACGACGACGCGAAAGCGACCGGAGCAATCGGTCACTGTGGACCCGATCGCGAAGTCGGCGTCGAGCGTGCAGTTCTGCACGCCGAGCAAGCAGCGCTGGTCCTGGCCGATCTGCACCGTTCGGGCGACGAATTGATCGATCCGGACGCTCCCTTTCACGACGCGCTCGAGCGCGATCTGGAGCGTCCGGGCCGTGCGCCCGCCCGCGACCAGAAGGGGAGCCAGGGCCAGGAGGTCGAGCGGACCGAGGCCTCGCTGCGGTGCGGCGCCTTCCAGATCGACCCCGACGAACGCGAGCATGCGGCGCGTGAAGGGATCGGTCCCTTCGGGCTGGAAGGCCGCGGAGAACCGCGCTCTGTGCCAGCTGCGGAAGAAGAGGCTGATGAGTCGGTGGTGGAAGAGATCGTAAAATGAGCGCAGCGAGGGCTGGTCGCGAAACTCGGCGTTCAGCACGTCTTCGCTGAAGACCGTCGCGAGCGGGGACGACGGACCGATGAGGCCCAGGAACGTCGTCGTCACGTCGATGCGGGCCGGCCCGTCGGGTTGCGGGACGACCCGGATGGACGCGATGTCGCTCGAGTGGAAGACGAGGCTAGGGTCGTGCAGGAACCGGATCGCTTCGGCCTGCGGCGGACCGAGCTCGCCGACGCGCACGGCGCCGGGCATGAGCCGGTGAATGAGCTGCACGGCCTGGAAGAAGCCGAAGCGAGGCCCCGTGCGCTCCAGCCTGGCTAGAAGAGTCTCAGGTTGCCGTTGCGGGGGGGCCATCGAAATTCGAGCTTCGACCTGGTTCCACGGAAAGTCGCGTGAGAAAACGAGTTGATGGAGACGCGCTCGCCGAGGAGGCGATCGAGCACGGCGCTGAAGAGAAAAAGGTCGCCGTCGCCGGAGAAGCCCTCTTCGTCGAGATCGACGTCGATCCCCACGCCGCGCACGGCCGCTCCCCGGTAAAGGCGCTCTTCGGGACGCACGCGCACGTCGCGGATGGCCGCGACCCGCAGCTCGTTCGCGCGCGCCGCCTGGCGATCGACGATGGCGTGGAGGTTGTAGACCTCGAGGATGGCCCGCAAGACGGCAGGCTCCGTCAGCGAGCGGAGATTGGTGGCCGTGTGCGCGACCGCGCGCCATTGCAGCTCGCGACCGAGCGGCGGCGGCACGTGCGGGGTCACGGCCGTCAGATTCGCGAACGTGACGAACGCCGGGGAGCTCGCCGTGTGCACGCTCACGTCGCCCGGGCGTAGCGCGCGCGTGACCGAACGGTTGGTGGCGAGCAAATCGATCGAGATGGTCTCGGCGTCGACGAAGACTCCGCTGCCTTCGGGGGCTCCGAACGACATCGAGAGGTCCGCGCCGTCGCCCGTGACGCTCGGAGAAAGGTGGGTCGTGTAGAAGCCGTTCGTCGCCGCCTCGCCGTGGGCGAACTCGTAGAACGCCGGGATCGTCGCGCGGGCGTTCGACCCTCGCAGGATGGCTCGCACGTTCGTGACGGCGTAGACCTCGCCGTGCGACGGCGGGAGCCCCGCGACGCGAACGAGGAATCGCTCGCGCTCCGGCGACGGTCGGATCGGGTCCGCGGTGGTCTGGAAGACGTTGACGATCGGCACGCAGTGGAGCCGGACGTTCTGCGCGGAGATGCGCGTGGACGGCGGGAGGGGGCGCTCGAGACGAAAGCAGAGCGTGGCAACCTGCGCCTCCTTGTCGACCTCTCCGACGCGCCGCAGGTCGGCGACGTCGACGAACGCGAATTTCGACGGCAAGACGTAATATTCTTCGAGCAGACGGAAGCCGGGAAAGACATGCCGCCCCATCGGGAGGAGGCCCTCGTCTTCCTCGAAGCCCACCCACCGCAAGACCTGGGTCCCCAGCGAGAGCTCGCGCGTCGGGCCGCCGCGCTCACTCCCCTCCGGGTTGATGCTCAGCGTGACGTCTTTGAGCTGGCGCAGGATCGCGAGGAGCAGGCCGAAGGCCACCTGCGGTTCGCCCGTGAAATGGAGGCGCAAAGCCTCCGGCGATGCGAGGGCCAGCGGCGCTCCGCTCGTGCTGCGGATCACCACGGCGATCTGCTGCTGGCCCCCGGGCAACGGCTCGAGGCGAACGGACTCGATGGCGAGGGGATTGAGTTCGCAGGCCGTCGTCGACTGAAACGTGCACGAGGCGCCATCGACGGCGACGCTCGCGAACTCGGTCCCCGCCGGCACGATCTGGCTGCCGCGCAGCGCGTTGGCGATCGGCTTCATCTCGAGGATCGACGCGCTGGGCACCGGCCGCACGAGATGCGGAAAGAGCAGCGCTGCGAGCGAGTGCACGAACTCGGGCATCTCGTCGTCGAGCTTCTGGCGGATCCGGCCCGTCAAGAATGCGACGCCCTCGAGCAGCCGCTCGACGTCCGGATCCGCGCCGCTCCCCGCCAGCATCGGCGCCAGCGCCGGGTAGGCGCGCCCGAACTCTCGCCCGAGCTCCCTCAGGTACGCGAGCTCGTCTTGATAGTACTTGTTGAACATCGACGTGCCGTCAGCGGACCGTGACTCGTCGCGATGCGTCGAGAAGGGTCTCGAACTGAATCGCCCGCTTCGAGCCGTCGACCACGACGCGCGCGTTGATGGAGAAGCGGAGCGTGAGATCGAGCCCTTCGCTTGGGACGTGAACGATCTGAACGTTTTGCAGGCGAGGCTCGTACGTCCGGATCGTGTGACGTAGCGTCTGCCCCATCAGATGGATCGCATCGGGGAAAGCGTGAATCATTTCGCTGACATCAGCGATTCCATAGTCGGGGCACGTGAGCATCGTGCCCAGGCGCGTACCGCACATGTGCACCAGGTTCTCGAGGATGCTGGCACGGAGCTCGCGGTCCGACGCGGCGTGCGTCGGAGCGCTCTCCGAGGTGCGGATCCGCGACAGGAGGGTGGCGCCGGCCATGCTCAAGTCTCGCATGACGCGAGGCCGCGCCGGGAATCATCGCGCATCACCCGTTTGGAGGACATGACTTCCAGGTCGGCCGGACGCAAAGTGAATGCGGAGTGCGGAGCAAGAGTCTGTTTGTGGTCACCCCGCCGCTCCGATAGCCTAGCGCCACGCGTTGTCCGCCGTCACGGCGATTGCGGACACGGAGGGTCGCGAAGCAGACGATAGCGGTCGGGGTACCCAGCCGCGGCTCGACGAACACGACGAACACGAGGGAGCAAGCACGCCATGGCATATCAAGCACGTATCAAGGTCAAGGGAACCAAGCAGGGGCAGTTCAAGGGCGAGGGCCTGCAGACGTCCGCGGGCTCGAACTGGATTCCCGTTCTCGCGTTCTCGAACGAGGTGCAGTCGCCTCGCGACATCGCGACCGGGCAAGCCAGCGGCAAGCGGCAGTGGGGCGCGGTCAAGATCACCAAGGAGTGGGGGGCGGCGTCGCCCCAGGCCCTCCAGGCGTGCTCCACGAACGAGGCCCTCACCGAGATCGACATCGAGTTCATCAAGGTCAAGGACGACGGGACCGAATACACCTACCAGACGCTCACCCTCACCAAGGCCACCCTCGCCGGCGTGCGGCGCTTCACCGGCAACTCCACGACGGGCGAGTCGAGCTCGCGCCACAAGTCGGCGGACGACACGATGGAACTCGAAGAGTGGTCGTTCACCTTCCAGAAGATCCAGCTCGACGACGCCGACGGCAAGACCACGATGATGGATAACTGGTCGGACACCCAATAAGAACTTCGACTGCGTCGAACATCATGTCTTCGGGCTGCAACTCCGCGGGAGCAAGGACGTCATGGCATATCAAGCACGCATCAACGTAGAGGGAGTGAAGAGCGGGAAGTACCCCGGCGAAGGGCTTCAGGCATCCGCTTCGAAGAACTGGATCCCGGTCCTCTCGTTCACCAACGATCTTCAGTCGCCGCGCGACATCGCGACGGGGCAGGCCAGCGGCAAGCGCCAATGGAAGCCCGTCAAGATCACCAAGGAGTGGGGGGCGACGTCCCCGCTCGCGCTCAACTCGCTCGTGACGAACGAGAGCATCAAGACGGTGAACATCGAGTTCATCAAGACCAAGGACAGCGGCGAAGAGTACACCTACCAGACGATCAAGCTGACGAATGCCTCGTTCGCGGCCATCCGTCGGTTCACCGACGACCCCGAGTCGGACGACGAGTCGAGCTCGCGCCACACCGGCGGCGACGACACGATGGAGCTCGAAGAGTGGTCGTTCACCTTCCAGAAGATCGAAGTCGCCGACAACGACGGCAAGACGACCTTCATGGACGACTGGGCCGCGACGACGTGATGGGTTCGCCGGCGTCGAGAACCGCACCCTTGATCGGGAGCGGCGCTGCCGCTTAGATGAGCGGCATGCGGCAGCCCGAAATCGTTCGGACGTTCTCGATGCTCGGCGTTCTCGGTCTCCTCGGCGGCGGCATGGGCGCCGCTGGCGCGGGGTGCGGCGGAGGCGAACGGCCCCCGCACCTCGAGGACACCCCGCGAACGACCGTGCCGCTCCCCGCCTGCGTCGTGGCCCTGTCGCCCAGGGTGAACGCCAGCGGCCTCCGTAACCTCACCGAAGACGAAGTGTGGCGCGTCGTCTTCCCCCGCTACGACGCGTCGAAGCACGAGCTGCCTGTCGGGGCCGAAGCGTGCACCGGCGATCGCGTCTTCGACGATCCGATCCTCGCCGGGGCCACCGTCCGCGCCCAGGCGCTCGCCGTCAAGGAGGGCGACATCGTCTATGGCAACGCCGGCGATCGCTTGCGAATCGTCTGGCTGCGCACGCATCGATGGCCCGACGGCAGCGAGGGCGGACCCCTCGCGATCGTGCGCGCGACCGAGACGTCAGCCGAGGTCTACGCGGTCGGCGTCCATCGCCGCCCCCCGAGCAAGACCACGCTGCAGGCCGAGCGCATCGGCACCGAGATGATCGTCACCGTGATCGACGACGGCTGCGAAGATCAGCCCAAGTCGAGCCCGTGCGCGAGCACGGTCACGCTCTACCACCCGGGCGGAGGCCACCTCGATCGGCTGCGCACGCTAACCACCGAGCAGCGCGCCTTCGGCAGCGGGAGCGAGCCGGGCGTCATCGGCCAGCTCGAGTACCACCTGACATCGTCTCCCGAATACGGCTCCAGCGGCGTCAAGTTCTTCGAGGAGATCGAGTCGAAGGACTCGGGCGGCCGCGTCTTGCACAAGATGGAGCTCGAGCGAAACTTCGCCCTCAAAGACGACACCCTCGAGGGCGGCCCGGAGTCGCTCTGGGGCCGCGTGCAGGGCCAGAACGCCCCCGTCGCTCCCGCCTCGTCGGGCGCGCACGCGCGAACGCCGGGCGAAAAACCTCGCTAGAACGCGCGCGTGTCAGTTGAGGCGGAGAACGCGGCCCACCAGGCGGAAGAGGCCTCGCGAGGCGGCGTGGATGCGGCCGCCGACGATCTCGATATCGCCGTCTTCGCGCAGGCGGACCGCGGCGCGCCCGGTGCGCAGGAGCACTTCGCTTTCGGCCTCGATCTCGATCGTCTTCCCGCGGAGCTTCAGGTCCCGCGGCCGGCACGTCTGGAGCACGCCGACCACGATCGGCGGCGGGCCGTCCTCCACGAGCACCGAGCCGCCCTGGGCCGCGATCTCTTCGAGAAGCGCGATCTCGACCCCGGCCGCGATCTCCGCGGCCAGCGGTTCGCTCGACCCGCGCCACGCGATCATCGCGGCGCCGTGGCCCACGGTCAGCACGCGCGCCGCTCGCAAGCCAGCGCTGACAGCGGCGGTGCCCGTCGTGGCGACCGGCCCGGGGGCCTCGACCTGCTCGAGCAGGCGATCGACGCGCCGGTCGCCGTCGGCCGGCGTGGCGTCGGCGCGCCCGTCGCCAGCGGAGGGCGCGTCGTCGACGGCAGGTGCATCGCTGGGACCGCGCGCGAGCACGTCAGCCTCCCTCGCTCGCCGGCTTGGGTAGCTGGATCGCGCCGCCCGTCACGGTGACCATCGCGCTCTTGATGGTGACACCTCCGCCGTCGATCGTCAGCTCGCTCCCCCCGCACTTGAGGGTGATGCTCGAGCTGGCGTCGAACTTGTGCATCGCGCCGATCATCGTCAGGTTCGCGGCGGCCTCGATGGACAGGTTGCCCTTGACCTTGTCGATCACCGCGCCGCCGATCATGGCCGTCTTCGCCCCGCCGACGTGCTCGGACTCGCCCTTGGCCACGACGATGAGGCCGATCTCTTTTTCCATCTTGCTGCCCTGAACAGCCTCGGCGAAGTCGCCGAGAACGAGCTCGACGTGCGCCGCGCCGACGTTCTGCGTCACGCTGCCCGCGATGTTCGTGTTGATGCCGTTGACCGTGGCGAGGACCTTCAACGCGGCCGCCGTCTCGTTGTGCGATCCCGTGACCTTGAGGATCGAGTGGCCCGGCCCCTTGGCCCGGTCCGTCGCGTCGACGCCGTCGACGTCGCCCACGGGCCCGACCACGTTCGCGTCCGATGCCCCCCCGCCCCCGCCGGCGTCGGCCCCTTGCGGGCCCTCGAGCGCATTGAGCGCCTTGCTCGCGGCCGTTTGCATCATGTTTCCGATGGCGGCGTCGAGCATGTTGCCGCCGGCGATGGCCCCCGCGCTCTCGTCGGTTCCCGGCGCCGCGCGTGTGGCGGCCGGACCGGCTTCGCCGGAGCCTCCGCCGCCGCCCATCGATGCGGCTACCGCGCCGGCCGCCGGCAGCGCCCCCGCGCCCGCGATGAGGGCGCCTGCGGCGCTCAGGTCGCCGTTCTTCAGCGCGTCCATGTGCACACCGAGCGCGCCCGCCGCCGCCGCGAGCTCCGTTACCGGGCCGAGCGCCTGATCGATCTTCCCCTGGACAGCGCCCGTCACCTGCGCGATGGCGTCGGCGGCCTTCGCCGAGGCCACCTCGGCGGCCTTCGCCGCGGCGAGCGCGATGATCGCCTCGAGGGGGTTCCCGATGTGCTCGTTTTGCGCGGCGCCGACCATCGTCGTCGACGAGCCCCCGACCGTGAACCCCGCGACGGCGTTCACTTCGAGGGTGCGCGTCACGCCGACGGTCACCGTCTGGTTGCCCCCGATCGACGTCTTGTAGCCCTTGGTGATCTTGACGGTCTGGTTCGCGTCGATCTCGGTCGACGAGTCGACCTTCACTTCGAGAGAGTCGTTGTTCCCCACGGTCTTCGTCTTGTTGTTAGCGACGACGATGTTCGTGTCGTACTGCGAGTGGATCATGATCTCTTCGGCCCCGGCCTTGTCCTCGAAGCGGATTTCGTTGGAGCCGCCGCCGCCGGGTGAGCTCGCCGTCTGCAAGCTCGTTCGCGTCTTGCCCTCCGGGAGCGCGTAGGGAGGCATGAACAGCCCGTTGTAGAGGCGACCCGTCACCACCGGCCGATCGGGATCGCCTTCGAGGAACTCGACGACGACCTCCCACCCGACGCGCGGGAGCATCATCGAGCCCGACGTCTGCATCTGCGTCACGCGCATCCACGCGGACGCCGCGTCGTCCAAGGCCGGACCGAGATCCCAGTGGAACTTGACCTTGCACCGGCCGTGCTCGTCGGTGTGGATCTCTTCGGCGGGCGCGCCCGCCGGAGCAACCACGGTCGCGGTCTGCGGTCCCTCGATGACCGGCCGCGGCGTCCTGCGCGGGGGCCGGAACTTCGTCTTCGCAGGAACGAGCAGCGCGCGGGCGAAGCTCTCGTCCTGTCGTTCGCGGACGTACTGGTGCACGACCGACGTGACGAACCAGTCGCCCTCGACCACGGTGGAGTCGGTGATCGTCAGCTTGCGACCGACCGACACACGGAGGCACTCGGCGTCGATCGAGACGGTGTCGCGCGTCGCCTGCGCCGCCTCGAGGCGCGCCGCGGCCAGCCGCTTTCCGTCTGCCGGTACGAAGTAGCCGCCCGGGTAGTCGTAGATCTCGAGGTCGTCGCGATCGGCGGCCTGCGCCGTCGAGGTGAGGTCGACCTTCGGCGTCTCGAAGGCGAAGTCCCGCAAGACGAACTTTCCCGGCGCGACGGCCTTGCGGTCGGCGAGCGTGTAGATGGCGTCGACGTCACCGCCGAGGAGCGAGCGGGCCCGCCGTGGCAACGACGGGTCGCCGTCGATGGGCTCGGCCGCGGTACTGTCATCGGCGACGACGAGCGAGACCTCGCCGTCGGCCATGGTCTCGACGAAGAAGTAGATGCCTTCGTGCTCGAAGAGGCGCGACAGGAACGCGAGCGGGCTCTCCTCGTACTGCACGCAATACGCGCGCGGCGCGTACGACGCCGTCAAACGCCACTCGACCTTCAGCGACGGCGCCTCGTCGGCCAGGACCTTCGTCGCGATGTCCTGGACGGTCATGTCCTGGTAAATGGCGCAGCCGCGCTCGCGGCCCATGAGCGTGAGCGGCGAGACGACGGTGAGCCGGTAGCGGAGCGTGCGAGCGGCGCCGCCGACCGCCGACGTGCCGAGGACCGTCACCTCGGCGATGACCCCGCCAAAGATGCGCGCCGTCTCGCCCTCGAAGCCGTAGGAGAGCGTCCCGGTGCCGCCGATCATGTCTTCGGGGTCGACGTAATCGTCGAGGTGAAGCTCGATCTCGAGGCTCGGCGGCTGGCCGAGGGCGTGCTCTTCGCGAAAGCGCGCGACGCTCAACGCGCTCGCGTCGTCGATCTGGAAGGCGGCCTCGAGGGTGCGCGTCACGTCGATCTCCTCAGTTGTCCATGATGAGCGCGCCGCCGTCGTCGACCTCGCCGTCGATCTTCAGCGTCGCCCCCGCGATGGTCACCATCGCCGGCATCATCGTGATGGTCGATGCGCCCATCACCACCGTGAGCATCGTCTCGCCCTCGACCACGATGTTCGTGGCTTTCAGGATCAATGCGCCCGCGGCCACCTCCGTGAAGGCGGCGCCGGATTTCTCTTCCAGGTCCCCCGCGACGCTCCGGACGATCGCCCCGCCGGCCTTCGCGTTCATCGCGCCGCTCACGTCCACGCCGCGCCCGGCCTTGGTGGCGATGACCTTGAGCGCCCCGGTCGTCTCGCTGCGCGATCCGCCGACGATCACCGATCGCCCTCCGCCGGCCATCTCGACCAGCGCGGCGCCGACGTTGTGCACGGCGTTGCCGAGGACGTGCTCGTTGGACGCGCCGACCACGAGGTCGATCATCGCCCCGCCGACGGTCAGGTTGCTGTCGCCGCCGACCTCGCACTTGTGATCGCCGCCGACGTGCATGTCGCGAACGGCCCCGATCGTGAGCGAGTGGTTGCCGGCGACCTGATCGACGAAGAACGTCTGGACGTGCACCTTCTGCGATCCGGTGACGGCGACCGTCTGATCGGCGCCCACCGAGGCCGAGAGGCTGTTGGTCACGCTCAGCGTATGATTCGCGCCCACCTGACGTTTCTGGTTGTTGCCGACGGACTCGGTCGTGTTGTTGCCCACGTCGATCGACATGTCTTTCGAGGCGTTGAAGAACATCTCTTCGCTGCCCTTGCTGTCGTGGGTGCGAACCTCGTTTGAGCTCCCGCCGCCGGGGGTCGTGGCCGTCTGCAGCGAGCTGCGCACCTTGTTCTCCGGGAGCTTGTAGGGCGGCGTCGTCACGCCGTTGTAAAGGCGCGACATGACGACGGGGCGATCGACGTCGCCCTCGAGGTACCGGACGGCCACCTCCCAGCCCATGCGCGGCAAGAGCATCGAGCCGCCCGTGGGCGCCTGCGACGTGCGCATCCAGCAGCTCGACGTCTCGTCGTTCTTGCCCAGCCGATCCCAGTGGAACTGCGCGGTGACCTGCCCGTGCTCGTTGGTGTGAATCTCTTCCCCGCTCGCACCGGTCGTGATCGCGGTCTGCACGCCCGGCACCGTCTGCGCGCGCTCGAGCCGCGGGGGCCGGTACTGCGCGGTCTTCGAGGGCACGGCGTGGAACCGGCAGGTGTACGCGTGCGGCACGTCTGCGGTGGGCTCGAGGGCCCTCGGATCGTGACCTTCGATCTCGACGCCGACGACCAGGTACTCCTGGTTGAGCGGCGCATAAGGGTGGCTCTCGACCGAAAAGCGATAGCCGCATCGCAGGGTGAGCACCCCGGTGAGGCCGCTCACCACGTCGCGCGTGGCGCGGAGCGAATCGAGCAGCACCTTGGCGAGGCGGTCGCCTTCCTTCGGCAGGTCGAATCGACCCGGCCACGCGTACACCTCGAGCTCGCCCTTCTCGCCATCGGCCGTCACCGACGACTCGAGCTTAAGCTGGGGCTTTTCAGCATCGCGGTCGCGCAAGCACGTCTTGTCCGAGCGGACCTCGTGGCGCCGCTCGACTTCGAAGACGTGCTCGCCGACCTCTCTCTCGCCGAACGTGTGCCGAAAGACGAGCGAGGTCGCGCCGTCGATGTCGCCGAAGCCGGCCTGGTCGTCGCCGAAGGCGATGAGATCGCTGCTCTTGCCGTGCTCGATCGCGAAGTAGATGCCCTCCTCGGAGAGCACGCGCGACACGAATGCGAGATCGGTCTCCCGGTACTGCACCGTGTAGTCCCGCGTGGGGTAAGCGCCCGTCGTTCGCCATTCGGCGTCGGCGACGCCGGCGCCGGAGAGCACGCTCTTGACGACGTCGACGGCGGTCATCTTCTGGAAGGTGCGGCAGTCGGTGCGTTGTGACATCGTCCAGGCCGCCGGCGCCACCGCGATGTCGACGAAGTGAACGTCGTCGCGGTGCTCGCGCCTGTCGGCGGCGACCACGGTGCCGACGAACGTTCGCTTCTGCGACTTGTCGTTGCTCTCGAGCGTCAAGACGGCCGGCTGGTCGACGAGCGACGCGGGGTCGGGCGCCTTGTCGTCGTCCTTGCCGATCCTGCAGACGAGGGTACTAACCTCCGACAGGCGCTCGCTGAGGGCGTACCGATGGACCCGGTAGGGTGTGCCCCCGACGTCGAGGGTGGCGAGGACGCCGGAGCGGACGTTCGAGTCGCTCATCGCGTCACCCGGGCCCGAGCTTCATCGTGCCGCCGAGCTTCACGATCATCGCCGCCTGCACGGCGACCGCGCTCCCCTTGATGACGATGGGACCGCCCCCGAGCTTGACCTCGCTGCTGCCGCCCTTGAACGTGCCGACGCCGCCGAGCAAGGTCACCATCTTGCCCTTGATGCTGATGTCGCCGTCGACCTTGCACATGTGCAGCCCGCCGACGAGGCGCGTGACGGCCGCGTCGCAGCTCGCCTCGTAGCCGCCCTTGATGAGGTGGATCTCGCCCGCAGCGGCGGTCGAGTTCTTCGAGCCGCCGACGGTCTCGCCCACCGAGCCCTTCGCGAGCTGGACCTTCACGGCCCCGACGGTCTCGCTGAGGTCGCCGAGGATGTTGTCGCTGATGGACCCGACCGACGCGACCATGTGCACCGCGCCCACCGTGCGTTTGAGGTTCGTCGAGATCGTGTGCTCGATGCCGTTCTGGATGGTCATTTGCATCGCGCCGACGGTGTACGAGCGCGTCCCGCCGATGTGCTCGATGTAGTTCGCGTCGGCGTTGGTCGTGTCGGCGACGGCGATGGTGATCGACTGATTGCCTGCTATCTTCTGCGACAGGATCGCGCCGACGTCGAGGCTCTGACTGCCGCCGACGGTGAGGGACTCGTTGGACCCGACGGCGCTCGACATGTTCACCTTGACGGCGTGCGTATCGTCAACGGTGATCTTCTCGATCTTGTCGTGCCCGATCGTGATGTTGAGGTCCTTCTGCGCGCTGATGCCGAAGCCCTGGGTGCCGCCCGAGTCGCTCATCTTGAGCTCGTTCATGCCCGCTCCGCCGGGCGACGACATGCTCTTGACGGAGCCAGATGCCTTGGCTCCGGGAAGGGCGTAGGGCGGCGTCTTCTCGGCGTTGTAGAGGCGGCCGATGGCGAACGGGCGGTCCGGGGCCCCGCCGTGGAACGCGACCGAGAGCTCCCACCCGACGCGCGGGAGGATCATCGATCCGCCCATCAACGCCTGCGATACGCGGAGCCAGCAGCTCGCCGTGTCGTCTTGCTGTCCGACGCGATCCCAGAAGAAGCGCACCTTGATGCGCCCGTACTTGTCGACGTGGATCGACTGGTCTTGCGCCGAGGTGGGCCCCGTCACGACGACCGTCTGGATGCCGCGGATCCGCGGTCGGCGCGCGCGGAGAGGCGGAGCGTAGGGCGCTCCCTTCGGGATTCCGCGAAACTCGTTCTCGCAGGCGAAGGACTCGGCCTGATCTTCGGGGTGCTGCCGGCCGCGCGTGCGAAGGGACGTGACGACGAAGTCGCCGTTGAGGCAGCCTTCGGCCGCGGCGTCGACGGAGAAGGGCACGCCGCAGCGCAAACCGATCGCGGCGCTCTCCCCGCGGCAGACGTCGGCGTCGGCGCGTAGCATTCGCATGCGCGCCCTGGCGCGCCGCTTTCCGTCGGCGCCTTTGGTGAACCCGCCGGGGTACTCGTAGTGATCGAGCGGCCACTCGTCGGCCTTGTCACTGGCCGCCTCGGGCTTGACCTGGGGCTTCTCGAAGTCGAAATCGCGGACGAGCACCCCCGTCGTGCGGAGCGAGCGCTTGCGCTCGAAGCGTTCGAGGGGCTCGGCGTCGGAGGCGATGCCTTGCCCCATCGCGAAGGACACCGCCGGCGCGTCGCCCGTGGGCTCGAACGCGTCTTCGGTGTCGGCGACCACGAGCTTGTGCCCGTCGGCCCCGTGGCTGAAAAAATAGAAGATCCCTTCGTCTTCGAGGAGGCGCGACACGAACTCGAGCGACGACTCGCGGTACTGCACGAGGAACTCGCGCGGCGAGTACGTGGCTTTGAGTTGCCACTCGACGCTCTCGCCGAATCCTGCCTCGAGGAAGATCTGCTGAACCACGTCGGCGATGCTTAGATCCTGGAAGATGCGGCAGTCTTCGCGGTGGGCGAGCGCCGACAGCGCCGGCGCGAGGCGCACGCGGAAGTAAAACCGCTCGGAGGCGAACCGGGTGAAGCTGGCGCGGTCGACGATGCCGTGGAAGTGCCGCGTCCGCTCTCTGTCGTCGACGATGGTGAGCAGGAGCGGCTTCCGCAGGCACGCGTCGACCTCGAAGCTCGAGTCGGCGGTATAGAAGTCGACTGTGATGTCGAAGGGTCGCGAGATCTCTTCGAGCGCTTCGTAGTCGACGACCTCCGCGTCTGCGGGCAAACCGCCGCCCGCGAGGCGAAAGAAGGCGTTCGCTGTCACCACCGCTCGGGTACGGTAACACGCGCGATCGACCGAACAAGGCCGCCCCCTGTCGCCCGTTTTGACGACACCGCGTTCCTTCGGGTCGCGTCCTCGCCGCTTCGTCTTTGCGTCGTTCGCCTGGCGCCGAGGGGCGATAACCGGATATTCCTCGGGAACCAATGGCCTCGCCGCGGGTCGACAACCGAACCGACTTCGTCGTCCACCCGCAGGTCATCCTCGACCGGGACGGCGAGAAGCTGGCGTGCATCGTCAAGGCGACGGCCGAGTGCGCGTCGACCCTCGGAGGCGCCGTCGAGATCGCCCCCAAGGCGCGACGGCGGCCGGTGCGTCTGGCCGACGTGCCATGGGGCGAGCCCGAGAAGAGCAGCATCGCGTATCCGGCCGACCTCTGCGTCCGCAAGGCGGCGACCGACGTGGTGGTGGTCGCGCGCGCCCACGCGCCCGGCGGTCGGCCCATACAGACCATCGACGTCTACGTGGGCGTCGGGCCGCTCCGAAAGGCGCTCCAGGTGCACGGGCTCCGCGTCTGGGAGCGAGACGGCATGGGAATCTCCGCGCCGCGTCCGATCGCCCAGCTCGAGATGCGCTACGACTTCGCCTGGGGAGGCTTCGACGACAGCGACGCCGAGCACCCCGTCGAGGAGGCGCGCAACCCGGTGGGCATGGGCGTCGCCAGGGACCCGAAGACCTTGACCGATCTCCAGGCGCCGCACATCGACGATCCGGCTGCGCCTCTCAAGACCTGGAGGACGCGCCCCCCTCCCGCCGGCGTGGGCCCCGTCGGCCGCCACTGGGAGCCGCGGCGTCGGTACATCGGCACCTACGACGAGCGATGGAAAGAGATGCGGGCGCCGCTTCCGCCCGAAGATCAGGACGATCGTCACAATCAGTGTGCGTCGCCAGGGCTCATCGCCGACCCGCCTCTCGCAGGCGGCGAAGAAGTGCGCCTCTTGAACCTCGTGCCCGAAGGAGGGCCCACGACGTTCGCCTTGCCGCGCATCGCTCTCGAGATCGAGTTCCGCGTCAAGGACCGCGAGCCCGAAGTGTTTCGGCCGCATCTCGACACGGTGCTCATCGATCTGCTCGGCCTCCGTCCGCGGCAACCCGTTGCGATCGAGATGGTCTGGCGCGCGGCGGTTCGCGCGCCGCGCCAGGTTCAAGAGGCCCGCGTCGTCGTCCGCGAAGTGCTCTGGACGCGAGGGGGAGCGACGCGCTCGTGAATACGCTGGCGGTCATCATCGGGGTCGGGGCGCGCACGTCCGTCGGGTTGACCGCGCGGCACACCGCGTTCCTGCTGCGCGCGGGGTCCGTCGGATTCCACGCGTCGCCGCTGCTCGACCTCAACGACGAATACGTGACGATCGGGAGCGTGCCGACGCTCGATCCGATGCTCGTCGGCGCAGAGCGAGTCCAGGCGCTGGCCGCCGCCGCCGCCGACGAGGCGCTCGAAGCCGTGACGGACGTGGCCGGCGTTGCGGCGGGGTTGCGCCTGAAGCTCGTGGTCGGCCTCGGCGAGCGCCTCGCGCGTCACGAGCCGGGGCAGCCCTCACCCGCCGAGATGATCGGACAAGCGCTCCGCAACCGGGTGGTGAAGCGATTCGCGACGGCGAACGTCGAGACGTTCCCGCGCGGGGAGGCCGCGGCCCCGCTCCAGCTCGAGGCCGCGTGCGCGGAGCTCACGTCCGGCCGCACCGACCTCGTCCTCCTGGGCGGCGCGCACTCGGACTACGATCCGGTCGTCGTGCGAGGGCTCTCGCAGCAGAACCGCCTCTTCGGAGCGGGCCAGGTCAACGGCGTGATGCCGGGTGAGGCCGCAGGCTTCCTCTTGCTCGCCGGCGCCCAGTTCGCCAATCGCCACGGCCGCCCCGTCCGCGCCCGACTCCACGCGATCGGCAAGGGATTCGAGAAGGCCCGACCTGACAACGACGAGTCCGCGTTCGAGGCGCTCGGCCTCACGGTGGCCGTGCACGCGGCCGCGGCGCCCCTCGCGGCCGACAACCTCCGGGCGGGCTGGGCGCTGACCGACATGACGCCCGAGGCGCATCGGGTCAACGAATGGCAAGCAATGTTCGTGCGAACGCAGCGCTACTGGTGCGATCCCCAGTGGATCGACGCGCACGCGCACAAGCTCGGGCGCCTCGGCGCCGCGGCCATGCCGGTGCAGCTGGCGATCGCGGCCACGGCATGGCGCCACGGCTTCGCGCCGCACGGCGTCGCCCTTTCGATGGTCGGCAGTGACTCGGGAGAGCGCGCCACGACGCTCTGGTCAGCGCCTGCGCGGGCGTGAGCGCCCGAGCGGCGATCCGCGTCGATCGAGAGCGCGCCCCGACGCCGCCGAGAAGGGCCCTAGCGACGCATCGGCAGGAGCCAGCTCCCGGGGTTCCCCGACGCCCGCCTCGCCACCGCCTCCCACTGGGCGATCGCGGCCTCTTGGGTCGGGACGAAGTCGTGCGGGTCGAAGCGCACGTACTCGCCCGTACGAGCCACGAGCTCGGTTTGAAGCAGCCGGCGCTCGCCCGGCGTGCACGGGAACTGGTCGACCTCACGCCACGAGACGAGCGGCGTGTAGAGGTATCCTCGCCGGTAACGAGATTTGGGATCGTACGACTCGCCGCGCTCTCTCCAGTAGGCGCGCCATCGCTCGGGGTCCGTGGTCGGCCTTCGCAGGGTCTCGGTCGACGGCTCGGCCGGCTGGTCGCGGGGATCGCTAACGACGCGGGCGAGCGCGGGCCGGGTGGCACCTCCGAGGTCGACTTCGGGCTCGGGGACGTCCGGCACCTGGATATCCTCGGCGTCGACGATCGCGTCTTCGTAGAGTCCTGCGTTGGTCAGGCGGTCGAGGGCATACGCGGCAGCGAGGACCACGGCGTCATCGGCGTGCTCGAGCAGGCCCAGGAGCGACGGAACGGACGTCGGGGCCCCTGCCCAGCCGACGGCCGTCACCAGCGCGCGGGTCGGCGCGGCCGTCGCGCGCTCGAGCAGGAGTTCGCTGTCGCGCGTCTCGGCGACGAGCGCGAGTAACCCGGCCGCGACCTCGGCGTTGCGACGGCCGGGGCCCTTGCCCGCGAGGGCGCTCTGGAGCGTACCCACCGCGCGCCGGTCGCCGCTCAGCACCATCGCGAGGCGCGCAGCGTCGCGTAGGCGCGCGTCGTCGCTCTCGAGACCCCGGTCGACCGCGACGGCGAGGCTCGGCGAACGCAGGACGGCGAGCGAGGCGAGCGAGGCGGCCGCCACGACGGGCTCGTCTACCGCGGCCCGGGCCAGCTCGTCTTCCGTAGCCATGCCTCGATAGGCGAGGACGTCGATGGCCAGCGCCCGGTGCGCCGGATCCCCGCTCGCGAGGAGGGTGCGCATCGCGACGGGCACGTCCGGGTGCGGCACGAGCTTGAGCGCCGCGGCGAACTGCTCGGCGTGGGCCGGATCGGCCCGGTCGAACGCGAAGAACACGCGCTCGACCATCGCCAGCGCGTCGCGGCCGCGCACGCAGCCGAGGATCATGCCCAGCGCGAAGACGCGCGACGGATCCTTGAGCGGCGCGTCGAAGACGAGGGGCTCGAGCGCCTCGAGCGCCCGTGGTCCGATCGCCACGATGGCGTCGATCGACGCGAGCATGCGTCGCTCGAGGACCCGCGCGAAGCGCCACGGATCGCCGAGAAGCGGGGCCCGCTGCGTGCCGATCATGGCCACCTCTTCGAAGCACTCGCGCACACGGCCGCGCACGAAGTCGGTCTCCGACAGGGCCCGGCCGACGTCTTCCGCGAAGCCGAAGGGCGGGTCGGGCGACTCGTCGGGGGACTCGATGGGGAGTGCCGTCGCGGGGTCCGGCGGAGGCGACCTTCTGGCGTTCGCTCGCTCCTTCAGCGCCTTCACGGCGACGGCCAGATCCTCGAAGGTCTTCGGCCGCTCGATGACCTCGGGGGTCTTCGTCACCTCGGGTGGCGGAGGCTCGGGCACGCGCAGGCGCGGCTTGAGCGACGGGCGGTCGATGGCGTGGAGAACCGGGACCTCCTGGCTCGCGCGAAGCTCGGGCGCCGGCTCGGGCACCCGAGGCACCAGCGGAGCGAGGCGGTCCGCGGCCTCGAGGAGGGCGGCCTTCGCCGCGCGAAGGTCTTCGAGCGCGAATCCCACCGCCGGGTCCACGGTCGCCGCGGGCGACAGCTGGTCGATCGCTTCGTCGAGCGCGCCGAGGGCCGCGCCGGTCGCTTCGAGCCTGGGGCGCCGCTGGTCGAACGCGTCAAAGAGAGCCTCGTGGGCGTTCTCGAGGGCGCGCGCGGCCGGGCGAAGGTCGGTCGGACCGCCCTCGCCCTCGACCTGGGCGTGGCTCTCGAGGAGCTGCGAGGCGCGCCGGAGGCCGTCGAGCGCGCGCTCGAGATCGAGCATCCATCGGGGCGGCCACGGATCGTCAACGCCTGGCGCGTCGCCCGAGAGACGGGCGCGCCGCGGGTCGGTGGAGGGGTTCATCGGCGGGGTCCCATGGGCACGCGCAGCGCGATACGCTCGGCGATGGTGACCCCGCACGAGGCCGAGATCAATCTTGACGCGTACGCCCGCCTCGTCGTCGGGCTTGGCCGGGCCGGAGCCCGGCGCGACGCATTCCTGGCGTCGCACGGTCTCGACGAGGCGCGCTGGCAGGCGATCGATGACGGATGGCAAGCCCGCCTTTCGGAGTCTCTCGATGCTACTGGCGACGCCGCGACGGTCCCACCGTTCGTCGACGCCTACGCGCGTGCCATGGAGCGTGCTCAGTGCGGGGAGTCGCAGATCATGACCTTCGAGCGCTTCGTTCAGGCGACTCGGGCGGCACAGCAAGGCGGAGAGCTGGGGAAGAACCTCGAGAGGCTGGGCGTGGGGATCGACGACTATCTTCGAGCCAGCCGCCACTACACGCTCGCGATGACCGAAGACGACGCTCTGGCGGAGACGTTTCGGCGCTGGCTCGGCTGAGGGATGCCGCCCTTCGTCTGTTTGGGTGACACGCGTCGCGTTGGAACGGCAGCGCTGCGCGCGTATCGTACATCGCAAGGACCATGCGAACCGCGCCCGCGCCCAACATCCCGCCGCTCCCGGGCATGAACCCGTGCGAGTTCCTCATGGCCGGCGGCGCAGGCAGCGGCGGCGGCAGCGACAGCGGAGACGCCGCAGGCGACGACAAGGAGGGCGCCGGGACCGGCAAAGACGGCAAGGACGCCGAAGGCGACCAGAAGAGCGCCCCCGATTACGAGAAATACCCGACCTGCGGCACCGAGTCGCACCCGGTCGACGTCGTCACCGGGCGCGTCTTCACGCACCCGATCACCGACCTCACACTGCCCGGCCCCCTGCCCTTCGAGTTCGAGCGTTCGTACAGCACGAGCGCCAGCAAGGAAGATCAGGGCCTGGGCTACGGGTGGGGACACTCGCTCGGCTGGTTCATCGAGGTCCACCGCCGGCGCGTCACCGTGTGGAACCACCGCGGCGTCTCGGTCGACTTCCCGATCCCGGAGGTCGGCCACTCGGTTCTTGGCGACTGGGGCTGGGTGCTCCGGCGCGACAACTGGGGATATGCCGTCGACGCCAACGACGACGTGTGGCGCGTCTTCTCGGTGACCTACGACGAGGGCAAGACCTTCCGCCTCGCGGCGATCGACGACCGGAACAAGAACCGCATCGCGATCACTTACGACGACGGCAAGCTCGTCGAGGTCGTCGACAGCACGGGGCGCGTGATCACGTTCACCTCGACCCGCGAAGGACGCATCGCGTCGATCCTCGTGAAGAACGCCGAGCACCAGGGGCAGTGGATCCCCTTTGCTCGCTACGAATACGACAAGCCGGGTCGCCTCGTTCGCGTCACGGACGCCGACGACTACTCGTGGACCTACGAGTACGACGAGTTCAATCGATTGACCTGCGACACCGACCGCGTCGGCCTCTCGTTCTGCTTCAAGTACGACGAGAAAGACCGCGGGGTCGAGGCCTGGGGCGAGTACCGGAACAAGCGCGACCAGAGCCTCGCCGACGACCTACCCAAATTCCTCGCCGACGGCCGGACCCGCGCGAAGGGCATCTACCACCGGAAGTTCGAATACCACGAGAACGGGTACACCGAGGTCACCGACACGACCGAGACCCGGCGGTACTTCGGCAACAAGAAGGGCACCCTCGACAAGGCGGTCACCGGCGGGGCGGTCACGACCTCGAAGTACGACGAGCGCGGGTTCGAGATCGAGAAGACCGACCCGATGGGGGCGACGTGGCGGTGGGTGAGGGACGAGCGGGGGCGAGTGGTGGAGGAGATCGATCCGCTGGAACGGAGGACGGTTTACGAGCGGGATGCGTATGGACTGCCGATCCGCGTGATCGACCCGGCAGGAGGCGCTATGCACATCTGGCGTGATTCGCGTGGCAATCCCCTGACCTGGCAGGACCAAGCGGAAGAGTTCACGCAATATTCCTATGACGAACGAGGCTTCGTCATCTCTATTATCGCATCAACAGGGAACACGACACGGTATGCATACGACAGCGAAGGAAACGTCCTCGAATTCGTTCAAGCAAACGGTGGCGTCTGGCACTATACATATGACTATTTGGGCCGCCAACTCTCGACTGTCGACCCTACGGGTGCCGAAGCGCGCACCACATATTCGCCGCGCGGGGACCTTCTCGAGTACCAAAATCCTCTCGGCGGGCGCACGCAATTTAGATACGATGGCGAAGGGCGCCTAATCGAGACCTTCGGAGCCGGGGGGAACGCGACGCGATTCAGATGGGGCGGCTTTCACAGTCTGGCTGCGCGACTCGATGCCAACGGCCATGCAATCCGCTTCGCCTGGAACCGGGAAGGGGAACTCGTCGGCATATACAACGAGCTCGAAGAGCAGCAACAGCTGACGTACGACTCGGCCGGCATGCGGATTGCCGAGAAGACTTTCGACGGGCGCCAGCTCCGGTTCCGAAACGATCTGGCAGGTCGCGTGGTGCGCGCCGAAAACGGTGCCAACGAAGTCACAGAGCTCGTCTACGACTGCGCCGGACAGCTGGTAGAGCGCCTGCAACCGGACGGCAGCACGGCTAGATTCGAGTACGACCTTCGTGGCGACCTGGTGATGGCCACGAGCGGTGACACAGAGATTCGCTTCCTGAGGGACGCGCTGGGCCGAGTCGTGAGAGAGGTTCAGACCGTCCTGGGCGAAGAGCACTGGGTGGCGACCGACTATGGACCCGGCGGTGAGCGACTCGCGCTTACGACCTCCTTCGGCCACGTCGAACGTATCGAGCGCGACGAGATGGGTGCCCGCCGTCGCACTTGGCTCGACGGTCAAGTTTACGAACATCGTAACGACGTCCTCGGGCGGGAAGTCGGAAGAGTACTGCCTGCTCGTGGAATTATCGAGACTTACTTTGACCGCCTCGGCCGCGTGTCACGACGTCTGTCGCGCTCGTCACTCGTCTCTCAGCTCAATGCCTCCGATGAGCCGATTTGGCTCGGAGATCGTTCCGAGAGTGCCTCCGTATCAACTTCGTATACTTTTGATGGTAACCAAGAGTTGATTTCTGTTAGCGATCTCGCGTCGGGCGTCATCCACTACACTTATGACGCCATCGGCCAACTGCTGGGGGTTGTTCCGGAACGGGCTCAACCCGAAATGTTCCGCTTCGATCCAGCGGGCAACGTTTTCGAGACGGGACCCGGTGCGCCCGGCCGGACCTATGGTCCTGGAGGTCGCTTACAACGCCGAGGAGAAACTCAATACCTTTGGGACAACGATGGAAGATTGGTCGAACAGCGCGAGCGCACACCAGGACGCTCGCTGGTCTGGCGGTATGCATGGAATGGAGCTGGACTTCTCGCCAATGTTGAGTTGCCGAATGGAACGCGGTTAGCGTTCACATACGACGCCCTGGGCCGCCGCGTGGAGAAGCGAATTCTTCGACGTGATGGTCTTGCTTGGCAAGTGAGGAGCCATACACGCTTCGTCTGGGACGGGGACGTGCTCGCCCACGAACTTGTCCGCACGTTTTCGGAAGACGGCTCCTCTGACACGTGTCGGACTGCGACCTATTGGTTTCAGGACAACGACTTCGACCCGATTGCATGCCGTCGCAGCATGGCAGGGGAAGACGACGGCATCGTTTCTGCGAGCTGGAAGCACTATCTAAACGATCCGAACGGAACTCCGCGCGCTCTCGTAGAGAGTGATGGGACGGTCGCCGCCCTGCTGAGCCGGTCTGCTTGGGGAGCACTCGGCGGCGAGCAATCTGCGGAATATCCCATTCAATTCCCTGGTCAGTATGCGGATCCGGAATGCGCCTTATTTTACAATCGCTTTCGGTATTACGACCCCGGCACCGCGCGCTATGTCAGCCCCGATCCTTTGGGTCTCGAAGCGGGCATTCAACTCTACCAGTATGCGCCGAATCCATTCACCTGGGCCGATCCATATGGGGAAACGAAATACGGTGGCAGTGGCAAACCCAGACAGCACTTTATCCTTCATAAGAGTCGGAAGTGTGCGCTGGAGGCGGCTGGACCTGACGCGGAAATTCACAGCCGTCACCGCGCACGTGTCCCTGGCGGTCAGCGTCCACACGCCCACCCGGCGGGGGCACACGACGATGATGCAGAGAACGCCCATCACATGTGGGGTAAGGGCAAAAACAAGCTTCGACCTGGCGAGAGACGTCGGAGGCGATCGAGATGAGCATTGAACAACGCATTCGGAAGACCAGCGAAAGCCTGCGACAACGAGGCGTTACGTTCGCAGTCTTGGATAACGCGCAGACAGACGCTCTCTTTCAACGTGTTGCCGAAGTGTTTGTCGACCCGGAGGGTCAAGATGCCTTTCGTGGGGAACTTCGACGATCCAGACGAAGAGGTGTGCCCATCGCCTACGAGCGGTATCTGCAAGGAAAGCTCGAGCAAGAAGTCGACACATCGCAGCTTTTCCGTTGGGTCTGTGGCAACGGCACGGTCGACCGCATTTGCAGGCTCGACTATTACGCCGCGGCGCCTGCCATTGAGCTCGTCTGCTCTACGCTGGATTCCAATATCGAAACATCCTGGCCCGGATTTTTTGTCGAGATCGACGTCCGGCGGGCGTTACTGGTAACCGTGGATCGATTTCGTCTTCGATACGCTCGTTAGACCAGCATGAACGCCTTTCCAGGCTTGTTCGCAGGTCGGATTTTCGGGTACTTTGCTTTGCCAACTAAGCTGTCGACTCCGCGACGACCTCCACCAACCGCAACAATCGCTCGGGGACGTACTCGTCACTCCCTGACGCCCCGATCACCGCCTCTGACCATTCCTTCGGAATCGCGTCTTCTCCGTAGCAAGCGCCCAGAAGCGCCCCGGTGATCGCCCCGTTCGTGTCCGCATCCCCGCCCCGGTTGACGACGTCGACGAGCGCTTCTTCGAACGACGGGGCATGCCATAACTCCCAGTACGCGAGGCGAAACGCGACGCGAACGAAGCCCTGCGTCTTGTGGAGGTGCAGGTCGCCGTAGAGCTGCGGATCGTCCTTCCGGGCCCACGCGAGGTCCTCGGCGAGCTCGTCGCGCGCGCTCTTGATGGCGGTTTCGTCGTCCGCGTCTTCGGTCTCGCGCAGCAGCAGCACGAGCGCGGCGGAGAGCGAGCCGTGGGCCGCTTCCGCCAGATCGCGGGGGCTCGGAGGCTCGCGGCCGCCGACCGCCCGGGCCAATGACTCGTTGAAGGCCGCGCACGCCAGGCGGCATCGCGGATCGAAGTGCGTGATCGCGCTCTCCGCGAGAGACGCCTCCGTGGCGCGCGCCGTATCCGAGTGGAACGCGACCCCGATGGGCGCCGTTCGCATCAGCGAGCCATTTCCTGCGGGGGTTCGGCCGTGACGGACCCAGTAGTCGCGGCTCGCCCGAAGCGCGTCGGTGCCGGAGGCCGCGTCGACGGCGAGGACACCGCTCGTTTGATGGCCTATGTCGAACGCCGTCGAGGCCCACCTGCGATAACCTTTCCGGATGTCGTCGATGTCCAGCGCGCGTCGGGCCGAGAGGCTGTCGGCGAGGCACACGGCCATCTGCGTGTCGTCGGTGACCTGACCCGGGGCGAGGCCGAAGGGACCCCCGCCGCTCATGGTCCGATGCGGTCCCGCCGCGAGCCGCGGAAAGGGCGGTGCTTGCAACTTTGCGAACTCGGTCGTCGAGCCCAGGGCATCTCCCACGGCGAGACCCAGGAGGCAGCCTCGCGCGCGACCCAGAGAGAACGACGGGCTTCGCCGGGGCATCGCGAGGCTCCCCTGCGAGCCTGCCCCCTTTCGCCGAAGCGATTGAAGCCAGCGCGCATGAAACGCGTCTTGCTCTTGAAGGGTTCCAATGGCGCGCGCCGGCGCCGGTCCGAACGTCGGCACGACGTCGGCTTGGGACGCCTCGACGCCGGGGCGCAGCACGTAGACGACATCGCCTCCGAACATGTCCCGCTGCATTCCCGAGGCATTCGCATCGCGCCGCGCGCCATTGCACAAGAGCCGCCAGCCCGCGGGCTCGATCCGTTCTCGCAGCTGGCGCAGGCACGCGATCAGATCGTCCGCGGTGAACCGGATCGTACCGAAAGAAGGTGCCGTCAACGCGAGCTCGTACGGGGGACCGCCGCTCGTCTCCACCACCGCATCTTCTTCGTGGCCCTGCGCGTCGGCCAGCTTGAGCGCGTGGGTCGTCATCGCGGCACGTAGTTCGGGTTGGGGATCATCGGCCCGAGCGTGCCGTTGTTATTGACCTTCTGGCCGCCCTCGATGTCTTGCGTCGCGACCCCTCCCGGAACGGCGATCTCCTTCTCGTGCGGGTACGGGCTCGACGAGCCGAGCGCCGAGTTCACGTCGACGCCGGTCTGCGGATGGCACGTATACACGTACGGCTCCTTCCCCGCGGTCGTGCAGAAGCTGCTGCCCGTGGCGACGCTCTTGTCGCTGGTCGTCCCGACGTAAACGCTCGGCGTGTTGTTCAGCGCGTAGTCCTTGAGGTCCGTGCTCGTTCCGCGCGGCTGGAAGCCGTCTTTGAAGATCGTCGCCGGGTCGCGAGTATCGCGCCGGTAGGTCGTGTCCGGAACGCCGCCGTGTGCGGGCCCGGAGGTGGCGCCCGTTGGCGCGAGGCCGAGCGGGTCGACGGCGCGATTGGGGGCACCGTTGAAGGCGAAGACGTTGGACCCGCCACCCAGCGACAGCGGGTCCGGGCTGAGCCAGCGGCCGACCTCGGGATCGAAGAGGCGGTACCGGGTGAAGTGGACCCCGAGCTCCTCGTCGGCGATCTCACCCAGGTGGCGGAACGGGGTCGTGACCGGCCGTCCGTAGCGCCTGAGCGCGTTCGGGTCCCTGTGCTCCGCGACGATCGTACCCCACGCCGATTGCGCTCCTGCCCAGGCGACGAGGCCGTCCGGGGCGACGAGCTCCCTGGGCGTCCCTATGTGGTCGAGCACGTAGGTGAAGATCTCGCCGCGTTCCTGCTGGAGCAGCGGCGCATAGCTGCCGGGCGCGTGAACGAACGCGCGCGCTCCGTCTGCCGAGTCGAGCTGCATCGCGAGGACGCTGCCGTCCCAGACGTACTCGGTGGTGCGTGTTTTGGCCCGGCTTGGGGGCGACGTCTCCTTGCGGATGCGACGCCCGAGGGCGTCGTACGCGAGCGCGACCGTCGTTCCGTCGGGCAGGGTCGCGGATCGAAGGCGGTCGCGTTCGTCCCATTCGTAGTGCGTCGCCCGCGGAGCGCCGGAGTTGCCGACCTCGACTTTCCGCGTGCGGCGGCCTCGCGCGTCGTACGCGTACTTGCGATCGCCGTCGCGAAGCAAGACGCCACCAGGACCGATCTCGGCCTTCGATTCGCGCCGCCGTCCGTCGAGCTCCTCGAGCTCGGAGACGATCGAGCCCGTGGTGTCGTATTCGAACTTCTCGCGAACGCCGGCGCGCTGAGCCTCGACCACGTGGTCCAGAACGTCGTGCGCGTAGGTCGTCGCCCCCCATCGGTCGTCGTCGATACGTTCGAGACGACCGACCCGGTCGTAGCTCCAGCGCCGATTCGCGACCACGGAGGGGGCGCTTCCGTGCGCCTCGAACGTGGCTCGCTGCCCGATCAACCGATCGATCGGATCGTATTCGCGGGCGATGCGCAGCCCGGTTCCCGTCGACCTGGACGCCTCGCGACCCACGGCGTCGCGCTGGAAGTCGAGCCGGAAGCCGTCATGCTCGACCCCGCTGAGGGCGCCCGCGGCATCGTACGCGTAGCGCGTCGTCGCGCCGTTCGGGAGAACGCGGCTGACGCGGCGCCCTTCCACGTCCGTCTCGTACCGGATGCGACGGTCGCCCTGGATCTCGGCGACGACACGGCCGTTCGCGTCACGCTCGAACCGCGTCTCGTGGCGGGAACCCGGCCCCTCGAGGATGGCCGCCGCGACCCGACCGCGAGCGTCTCGCTGGTACGTGACCGCGTCGTCGCGAGTGGCATCCCGGATCATCCGCCCGGAACGGTCGTAGGCGAACGTTCGCGCGCGGCCGTCGGGGTACACGATGCGTTCGACGCGACCGGCGAGATCGCGTGTATAGTGAAGCTCTCGCCCATCGAAGGTCTTCTCGGAGACGACGCGACCCGCCAGATCGCGCTCGAAGGAGTACTCCTCGCCGAGGGGATTGATGATCTTCTTCACGCGCTCCTCGCGCGTGTGTTCGATGTGCCACGTACGCCCGTCGGCACCCATCACGCGGCCGAGAGCGTGGAGTCCGCCGTATCCGTAGCGCGTGGCGCGCCCGAGGGCGTCCACGACGCGGGCCAGGTGGCCTGCGGCGTCGTACGCGAACGTCGTCGTCGCCCCGTCGGGCAACGTCAGCGTCGTACGCCGGCCCCTGGCGTCGTACGTGACCCGGGTCTCTCGCCCGAGCGAATCGCGCATCGAGATCGGGCGGCCCATGCCGTCGTACCGATACGCCGTTCGGTTTCCCCGCCGATCGATCTCCACGACCGGATTGTTCTGATCGTCGTATTCGAACGCGACCTCTCGTCCGGATGTTCCAGTGACTTCGGCGAGCCGTCCGCGAGCGTCGTAACCGATCGAGTACCGCTCGCCCCAGGGGTACTCGGCGCTGATACACGACCCGCGATCATCGTAGGCGTAGCGCGTCACCTGCCCGTCGGCCGAGATCACGCGCGCGAGGCGATCGCCCTCGTACTCGAAGCGCATGGACCGCTGGCTCGGGTCCATGGCCTGAACGCAGTTGCCGCGAACGTCGTACCAGTATCGCCAGCCCTCGCCCGCGCCGTTGGCCTTCGCGATGAGGCGCCCGTCCTCGTCGTAGGCGGCCTCGTCGAGCCGCGACCCGTCAGGCAAGAGCAGCCGTTCGGTGAGGCCCAGCTCGTTCCAGAAGGCAACGCGCGGCTCTTCGCCGTCGACGACGGTCACGCGCTTCTCAGGATCACGCTGGAAGTGCGCTTCGAAGAGACCGTCCGCGCCGTAGGTCGCGAGGCAAGCGGCGGTGTCCCCGTCGTACTCGTAGACGAACTCCGCTCCGAGGTATCGCTTCGTACGAACCAGCCGGCGACGCGCGTCGTACTCGAAGTTCTCCGAATGCCCGACGGCATTGGTGACTGCCACGAGGCAGCCGTTCCGGCCGTACTCGTAGCTGACGACGAAGCCGCTCCCTCCGGCCGCGACCGCGAGCGACGCGATGCGCTTGCCCTGCCAGGCCACGTTGACCCGGCGCCCCGCCGTGTCGACGAGGCACGCGAGCTTCGCGCCCTTGTACTCGAAGACCACGGCGTTGCCGTACGCGTCCTCGATGCGCCGGAGGACAGCTGGCCCGTCCGCGCTCGGCGACTCGAAGACGGCGCTGCGGCGGGTATCGTGCGCATAGACACGGAGGGTGGTCTCGGTCGTCCGCGTGAGCGTCAGGCGCTCGCGTCGATTGAAACTCGACTCTCCCGTCCGGACGCGGTCGAAGTAGATCCAGCGCCCTTCCCCATCACGCAGCGCGCAGGTTTTTTCCAGCGTCTCGATGCGCTGTTCGAAGCCGTGCGCCCAACCCGGGCCGAGCGTCGCGTCGACGTCGGTGTGTCGGAACGACGAGTACGTGCGCTTGAAGACGACGGGAATGAGCCCCGGGATCTCCAGGTCCGTGGCTTCGTCGACGACGGCGCCCGTCACCAGATCGACGGGCTCGCCGCCCTGGCACTGGTGACTCGCGTCCGCCCCCGAAGCTTCTCCCGGCCGCGCGTTCTTGTCGGGCTTGCTCGGGTCGTTCTTCCCGGCCTTGCCGTCGTCGTTGCCGCCGCCGCCCCCGCCCGCTCCCGCGCCATCGCCGCTCCCGCCGCCGCCGCTCCCGCTCTGGCTCTGGTTGCTGGCCTTGCTCGGATCCCCCCCGCTCCCGCTGGCGCCGCCCGCTCCGCTTCCGCTGGCGTCGCCCCCCGCGTCGCCCGCGTTGGAGCCCATGCCCACGGTGATGCCCTTGTTCGCCATCCCCATGCTGCCGGTGATGGCGAACGCGCCCATCTCGCAGATGACCGTGAACGCTCCCGTGAGCGGAGCGCACGGGCCTCCGGTGTTGAGGCTCACGACCTCTTTCAAGGTCCCCGGCTCGTTGCCGTGGCACGCCTTCGCGACCGAACCGACCGTGGCCGAGTTCGTGCCGCACACCTTCGTTCGCAGCGGCGAGTCGGCGATCCCTTCCCCGACGGAGCCGGTGAGCGGATACGGGATCGGCAGCGGCGACGGCGCCGCGGGCGTGATGCACACGCTCACCGCCATGCCCACGATGGTGTGGCCCGATTTCTCGGTCACCACGTCCATGTCGAGCGCTTTGACGTCTGCCATCCGATTCCCGGGGACCCGCCCTCATGGTGGCGTCCCGCGACCGGGATGGCAATCCCGAGGGATGTCACCCGTTTGAACGACGCTCGCCTCGTGCCCTTCGACGTCGAGGACGCGAAACGCGATCACGCGCGATCACCCCGAGCCGCGTGTCGAAAGCTACGCGACCCGCTCGAAGGCGGCCCGCGGTGAAGTCCGCTCGGTGGTAGCGTGCCGCTCGGATCCGAGGGCCGATTCGTCGCATGAGCGCAATCGAGGACTCGGAGCCGGCACCCGGTCGCTGTCGTGGCCAGACGCCGCGAGGTTGCGCTCCGTGAACCTTCAGGGTCGTCACCCTCGTTGCCACGGATTGGAAACACGACCGAAGGTCGGCTCGCAAGCGTGAGTACCCGTCTGCCGGCGTCGTGAAGGTCGATCACCCCACCCGTGAACCTCCGCTTGATCGACGATCGATCCCGCGGTGCACAGGCGAACGATCGCCTCTTCACGTGCGTGAAGTGCAGACACACCGGTCGCGAAGAGTGGTCCTCACGGGTGTGAAGGGCGCACTTCTACGGTTCGAAGACCGGGCATTCTGACTGTGAAGCGTGCTTTTCCCCGATGTCGGGTCCCGAAGCGCGGCTTTTCCCGTGTATTTCGCGGGGCCCTCGTCACGCCCTGACGCGGGGGACGCTCACCCGCGCGGCTCGAGGAGCGCCTTGCAGTACTTGAACTGCCGCAGGTACCTCTGGAAGAGATCGGGGTCTCCAGCGAACGCGCTCTGCCAGTGCGCCTCTTCCCTCGCCCACGTGACCGCGTCGAGCCCGAAGCGCTCGCGTACGGCCGGATGCTCGGCCTCCGGAGCGACCACGAGATCGGCGCGAAAGGCCGCGAACTGCTCGAGCGTCAACCGCGCGGTATGGGGACCGGTCGCGACCCCGGGAGCGAGGGGGACGGCGGATGACGCCGAGGCCACGGAAGCGTTCGGCGTGGCGAATGCCACCTTCGCCGGCGCCATCATGCGCCATACCCGCCGCTCCGGCTTCTTCGGAGCGGAGAGCGTCTTCTGCGCGGCGGCGAAGAGGTCGGCGTAGCGCTGCGCGAGTGTGCCACGGCCGTTCCGAGCCTCGTCGGACATGCGACCGAGCCAGAAGGCCTGCGACGCCTCGAACTGCGCATCGTCGGCCGACGCCGCGGCGAGCACCTCGGCGCGCGGCTCGCCCCCGGCGATGCGCGCGCTCATTTCGGCGAAGACCTCGAGACGGACCGTCTTGGACATCCGCCTCTCAGCCGAGCGGCGCGAAGACGGTGAGCTCTTCGAGGCCGACACCCGCGAAGCGCCTCGGATGCACCGTGACGCTGAGGGAGTGCTGGGCGGCATCGACGCGCGCGATCAGATCCGGCCCGGGCGGGGCGGCGTTCACGAACATCTCGGCGAGCGCGATGCGCGCGACCTCCTCGGCCTTGCGTGGCTCGGTCGTGGCCGGAATCGCGCCCGCGATCCCATGCACGGCGCGGGCGAAGCGGCTGACGAAGAGCTGATCGGGCAAGGTCGAAGCCGCGGCGCCCATACCCCCGTCGGGCCGGTGCAGCGTCGGCACGCGCGTCAGCACGGCCGCGTCGGTGTTAGGCGCGCACGCGAGCACGGTGATGCCGGCGCGAGCCGCGTCGCGGAGCGCGCCCTCCGAAGGCGCGACCTGGAGCGGGATCGCGGCCTCGACCCCGCGATCGCGCGTGGTCCGCACGGGCAGATCGCCGAGGGCGCCATCTCGGGAGCCCGTGATCGACGTGGGCCACCCGGTGCGCGCGTGGCTGCGCGCGCAGAGGGCGGCGACGACGTAGCTCGCGCTCGCGTACACGTGCGCGCCCTCGTCGTCGGCGTCTTCCGCGAAGGGCGGTTCTTCCTGACGCGACGTGGACACGGTGTGCGGCGCGCGAACGAGGGGATCGTTGAGCGCGACGACGATCCATCGCGTCTCGTCGCGCGAGGCAGTGGCCCGCGTGACCACGGCGCGCGGATCGCCGCTCGTCGAGAGCGCGCTGGTCGATTGAGCCACTTGCAGGAGCGACGCGACGCCGAGCATCGATGGGTGCCCGCCGACGAGGATCGGCGCCAGGAGCTCGCCGCCCCGCGCCGCCCACGCCTCGACGCGCTCGAGATCGGCAGCAGTCGGCTCGATGCTCTGATCGACCACGACGAGATCGATCGGACCCGCCGCTCCGCCGGGCGACGCGAGCCGGCCGAGCGCGTCGGTCACGTCGTCGCGGCCGGCACACAAGACCTCGACCGAGACGCCCGCGCGCCTGTCGCAGTGCTCGACCAGGAGAGGCAGACCCCGCCACGCGGCCTCGAGACGCCGCACTTCGCGATGCCGCAGGATCGACGCGAGGAGACTCTGGAACGCGTCGTCGAGCCGCTGCGTCGCGGTCGCGTCCGCGCTCGGGGACACGCGCGGCGCGGGCGCAGCGGCCGACGCAGGCCCGGACGGCATGTCGACGAGATCGAATAGAGCGTCGAGGGCGCTCGTCGGCTCGCGCTTCTTCTCGGGCCTCCCCTCGACCGGCGGTACGCTCGTTCGCACGTCGCCCAGCAGCGCGTCGACCCATGCTCGGCGCGGGAGGATGCGCTCGAGGTGCGCGCGCGCGTCATCGGCGGTTCGCTTTCGAGCCGCCACGTCTTGCACGACCCGCCGGGCTTCGACCAGCGCACGCAACACGGGAACCTGCGCGACGATCGCGCTCGGTCGCATCGCCTTGCGATCGCGCCAGACGAGATCCACCCGCAGCGGCTTCTCCTCCCGCGAGAACGGATCGTCGACGTCGATCGCGAGCGAGGGCGCGAGGTCGGCGAAGACGCGATCGAACGACTCGGCGTCGATCGCGATCGCATCGCCCGGCGCCGGCCGCCCCGTGGACCACTCGGGCCGGGGCAGGAGCTCGGCGATCACGGCAATGCGAAAAGGGGTCTTCTCGTCTTGCTCGACCGGCGCCTCATCGCCGAACGAAACGCCAAACGATGCGATCTTCGCCGAGCGACCGGCGTCTCGTTCCTCGCCCATGAGCGCAGACGTAGCGCGCTCGGGAGGCTGGAACAAGTCAAGGCTTCGCATGCGCCGGAGCTCCGGCGTCGCGCACGCCAGCGTCGCTGGCGCCACCGCCGCCACCATGGCACGCGCTCGCGTACTTGCTCGTCTCGAAGACCCGCGCGCCCCAGTCGAAGTCTTCGGGCACGCAGGTGTCGCGGTCGTCGTTCGGCGACACGGTCTCGATGAACACCTGCGCCCGGTGGGCCTCGGAGTCCGGCACGCGCGCCGTCATCTCGCCCGAGGGGACGACGTCGCGCAAAAACTCGGGGTTGAGGTCACGGATGCGCAACGTGCTCGTGTGCGCGGCGCGCGCGATGAGGCTCAGACGGACGCCCGGCTTTACGATGATCTCGGCCGTGCTCTCGAGACGCTTGCCGTCGTGGCTGAAGTCGAGCCGAGTGAGGTTCTCGAGGATGAGCGCGTACGCCTCGATGGCGGGCACGTACCCGGCCGTCTCGTCGGGCAAGAGGTTCGCGTCGACGAGATCCCAGAAGCCCACGTCGCCGCCGACGCGGACGATGCGGCCCATGAGCCCGTAGGGCCCCATGTTGTAAGCGGCGAGCGCGAGATCCCAGGCGCCGACCTCGCGCCGGAGATCGGTCAAGAAGTGGACGCCGGCATCCGTGGCCTTGACCGAGTTGAGCCGCTCGTCGATCTCCCCGTCGACGACCTTGAGCCCGTAAGCGCGCGCCGACTCGGGCATGAACTGCCAGAGGCCCCGCGCGCCCGTGGGCGACGTGGCGAGCGGATCGCACCCGCTCTCCTGGTAGACGACGCCGATGAGCCAGAGGGGCGCGCCGTACTTCTCGAGGGTGCTCTCGAAGATGTCGGCGTACGCGCTGCACGTGAAGAGCATCCCCTGGAAGCGCGCACGGCCCGCGATGTTCTTCGTGTTGTAATCGAAGACGCCGCGCACGGTCGCGTTGTCGTGCAGCGGAAAGTCGCGCGGCACCTTGAGGCGCTGCAGCCACATCGAGAGCGGACCGTCGCTCTTGCCGTGCACGAGCACGCCAGCGTCGACGAGATCGATGGCCTCGCGCGAGTAAGGCGTCCAGCCGTGCCCGCAGGTGCTCGGATCCTGGATGCACCGCGCGGCGAGGTGGCTCTGGAGATCGAGCAGGGCCCTCAGCTCGGGGGACTCTTGCCCGAGGGCGTGGACCTTGGTCGACATCTCCTCGATCGGAACGGGCACCGGGGCCGAGAGGTTCACGGCGCCATCGGGGAGGGAGACCGCCACGGCCGACGCGTCGGCCAGCGCCGGCGCCGGCGCCTGAGCGTCGATCCCGACGTTCGTCGTGGAGGAGCGCGCCTTGAGCGCGAAGACGACGCCGACCCCGATGACGAGCGTAAGCGCGGCCAGGCCGATCGCGACCGCGATTCGCAATCCGCGCTGTCGCGAGCTTCCGGTGTTTGAAGTCCGCCGGTCGCCGGGCGACGACGGCCATCGGCTCCTGTGCCTGAGGCCCTGGGAGACCCCCGGAGGAGCGAACTGCGGCGCGCGGGGCGACTGAGACTTGCGCTTGGAGAGGCCCAGAACGCCGGAGGGCGACGAGCCCGAGTCGCCGGGATGGGCCGCGGCCGCTTGCTTCTTGCCGAACGCCCGAAACCCGAAGAGCGCGGCTCCCGGGGGTGTCGGCGCGTCCGAGCCCGGAGGCGTCGGCGTGCCCGGACGGCCTGCCGCGGGCCTCTGAGCAGCGGGAACCCCGGCGGCGGGCCGAACGTTCGCCGCGCTCACGACCGTGCCTGCGAAGGGGACCCGGGGAGGGTCGGCGAGCTTCACCGTCGCGCCGAACGGCGAGTCCATCCGCACGGTAGGCGGGTTCTCGTTCGGCGCCGTAGCCGGCGTGACGGGCCCCGGCGCCATCGGCGTCGCCAACAGGGAGCTCAAGACGTCGCGGAGCGCCTGATCCGAATACGACGCCGCCTGTTCGACGCGCGCGAAGAGGCTCGAGAGGTCCGTCCACCGACGAAACTCGCAATCCGATCGCAGCGACGCGGCTTCACGCCCGACGGCCGTCCGCTCGGTGGCGGCGCCGGTGGAGCGCCAGACCTGCTCCTGCCACTGAATGAGGCGCCGCCGAAGGTCGGCACGAAACGCGGCCTCCGAGTCGGCTCCAGGACCGCCCGACGCGCCCATCGTCATGAAAACATACCATGTGGGCAGCGCGTCGAAGCTCGAACTGTCGCGACTTTCGAGGCGACACCCGCGGGCCCGCGGCCGATCACCGTCGCGCTACGTTCCAGGACTTCTCGGCGCCCGCGGGCGGCAAACCGGTTTCCGCGCGCCACTCGTCGTAGGCGTGGAGGACGTCGGTCGCGAGCGAGGTGCCGACTTGCGTGTAGCCGGGTCGGGTCAGGTGCATGCGGTCGGGCTGGGCGCGAGGCGACGCCTCGGACGCCCAGGCGGCCATGCTGCCGGGGCCGCCCATCGCCTCGATCTGATCGTAGAACGCGCACCCGGCCGCCCGCGCGACCCGGCGCTGCGTGGCGGCGATCTCGAGAATGCGCGGCACCGTGCGGTAGCCGTGCGTTCCCCGCGTCCACCGGGCCAGATCCGGCGGGCCGAGGAGCATGCAGGCGGCGCCAGGGGCGGCGCGTGACACCCGGCCGAGGATGTCGACCAGGCCGCGCTCGTACGTCGGGTCATCGAGCTTCTCGTCGACCGCTTCGTTCGTGCCGTAAGCGAGCACGACCAGAGACGGCGCCTGGTGTCGGACCTGCTCGTCGAAGTGATCTTCGCTGAGGCGCAGCTGGGTGAAGATCTCCGCGCCGTTGATGCCGAGCGCGTCGACCACGACCCCTGCCTGCGGGCGGTCGAGCGTCATTCCGAAGACACGGACAATGCCGTCGCCCACGGTGCGAACGTCGATCTGGTGAGGGGCGTCCGGGGTGTCGAAAGCGGCGAACCCGGAGCCGGCCTGGCCCGATGCGGTCCGCGTCGAAACGCGCCCGGCGCGCGCGCCGTCGACGAACACATCGAAGCTGCCGCCGAGGGCCTGTTGAAGGTACGCGATCTCGAAGCGCGAGAAGCGCGGCCCGATCGACGTCCAGGCCTGGGCGCCGCCGGTGCCCGCTCCGATCCCCACGCCGAGCAAGCCGAAGTCGCCATCGCCCCCAGAGGTTGCGTAGCCCACGGTGCGGCGCGTCCTCTGTGGTTCGAACTCGGCGCTCATCCCGCAGCCGCGGATGCCGTCCTGGACGTAGTTCTTCCACGGCAAGCCGAGCGAGACGAAGCCGCGGCCGCCGTCACCGAAGCGGGTCTGCATGATGCGACGAAAGGCCGACGTACCCATGTCGCTCGCCGTGTGCGAGTCGCCGAACTGCAAGATGCGAACGTCTTCGTGGCCGCGCCGTCCGTCGACGCCGGCGTCGAGACCGGCGAGCCGCTCGAAGAGATGGGCGAGGCGATCGGGGCTCTCGAGGTGTCCGATCGCGGCCGACGCGAGCAGCGGCCCGTTGCCTGTCGCCCCGGCGGCCACCACCGCGCCGTTGACCGCCACGACGTTCGACCCGCCCGCGGGCTGGACCAGCGAGACGGGCTGCGTCCTGTCGATCCGTGGCGCCGAGGCGAGATCGCCGAAGGGCTCCCTGACCTGCGCGCCGCCCTCACTGCAGGCCGCCACGAGCGAGACCAGAGCCAGAAGCGATGGTAGGCGCACGGTAGACTTGAATCGTGACATGCAGATGCGAAGCCAGGCAAATCCCTCGCGGCAGAAAAGCGCGCCATCGATTAGGGTCCCGCCCCGGGTGGCCGCTTTCCCTCTATCGCCGCAGCTCCGCCCTCGCCTCCGACGCCCTGGCCCCGGCCGGCGCTCCCGCCATTTCCCTGTCCCTGGTGGTCACCGCCGTCTCCTGCGCCCTCTCCCGCCGGCGCTCTTCACGGGCGGCGGCCATGGCCTTGTGAACCTGGGGTGTGGGCTTGGGGAGCCCGCCCGGCCCGACGGTTCAGTCAGCCCGGGGGGAAACGATCCGGGCTCATCGTCAGGGCCGTCTTCGCCCCCGTCTTCGCCCCCGCCCGCGCTCCCCTTGCCGTGGGCCCGGCGGGCGCGGGTGGGCTTTGCCGCGGCGTGGATCCTGGGCCAAGCAATGCTCGTTCTAACGGCGGCCACGCGCCCCGATCACATCTTCGGCTTCCGGATGTTCCCCGAAGCGTCGACGCTGGAGATCCGTCTCTGGCGAGACACGAATGCGGGGGCCGTGGTCGCGGTGCGAGGGGACTGGAGCGCCCGCAGCGCGACGGGGCAGCTCCGGCACTTCTCGTGGCGCGATCGGGTGCGCGATCCGGTGCTCGGGACCGTCGATGCGCGCGTCTTTGCGTCGTACGGGGTCGATGCGCAGCTCGCGCGCCTCGGGCACGCGCTCGACGACGTCGCCGATCACATCGCCGACGACGCCGAGACTCGCCGGCTCCGTGCCGAAGTGATCGTGCGAAAGAACGGCGGCGCCCCCGTGCGCGTCGAGCTCGCGAGCCACGCGCGGAGCGTCTCCGAGTGAGCGGGCCGAGCGGGCGGCGACCGGGCCGGCGGTGATCGACTCCCTTCGCCGCTGGCGCGACGAGACGGGGGACACCCACGCCCTCGGCGCCGCGCGCGTGGTCCTCGGCCTCTTGCTCCTCGAAGCCGCCTGGCGCGCCGGCGCCGAGCTCCGCCGTGGATACTTCGGCGACGCGTTCCACTGGCCCATCGTGCCGGAAGCGCTCGTTCCCTCGTCGCATGCCTACGCGGCGATCCTCGTCGCCCTGGGCGCTCTGGCGGGCCTCGTCGTTCTCGGGGTCGCGGCGCGGCCGGCGCTCTTCGCGACCGCCGCATTGAGCACCTACGTGCTCCTCTGTGACCGCGTTCAGTTTCATCACAACCGGTGGGCGATGGCCTGCTACGCCCTCCTCTTGTCGCTCTCGCCCTGCGACGGCTGCTACGCGCTGGCCGCCCGGCGGAGCGGCTCGCGGGTTGGCTCGCCTGCTCGGTCGCGCGGCCCCTCGCAGGTCCGCTCGCGCGTCGGGCCCCTCTGGGCCGCGCGCCTCGCGCAGGTTCAGGTCTCGATCATCTACTTCGCGTCGGGCGGCTCGAAGTTCTTCGACCCCGACTGGCGCGACGGCCGCGTCCTCGCGACGCGAATGGCGCTTTACGGGCAGAACGCGATCGAGGCCGGCGTCCCGGCGCGCATCGTCGCCTGGTTCGGCGACCCCGGCGTCGCGAGCGGCCTCGCGAAGCTGGCCATCGCGACGGAGCTCTTTCTCGGCGTCGGCCTGTGGCTCCGCCGCGATCGGGCGTTCGCGCTCTGGTGGGGGGTCTGGTTTCACCTGACGATCGAGGCCACGAGCCGCGTCGAGGGATTCACCTGGCTCACCCTGGCGATGTACGGCCTCTTCGCAACCCCCGACGTGGGCTCGCGAAGGTTAACGTACGACCCCGCGAGCCCTTTCGAGCGAATCGTCGCGCGCGCCGTCTCTCGTCTCGATTGGCTCGCCCGGTTCGACATCGAAGCGGCGCCGCGCGAAGCCGGCGCGGGGGGAATCGCCGGCGCCCCCGCCCGCGGGATTCAGGGCCTCGTCGTCGTCGATCGAGACGGGCGCGCTCGGGGCGGCCTTGAGGCGCTCGCCACCATCGCGCGCGCCACCCCTCTACTCTTTCCATCATGGGTGCCCCTCGCGGCGCTGGCGCGGGGGCGAACTCTGCTAGCATTGGCGAGTATGCCGGCCCGCCCCCGCGGCGGGTGAGCGGCGGACGTCGATTGCAAGGGAGGCACGCCGTGGCGAAACCGGAACGGGGCACGCGTCGGATGGCTCGCGCCCTCGTTGTATTGTCGCTCGCCCTCGCGACCGTCTCCGCGTGTTTCAGCGGAAGTACGAATACGTCTCTCGACAATCCATCACCGCTCCCCGACGGGTCGATGCCATCGGCCGATGACGCCGGCGTTGACGACGGACCCCCCGTCGACGCCACGAAGCCTGCCGACGAGACCTCGCCCCCGCCGGTGGGTCCCGTCGACGGCGCTCCGGATGCGCCCGTGGTCCCGCTCGTCACGTTCACGGTCGGCGGAACCGTCATCGGTCTCGTGGGAACGGACCTCGTTCTCTCGAACGGCGCCGACAAGGTCACGGTCAATGCCAACGGCGAGTTCACTTTCCCGATCAAAGTGGCGAGTGGCGCCGCGTTCGACATCGAAGTTCAGACGAATCCAACGGCGCCCGTCCAGACATGCAGCGTCAGCGGCGGAACCGGAACGGTCGGCGCCGGGGCCGTGACCAGCGTAGTCGTCAACTGCGCGACGAACACATACGTCATCGGGGGGACGGTCGAGAACCTCGCCGGTTCCGGCCTCGTGCTCTTCAACGGCGCCGACTCGGTGTCGATCACCGCCAGGGGCGGGTTCGCGTTCACGATGCCCGTCGCGAGCGGGGGCTCCTACGCAGTGACGGTCGGCACCCAGCCCACCCGGCCCAGCCAGACGTGCACCGTCACTGCCGGGAGCGGCTCGGTGAGCCGCGCCAACGTGACCAGCGTCGACGTCGCGTGCACCACCAATACGTATCCCGTCGACGGAACGGTGTCCGGGCTGAGCGGCGCCGGGCTGACGCTGGAGCTCCAGGACGGCAACGGGACGCCGCTCTCGACGGCGACCGTCGCCGCGTCGGCGACGACGTTCTCGTTCCCCACGTCCATCGCGAGCGGAGCCGCATACAAGGTCGTCGTTCAGGCCCAGCCCACTCGGCCGACCCAGGTTTGCCTGGTGACCAGCGGCGCGACCGGAACGGTCACCACCGCTGACCCCAGCGTCGCCGTGAGCTGCCAGACCACCAGGTTCACGGTGGGCGGAACGATCACGGGGCTCGCAGGGGCGGGGCTCGTTCTCTCGAACAATGGCGGCGATCTCCTGAGCGTGGCGGCTGGCGCCAGCTCGTTCACGTTCGCGACCTCGGTGCGCAGCGGCCGAGCGTTCGACGTCGAAGTGGCAACGTCCCCGACGGGCCCCACGCAGTCGTGCTCCGTCGCCGGGAACGTCGGAACCGTGGGCAGCGGCCCCGTGACGACCGTCGCGGTCAACTGCGGAACGAACGCGTTCGGCATCTCGGGCAGCGTGGCGAACCTCGACGGCGGCGGTCTCCAGCTCTCCGACGGCACGGACACGATCTCCGTGACGTCGGGGACGTTCTCGTTCCCGGCCGTCGCCAGCGGGACGCCGTACACCATCGCCGTCACGCAGCAGCCGTCGAGCCCCACGCAGACCTGCAACGTGACGGCCGGCGGCACCGGAACGATCGGCGGCGCGCCCGTGACCGGCGTCACCCTGAGCTGCGCGACGAAGACCTTCCCGATCTCCGTCTCGGTCAACGGCCTGTCGGGGAGCAAGACGGCGCTGACGGTCGACGACGGGGTCGACGCGGTGGATCTCTTCGCCGACGGGACCACGCAGCTGCCGACGCCCCTCGCCAGCGGCACGAGCTACACGCTCACGTTCACGCAGCCCACCATGCCCTGGAAGACATGCTCGGTGACGACCGGGAATGGAGCGGGCACCGTGGGAAGTACGGCCATCTCCGTCGGGATCACGTGCACCCTCAACACGTCGAAGCTCGTCGCGACGGTCACGGGCCTCAGCGCCCCGCAGAACGCGCTGCAGGTCAGCGATGGTGTCGACACGCTCCAGTTCTCGGCTAACGGGAGGATGGCGTTCCCGACGGCGATCTCGAGCGGCGACAGCTACGCGATCACCATCACGAACCCGACCGGCCCCAACCAGAAGTGCGTGGTCACGAACGGGAACGCGAGCGGCACGGTCACGAGCGGCGGCACGGTGGCGATCGCCATCGCGTGCACCTCGGACATCACGGTCATCGTCTGGGGTCAGACCGGCGGCTGCGACGCGTTCACCCTCAGCGACGGGACCGGCCAGGCGTGCGATCTCACGGCGTCGGTGACCGGCGGAAAGCAAACGTGCGTCTTCGAGTACTCGGCGTCCGCGACGTACGAGATCGACGGCAGCGAGGTGTTCAACTCGAATACCGGCGGGCTCTGCAACTGCTTCCAGTCGAACGTCGACATGAGCGCCAGCCTGCCGGAGCTCCCCTTCTTGAGCGGCAATGACGGGAGCAACGGCTTCATCTTCGCCAGCGGCGCGAACACCGGAGCCACGACCGTGTACACGTATTGCCAGTGAGGGGCGGTTCGATGGCGCGTGCGACGCGCGCGGCCCCGATCCGGGCCGCCGTCGCGCTCTTCGTCCTCGGCTCGCACGTGATGACCTGATCCCGTCGCCGATCAGTCAGCGAGCCGCCGGACGTGCCGCAAGACCTCTTCGAGCTCGTTGATACCGATCGCCACGTGCGTCTCGCGCAGGTGGTGGGACGGCACCCAGCGCGCAGCGGACTCGATGTCGGCGCAGGTCTTGAGTTGGAACGACCCGCGGATCAGCCAGTGCAGGCCCGTCAGAAAACCGTGCAGCGCGCTCGCCCAGAAGCCCGAGCCCTCGACCACGTGGCAGAGGGCCGCGATGTGGCTCGCGTAACGCTTTGTCAGCTGCTGGAGTTGCTCGCGCACGTCGGCCGAAGGGAGCGGGGCGTTCTTCCCGATGATGTGAATCGACGAGACGCGCTCGGGGTGCGCTCTCGTGAAAGGCGCCGAGTGCTGATCGAGCGTATCGACCAGGGCGCGGGTCGCCTCCGCGGTCCACACGTGGATCGCCACGTTCTTCCACGTGGCTATGACGAGACCGTTCGCGTTGTGAAGCACGTCGATCTGCCGGCTCTCGCCGGAGCTGGCCGTGCGCCGCTCGCCGTCGTGCGCCGGCGTCGCGGGCTTCGTCGCCGCGGCGTTCGATGGCAGGCCTGCACCGCGGGAGGTCGGAGACAGAGCCATGATTGCACGATACGCGAGAGACACCCTCCGCGCCCTGCCGGCGATCGCCGCGAAGCGGCGCCAACCGCGTTGTCGAGAGTGACAACCAACCGAGGCTAGGGCAGCCTCACTTGCCCGGCGTTCTAGGCGAAAGCCGCGTCTTCTTACGCCCCGTCGTGGGCATGACGCATGCCTTTTAACCGGGGCATGCGGTGTTTGTGGGCGGTGGTCGGGGCTCTGCTCGGGCCTGCCCTGGCCTGCGCCTGCTCGGGCGGCACGACCGTCTCCGTGCCGTCGGGCGTTACCGAGCAATACACCGACGAGTTCCTGATCGACGTGGCCCGAAGGGTCATCGTGCTCACCGTCGACGACGGGCCGGGCGCCGACTCGGCGGCCATCCGGCAGACGACGAAGACACTCTTGCGAACGACGTTCGAGGAGCGATTCGCCGTGGGCAGCAGGGCAGGGCTGGAGTCGGACTGGGCGCGCGCCGACATGCGCGTCGTAATCGTACATCCGTCGGTCGGCGGCTCCGCGCGCGCCGTGGGGCCGAGCGACGATCCGGCGCTCGCGGTCGTCAGCGACCACGCGTCGACCGCCGCCATCGACGTGATGGCCGACGAGGCGGGTCGCACGATCGACGCCGCGGTGGCACCGGCCGGCGCGCCCTATCCGCTGCTCGACGCGACCGTACAGACGATCGGGCTCGTCACCGGCGCGCGTGCCCCCGAAGACGCGCACGAGGCCGCGCTGGTCGCGTCGCTCGGAACGCCCGAAATCGTCGGCTTCGTCGTCGCCACGGCACGGGACGACGACGGTACCACCGCCGTCCGTGGAGACGTGGCGAGGACTACCCCTGTGTGGTTCGATGACGAGGCCATCTTCGCGCCGGGGGCGGGGGCCGACGCGCCCTGCTCTGGAGACCTCGTGCTGCCAGAGCGTCTCGCCGCCTGGAGCAGGGCGCTCCAGGCCGCGCGCGTGTACACGGAAGCCTACGACACGACGTGCCAGGACGACGTTTCCCGGCTCGCCCAGTCCGGGTTCCTCGGCGCGATCGTCGACGACGGTTTCCACTCTTGCTTTCCGGCCCCGATCGCGCACGACGCCGACGGAGCAGGGGTGTGCGTGGTCGCGGTGACGATGTTCGACGGCGCCTCCTGCTCGAGCCATCCCGGCATGCTCGATCCTCGAGACCCCGACGGCGTGCGCCGACCGCGCACCGCCGCGGACGCGACCGGACCCACGCGCGTCTGCGAGATCCAGGCGCTCGCGGGAGAACGAGCCGCGGCGTGCCGCGAGTCGAACGCCTGCACCGGATGCGGCGCCGGCTGGTGCGACTTCACGGCAGACCGCAGGTGCGGCGCGGTCGGCGCTCTTCGTATCGTTCACGGGGCGGTGCCCCCGGGGAGGGCGACGCTCGACGTGACGTGCGATCTGGCGCCCCGGTAGGCGCCTTCGAGTCGAGCGACGCGTTCTCCGCGAGGACAGAGATGCGTTCTCGGCTGGAGGAGAGAGCGCGCCGCGTCGGCGCGAAAGCTACGGGGCTTGTCGCCGGCGGCGACCGCTCAGGAGGTACGTCGCCGCGCGCAACTGGAAGAGAGGATCCGCCGAAGGCTCGATGCCGTCCACGCGCGGAATGGGATCGAAGATGAGCGTCTTCTGCGTCTCCGCGCTGTCGGGCAGCATGCGTCGCCGCGCTACTTGCCGTCGACCCAGCTGCCTTCGAGCGGCAGACCGGCTTCTTCCCAGTCGGAGACGCCGCCGGCATAACGCCGCACGTTCGTGAAGCCGTGATCCTCGAGAAGGTGGTACGAAACGATGCTCTTCCGGCAGGGGGGATTGGAGCAGTAGACGACGATCTCGTCGTTCTTCCCGAGAGACCCGAGCATGGCTTCCGGCGTCTCGAAGTGAATCGAGCCGGGGATGCGCTTGCGCTGAAAATCCCAGTCGCTGAGAGACATGACGAGCTTGAAATCATCATGCCGTTCGAGCTTCCGGCGAAGCTCTTCTCGATCGATGGTGCGCACGTCGTCGTTCATGGCTTGCTCCGCGGGTCCCGGGCCGCTCGCTCGCCCGAGCGCGTGTTCAACTTCCGGAGACCAATAGCGTGGCGAAGGAGGACGTGCACGCCGGGCATGAGCGTCAGACTTCGGAGAGGGTCGTCACCGTCATGGTCTGGTTGTGCAGGTCCGCGCATTCTCCCTCTGCGAAGGGCGAGATCTCCCCGTACGAGTAGTAGCCGACGAGCTTGGACCGCGGCGGCATCGCGTCGCTGGTCGCCTCGACCTCCTCTTCGGTACGCTCCCCGAGGACGAGACGTCGACCGACGCAGCTGATGGCGACCGTGAGGCTTTCTCCGCTCACGTCGGTGGCGGCGCTCTGACCCGCCGCCGACGCGCCCTCGATCAGGCGATCGAAGTTCGCGTGCATGAGCTGGGCGAGGGACCCCTGGGGGACGTCGCCGGCGAAGGTCATCGATCGCTTCGACGGATCGACGGAGAGCACGGTCCGCGTGAGGGTCTTCCGATCCGACGACCGGGCACGGAGCGCGAGCGGGAAGAGGAGCGCGGTCGCGGGAAGGCCAGAGGCCCGCTCCCCGAGATACATCTCGTACAGATCGAGCGCCGGCTGGCCGTCGAGCTCGTAAAGCACGTTGCCCGACGAGCGCGTGATCTCTCGCTCCGGGCCAAAGATGTCCCATCCGCCGCGCGAGCCGTGCCCTACGCGGACGGCGTCGCCATAAAACCCGACCGCAGTCACGGTGCGTTCCGCTGGCCGTCCTTCCGCGAGGACCCAGGTGCGCTGGAAGCGGTCGCCGTCGGCGGCGAGCCCTCCCGTCACGACGACCGACGGAGGGAGCACGGCGTGGACTCCGCGCAGGAGCTTGCTGCCGTTCACGGAGATCCCGTCCGAGAGAACGAAGACGGCGCGCAGATCGGGAGCGGCGAGCGCCCTCGCGATCGTCTCGCCGGCTGACGCCGACGACTCGCCGTCGACGACGGGCGCGGTGGCGACGCGCAGCCTCGTCCTGTCGAACCGTGCAACGGCGATCGACAGGGTACCGTCGCGGATGCGGCGCCCTTCGATCTCGCCCGCCGACGAGCAGCCGGCGATCTTCGCGCCGGGATAAGCCTTGACGAGGGCTTCGATGACGCCCGGGTCTCGAAAGTACGCGGGGGCGCCGAAGATCAGCACCAGCGTCTCGGGGCCGTCGCGGGTCGCCGGGCCGCCGTTCGACCACCCCGTCGGGCCATCGTACACGAATGTATCTACCTTCATCGTTCCCCCCTCTTGGACAAGAATACAGACGCCGCGCGAGAGCGTCGGCGGCCGTCTTGGCGTCGCGCGGCGTGGCGCAATCCCGGCCTCATCGTGGTCCTTTTCCGACGATGGGCAGGCGAACGAAGAACGTCGTTCCCACGCCCACCGTCGTCTCGAACCTGAGTTCCCCACCATGCACGTCCTTGACGACGGCCCACGCGAGCGCGAGCCCCTGCCCGATGCCGCTGCCGACCTCCTTCGTCGTGAAGAACGGGTCGAAGACGCGCTGAGCGATGGTCTCGGGGATCCCGGTCCCGGTGTCGGTGACGGCGATGACGACGCCCTCGCCGTCGAGCCGGGTTCTCACGCGGATGGTGCCCTTGCGGTCGCTCCCGTTCGCAGCGCCCTTGATCGCGTGGGCGGCGTTCGCGACGAGGTCGAGGAGCACCTTCTGGATGTCGTCCGGGTAGCACGTGACGAGGGGCAGCTCGCCAAGCTCGGTCTCCAGCTCGGCGAGCTTCTCGTATTCGCCACGGGCCGTCGCCATCGCGCTCTCGATGGTGCGATTCAGGTCCACGGCGACCATCGCTTGCCGGGTGGGCCGGGCGAACTCGTTCAGGGAACGGACAATCGCCACGACGCGATCGAGGCCCTTGAAGCACCGGTCGAAGGCCTTGGGAATCGCGGCGAACAGGTAGGGCAGGTCGGCCTCTTCGCGGGCCTCTGCGGCGGCGGCGATCGCGCCCTCGAGCTCCGGCGCGCCGGCACCCCCGCCCCTCAGGGCCTCGAGGATCCGGAGCTTCTCGACGACCCCGAAGACATCGCCGATGGCCTCCCGGAGGAACTCGATGCTGTCGGTCACGAACTGAACGGGGGTGTTGACCTCGTGCGCGATACCCGCCGCGAGGACCACGACGGCGGCCAGTCGCTGGGAGATCGCGAGCTCGGCCTGCATCCGTCTGAGGTCGGTCACGTCCTGCGCGATGATGACGGCGCCGACGACTCGACCCTCGATCCGCATGGCGCCCATCTGAGCCGAAAAGACGACCCTGACGCCGTTGGGCCCGAGGGCGACGGTCTCGTAGGTCTGCGAGGTCCCGGTCTCGAGGACGGCGCGGAAGCGCTCCTTCATCGCGTCGTGCTGCTCTGGCTGAATGTGGTCGAGCCAGAAGGACCCGACGATGTCCTCCTTCTTGAGGTGCGGCAGCACCTGGTTGATGAACTGGATCGCGCCGTTCTCGTCGACCGCGAGAATGTACGCCGGCGCGTGTTCGAGCAAGGCTTCGAGCTGACTGCGCACGACGCGCGCCGACGCTTCCGCGCGCAGCCGGGTGCGGACCCGGGCGCGAGCGTTCATCATTCTCTTCTTCATCGGTATGGCCTCGCGAGCCTCTACTCCGCGGGCGGTCCGCGCTTCTTGAGGACGACGCGGACCGGCTCGCGCACGGCACCGACGGGGAGGTTACGAAACCGCTCCACGAGGCCGGCGGTCGACTCCTGTCCCCGCGCGACGAGGAGCGTACCCGTGCGCATCCGGACGTCTTCCAGGAAGACCATCTCCGCGCGTACCAGCCGGATGGGCAGCTCCAGGACCTCGGCCTCGCGCTCTCGACTGCCGAGCATCGCCGCGAAGAGCTCGAGGAGCTCGTGATCGTAGCGATCGCGCCGGCCGCGCAGCGTGTCGAGGGCCAGCGGGGTGGAGAGCCCCCCGGCCTCGAGCCAGTCGAAGTCGCACACGACGCCGAGGACCCGGGCCCCCAGCGGGATGTCCTTGCCACGCGGACCGGACGGCCGGGGGCCCCCGGCGAACGGCGTCGTTCGATGGGTCAGCGCGGCGCGCACGAGATCGAGGCGCGGAATGCCAGCCATGAACTGCTCGGCGAGCTGAGGAAGCCGGGCTGCCGCGGCGTCCTCCTCCGGCGTGAGCGGCTTTCCGCGCCGGAGCTTGTCGAGCGTCTCGGGCGCGAGCGAGATGTACCCCAGCTGCGACAGCATCGCCGCCACCTCGATGGACCAGATCTGCGCCCCCGGGACCTTCGAGGCCAGCTCCGCCGCATAGCGCTGGATGCGGGTGACCTGGCCGAAGGCAACCGGATCGGCGAGCGCCAGGACTTCCATGAGCATCTGGATGCAGCCGCGCAGCGTCTGCTCGAGGAGGACGCGCTCGGAGGTCACGAGGCGATGCTGCTCGACGGCGGCCTCGACCGCCGCGAGCAGGGTATGAGGCGGGCACGGCTTGGTCATGAAGCGGAAGATCTGCCCTTCGTTGATCGCCGCGATGGCCGCATCGACCTCCGCGTGGCCCGTGAGGAGCAGCCGGATCGCGTCCGGCGTCGTCGCGCGCGCCCTGGCGAGAAACGCGGCGCCGCTCATGCCCGGCATGCGCATATCCGAGATCACGACGGCGATCGTGGAGTCGTGAGCGAGCGCCTCGAGCCCCGCCTTGCCGCTCTCGGCGGTGAGCACTTCGAAGCCGCGGCGGAGGGTCAGCGCCAGACCCTCGAGGACGCCGGGCTCGTCGTCGACGCACAATACGCGTGGTTTGGTCGCCATGGTCACCCTCCCCCTTCGTCCCGCGTTCGCCGCGCGGCGTCCTGCCATTCCGGAAGCTTTCCGAGGAGGCCGAGCTTCTCGATGTGAGCGCGGTCGACCGGCGCATCCGCGGGCGCTTCGTCGCCTTCGCTCTCGGTCACGAGGCTCTCGGCGACGTGGACCGCCGTGGTCGCGTCGAACGAGCAGCTCCCGACGCGCTGCGGCTCGTGGTGCCCCGCGACCGCCTCGACGATCGCCAACGGCACCCCCCAGGAGCCCAGAATATAGGCGCCGGCCTCCGCATGCGTGACTCCGAGGCGCTCGCGCTCGACGACGTAGCTCGGGACCGCGCGTTCCAGGGCCGCCGCGGTGACGGAGGCGAAGGCGGCAGGGTCAGCGAGCTTCAGAACGATGCGTCCCACGTCGTGGAGCATGCCGGCCATGAACGCGTCGCTCCCGCCCTGAGACGGAGAGATCGCGCGCGCGACGCGGGCGACGAGCACCGAGTGCCTCTGCATGGTCGCCAGCGAGCCGCCGCTCGCGTCCATGGCCTCGGCGGCAGCGAAGATCTGTGCGCCTAGAACCAGCGACTTCACGAGATCGATGCCGAGGTAGGTGATCGCTTCCCGCATCGCCGAGACCCGCCGCGGGAGCCCGAAGAACGCCGAGTTGACGAGCTGAAGAAGCTTGAGGCACATCGCCGGGTCCTGCTCGACCACGCCGACCACGTCGTCGATCGACGGGGCGTCTCGGGCGAGGACGTCGGTCAGGGCCACGTAGGTCGTCGACAGCGACGGGAGCTTCTCGACGCGGCCGATGATCCGCTGGAGCGCGCCGTCGGTCATCATCGTCTGCAACGCGCACGCGCGCGTGATGACGTCGCGCAGCGCCTCGGCATCGCACGGCTTGCCGAGAAACTGGTGCGCCACGGGGAGGGCGCGCAGGACGGCCTCGCGCTCGGCGTGACCCGAGAGCACGATGCGGATGGTCTCCGGATGGGTCTCCTTCACGTGCCGAAGGAGCGTGGCGCCGTCGACCCCGGGCATGCGCATGTCGGTCACGACGACGTCGAACGCGGCGTGTTCGCATTCGGCGATCCCCGCCGCGCCGCCGAGCGCGAAGACCATGTCCCATTCGCGGCGCTGCTTGCGGAGCCGGTCGCGAAGGCCCTCGAGCACGGCGATCTCGTCGTCGACGAACAGGATGCGCTTCATGCGACGGCCGACCCGTCGGCATGCGGCTCGATCGGCAACCGGATCACGAACGTCGTTCCGCGGCCCACCTCGGTCTTGAACGTCAGCTCCCCTTCGTGCTTGTCGACGATCACGGCGCGGGCGATGGCGAGACCCTGTCCCGTCCCCTGGCCGACCTCCTTCGTCGTGAAGAAGGGGTCGAAGACCCGGTGGCGGACCGCCTCCGGGATGCCGCTTCCGGTGTCGGTGAACGAGACGAAGACCGAGTCGCCCTCTCGCCAGGTCCGGACGGTGATTCGCCCCTTGACCTCGGTGCCCGCCACGACGTCCCCGATGGCGTGCGCGGCGTTGACGAGGATGTTGAGGAAGACCTGATTCAGCTCTCCGATGTGGCAGACGATGGGCGGGAGCTCGCCGAACTCGGTCTCGACATCCGCGACGTACTTGTACTCGTTGCGCGCGATCGTGAGCGTCGTGCGGATCGCGTAGTTCAGATCCGCGGGGGACTTGTCCTTCTGGTCGGGGTGCGCGAACGCCTTCATCCCGAGAACGAGCGTCGCCACCCGCTGCAGGCCGTCGAGCGCCCGGTCGAGCGCCTTGGGAAGCTGCTCGGCGACATAGTCGAGGTCCGCCGCCTCCTCGGCCGCTACGAGCTCCACCGCCAGGTCGGGCAGCGATGCGGCGGCGGCGACGCGGAAGGCGCGGTACCGCGCGAGCACGCCGAGGAGCTCGGCCACCGCGTCGCGGGCGAAGTGGACGCTGTCGCTCACGAACTGCACCGGCGTATTGATCTCGTGCGCGATGCCCGACGCCAGCTGGCCTACGGCCTCGAGCTTCTGCGCCTGCCTCAGCGAGAGCTCGAGGTGCTTGCGCGCCGTGATGTTCTCGACGACGCCGATCGCGAAGCTCGGCAGGCGATCACGATCGCGCACGAACGAGACCGTCTGCATCGCCCAGACCGTCGAGCCGTCGAGACGCGCGTAGCGGCGCTCGACCTGGGTGCCGCCGCCCTCGGAGAGCTTGTTCTTCTCGAAACCCTCACGCGCGTTCACCGCTTCGTCGGAGTGCATGTACGCGAAGATGCTTTGCCCGACGAGAGACAGCCGGTCGCGGCCGAGCATCTCGCTCAGCGTCCGGTTGCAATCGGCGATGTGGCCGTCGAGATCGAGACGCACCATCCCGAGGCCGGCCGACTCGAAGATGGCGCGGAACGTCGATTCGCTCTCGCGCAGCGCTTCGGCCTCGGCCTTGCGCTTCCGGATGTCGCTGAAGTTGATGACGCCGCCATCGTCGGAGGGGGCGGCGTTGATCGGGGTGAGCGCGAACGACACCGGGAGCCAGGCGCGCTCGCGCGTCATGAAGCGCGCGTCGTCGTGGCGGCAGGGTTCGCCCGAGCGGATCGCGGCTCTCAGCTGCAGCAGCGGACCTCGCCGCTCCTTCTCGGCCGGCCAGCCCCCGCTGACGACGTCGGCGAAGTCCTTCCCGGCGAGGCCGCCGAGCTCGAATCCGAGCAGCCGCTCGGCGGCGGGGTTCGCGATCTCGACCTGCCCGTGCTTGTCGAGCACGCACAGGCCATCGGCCATGGACACCACCGTCTGCGACAGGCGATCGCGCTCGGCCGCCAGCCGCGAGTTGAGCTCCCGCATCTCCCGCGAAGAGATGGAGATCGACCGCTCGAGCATGGTGCGTACTTGATCGGCCTCGACGTACGCCTGGCTGATGCGCGACAGCAACTCGGGCCACTGGTCCACGTGGACCGGAGCGTCCGGCGTCGCCCCCACTTTGCGGAGTTGCCGCTCGAGCACGGAATGGACCAAGCTCGGAACCCCCTACGTGCAGGATGTCCGTGCCCGCGTGGCCTGTCAACGCGGCGAATACCGCCTCAGCCCGGCAGCTCCCGCTTCACCGACACACCGACGCGAGCACCGCGCTCGACCGCGCGCGCGCCAAGCAGGCCCCTCACCGCCGCACTCATGCCCCCGCTGAGGCCCCCCCGCCAGCCTCCCGGCTCACGGGCCCGCGGCCACGGCGGGACGGTCCGGCGCCACCCTTTTCGGGAACGTCGCTGCCTCGGTGTAGCCCTTTCCTTCGAGTTCGGCCTCGACGAGCGGGCGCATGCGCCGTTCGACCTCGAAGGAGCGGGCGGAGACGTCGAACGGCGCGCCGGGGCTCCCCGCGGGCCGGAACGCGAAACTCCGGAAGTTCGTGAACACGGCGGGCGACGCGTGCGCGGTTTGAACCTGGCTATTCGAAGGTCCGTTGGAGCTGCAAGCGGTCATCAGTGCCACGAACATCGCGACTGTCGCTATCGCTTTCATTGGCGCTCTCCCTTGTCGGCTTGTCGGCTTATCGGCTCACACGAAGCCCGGCTTCGCGCGACCCACGGCCCGCTCGCAGTGCAGGGCGCGGACCAATGCGCCGTCACGGCTGCAAGTCCTTGATCCGCCTTCTTGAAGGGGGTCGATGCAACCTCGACCGCTGCAGCTGGACCGCCGCCGTCGCGGCCAACGATTGGTCGCCCGGCTCAAAGTTCATGATGGAGTGCAGTTGCCGGCTTCAACGCCTCAGGCGCCGTTCGGCCGCAGCTGCTCCCGCTCCGCCGGGGTCAGCACCTGGGGCACGACCACGGGCGCGCCGGTCGACGGATGAAAGAACGGAGACGGCCGATTCTTGCCAGCTAGCCACGCCCCCGCGAGCAAGCGAAGACCGCGCCCGATGAGGCCGAGCGGCACCTTGGAGCTCGCACCGGCCGGGAGCCCGCCGACCTCGCCGGTGGCGAAGCGGGCGTTGGCGTAGCCGATCACCGGGCCGAGCGCGTCGTCGAGCGCGTTCCCGTCGGCCCCTGACTCCATGAACGCGCGCGGGACGCCGACGAAGGGCACGCGCGCGGACGAGACCGTGTTGGCCACCGGGGTGCGGCAGCATCCGGCGAACCAGCGCATGAGGCCCTTCTGCGACAGCTTGACCAGGCTCAGGTGCTCGTCTCCGGCGGTGAGCTGGAACTGCGACGGCGTCATCTGAAAGATCTCCGTTCCACCGTGCGCGTCGAGGATGGCGCCGGACCGGCCCCCGCGCCCGCCCGCCCGTTCGAGGAAGTGGGCATACGCCTGGCAGTCGTCGCAGTAACAGATCAGGTGATTGCCGGTCCGGGGCGACACGTCCGTCGCCAGTCCCTCGAGCTTTCCACACCGGCATCGAAGATGAACCTGCGTCATGTCGCTCCTGTCCTCGAATGGGAGAGGCCGTCACGGGCCCCGCTTCGGCACTCGAGGCGGTGTTTTTTTACGCCCATCCCGGCCGGAAAGCACCCGCCTTCGAACCTGCTGGAGAGCCGCGTTCCGCGATGCCGGCGCTTGATCTATAAGTGCGAACGGAGCGGTTCGCGGCCTCGATGCAAGCCCCCTTTCTCGTGCTGTCGCTCTGCGTTTGCGCTTCGGCCTGCGTCCCGGCTTGCGTTTCGAGCGCCTCCGGCGGGGCCCGTTCTCCGAGCGATGCCGTCGTCGCCAGGAGCGCGGTCGCGCCCGCCCTGGGAGAGACCGCCCCGGGAGAGACCACCGTGACCGCGAGCTACGATCCCTGCCCCCCCGCGGGGACTCCATGCAAGATCATGCCTCTGGGCGACTCGATCACCGCGGGCGCCGGCTCGACCCGGAACGGGTCGTACCGCGTCGAACTCTTTCGCAGAGCACTCCAGGCCCGTCAGAGAATCACCTTCGTCGGCTCCGACACCGGCGGCCCGGGCAAGGTCGACGGGGTCGCGTTCCCCGCCGCGCACGAAGGCCACTCGGGCTACACCATCGATGACGGCGGGGGTCGCTCCGGAATCGCGCCCCTCGTGGCGGCCGCGATGGCCTCCTACCGGCCGAACATCGTCACGTTGATGATCGGAACGAACGACGTCGACATCCGCCTCGATCCCGCGAACGCGCCCGCGAGGCTCGGCGCGCTCATCGACACCATCCAGGCCGCCGACCCCAACGTGCTGGTCGTTCTGGCGAAGATCGTTCCTACCGTCTCCAACGCCGAAGACGTGGCGGTCGTCGCTTACAACGAAGCGATGCCGGCGCTCGTGGCGTCGCGCGTGCAGTCCGGGAAGCACGTCGTGCTCGTCGACATGCACGCGGCGTTCAAGAAGAACCCCAACTTCGCGAGCGACTACATGACCGACAACCTGCACCCGAACGACGCGGGTTATGCGGTCATGGGCGGCGTCTGGTACGCCGCCCTCGGCCCTCATCTTCGCTAGACGCGTCTACTTGAGGAACGGTGCGAGCGCCGTGATCTGGGGACTGTCGTGGCCCGGGTTGAAGAGCGGCGAGTTCATCGGGTTCGTGGAGCCGAAGCCGGCTCCGGCCGCCCAGTACGTCCAGCCGATGAAGTAAGACGGGTTCTGTCCGAGGAACGTGAGCATCTGCCCGATCGCGGTGACGCAGGAGCTTTGCGCGCTCGTGGAGGTGCCCGCCGAGAACTCTCCGAGGAATCCCTTGACGTTGTACTGCTTGGCCCAGGAGAGGAACGTCGAGAGTACGCTGACGGCGGTCGTGGCCGAGCCACCGGAGCCGGTCGTGCACGAATCCGCCGAGCCGAAGGCGGTGTCCGGATAATCGTGAATCTCGAAGGCGAAGTTGTTCGCCGGGTCTTTGATGCTCTTCAGCGGATCCGACGAGCCCCCGGCCTTGAACTCGCCGGCATCGGCGAACGCATTGCCGCAGATCAGAATGAGGTTATTGGCTCCGATGCTGCGAATGCCGGTCACGGCGGCCTGCGCCGCCAGGTACCACTCGTACCCCGCCGGCTGTCCCGCCGGGTCCGCGGGGCTGTTCGGTTCGTTCATGATGTCGAACACGACCTTCGGGTTGTTCGGCCAGATCGACGCAAGCCCGATCCACAGGTTCTCGAACGCCATGTTGGGGACGTTCTTCGAGCCGAGGGAGTCACCTCCCTGGCCGGCCGAGATTTCGGAGGCGCTCGTGTACGTCGCGTAGTTGTGAATGTCGACGAGCACGGTGAAGCCGGCCGCCGTGAGCGCGCTCACCGAACTCTTGAGATTTGCGAGCTCGGTCGCGTTGAACGTGGCCACGACCTGCGCGGCGGTCATCACGCTGGCGCCCGTGGTCGACAGGCTTCGCTGCAGCCGCTCCCACCGGAGCGGCAGACGGATCGTGTTCATTCCCTTGCCGAGGTAGTACGGCATCATCAGCGCCGTCTCGATCTGCGTGCCGTTCGACGCGGCCGGCCACGAGGGGCCACCCTGCGAGAGGTCGCTCGTCGGGTAGTAGTAGTCGCCGGGGATCGTCCCCAGGGTCGTACCGTTGAACTGACCGCCATAGCTGGCGCCGAACTCGGCGCCGCCCATCGCGAGCCCGCGGTACGGAAGCGAGGCGAAGAGCTTGCCTGCGTCTCCCGCCGGAGGCGGTGTGCTGACGGTGCCCGCGTCGGAGATCGGAGTGACCGGCGTGGGCTTTCCGCAGACGTTCGCGCTGCCGCCGCCCCCGCAGGTCGCGGGCGCGGTGCAGGTGCCGCACGTGAGGACGTTGCCGCAGCCGTCGGAGACCGTTCCGCACGTCGCCTTCGCCGACGCGCAGGTGGCGGGGTTGCATTTGCCGGAACCGCATGTGTTCGGGCCGCCGCCGCCGCACGTCTGCGGCGCGGTGCATGTACCGCACGAGAGCATGCCGTTGCAGCCGTCGGAGATGGACCCGCAGGTCGCGCTCTGGTCCGTGCACGTGGTGGGCACGCAGCCTGGGGCGACCGCGCCGGTGTTGTCACCGGTGGTCGGCAATGACGCGTCGCCCGGGTCTATGGGGTTCGACGGATCCGCCGTGTTGGTCGGCGACAGCCCTTGAGAGGGCGCCCGCGAAGGGGCGAGATTGCCCGAGTCGTCGTCGGCGGGCTGCGCGTCGGTCGGATTGGCCGCGCCGCAGCCGCTCATCCAGGCGGAGGTCAGAACAGTGCAAACGAGACCGGGAAAAACACGTGTTGAAAATTGCATCGGACCTCTCATCGAGCCGTGGACTTCAATGTCCGCTTGATGTGGTGAATGTCGGGAGCGCACTTCTCGCGAAGGGACACCCCGGGTGGCGAAGGATAAGCAAGGCCCGAAGACCTCGCGAAAGGCGGAGTCCAAGGCTCCCTCGCCCCTCGGTCCTCGCGAATTTCGCGCGAAGGTGGTTGCAAGACGGGGAGATGAAGAGGGTGTGCCGACGCGCTCGCGATATCTGAATTTCAGTACGCCAGCGTGAACGCGGGGCCGCGCGTGATCAACGGCCGCAGCGGGAGCGCGCTGGATCTAGCGATCCGCGCCTTCCGTTGCCACGTGCAAAAGTCTCGTTGGATTGATCCGCCTCCGCTCTGCCAAACGCGTGTTCGCCAGAAGAAAAAAACGCACAGCGTGCGTCGATTGGGCCATTCGTCTGCGCCACCGCCCGAACGCTGCAAGAAGAGCGCCCGGACGCGGGGAGCGTCGAAATCACCGCATGGCGCGGGTCTGTTCGTGGGAGCGGGATTCTTAGCGAGGTCTTCGACACTGCGCAAGCGGTTATGCACCTCAAGCGTGCGCTTTGAGCCGCGGGCGTTGATTTCTTCGTGGGCAGTCAGAAGCGACTTTCAAGATATGAGGGCTTTTAGAATCAATGGCAGTGATGGCCAAAAGCAGCAATGGCAGTGAGGCCTTCGAGCATCAGCGGCCGTGTATTCACGCGACCGGCTCGCGTTCGGCGGCTGGCTTGGCCTCGTCACACGCGCCGCGTTGCATGCGATCCTACGCCCTTGCGCGGACGGGCATCGGTCGATGCGAGCGTCGCGTGGGCCGAAGCTCACGTGCGCAGGTCGCCGCTATGTCTTCTCGGGGCCCTGCCATTCGCCGCGCTGCACGACGGGCAGCTGCAGCGCGCGCTCGCGCTCGAGATCGAGGTTGCCGACATGAATTGAGATGGGCGCTTGCGCCCACTTGTAGATCGACGCGGTGAAGAGGCGAACGAACCGAGCGGCCCACGCGTCGAGCTTCGCGGCCGCGTGCTCGGGAAACACCACCTTGAGCGCATGCGCGACCTCGTCTCCCGACATCTTCTCTCCCGCGAAGAGCGCGAAGCAGGCGTCGAGCACGGGGAACGGCATGAGGTCACGCTCGTCTTCCTGATCGTCGGCGAGTTCGGCGCTGGCGGGCTTCAGCAGCGTGAGGCGGATGCCCTCCCACTTGGTGGTCTCGTAGAGCCAGTCGAGCACGTAGTTGACCACCGTCTTCGGGACGTTCGCGATCACGCTGAGCGCGCCCTCTCCGTCGCCGCCGATCGTGACGTAGCCGACGGCCTTCTCGCTCATGTTGCTGGTCTGCAAGAACAGGCCGTGCGCCGAGTTCGCCCAGGTCCACATGCGCTCGGCCCGCACCCGGGCCTGCACGTTCTGGCGGGCGACGGCCGTCACCGCCTCGCCGGGCTGCAGCATCTTCTCGACGGCGGCGAGCTCGCGCTCGAAGGCCTCGTCGATCGCGACGACCGCCAGGGGCACGTCGAGATCGCGCGCGACCTGCTCCGCGGCGGCGCGCGTCTCGGGCGAAGAGAACCGCGAGGGCAAGAAGAACGCGCGGAGGAGCTCGCGCGCCTTCGCGCGGCGCTCGACCTCGGGACGGTCGGCCCAGCGGCGATCGATCCAGCGGCGCGCGATGACGAGAACGAGGAGGCTGTCGCGGCCCCCCGACAGCGCAACGCCGATCGTCTTGAATGCGCCCGTCTTCTCGAAGTAATCGCCCACGCCGAGGGCGAGGGCGTCGAGGAGCTCTTCGCAGAACGCGTCGCGCGGGGAGCTCGGCCGGGCGCCCTGAGGCAAGAAGAAGTTCTTGTTCGGAGGCGCCGGGAAGACGAGCGCGTTGCGCCCACGCGTCGGCACGCCCACCGACACGCGCGTGACCTGCGGCGCGAGCGCCGCGAACGCCTCCTGGTCGTTTCGCCAGGTGGTGTTTTCGGTGCGGAGTCGTTGCGTGCGGTCGAGGTCGACGGTGACGGCCTCGACCCCCTCACGGAAGCGCGCCGACGAGAGCAGCACGCGGCCGTTCTGCGCGACGAAGCCGCCGCCGTCGAACACGAGGCCGTCGTTGGCGCCCACGGCGTTCACGTAGGCCACCGTCGCCTGGCAATCGGCCGCGCGTGTGGCGATCATCTCGCGGCGGGTCTCGGCGATACCGAGCCGGAACGGGGACGCGCTGAGGTTCACGACGACCTCGGCCCCCGCGTACGAGCGCCGCCGCATCGGGCCGTCGGGCGACCAGCCGTCTTCGCAGACCTCGAGCGCCACCACGCCGAAATCGAGCTCGAAGACGAGGTCGCCGAAGGAGACGCCGTCGACCGTGTCCTGGAGACCGGGCGCGCCGCGCGCGATGGTGCGCGCTTCGTAGAACACGTTGTAGAGCGGCAGCTTCTCCTTGGGTACGAGACCCCAGACCCGGCCGCCGTGAACGAGCGCCGCGACGTTGTACAGATTCGCGCCGCGCGCGACCACCAGGCCCAGCGCGCTCGCACAACCGAGCGACGCCGTCTCCTTCGCGAAACGCGCGAGCTCGACCCGCTGCGCGTCGACGAACGCGCGCCACTGCACGAGGTCTTCCGGCGGATAGCCGCCGACGAGCTGCTCGGGGAGAGCGACGAGGGTGGCTCCGTCGGCCGCGGCGGCGCGCGCGAGGGCGATGGCTCGATCGACGTTCGATCGGCAAGCGCCTACGGTGGAGTTGGCGTTCGCCAGGGCGATGCGCACGAGCCTCATGGAATGCGACCGAGTCGGAGCGTAGTACGTCCGGCGCCAACGTGCGCGGCGGGCGCGGGCGGGCGTCTCGCGCGGGGGATTCGCCCTTATTTCTTGTCGACCGCGGCGACCAGGGGCGCCACGTTCGGAACGAGCGTGATCTCGATGCGACGGTTCTTCGACTGGCCGTCGGGCGCCGCGTTGCTCGCGACCGGATCGTAGGGGCCATAGCCGGCGGCGGACAGCATTGACGCGTCGACCCCGCTCGACACGAGGAGCTTCACGACCGCGATCGCCCGGGCCGTGGAGAGCTCCCAGTTCGTAGGGTACGTCTTCTTCGTCTCGGTGGTGATCGGCAAGCTGTCGGTGTGACCGGCCACCTGGAACCGCTTGAGAGCGACCCCGCGCAGCGTCGTCGCGACATCGGTGATGGCCTGCTTGCCGTCGGGCTTGAGCTCGGCGTCGCCGGTGGCGAAGAGCACGTCGTTGTGGAGCTGGAGGACGATTCGACCGTGGCGCGTGGTCACCTTGAGGTGGCCGGCGTCGATCATCTTCTTGAACTTCGTCTGCAGATCGTCCAGCAGCTTGGTCCGCTCCTGCGCCTCCTGCACGGCGCGCTTCGCCTCGTCTAGCTCGGACTTCTGCTCGTCGGTCATGGCCGCGGCCTGCGCGATGCCGAGGGCGCCCTTCAGCTGCGTGACTTGCTGGTCGCTCCCGGCGACCTGTTGCTGCAGCTGCGCGAGCTGCTGCTTGGCGGTGTCGGCCTCTTGCCTGGCGGTGTTCGCCTCTTGAACCTTGGATTGGTAATCGCTCTTCGATACGCCGCATCCCGCCAGGGCGACGGCGCCGTAGAGGATGGCGATCGTCGACCATGCGCGGCTGCTCTCGCGGTTCCTATCGCGGATCATGACAACGATGGTACCCGCCGCGGGGCCGTACAAGAACGCGTTCAGAACGTGTAGCGCACGCCGAGTGCTGCATCCCACATGATGGGAGTGTCGCCCGCGGCAGCGACCTTGGCGAAGCCCGTGGCGTCGCGCCCGCCGATCTGCGCCGAGAGCGCGAGGTGTCGATCGACCTGATACCACTCGACACCGAGACGCACACCGAACGAAGGAGCGGGAGACTCCGCATTGCGAAAGCCAAGAATCGTGAGCGCGTTGTGCGGCACGTTGGCGGCGACCGCGTCGATCTGCCCCTGACCGAAGAGGGCGAGCCGCGGCGACGCGTGGAAGGTGGCGCGCGCGCCACCGCCGAACCCGAAGAGGGGGAACGCCATCGTGTGCGACTCGTCTTGTGACTGACCGGTATCGGTGAAGGCGAGCTCGCCCTCGCCGAAGAGCATCAGCCACGGGACCACTTCGTACCCGAGCTGGGCATGAAGCCAGTACGCGGGCGGCGCCACGTGACGGAACTGGCCGGCGAAGCCTAGGATGCCGAGCGTCGACTCGAGGACGAGCCCTTTCTTGCGCGGGCGCGGCGGAGGCGCCTCGGCGAGCGCTGCCGGACCTGCATCGGAGGGACCTTCGGGAGCTACCTTGTCGGAGGGCGCTTCGGTGTTGATCTCGATGTGCGCGTCGGGCGACAGCTCCGTGCCTGCGGGCCTCGCAGCCGGCGGAGGCGCGTCCTGCGCGGCAGCCGACGCCGGCAGAATCAACGCGGAGAGCACCCCGCCAAGCGCGAGCCGTCGGCGCACGCCATCGATCTTAACACGTCCCACCCCGCACCTCGCGTTATCTTTCCGCGGCGCACTCTTCCGAGAGATCGTCTTCCTGTTCAAATTCTCTCGCGCTCGCGGGAGCGACTACGCGTTCGAAGGGGAGCCGATGCCGATGCCTACGAGCGCGTGCTCGATGGCGGCGGTGAGCTCGTCGATGAGGAGGACGGGCTCCCAGGGCGCGGGCTGCTGCTGCCCGCGCTTCTCGGTCCGCGCGGCGCGAAAGGCCAGGCCGTACGAGGCCCCGCCGAGGGCTGTGAGGCGGGCGAAGGCGTCGCCGCCGCTCAGGCCGAGCAGAATGTAGGGTCCGGTCGCCCGGGCCCAGACGCCCGCGCAGCCGAGCGCGCCGGCCACCTTGCCCACGCGCTCGACGATCGCGCCGGGCATGAACGTCGGCGTCGCGCGCGGCTCGACGGCCTGCAACGCGTTCGATGATTGAAGCATGTGCGCCTCCTCGGGTCTGCCGGCGGGCGGAGGCGAAACCGCTCGCCGGCGTCCGGCATAACCAAGCCTCGCGATCGGGGCCAAGTTTTTCCCTCATGCGGCCCGGTTACTTCAGGAGCCAGCCGAGGAGCATGCGCTTCGTGGTGGCGCGACCGACGGAGGCGATCGAGTCGACGAGGGGAATCTCCTTGGGGCAGGCCTCGACGCAGTTCTGCGCCTTGCCGCACCCTTCGACGCCGCCTTCGCCCATGACGGCATCGAGGCGGTCGCCCGCGTGCATGGCGCCGCTCGGGTGCAGGTTGAAGAGGCGCACCTGGTTGAGCGCCGCCGGCCCGATGAAGTCACTCGCGGCGTTGACCTGCGGGCAGGCCTCGAGGCAGCACCCGCACGTCATGCAGCGCGACAGCGGATAGGCCGTCTCTTGATTCTCTTGCGACTGGCGCGGCCCCGGGCCGAGCTCGTGGAAGCCGTCGAGGTCGACCCACGCCTTCACGCGCTTCAGGTCTTCGAACATGCGCGACCGGTCGACGACCAGGTCTCGCACGACGGGGAACTTGGTCATCGGCTCGAGGACGATCGTCTTTCCGTCCGGCGCGATCTGATCCACCAGCGCGCTGCACGACTGGCGCGCGCGACCGCCGATCACCATCGTGCACGAGCCGCACACCTCTTCGAGGCAGGAGCACTCCCAGACCACCGGCGTGACCTTCTGGCCGTCGCTGGTCACGGGGCTCTTCTGGATCGCCATGAGCGCGCTGATGACGTTCATGCGCGGGTGCCAGGGCACCGTGAACTCGTGCCAGTAGTGCGCGAGACCGGGGCCGTCCTGGCGCTTCACCTTCAGCTTGACCGTGCGTTCGCTGGCCATGTCTCACCTGTCTCGATAGAGCAATCGACGCGGCACGCCTAGGCCGTCGCGCCCGTCTTCGCGGGCCCCGGCGCGTCTCTCGGGGGCTCGGAGCCGGGCTGGGCGGCCGCGCTCGCGGCGCCGGCCGTCTCGTACTTGCGCGGGCGAGGCTTCACGAGGCTGATGTCGACCGCATCGGTCACGTGCACGGCCTTGCCGGCGAGCGCGTAGTCGAACTCGCGCGCATAGCGGACGCCGTTGGGCGAGCCGTTCGTGGCGCCCGCGTGGAAAGCGAGCGTCGTGCGAAGGAAATTCGCGTCGTCGCGCTGCGTGAACTCGGGCTTGAAGTGCGCGCCGCGCGACTCGTCGCGGTTCTTCGCGCCGAGGGCGATGACGCGCGCGAGGACGATCATGTTCTGCAGGTGCCGCACGAACTGGGCGCCCTGGTTCATCTTGCCGGTGGCCGTGTCGGTCACGCCGACGCGCTTCGACCGCTCGTCGATCTCTTCGATCTTCGCGAGCACCCGGTCGAGCGTGGGGTTGTGGCGCTCGATGGTGCAGTCGACGAGCATCGTCTGCCCGAGCTCTTCGTGCAGCGCGTACGGGTTCTCGCTGCCGTTCATGGCGAGGACCGCGTCGTACTTCTTTTGCTCGCGGCGCTGCGCCTTGTCGAAGAGCGACGACGGCATGTCGAACGCGCTCTTGCCGACGTTCTGACGATACGTCGCGATCGCGGGGCCGGTGACGAGCCCGCCCCACAGGCACGAGAGGAGCGAGTTCGCGCCCAGCCGGTTGGCGCCGTGGTATTGGTACTCGACCTCGCCGCAGGCGTAGAGGCCCGGGATGCTCGTCGCCTGGTTGCGCGGCGACCCTATGACGAGGGAGCCGTTCGCCGCTCGGTCGAAGTCGACCCAGAGGCCGCCCATCGTGTAGTGGACCGCCGGGAACACGCGCATCGGGTTCACGTACGGGTCTTCGCCGACGAACTTCTCGTAGATCTCGAGCACGCCGGCGAGCTTCTTGTGCAGCGTCTCGCGCGGGATGTGCGTGACGTCGAGGTAGACCTCGTTCTCGTTCGTCCCGCTCGCCGCGTTGAAGACGCCGCGCTTCTCGTGGAAGCACTTCTTGAAGAGCTCGCGGCTCGCGATGTCGCGGGGAACGAGGTTGCCGTAGCCCGGGTACTTGTCTTCGAGGAAGTACTCGCGCTGGCTCTCGGGCACCTCTCGGCCGGCGCGCCGCTCTTTCAGATCGCGCGGAACCCACACGCGGCCGCCCTCGCCGCGCACGCTCTCCGAGATGAGGCGCAGCTTGTCGGCGCCGGGAATGGCCGTGGGGTGGACCTGGATGAACTCGCCGTTCGCGTAGCAGGCGCCCTGCTGGTAGGCGGCACTCGCCGCCGTGCCGGTGTTGATGACGCTGTTGGTCGAGCGGCCGAAGACGATGCCGCACCCGCCGGTGGCGAGGCAAACCGCGTCGCCCGCGAACGACTCGATGGCCATGGTCTTGGTGTCCTGGGCGACGATGCCGCGGCAGACGCCCTCGTCGTCGACGACGAATCCGAGGAAGTCCCACCACTCGAGCTTCTTGACCATCTTCTCGCCGGGAACGCGCTCGCCACGCTCGTCTTCGACGTCGACGGTCTCCCAGCGGCGGACCTGCTCGTCGAGCGCGTAGAGGAGTTGCTGGCCCGTGGTGGCGCCGGCGAAAGCCGTGCGGTGGAAGAGGGTGCCGCCGAAGCGGCGAAAATCGAGCAGGCCCTCGGGCGTTCGGTTGAACGGGACGCCCATGCGGTCGAGCATGTAGACAATGCTCGGGGCCGCGTCGCACATGCCCTTGACCGGCGGCTGATTGGCGAGGAAGTCGCCGCCGTACACGGTCTCTTCGAGGTGGACTTGCGGCGAGTCGCCCTCGCCCTTGGTGTTCACGCTGGCGTTGATGCCTCCCTGTGCGCACACCGAGTGCGAGCGCTTCACCGGCACCAGCGAGAAGAGCGCGACGGGGACGCCGGCCTCGCACAGTTTGATGACGGTCATCAGCCCCGCCAGCCCACCCCCGACGACGACGACGCGGCGAACCTTGCCTGACCCGGACCGGGTGAGCGACTTGGAAGAGGCCATTCTCGCCGAAGGCACGTAGGGGAAAGGTGCGTGAGTGTCAAACGGTGGCAGGCTTCGGCACAGGCCGCTCGACGACGCCGCACCCCGAGGGCCGTTCCTTGCCGGAGCGCGCCTTTTCGGATCGCGGTCTTTCAGATCGCGTGCGGACTCATGTCGCCGAACGCCAGCGCGGCCACGACGGCAGCGCGCACCTGCTCGCGCCGATCGGGCGACAGCGCGTGACCGCTGAATTCGGAGAGCTCGAAGCGATTGTAGGCGCGCCCGTCGGCGGTGCGGACGAGCGATCGGGCGATCTGCGCGCCCTGCTGGAAGAGCTCGCGCGTGATGGTCAGGAGCATTCCGGGGCGGTCGGGCGCCTCGACCAGGAGAACCGCGCGACCCTCTTCGTCGATCGGATCGTAGGCCACGACCACGAGCATGTCTCCTGCCGGCGATGATGGAGAAGACTGGAGCGCGATCTCGGCCACGGACACGCTGCCCGCGAGAATGGCGCTCAGCACCTCACCGACGGACTCGACCTCGTCGGCCCCGATCGGCGCGGTGTCGCTGGCTTCGGCGCGGCGCACCCAGAGAAAGTCCACCGCTTCGACCTCGCCGCCGGACGTCGCACGGGAGAAGACGAGCGCGGTGATCACGTCGAGCCGATGCGAGACGAGGGCCGCGGCGATGGCCGACAGCAGACCCGGACGATCGTCGGCGACGACACAGAGCGCAGCGCTGCCGTCGGCGAGCGCACGCCAGACCTCGGCGTACGCCGGGCGAGGCCCACGACGGAACGAGATGGCGGCGTGCTTGCAGATGGCTCTCGGGTCGAAGAGCACGCGGTAGCGCGAGGGCATCGTCTCGGCGAAGCCCTCGACGTAACCCGAGGGCAATTGGCTGCCGGGCGCGCGCTCCGACGGCGCCCAGTCGAAGTCCGACCGCCATGACATGACGAAAGGTTCTCTCGATGCGCGGGGCCGCGCCATTGCCGCGCGGTTTCGCCCGCGTATCAAAAGAGCGGGTCGCCGGGCGAGCCGACATGCGCGATTCGCTCGCTGAGCCCGGCGGCTGCGCCGCCGCTAGCCGACGACGAAGCTGACGCTCGTCGTGCCGCTGCCGCCGATGTTCAAGGTCTGGAAGGTCTTGGCGCCCTCGACCTGGTAGTCGCCCGCCGTACAGGTCACCTGTTTGTAGCAATCGAGGAGCTGGCGCACGCCGGTGCAGCCGACCGGGTGACCGGCGCCGATGAGACCGCCGCTGGCGGTTGACCGGGTTCTTGCCGTGGGGCCGGGACCGGAGACTGAACGATCCTCGCGCCGGCGGCCGCGGCGCCCCGCCGGTCGCCGCCCCCCCATCACATCTCGATGTGAACTTCGGGCTTCTCTTTCGAGCTGCCCCCGCCGCTCGCCGCGGTCTCCTCGGGCGTCTTCAAGAAGATGAGCAGCGGCAGGACGAGCAGGAACATGACGCCCGCGAGCAAGAAGACGCGCTCGAAGGCGAGCAGCTGCGACTGAAGGGCGATGGCGCCGTCGACGGCGCGCAACGCAAGGTTTCGCGCCGTGGCCATGTCGATGCCGCGCGCCATGAGCCCGCTCGCCGTCTGCTGCAATCGCTCCGTCGCTGCCGGATTGTTCCAGCTCACGTGCGGGACGAGCGCCGTTCGCGCCTGCGCGCCGTAGCGGCTCAGTAGAGTGGCCGCGACGGCGAGGCCGATCGACCCGCCGACCTGGCGAAAGAGCGAGTTCAGCCCCGTGGCGTCGGCCATCTGGTGGCGCGGGATCGCCGAGAGCGCCACCGTGGAGAGGGGCACGAAGAGGCACGCGAACCCGATGCCCTGCGTCGTCAGCGCCAGGATGATCCCCGTCTGGCTCGTCTGCAGCGTGAAGTGGCTCATCGAGTAGGCGGCCCACGCGATGAAGAGGACGCCGACGCCGATGACGATTCGCGGCGACACTGCGTTGTAGATCCGTCCGACGATCGGCACGGCGATCATCATCGCGAGGACGCGCGGCATGAGGGCGAGGCCCGCGTCGGTGGCCGTGAAGCCGAGGAGCGTCTGCATGAACAGCGGGAGGAGGAACATCGTCGCCATGAGCAGGGCGAACATGAGCGACCCGATGAGCGTGCCCGAGAGGAACACCGGATCCTTGAAGAGGCGGATGTTGACGGCCGGCACCTCGCACGTGAGCTCGCGAATCACGAACGCGGCGATGACGATCGCCGAGAGGGCGCTGAGCGCGCTGATCAGCGACGAGTTGAACCAGTCGTCTTGCTGGCCCTCTTCGAGCACGTACTGCAGCGTGCAGAGGCCGATGACCATGAGGCCGATGCCCCACCAGTCGACGTTCTTGCGCTGCTTCTCGGCGAGCTCGCGGTTCTTGGCGACGATGTCTTCGTCTTCGTGGACGAAGGTGGCCACCATGACGAGGCCCAGTACGCCGACCGGGATGTTGATGTAGAAGATCCACGGCCACGAGTAGTTGTCGACGATCCACCCGCCGAGTGTCGGGCCGACCGCCGGGCCGAGCATGACGGCCATGGCGAAGAGGGCCATCGCCATCCCCTGCTCTTTGGGCGGGAACGTCTGGCGCAAGATGGCCTGCTCGGTCGGCTGAAGCGCGCCCGCGCCGAGGCCCTGAATGGCGCGGTAGACGAGGAGCGCCGTGAGCGAGTGCGCGGTGCCGCAGAGAATCGAGCCCACGAGAAAGAGCGCGAGGCACGACATGTAGATGCGCTTCTGGCCGAAGAGGCGGCCGAGGAAAGCCGTCAGCGGCATCACGACGACGTTCGCGATGATGTACCCGGTGCTGATCCAGGTGATTTCCTGGAAGGTCGCCCCGAGCGTGCCCATCATGTGGGGCAGCGCGACGGCGACGATCGACGAGTCGATCGCGCCCATGAGCGTGCCGAACGTGATCGACACCGTGACCAGCCACTTGTTCGGCCTGGGTCGCGGGACGCGGAGCGCCGGCAAGGCCGACGGCATCGAGAACGAAGGAGCCTGGCTCGCCATGGCCCGGTCGACAGTGTGCTCCCGCCGTCGCGGGCATGCCAGAGCGATCGCGATCCGCGCGCGGCGGGCGGATGGTCGCGCGTCGTTCAGCGCGACGGCGATGCGCAGCGGCGAGACTCCATCCGAACGGCTCCCTCACCGCCGAAGAGCCTGGCCCCCGTCGCCCGGAGCACGACCACGTTGGCGAACCCCAACCACAAGGCTACGCCGAGCGCGACCGCCCCCCATCCCGCTCTCCGCACTCGCACGGGATACGCGCGGCCGGCGCGCGTGACGGCGAAGAAGGCCCATAGCCCGCACGCGAAGTGAAAACTCGCGCACCCGGCGCCGGCGAGGTACGCGAGCGCCCGCCAGGGAACGCCGTGCGACGCGGTCGAGAGGTCGGCGTCGAGCACCGTGGCGAGTTCGGCGCCGTCGAGCCGGGCTCCGGCGGCACGAAAGCGAAGCTCGGGCAGGTGCATCACGAGGAACGCGAGGGTCGCGATCGCGGTCACCCGCATCGCGACGCGCAGCCCCGGCGGGTAAGGCGCCGCGGGGGCCAGCGAGCGGCCCGACGCGACCAGCCACACCCCGAGGGCGCCGTGGAAGACGAGGGGCGCGAACACGAGCAGCGACTCGGCGAGCGGCAGCCCAGGGACGCGATGGACGGCGCGGACGGCCGCCGCGAAGCCCGAGCCGCCATCGAGCGCGCAGGCGTTCATCGCCAGGTGCGCGACGAGGAACACCCCGAGGGGGACCACGCCGCAAAGCGCAAACACCTGACGCACGCGCGGCGTGACAGGCGACGCGCGGGCCGCGACGTCAGGGCCGGAGAGGGACACGGGGAGCGTGGTAGGCATGGTAGCGCATGCCGCATCGACGGAGGACAGCTCGCGCGGCCGGCGGCGCCGCGGCCCTTGCGCTGGCGCTCGCGCTCGAAGCCGCGTGCGGCGGAGGGCGCGCGGCGCCGAAGCCCGTCGCGATGCTGCCCTCGTCTCCGCCGGCGGCGGCCGCCTTCGAGGCCATTCGCGAGGCCTGGGAAGAGTCGGACCGCTCGAACGACATCGTCTTGCGCATGGCGCTCCGGTCGCGCCTCGAGCGCTTTCTCGACGAGTTCCCGCACGACGGCCTCGCTCCGCTGGCGAAGGTCGCGCTCGCCCTGGAGGCGATGAGTGACGGTGCCATGGCGACCGCCGGCGCGCAGCTGGCCCTCGTGAGCGACGTACCGCCCGGAACGGCCCGGGATCTCTTGACCGTCGCGCGTGCGCGTCGTGCGCGCCTCGCAGGCGACCCCGAGGGGGCGCTCGCCCTCTTGCGGCCCCTTGTCGGCAAGATCGTCGACCCGCTCGTGCGCACGATCTTCGAAGAGGAGCTCACTGTGAGCGCGCTCGCGACGCACCGCGAGTACGAAGCGATCTCCTACATGGACGCCTGGCTCCGCGCGAGCGCGGAAGACGAGAAGCCCGCCACGATCGCGCGCGTCACCGCGATCGTGCAGAAGCTGCCGCGTGAGGTGCTCGTGGGCGCCATCCAGGCCATGAGCAAGCAGCGCGCGAACCTCGGCTACAGCGGCGACATCCAGCGGATCCTGGCGATGCGCCTCGTGCAGATCGCCACGAGCACCGGCGACGCCGACCTCGCACGGACACTCCTCGACGCCTACCCGCAGGCGTTCGCGGAGGCCGGCGACGCCGGCGCGGCGCTGGGCGATCTCGCGACGAGCCGGCGCGGCCTCAACGTGGTCGAAGGGCGAACGCTGGGCTTGCTCCTGCCGACGGCGTCGCCGCCCCTGCGAGACGAGTCGGCCGACGTACTTCGCGGGGTGCTCTGGGCACTCGGCCTGCCCCGCGGCGCTCGCGCTGCACCCGCGACGCGCGCGGCGACCGAGCCGGCCGCGTCACGCCCCGCGTTACCCGCCGACGCCGGGGCCACGTTCGCGACGTGCGCGCCGCTCGAGGCCGCGCCGCCGCCAGCGGAGCCGTCGGGCGAAGACGCCATTCGCCTCGTCACCCGCGACGACGCCGGCAGCGAAGATCGAACGGAGGCGTCGCTCGACGAGCTGGCCGGCGAGGGAGCCGCGGTGATCCTCGCGGGCCTCGACGCCCGCACGGCCGAGCGGGCGCTCCGCTGGGGCGAGCAGCACGGCGTCCCGGTCGTCACGCTCGTCCCGCCGACGGAGCCTGGCATTGTCCCCTTGCTCGGCTTCGTTCTCGGCGAGTCCCGCGCGACCGTGCTCGCGGCCCTCGTGCGCGCGGCCCCCTCGCTGGCGACCGACGTCGTGGCTCCCATCGCCGACGCCAGCGAGCTGGCCGCGTTCGCGCCCGAGGGCGGGCGAGTCGACGGGCTCACGCTCGGTCCTCCGGTCTCGTGCGACGAGCCACCCGCACGCGCCGGCGAGGCTCGTTTTCCGATCGAGTCGTGGAAGAGCAGCAAGACCCACGCGTGGCTCGCGAGCGGATCGCCGGAGTGCGGGGCCGAGGTGGTGACCGAGTTGGCCGCGGCGCGCGCGCGAGGCGTGGTGGCCCTCACCCTCGAAGCCGCCGCGCGCCTCCCCTCGCCTCCGGGGCTTCGCGTCGTGAGCGCGCGGGCGGGGATCGTGCCCGACTGCGACCCCCGCGATCCGCGCGCCGACGAGCTCCGCCGCTTCTCGAGCACCGTGGGCAAGGCGGGATGGTGGACCGCGCTCGGCCGAGACGCGGCGACGCTCGCGCGCATGGCGCTCGTCGGGCTTCCCGCGGATCTGGTGAGCGAGCCGCACGCCGTGTCGGAACGTCGCTCGACCGCCCACGATCGCCTGGCGTCGGCCCGCGCGCGGCTCTGGACGACCGAGTCGAGCGGCTTCAGCGCCGACCGTTCGATGAAGCGTGCGCTGTGCACCGTCGACGGCCCGGCTCGTTAGCCGGCTCTGGCCGAGCTCTGAAGGGCTAGCTCGAAGCGGTGTGCGTGTGGACGACAGCGAGGAGAGCCTCGAGCGAGATCGGCTTTCGGAGGGCTCCGGCGAAGTTCGGAGCCGCGCCCGCGGAGACCGCGGCAGAGTTGCCCGAGAGCACGACCACCGGAATCGCGTCGAGCGTCGGATCCTCGGAGAGGCGAGCGCGAAACGCCACGCCGTCCATGCGAGGCATGAGGAGATCGAGCAAGATGACGTCGGGCAAGTGGGCTCCGCTCCGCTGGGCTTCGGCGAGCCAGGCGAGGGCGTCGAGCCCGTCGGCCGCGGTGAACACGCGGTACCCTTCGGTCCCCAGCGCATCCGTGAGGATCTCCCGAATGTCTCGATCGTCGTCGACGACGAGCACTGTCTTGGGGCTAACGGAGGTCACGCCAATGTCACCGTGAATCACCTGGGCGAGAGGGTACCTGGAAACGAGGCTCCGCTAGCGCTCTCGCGGGTCGGGCCATGCCTCGAGGCGAGGAATACCTCGAAACGACGCGCCGCGGCGCAGATTGTAGGGAACGGTCGGTCGCGAGCGGACGGAAGCGTGGGTGGTGTCCGTGGAATGCGCGCCCCGCTTGCCCAGGGGCGCTATGCCGATCCAAAGTACGCCGCTCAATGGTGGTCCGGGCCCTTCGCGCCATACTCTTCGCGAGCGTCGTGCTCGCCGTGTGGTCGTTCGCGCGCCCCGCGCGGGCCGCAGCGCTCGCGCCCTTCTGCGACGACCGCGGCGCGACCGCCCTCGCGCCGCCGCCTGCGCTCGAGGCCCCCGACGAGGCGATGCGCCGGGCCGCGACGCCGCCCTGCAACACCGACGAGCCTCTCTTCGGGCTGGCGTTCGACCAGGGACACGCGCCGAGCCCGAGCGCGGCTCCCGGTGGGGAGCCCGCGCTCGCCGTCGTGCCCGTCACGATCGCTCCGCCTGCGGGCGAGGCAATCGAGTTCGTGAATCGCCAGGTGGTGCCGCCCTTCGGCGTGCGCTACCGCGTCGAACGTCCGCCGCGCGCCTGAGCCGCGCGCGGGCTCCACGCGGCGGTTCGTCGCCGGTGACGGCGCGGTTCGTTCGAGGGGCGTGCGCGCGGCCAAACCTCGCGTGAGGCTCGGTCCCGTCCGACGGCGACCGCGGGGGGCGCCTCCGATCCTCGGTTTGCTTCATTGCTTCGTCGTCCGTACGCGGTCCGCCGCGTACGGACGGCGCGGCCTTCCACAATCGATAAAAACAAGGTGAGTTCAATGTCCAAGGAAACGAAGGACCCGCACGCGCCCGCCGCCGAAGGCGGGGGCACGAACGCGGGGGCGAGCGTCAATACTGGCGTAGCCATCGTTGGATTTCTTCTTTGCTTCATCGCTGGCATCGCCCTCATGTGGGGATTCGACCAGCACCGGCTGAAGAGCGGCGACATCGCGGCCGACACCGAGGCGGCCCGCAGCAACGCCGCCTGGGACGACAGCGAGTCGCCCGTGCCCATCTCGAGCAAAGACCCCGTGTGGGGCAAGCGCGACGCGCCGGTCACGGTCGTCGTCTACAGCGACTTCCAGTGCCCGTACTGCTCGCGCGTCGAGCCGACGCTCGACCAGGTGCGGACCACGTACGGACCCGACAAGGTCCGCATGGTGTGGAAGAACAACCCGCTCCCGTTCCACCAGAACGCGAAGCCAGCGGCCGAAGCGGCCCAGGGCGTCTTCACGCTGGCGGGCAACGACGGCTTCTGGAAGTTCCACGACACCGCGTTCAAGAACCAGGGCGCCTTGTCGGAGGACAGCTACACGAAGTGGGCGGCCGACGCGGGCGTGAAGGACGCGGCCGCCTACAAGGCCGGGCTCGACACCCACAAGTGGGCCGACAAGGTCGACAAAGACCTGAACGACGGCAAGGCCGCCGGCGTGCAGGGCACCCCGTCGTTCTTCGTGAACGGCGTCTTCATCAACGGGGCGCAGCCGTTTGACAACTTCAAGCAGACGATCGACCAGGAGCTCCAGAAGGCCCAGGCCAAGATCGCCTCGGGGACGCCCAAGTCGCGCGTTTACATCGAGATGACGAAGGACAACAAGAAGAACGCGCCGGCCGCCGCGAAGCCGGAGCAGGAAGACGCGAAAGAAGACACCACGTCGGTCTTCAAGGTCCCCATCGGAACGAGCCCGATCCTCGGCAGCCCGAACGCGCTCGTGACCATCGTCGAGTTCAGCGACTTCCAGTGCCCGTTCTGCTCGCGCGTCGAGCCGACCCTCAAGGGTCTGCGTGACAAGTACGGCGACAAGATCCGGCTCGTATGGAAGAACGAGCCGCTCCCGTTCCACCCGGCCGCCGGCCCCGCCGCCGAAGCCGCCATGGAAGTGCGCGCCGAGAAGGGCGACAAGGGCTTCTGGGACGCCCACGACAAGTTCTACGCGAACCAGAAGGACCTGGTCAGCGGCCAGACGCCGAACGTCGACGGCATCGTGAAGATGGCCGCCGAGACGGGCGCCAGCGCAGACAAGGTCAAGAAGGCGATCACCGACCAGACGCACAAAAAGGACATCGACGCCGACCAGGACCTCAGCGAGGACTTCCAGGCGAGCGGAACGCCGCACTTCTTCGTCAACGGTCGCCGCCTCGTCGGCGCCCAGCCGCAGGAGAAATTCGAGAAGATCATCGACGAAGAGATCGCCAAGGCTCAGAGCCTCATCGCCGCCGGAACGAAGCCGAGCGAGGTCTACGCGGCGCTGACGAAGGACGGCAAGGGTCCCCCCGAGCCGGAGAAGAAAGACGTGCCGAAGTCGCTCCCCACGAACGACCCCGCGCACGGCAACATGAACGCCAAGGTCGTCATCCACGAGTGGAGCGACTTCCAGTGCCCGTTCTGCGGGCGCGTCGAGCCGACGGTCGCCCAGGTGATGAAGGACTACGGCGATCGCATCAAGTTCGTGTGGCACGACCTGCCGCTGCCGATGCACCCCGACGCTCCGCTCGCGGCTCAGGCGGGGCGCGAGGCCTACGCGCAGAAGGGCCCGAGCGCCTTCTGGGCGATGCACGACAAGATGTTCACCAATCAGCAGAAGATCAAACGCGACGATCTCGACGGCTATGCCAAGGATCTGAACCTGAACATGGACAAGTGGAAGGCCGCCCTCGACGGCAGCACCCACACGAGCGAGATCGAGGCGGACAAGAAGGCCGGCAACGACGACGGAATCAGCGGGACGCCCGCCTTCCTGGTCGTTCCGGGCAGCGCCACGAGCGGCTACTACATCAGCGGCGCCCAGGGTTACGGCAAGTTCCGCAAGGTCATCGAGCGGGCCCTCAGCGAAGCCGGCAAGTAACGCTCTCGTCGCGCTCGAAGTGAGCAAGTAAGGGGCTCGGCCGGCGTTTCCGGCCGGGCCTCTTTTTTTTTAGTACCGTGAGCCCCGTCGTCATGAACCACCGCCTCGCTGCTCTCGCCGGCTTCCTTGCCGCTCGCGTCCCCTTCCTCGGATTGACGGCCGCGGTGGCCGGCTTTTGCCAGCTCGCGGGTTGTGGAGCGGCCCCTCCGCGAGCCACCGCGCCCGTGGCAAACGCCGCGCCCGTGGCTCCCTCCGGCCCGGCGGCCCCGCCCGAAGACGACGCCGGGGTTCCGATCTCGGCGACCGACCCCTCGTGGGGCAGCCGAACGGCCCCGGTCACCATCGTCGAGTTCGCCGACTTCCAGTGCCCCTATTGCGCGCACGCCGAGCCCACCCTGGCTCGCCTTCGCGAGGCGTACGGCCCCGAGCGCGTCCGGATCGTCTGGAAGAACAGCCCCCTGCCCTTTCACCCCAACGCCCGCCCGGCGGCCGAGGCCGCGGCCGGCGTGCACGCGCTCGCTGGCGACGCCGCGTTCTGGCGGTTCCTGGAGCTCGCGTTCGATCACCCCGGCAAGCTCGCCGAAGACGCGTACGTCGCCTGGGCCAACCTCGCCGGCGTGCGCGACACCGACGGGTTCCGCGCCGCCTTGCGAGCGCACACGTGGGGCCCGAAGGTCGACGCCGATCTTGCCGAGGCGCACGAGGTCGGCGCGGTCGGCACGCCCTGGTTCTTCGTCAACGGCGTGCGGCTCACGGGGGCGCAACCCTTCGAGGCCTTTCAGACGCTGGTCGACGCCCAGGCCCTCGCGGCGCACGCGAAGGTCGCGTCGGGGACGCCGCCCGAGCGCGTCTATGCCGTGCTGTCGAAAGAGAACCGCGCGGCGCAGGCCCCCGACGGCGACGACGACGAGCCCGACGACACCAAGACCGTCTTCAAGATCGCCATCGGGGCGAGCCCGTCGCGCGGTCCGGCCACATCGCTCGTGACCATCGTCGAGTTCGCAGACTACGAGTGCCCGTTCTGCGTGCGCGCCGAGCCCGCGCTGCGCGAGCTCCGGGCTGACTACGGCGACAGGGTCCGCTTCGTCTTCAAGAACGAGCCGCTCCCCTTCCATCTCCGCGCCGAGCCGGCGGCCGAAGCGACCCTCGAGGTCCGGGCGGAGAAGGGCGACGCGGCCTTCTGGTCGATGCACGACGCGCTGCTCGAAGAGCCTCGCGATCTGAGCGACGAGGGCCTCGTCGCGGTCGCGGTGCGCTACGGGGCGAAGCCCGAAAAGGTCAAGGCCGCCCTCGACAAGCACCTTCACCGGGCCGAGATCGACGCAGACGGCGACCAGGCCTCCGACTTTCAGGCCAACGGCACGCCCCACTTCTTCATCAACGGCCGGCGCCTCGTCGGCGCCCAGCCGAAGGCGCAGTTCGCGGCGATCATCGACGAGGAGCTCAAGAAGGGGCAAGCCCTCGTCGACGCCGGGACGAAGCCCGAAGCCGTGTACGATACGCTGACGAAAGACGGGCAGGGACCGCCGCAGCCCGACCGCGTCGCGAGCGAGGGGCTCCCCGCGGGCGACCCGTCGAAGGGCCCGGCGACGGCGAAGTTCACGGTGCACGAGTTCGCCGATTTTCAGTGCCCCTACTGCGTGCGCTCCGAGGCCACGCTGCGCGAAGTCGCCAAGGCCTACGGCGAGCGCGTTCGCTTCGTCTGGCACGATCTTCCGCTCCCGTTCCACGACAACGCGATGCCCGCGGCGCGGGCCGCGCGCGAAGCCCGCAAGCAGCGGGGCGACGGCGCGTTCTGGCAATTCCACGATCGCCTCTTCGGAGACGGCAGCTCCCCGGAGTCGAAGGTCTCGCGGTCCGACCTCGACGCCGACGCCAGGGCGCTCGGGCTCGACATGGTCCAGTGGAGCGCAGCCCTCGACGGCGACGCGCACAAGGCCGAGGTCGACCTCGACGCCGCGGCGGCCGACAAGCTCGGCTTCAAGGGCACGCCGTCGTTCGTGATCGTCGCGACCGGGTCGAAGAGCGGCTACGTCATCGAGGGCGCGCAAGACTACGCGGTGTTCCGGAAGATCATCGAGCGCGCGGTGACCGAGGCCAAGCGATGAGCGCGACGACGAGACGCCGCCTCAAGGTGCTCCCCCCGTGCGCCGCGTGGTTCGCGGTCGCGACCGCGGCGTCGAGCGCCGGCGCCGTCGAGCGCGAGAACCACCTCGGCCTCGACGCCGGCGGGGGCCTCCTCGTCATTGGCAACAAGAGCACGAACGATATCGGGGCCAGCCTCGGCGCCCACTACACCTACGGCCTGAACGACACGTTCAACCTGATGGTCGAGGCTTCGTACTCCCTCGTCGCACTCGACCAGACCGCCGACAGCAAGAAGACGCCGCCGACGTATCCCGCCTGGCTCGCCAACGCCGATGTCGGGATCGGATATGTCTTCGACGTACTTCAGTGGGTCCCCTATGCGGGAGTGCTGATCGGCGGCTACGGCCTCTCGGGCGGAACGATTCCCGGCGTGAAGATCCTGCCCGGGGCGGAGATTGCCCTGGGCCTCGACTACCGACTGAGCTCGAGCATGGCCGTGGGGGTCGCGCTACGCCAGCACTTCGTCTCGGACACGACGACGTATCCGAGCTTCAGCCAGGCGCTCGCCCGCGTGGAGTACAATTGGGGCTGGTGACCGGCGCGATCGTTCAGCCGCAGCCGAGCGCCGGCGAACGTCGATCTCCTATCGTTCGAATCCGCACTGCGACCCCAGCGCCGAGCGCTGCGTGCAGTGCGAGACGGACAACGACTGCAACGCGGGGCCGCGTGCGACCGCGCCCACGGGCAGTGCGTCTCCTCGTGCGCCAACGGAGTGTCCTGCCCGCAGGCAGCCCCGTGTGCACGCAGCCGCACGCGCTCTGCACCGGCTGCAACAGCGACCAGGACTGCGACAACATTCGCTTCGGACCCTCGTGCGACCGGCCGAGCGGCGAGTGCTTGCCCGAGTGCACCGCGGACCGGGCGTGTCCTTCGACGCGCCCCCACTGCTCGCGGCCTCAGGCGTGCTGCAGACCGAACGCGTCGTGCAGCGCGCGCACCGCGAGCTCGGTGTACTTCGCGGCGACGAGGCAGCTGACGCGGATCTCGCTGGTGGCGATGGCCTGGATGTTGATGC